>Ga0206106_100136_pt1 | contig 122023 bp, 125 predicted proteins | sample 1B1ome_FD_148677 | JGI IMG/M metagenome (GOLD analysis project Ga0206106, IMG submission 148677) | Enriched microbial communities from leaf-cutter ant dump, University of Wisconsin, Madison, United States - 1B110A | ecosystem: Environmental > Terrestrial > Nest > Insects nest > Nest dump...
CGACGCGTTCGGCGGATACGCCGCCGTGAACGCCTCATCGAACGCATTCAACGCCTCAGCCCGTGTCGCCGTCAGCGCATCGATCTGCGCCTGCACCTCGACAAGACGCGACAACGCAGCATCCGCCGCCGCGATCTCACCGAGTCGTTCTTCCATGACTCAACACAACACCGAACCACCGACACCGGAGCGAGCCACCGACACCGACGCGGGTCAGAGCCGTGCGAGCGCCCGCACCTCGCGCGGGGCGAGCCGCTCGCGCCCGCCGAGTCCGTCGAGTTCGAGCACGACGGCGGTGCCCGCGAGCTGCCACCCGGCCCGCTCGATGAGCCGTTGCGATGCAGCGAGGGTGCCGCCGGTGGCGAGCACGTCGTCGACGAGCAGCACGCGCGTGCCCGCCGGGAACTGGCCGGCGTGTACCTGCAGCGTCGCCTCGCCGTATTCGAGGGTGTAGCTCTCGCTGAGCGTCTCCCCGGGCAGTTTGCCTGCCTTGCGTACGAGCAGCAGTCCGTGGCCCGAGCGCCCTGCGGCCGCGGCGGCGAGGGCGAAGCCGCGTGCCTCGACGCCCGCGACGACGTCGTACGTTCCCTCGAACGGCGCGACCAGCGCATCCGTCACCGCCCCGAACGCGGCACCGTCGGCGAACACGGGGGTGAGGTCGCGGAACTGGATGCCGGGGGTCGGAAAGTCGGGAATCGTGCGGATGAGGCGCGCGAGATGCGCGGATGCGTCGGTCACCGATCCAGGCTACGCGTCGCGGAGGGTGGCCGCGCCAGCGCCCGGGGTCCGTGCCCCGCCAGGTAGCGCCGGTGGGCGGCCATGGCGGCGGCCCGCAGGCTGCGGTAGTAGCCGATGAGTTGCCGGTCGCGCGACTCGGCGGCCCACGTGACGGCCCGGTAACCCCGTTCTCCGCCGAGCTCGAGCGCGCGAATCACGCCGTAGGGGCCGCCGTCGGGGGCCCGCATCGTCCACGTGCCGACGGGGCCTTCGTCGGCGGCGAGCAGCGGATGCCACTCGCCGCGGTACCCAGACCGCGCGCGTTCGGCGGCATCCAGCCCGTCTTTCGGGTCGGCGTTGATGACCATGGTGCTCCCTCGTCGAGAGCAGGCCGGCCCCTGTCGGATGCGAGTGTACGTCGCCGCACCGACGCGGGCTCTCAGCACCCGCCCGTTGCAACACTCAGCTGGTTGAGGAGCGCATCGCCGCAGGCGATACGCGTCTCGAAACCAGCGTCCCCCTTCATCACCCCGCGCCGCTCAACGCCTCCAGCACGCGCCCATGGATCCCGGCATCCCGAGCCACGATCCGCGCCTCACCGACGTGCCCGTCCGCCTCCGCGATGGTGTCGACGGCGGCGGCGATGGCGTCGTCGAGTGGCCACCCGTAGATGCCGGCGCTGATGAGGGGAAAGGCGACGGATGTGGCACCGAGCTCGTCGGCGACTTCGAGCACGCGCCGGTAGCAGCTGACGAGCAGTGCGCGGTCGCGCTGGCCGGCGGCGTAGTTCGGCCCGACGGTGTGGATGACCCAGCGCGCGGGCAGGTCGCCGGCGGTGGTCCAGCCGGCGTCGCCGGTGGCGAGCCCGTCGGGGAAGCGCGCGATGCAGTCGCGCAGGATGGCGGGACCGCCGGCCCGATGGATGGCGCCGTCAACCCCGCCGCCGCCCCGCATGGCGTTGTTCGCGGCGTTGACGATCGCGTCGACGTGCTGTTCGGTGATGTCGCCGTGGACGGCGATGAGCCGTGTCATGTCTCCAGTGTGCGCTGCGGTCGTCGACCCTCGCCGGACAAGGTAATGTAGTGAGCCGTGCCGGATCCTCGGATGCGGCACAAGCCACGGGCTGTGGCGCAGCTTGGTAGCGCACTTGACTGGGGGTCAAGGGGTCGCAGGTTCAAATCCTGTCAGCCCGACGTAACGCGAGAAGGCCGTTCCGAAAGGGACGGCCTTCTCGCGTTATCTCGAGCCGTGAGATACGGACCTGCGAGCAGGTGGGCCCACGCCGCCGAGGGGCCCCGGGCGCGGCGCAGCCGCGTTTGGGGTAGGCGGTGGGGACGAATCCTGTTGCCTTGCCGTGCCGGCGAGCGCGAACGACCTAGGGTGATGCCTGCTGGCCCCAGGACGGGCGACTCGTGAGGACGGAGTCCGGTCGATAAGCTCGCGACGACGTGAGGGGTATTCGATGGGATGGTCGCTTGAGCCCGGCGGAAGCGCGCGCGCGCGACGAGTGTCGCGTGCCCCCGGTGCGGCGGCGCCGAGGTGCGAACACTGCGCGTGATTCACGAGAGCGGCACCACCACGAGCCGCGGCACCGCAACCGGATGGGTGCAGGGCACGGGCTCGCAGCCCGGGCACATGGCGACCTACACCACGACCGGGACTCGCCAGACCGCCGCCGCCAAGCAGGCCGCGCCGCCGCAGAAGCGACGCAACGGTGCGGTGCTCATCGGCTTCGGCGTTGGCCTCGCAATCCTCGCCCTGGCCTACGGGTTCCTGATGATAACCAACGACCTATCGAGTACTCAGGTCGTCCTCACCATCGCAGGCGTCGCGTTGAGCGCTGCCGTGTTACTGCTCTTGATCGGCGCGATTCTCGCGCCAGGTGAGAGTCGCTACAACTCGCAGGTCTACCCTGACGCGATCCGCGAATGGGATCGCACCTGGGCCTGCCAGCGCTGCGGCACCCGGTTCGTCGCCTAGCCGCATTTCATCGTCCTCGGCGTCGAGCACTCCGTGGCCCGGTTGTGCCTGGCACGTGCGCGAGCGTAGCGAGCAGGGGTGTCCGTGACGTCGTGCCCGTCGAGGCGGACAGACTCGACGAGAGCCCCTGCCGCGGTCGCCCGCCAGAACAACACGTCGGACGGCGATACGACGCCGCTGTCTTGCTCGCCGGGTTGCTGCCACACGCTCACAGCGGCTTCCCTTCTCGTGGACGCCCGGCCGCGCGGGGGCTAGCATCGCGCGTGCCGCCGACGCCGGCTACGGTCTCGGCATGAGCGAATCCAGCGCAGTCCCGCGGCGACGAATCGGATGCTTCGGTGGGCTCGCCATGATCGTTGGCGTCGCAGTGGTCGTCGTCGTGGTGTCGCTCATCGTTGCGAGCGCCACGCGCATGTCAAACGAGGACAAGATCGCACGCTGTCCGGAGGTGGTGCGCGACCTCATCTCCGCGCAGATCGGGGAGCCGTCCGACTTCGCGAGGACCGAGCTCTACCCGGGAAACCAGATGAAGGGCACCGCGACCGTACGCGGCTTCGACCACGTCTGGATATGCAGCATCGGCATCACGCGCGGCAATCGCGTTCAGGTCGATGTGCGCGACTCGGAGCAGTCGTCGGTGATCCTCGAATACCTCGACCTCTAGCGCGTCAGACGCAGACGCTAGCCTCCGCATATGGCCTGGGAATCTTGGCAGACGGTGCTCGTCGACCTCTGCATTCCGCTCGCGTCGATCCTCATCCCCACCGGCATCGCGATTTGGCTCGCGCGGCAGGAGCGAAACGCTGCCTCGCAGCAGCGTGCTGCCGATCTAGAGCGTTCGCAGAAGGAACATGACGCTGCCGAGGCACGTTTGGCGGCCGAGGCACGACGGCGCGCTGTCGAAGCGGCGCTGGCCTCGATGTCCGATCTGGTGCGCGCAGCGTTCACCACCGACCCACTCCGCGACGCTGAACTCCGAGTCGGCACCGCGGCGAGGATCGCTGCAATCCGATTGGATCTCACGAAAGACGAAGACCCGGTGTTCTCGTGGATCAACCGCGAGGTGGCCGTCGTGGCGCAGGCTCTCAACGATCGCGAACCAGACCCGGAGCCCTGGCTTCCCGTCGCTGGCGACAAGATCACCTGGCGCGCGGGAACGTTTGCCCAAGTTCTCACGGATTGGGTGACGGGGGAGAAGGACATCGAGTGGTTTGCGAGCGATCCGGCACTGCCGATCGAAGCGACCGAGAAACCGGGTGATTGAGTGTCCTGCGGTGCAACGGAATGCGCCATTGCGCAGACATTGCACCGACTGCGCGGTATGAGACGGTGAACCGCCCGATAACACGAGACGGGACACCGAGAAACAGCACGAGACACCACCGGTAGACGTCCCTGGGGGGCGAGGGGTCGCAGGTTCGAATCCTGTCAGCCCGACCAAGAGGCTTAGATTCCCGGGCATATTCTTCATTTCGAGGGGGCACAGCGCCGGTATGTGTGCGCGAGCTATGTCGCTGAACTTTCCGTCTCATCTGGCGCATCGATGGGTTCGGCTCCGTAGTGAAGCCACCAGTTAGCGATGACTGACATCGCATCCGACGGCAGCAGCCCGGTGGGCGTATGGGCGATCTTGGTAATGGTGCCGTCGGGTGCCTTGTTGTGGATGCTCTCAATGAGATACGCGGTGGAACCGTCGACGAATGCGATCAGGTAGGGCTCATCTCCGTCGTAGAGGGTCTGGGCCGTCACTGGCCCGAACTGCTGCGTGGTGGACCCTGTGCAGGTTCGGACCAGTTCGGGGACCTGGGACGCCTGCGCGGCTGCTTTGTCCGGGTAATGCCAGGCCGACAGGCGGTACTGGTACCCGCCGCCATCAGTGGTGCGTCCGGTGACGAGCTCGCTGATCGCTGCGGTGCTCCCACGATCGAACTCGCTGGCGGTGACGGCGTCTGGTGTGCTTCCGAGCATTGCATCCAGCGTTTCAGTAGAAGGTGCCACGGGTACTGGGCAGTCGCGGGCGGCAGCACGAGCCTGCATCTCGAGGCCGCAGTCAGCCGTGCCGCGAATCACCCCAACCTCCGCCTGGACGTACTCCGGAGAGGCGCCCACGATGGGCAGTTCGGCGTTGAGTTCCCAAACGGGAAGGTTCGGATACACCACGGTCGCGAGGCAGGGCGTCTGCGGACTTGCCTCTGCCGTCGGCGACTGTGACGGGGTGAAGCTGGGCCCTGGCTCGCCGTCCCACACCACGCAGGATGTGAGCAACGCTGCTGCGAAGATAGCGGCAGTGGCGGCACCCAATACTCTGAATCGCTTGGTGGTCACGCCCAAGACGCTACCCAACCCCACCCCGTCCATTCAGCACCGCAAGTTCGCGTCGCCGCAGCTGTGTTCGGGGTGATGCGCGCCCGAGCTCCGCATCTGCAATCGTGAGTGCATGACGTTCGAGAGTGTGTCGGACGCGCTGCGTCGGTACGAGGACCAGCTCATCCGACGCGGGGTGCGTGATCACTTCGCGCCGGGACTGTCCTCTTCGGAGATCGCGGAGATCGAGCGCGACGCGGGTTTCCGGTTCTCCGAGGATGTGCGGGCGGTCTGGTCGTGGCACAACGGGGTGAAGGATGCCAATGCTCCCTTCGCCAGCGGTCGATCGCTGATCGTTCCCCACTACGCGTTCGTGAACCTTCGGCACGCGGTGGAGCGTGGCGCGGCCGTGGTGCGTGCCGCGGAGTTCGCGGGCGAAGCTGCCGATGGTGTCGATCGGTGGATCGAGCTGTGTTCGGGGAACGACCCCTTCGTCATCGACTCGAGTGACCCCGATCGGACTAACTCACGCACACTCGGCCTCGTCTTCGGGGACGGTGTGAATGAGATACCGCACGCCTCGGTCACAGAACGGGTTGAACTCTGGATCGAGGCGTTCGAGATCGGGGCATGGACGATCGATGATGAAGGGCTCTGGCACGAGCACGAGACGATGCGTACGGAGCGCATGGTCGAGCTGCTGTGACATGGAGAGTGAGCGGCTGCGTTCGGAACCGGATGGCGCGGGTTGCCCGGACCGCCGAGCGGAAGCTCGAGGCTTCGTGTAGCCGGGGTGGGCGACGATGGTCGCAACACGACGAACGAGATATCTCATCGTGAGTTGTCCATCGCGCGTCAGACTTCGACGCCGTAGCTGAGCGTGAGATCCTCGGCGTTCTGCCCGCGGATGCCCCAGTTCACCTTCGGCGTCTCGGTGATCGTGATCTCGAGGCTGTGCGGGTCGATGCCGGTCGCATCCGCCACGCGGGTGAACAGCTTGGCGATGAGGGCGCGCTTGGCCTCATCCGACCGACCCGCGAACATCGAGATCTCGATGATCGTGTAGTCCGAGCCGCGATCATCCGGGTAGACGAAATCATCCGCATCGAGCGCGATGAACCGCTGGAACCGCTTCTCGGGCGGATACTCCAGCGCTGACATGATCGCCTCGTGCACGGCCTGTGACATCGCCTCCCGCGTCCGGGCGAGCGACTCCCGCCGCGCGTAGATCACCACCTGGGTCATCCGGGTACGCTACCGCGCCTCACACCCCGCGATCGTGGCGCACGGCGTCACGCTTCATGCCCTGAATCTTGCCAGGAGCACCCGGTGGAGACGCGCTGTCTACGGCGACACTTATTGTGTCAAAATACTTCTCGAACGGGAACTTATCTGACATGAGCGACTTCACGACGACGGAACTCGCCGAGCGTCTCGGCGTGACACGTCGACGCGCCCTCGAGCTGCTCGCCTCGGGTGAGATCGCGGGTCGGCAGCTCGCAAGTGGGGCATGGCTCGCGGATGGCGACTCAGTGAGCAGGTACGAGGTCGTCTCTCGGCGCGGCAAGGGCCGATCGCTTGACGCGAGCACCGCGTGGGGACTGCTGTGGGAGCTCTCGGACCTCGACGCAACCTGGCTCACTGCGAGCACTCGAGCGCGCGTCATGCGACGCATCCGTGAGTCACGAGCCGAGGATCTCGCCAAGGCCGTCGCGAAGCGAACGGTCGCTCATCTCTACACCGCGGCGAACGCGGAACGTGCTGCAGCCGGCCTGATCGCAACGGGTCGAGCTGCCGCTGACTCGATCTCGACCGACCTCATGGGCGACCGGCGGCACGTTTGCGGCTATGTGCGCTCCGGCACTCCCGACGAGTATGCCGCCGCTCACTTCATGGTCGCGGATATCACCGGGCAGCACGTGATCTACGAGAACACGTTGCCGGTTCACTACGGGGCCGAGGGTGTCATGCCGAGCGCTGTTGTCGCTGCGGACCTCGCGAGGAGCACCGACACACGTGAACGGAGCGCCGGACTTCGAGTGCTCGAGGAGCTGAGGCAGGCATGGCTGGCCGCGCACTGACCGTCGACATGCAGGATGACGACCTGGTCCCTGTCGAGCCTCGCCGACGCCCGCGCCGCACTCGCCGCCATCGGCTTCCATCTCAGCAGCGACGAACGGCACGCGTATCGATTCCGCCACGCGGACGGACGGAAGGTGGACCTCATGGTCGCCGACCATCTGCCGTCGCGGATGAGCCCCCGTCTCGACAGGCGTCCAGCGTTCGCGGTGCCCGCGGGAGAGCAGGCGATCCGCCGACGCGACACGTACCGGCTTGAGTTCCCGGGCGGCGCGGAGGTCGAGATCGGCGTGCCGGACGAGTTCGGTGCGCTCGTTGCGAAAGGGGCCGCATGGTTGGCCGACCGGCGGGATCGGGAACGTCATCTTGATGACGCCGCGGTGCTGTTGGCATGCGTCGATGACGCGTCCGAACTCGACTACGCATCAGTGAGCTCGAACGACCGGAAGCGTATTCGCGCGCTGACGGCCGAACTCGCCAACGCAACGCACCTGTCATGGGTGAACCTCGACGAACCGGATCGGCGTCGCGGAATGTTGAACCTGAAATTGATCAGCCAAGCCTTGGGGATCTGACCGAGGCCGTTCCCGCGACGCAGCGGCCGACGCTCTCGCGGCACAGCCCAGTCAAGATCCACCGTGCTCGGCGACCACGACGTACAGACCGGGCTGCGGGTGAGCGATGGCCGCCGTGCGTTCGGCGTACGCGCGTGCCTGGGGATCGCTCTGCGTTGCCCGCGCGTCGTCGGTGCTTCGCCAGCGGGCAACGTTGATGACGCGGGTCTTGTCGACGCTGGCGAGCACGGTCGCGGAGACGAACCCCGGGCGTTGTGAGATCGCGTTCTCGATTCCCTCGACCAGCAGCTCGATCACCTCCTGGTGATGCTCGGGATCGACGTCGATGATGTTCGCGAATGCGACAGGCGTAGACATGCAGACTCCTTCAGTTCGGATGAGGCACCGCGAGGAGGGTTCCCTCGCGACGCTCGTGAAGTAGACGACGTCGATGCGCGATCTGTCAGACCGCGAAACGAGCCGTCTCACATTCGGTCTTCCCGCCTCGTCTCAACTTTGGGTACCGTGCTCCGGTGAACCCGGGTGTGCAGGGGAGCACGCCCGCACGCACACCAGGGAAGGAGAGGCACATGACGGTCGGTGTCGGGTCGTCGCTGGGCACGCCCGTCGGATCCGCTGACGTCATGGGCGAGCGTGGGCTCCTGATGGGTGTCACCTATCGTCTTCTCGGCTCGACGGCGGATGCCGAAGACGCTGTGCAGGAGGCCTACCTCCGTTGGTTCCGCATCGGCGAAGACGAACGCCGCGCGATCTCGTCGCCACGGGCATGGCTCGTCACAACGGCCAGCCGCATCGCGCTCGACACCCTGACCTCCGCCCGGGCACGCCGGGAGCAGTACGTCGGAGAGTGGTTGCCCGAACCCGTCCCGTCGACGCGCATGTGGACCAGTCAAGGAGCCACGAGCGTCGATCCGGCTGAACGCGCAGCTCAGAGCGACTCGGTCTCGATGGCCTTGCTCATCGTCTTGGAATCCATGACGCCGGCCGAACGAGTCGTGTTCATCCTCCACGACGTGTTTCGCTACACGTTCACGGAGATCGCCGACGTCGTCGAGCGCTCGCCGGCAGCATGTCGACAACTCGCATCGTCGGCCCGACGGAGGCTGGGCAAAGCCCCGCGATCATCGGTCGACCGTGCCGAACACGCTGCAGCGGTGCGTGCATTCGCGACAGCGTGGCAGTCCGGTGAACTATCGGCACTCATCAGCGTGCTCGACCCGAATGCCACCGCCATCACCGACGGCGGTGGCATCGTCTCCGCATCTCTCGGGCCGCTTCACGGCGCAGAAGTCGTCGCCCAGTTCCTGGTCGGCGTGCTCGAGCGGCAGCCCGACCTCGCGGTGCGCAGTGATCTCGTCAACGGCGAGGCAGGTCTCGTGGCGACCGACAGTGCGGGTCAGACGCTCGCGGTCATGACGTTTCTCGTCAACGCCGACGGCATGATCGAGCGGCTATGGGCCGTCCGCAACCCGCAGAAGTTGGCAATGTGGAACCCGCCGGCGACAAGCCGACGCACATCTGACAACGTGACGTCCGAGTTCGGAAGGAGTGTGTGATGCGCACAGTGATCGTCAACAACATCGTCTCGCTCGACGGCTACTACGCTGATGCCGACGGCAATCCGTTGCGGCTCAACATGGATGCGGAGTTCGACCGCGCGAATCGCGAGGATATCGAGCGCGCAGGTACCGTTCTGCTCGGTCGCGAGTCGTTCAACGGCTTCAGCGCCTACTGGCCGTTCATCGCCGACGCTCCCGAACCGAGCGATCCGCACTCGCCCGAGTCGCGCAGGTTCAGCGACGTCAACCGTGCCATCAGCGCCCGTTACAACAGCATCCCGAAGGTCGTCGTGAGCGACCATGCCATCGACCCCGATAACCCCTGGGCAGACACCACCACCGTCGTCTCGCGCGACAAGCTTCTGAGATGGCTCGCCGACGAACGACGGCGCGACGGCGACGACATCCTCATCTTCGGCAGTCGTCGCACCTGGAACCGACTCCTGGTGAACGGCCTCGTCGATGAGCTGCACCTGATGGTGAGCCCGTGCGCACTGGGCGACGGCGTGAAACTCTTCGACGAGCCCACCGACCTGGAACTGATCGGCTGCCGCAGCTACCAAGGGTCGGGAAACGTGCAACTTCGCTACCGTCTGCTCCCGCATCCGACCGACGTGGACGCATCGACGACACGACACGACGGACGGGCGTCATGACCCGCAAGGCCACGACCGTGCTCATCTACGCGGATGTCGCGGCCGCGTACGACTACCTGAGCACGACCTTCGACCTCACACCTGGTGGTCTGGATGTCGATGGCGACGGCAGGGTGATTCACGGCGAGGTCGGCGCGGGCGACAGCGTCCTGTGGCTTCATCCGCCGGGGGAGGGCTATCGACCCCCCGAAGAACTCGGCGGGGTGACAAGTATGACCGTCATCGAAGTGGACGACGTCGACCTCCACTACCGAGCAGCCAACGAGCGCGGAGCACACATCATCGAGGCCCCGGCCGATCGAAGCTACGGCATGCGCGAGTACGGCGCTCGCGACCCCGAAGGTCATGTGTGGTACTTCTGCAGTCGGTCCGAGGGCGCATGATGGCGCGCCACGACGACGGCAGCGCAGGAGACGCGGACTACGGCGCGATCGGCCGGGGATACGCCCAGTACCGCAAACCGGACCCTCGGCTGTTCTCCGCGATCGAGACCGCTTTCGGTGCTGCTCGCACGGTCATCAACGTGGGGGCGGGTGCGGGTTCGTACGAACCGAGCGACCGCGACGTGACCCCTGTCGAGCCGAGCGCCGTCATGCGATCGCAGCGCCCGGCTCATCTGGCCCGTGCTGTCGACGCGAGGGCCGAGGCATTGCCGTTCCTGGACGACTCCTTCGAAGCTGCATTGGCATCCTTCACCGTTCATCAATGGGGCGATCTCGAAGCCGGACTGCGCGAGATGCGGCGAGTGACGTCGGGGCCTGTCGTGATCCTGACGTGCGATCCGGGAGCCCTCCACCGCTACTGGCTCGCGGAGTACGCCCCCGAGGTCATCGCCACTGAGGCTCGCCGCTACCCGCCCATCGCGCGCATCGTCGACGGCCTCGGTGGTGTGGTCGACGTCTCATCGCTTCCCATCCCGCTCGACTGCAGTGACGGCTTCTCCGAGGCGTACTACGGTCGCCCGGAGGCATTGCTCGACCCGGGCGCACGTCGAGCGAACTCGGCTTGGAGCTTCGTCGATGCGAGCGTCGCCGAGAGGTTCGAGACCGAGCTTCGTGCAGACATCGAATCCGGCGCCTGGGATGCGAACTACGGTGAACTGCGCACCGCACCGAGCTTCGACGGTTCACTGCGGTTGATCGTGTCGCGATAGTCAGCCCTGGCGAACGCGGGCTGCGGCCGCGCTCAGCGTCTCCATCATGATCCGTGCACCCGCCTGAAGGATGGGCAGCATCCGCATCTCGCCGATCACCGCGAGCAGGTCGTCCCGGGGGCCGATCGTGCTCACGAGCTCGAGGATGCCGCCGAGCGCGTAGTGGATTGTTGCGCGATCGGAGGAGGAGAGGTCGCCCGGGCCGATTTCGAACGTGTCCAGCCACAGCGACATGACGGCGTGCTTCAGGATGCCACGCAGCTCCGCGGTCGAGTTGGGTCCCGCGACCGTCAGCAGGCGGCGGAAGCGGTTGTCGAGCGCCGCGTCTTCGAGCACCTTGCCGACCGGGCCGGAATCGAGGCCGAAGCCGCCCGCCACCAAGCGCGCCAGATCGGGGATGAGCAGGTTCGACACGGCGGTGTGCGCGAGATCCTCGAGATCGGCGTAGTGGTAGTAGAACGAGTTCCGATTGACCTCGGCGGCCTCCACGATCGTGCTCACCGTGATGCGCTGAAACGGTGTGGTGCGCAGCTGCTCGAAGAAGACCGACTCCATGCGCTCGGTCGTGCTGGGTGCTCCATCGTTGCGGGGTCTTCCCGCTCGGCGTGCTGCTCGCCTTCACGGTCGTGCTGCTCGGCATGATGACGGCCGTGCTCCCCGTCGAGGTGCTGCCCGCGTTCTGGGCCGACTGGATCGCCACCTGGGTGCCGCAGCCGTTCATCGCGGGTGGCCTGCGCGACATCCTCTACATGGGGGCCGAGCTGATGCCGCGCGGTTCCGGCGCGCTCCTCGTGCACGGGGTCGTCGGGCTCGCATTGCTCGTCGTGGCAGGGTTCGTGCCCGCGCGCGCGGCGAAGAGCGCACCCGTCGACGCGGTGCCGGCCACGGCCTGAGCGGTCGGCCTGTCAGCTGCTGACGGGGTTCAGTTCCGCCAACAGCACGGCCGCTGCCCGCTGCTCGTGTGTCAACGAGTTCGCCCAGCGTGCCTCGAGTTCGGCCCAGACGGCACGGATCGGCCCCTCAAGCCGGGCGCCGGCATCCGTCAGCTCCACGAGCGTCACGCGACCGTCCGCCGCCGACCTGGCGCGCCGAACGAGTCCCGCCCGCTCGAGCCGCTGCACTGACTTGGCGACCGTCGAATGGTCGAGCCCGAGCAGCTCACCCAGTTCCTTCTGTGACCGGCCCTCGCGACCCCACAGCTGCGCGAGCATGAGCTCCTGACCCGGAAACAGCCCGAGTTCTGCGAGCAGCGTCGCCGCGAGCCCCCGTTGCTGATGCCCGAGCTGCATGACGGCCCAGCTCACCGGGGCGAGCTCGGCGATCGGGAACCGGTCACCTGGTGGCTGGGTCGTCATGCCTCCACCGTAGGGTGCGACGTCAGCGCGCGTCTGCACCCACGCGCAGCAGGATCTTGCCGCGCAGGTGGCCGGCGTCGCTGCGCCGGTGCGCGTCTTCCACCTCGTCGAGCGGTCGGATGCTGTCGATCTCGACCCGGAAGCGAGCTGCGGATGCGGCGGTCAAGACCGGCGGCAAGGTCGCCGCGGTGAGTGCGAACGGATCGCCGCCCGCCACGCGCGCCCCCTTCGCCCCGGCCGCGAAGTCGACGATCGTGACGATGCGGTCAGACGCGACGAGCTCGATCACCTGGTCGACGAAACCACGGCCACCCGCGTCGAACGCGACGTCGATCCCGTCCGGGGAGACGGCCGCCAGGTCGTCGAGGAGGCTCTCCCCGTACCGCACCGGGATCGCGCCGAGCGCGCGCACGTAGTCGTGATTCTCGGGGGATGCCGTGCCGATCACGGTCGCCCCCCGCGCGGCGAGCAGCTGCACCGCGGCACCGCCCACCGCGCCGGCTGACGCGTTCACGAGAGCTGTCATTCCGGTCAGGTCGTCGGGCAGCTCGAGCAGGCCGAGGCCGCGTTGGGCTGCCTCTGCCGCAGTAGGGATCGTCGCCGCGGATGCCAGGTCGAGTTCGGCGGGAACCGCCGCGAGCCGGTCGGGTGTGGTCAGCGCGAACTCGGCGTACGCACCGCTGGTGATGAACCCTGCGACGCGGTCGCCCGCACGCCATGTGGTCACCCCGGCGCCGACCTCCTCGACCACTCCGGAGATCTCGTTGCCGAGCACCGCGGGAAAGGTCGTCGCGATCATGGGGGAGAGGGCGCCGCTGCGAATCTTCCCGTCCAAGGGGCGGCGAACGCGACGCGCACGAGCACCTCGCCGGCGCTGGCGGTGGGTACCGGCAGCTGGGTTTTCTCAAACGCTTCGGGCCCGCCGAACGCTCGGATGCTCTGCGCGGTCATGTGGGTCGTGGTCTGCTGTGTGGCGTGGTCGGTCATCCTCTGCTCCTCTTATTGGGTTGCCAGCCACCAATTTGCCACAAAAAAGGTGGGCGACCACAGAAATTCGCGCAACGCGAACACTCGGACGCCGGCGCCGCAGCCGACTCACGCCTGCGTGAGCGTTCGCTCCATGAGCACCTTGCGTGTGCCCATCGGGGCGATCTGCGCGAAGCCCGCGTCCTCGAACGTCGACACGGCCCCGTGGTAGAGATCGTTCGGGTTCGTTGTACCGCCGCCCGTGTCGAAGGCATAGCCCTCGACGACTCGTGCTCCGTGCTGCTCGGCGAAGTCGATGGCGGCCCTCAGCAGCGCGTGCACGAGCCCCGTGCCGCGATGCTCGCGACGCACCGAGAAGCAGGTGACGGCCCAGACATCCGGTGCATCGAACGGCTCGCGGGTCGCGCCTCGGATGCCACGGGAGCGTGCGATGCGGGCCTGCGGCACGCGCGGCCCCACGCGCACCCATCCGGCGGCCGCGCCGTCGACATAGGCGACGAGCCCCGGCGCGACAGGGCCGGCCAGCTCGCGTCTCAGCAGCTCGGTGCGCTCATCGCGCGTCGTGCGTCCGAAGTCGGCGTTCGTGAGCGTCCACCACTGGCACTGGCATCCCGCGCCGTCGCCGCCGCCCGTGAGCGCGGCCTGCACATCCGCGAACCGGGCGGCATCGGCCGGTTCGATCCTCACCTCGACCATGCGAGCACGTTACGCCGCCGGTGCGACATCGAGCGAGCGGGGTCACCGAGACGGTCAGTCGTCGAGGATGGGGTTGTACTTCATGCTCAGCCCCCGCTCGATCGCCGCGAGCCCGCCCACGACGATGACGAGGAGGTTCAGCCATCCGTTCAATGCGAGCATCGGTACGGCGAACGTCGGAATCCCGAGGTGTGGTGCGAACAATCCGATGAGGTTGATCAATTGCGGCACTTCGAGCGCGAGCACGGCGACCAGCACGAGCGTCGCGACGAGGCCCACCGTCCGGCTCGCGACGGGGTGTTCTCGGTCGACACGGGCCCGCCACGCTTCCGCGGTTCCTTGCGCTGGAGCCAACGGCTGCGGTTCCCGGGTGCCACGAGATCGCGCGCGCACGTATTTCATGCCGAGCTTCGAGACGGCCGCTTCGATCCGCACATCATCGTCGATGACGAAGGTCGCCTTCCGCCGCGCCGAACCCACGTGCAGGCCATCACGGTAGAGGTGGATGCGCTCGTCCAGGTCGAGGTAGCCCGCATCCACGACATAGTGATGTCCGTTCCGGTGCAGTTCGAAGCGACCGCGCACAAGACCGGCGCCCCAGCGGAGCGGACGCAGGGTCCGGGGAGTGCCGGGCTTCATCCTGCGGTCCGTTCGAGTACCTCGTCGACCGCCGCATGCAGAAGCCGCGATGCTCGCTCAGCGGACTCCTGCCCGAGCAGCACCTCGCCGCTGAGGCCTTCCGCCGTCGCGAGCAGGCGTTGTGCGGCGTCATCGGCGACGTCCGCCTCCACAGCGGCAGCGGATGCGACCAACTCGCCGAGGAAGCCGCGAAGTCGGCCGTGCCCTTCCCGGATGCGCACGGCGAGAGCGTGCTCGGTCAGTGCGAGCGTCTCGAACTGGGCCATGACGCGGAGTCGTCGCATCCCTGCCGCGTCGTCGGGGATCATCGCGGCGAGCACGGCCCTGAGAACGTCACCGGGGCTCGAGGACTCGGGAAGAGCGGTCGCGACCTCGGTCGCAACCTGCTCTTGGATGGCGTCGAAGGCTCCGAGCATCAGCTCTCCGCGATCGGCGAAGTAGTGCTGAACCTGTCCAGGGGAGGCGTCGGCCGCTGCCGCCACGCGGCGAACCGTGAGCGCGTGGGCGCCCTCGTCGGCGATGAGGCTGCAGGCCGCATCCGCCAAGGCCCGTCTGATGGCGTCGTGTCGACGTCCCCGTCCTCGGCTCACGCATGCACCTCCCGTATCAATACGAGTGTATCGGAATATGTGCTAGCCTCGACGTAGCGTCGCGTGCTGGTGGCAGGCTGTGTCAGGCATGGAGGCGCCGGACAGAAGGAGTCAGACGGTGTTCTCGTCGTGCCCTTCGTTCTCGCGTGACTGAGCGCGAGACGACCAGGCTCATCGCCTGGAGTGAGGAACTACGCCGCGTGCATGGGCGATTGCGCCAAGCGCTGGCTGTCGCCCAGGAGGCGGTGAATGCCGGAGTTGCCGCCGCCGAAGTGACACGTGACCTGCTGCTGTACTGCCACGGATTCTGTGTCGCGCTCGAGCGGCACCATCGAAGTGAAGATCGGTCCCTGTTCCCGGCCATCGAGGCCGCTCATCCGCGGCTGGCGCCCGTGCTCCGCGCGCTTCAGCAGGATCACTCGATGATCGACCACCTGATCCGGGGGCTCATCGTCGCGGCGGACCGCGACGCCCCTGCGCGCGAGCTGCGCACGCATCTCGACGGTATCGCCGCGCTCATGGAGAACCATTTCGCCTACGAGGAGAGGCAGTTGCTGACGATCCTCGAGACCATCGAGCTCGACACGACGATCGAGTCCGCGCTGGGACCCCTGTAACCGCCTCAGGCGCCGGGCGCCAGCTCGGGAACCGGCACGCGCAGTTCGCGCAGGGCCGCGCGCGCCGCGAGCCAGCCCGCCTGGCCGTGCACGCCGGGGCCGGGCGCCGTCGATGCCGAGCACAGCCACACGCCCGGCAGCGGGGTGCGCCACGGGGTGGGGGAGAGCCGCGGCCGTGCCACGAGCTGGCCGAACGAGGTCGCCCCCGCCGCGATGTCGCCGCCGACGTCGTTGATGTCGTGCCGCTCCACCTCCAGTGCCGTGCGCGACGACACGGCGAGCACGCGGTCGCGCACGCCGGGCGCGAAGCGCTCCAGCTCGTCGAGCACGGCGTCCGCGCGGTCGAGGTTCGACCCGTGCGGCACGTGGGTGTACGTCCATAGCACCTGCTGACCCTCGGGCGCGCGCGTCGGGTCGATGACGCTCGGCTGCGACACGAGCACGTACGGGTGGTCCGGATGCCGCCCCGCCGCCACCTGCGCCTCGCCGCGCGCCACCTCGGCGCGGGTTCCCCCGAGGTGCAGGGTCGGCACCTCGGCGAGCAGCGGGTCGGCCCACGGCACCGGACCGTCGAGAGCGAGGTCGACCTTCGCCACACCGTCGCCGTAGCGGAAACGCCGCAGCATCCGCGCGTAGCCGCCCGGCAGGCGGTCACCGGCCAGCCCGAGCAGTCCGCGCGGCGACACATCGAGCATCACGACATCCGCGCGCACCTCGTCGAGCGAGGTGACCTCGGCATCTGTCTCGATGCGCCCGCCGTGCGCCACGAGATCCGCCGCGAGCGCGTCGGCGATGCGCCCGCTGCCGCCGCGCACGACCGGCCACCCCACCGTGTGGGCGAGAGTCGCGAGCACGAGACCGGGTGCCGCGGCGCCGAGACTCGGCAGCGGACGGATGGCGTGCGCCATCACACCGGTCAGCAGCGCCGGCGCCTCCTCGCCGCGGAACCCGAGATTCCACCCCGGCCTGCCCTGCTCGAGCAGCCGCATGCCGAGCGTGATGAGCGTCGCGAGGTGACGCGGCGGAAGCACGGGTGAGCCCGCGATCGCGGTGAGCTCGCCCACCCGCTCGACGAGCGGCGCGAAGATGCGCTGCCACGCCGCGCCGTCCACCCCGAGCCCCTCGACGGTGCGGCCGAGCGAACGGTAGGCGAGAGCGGAACGTCCCGGCGCGAGCGGTTGCGCGTACGACACCTCGGGCGTCAGCAGCTCGAGCCGTTGCGCGAGCCCGAAACGTGTGAAGAAGTCGCTCGCCGCCGCCATCGGATGCACCGCCGAGCAGACGTCGTGCGCGAACCCCGGCAGCGTCAGCTCATGGGTCGCGGTGCCGCCGCCGACCGTCGCCGAGCGCTCCCGCACCGTCACCTCGAGCCCTGCCCGGGCGAGCGTGACAGCGGCGGCGAGACCGTTCGGTCCCGAACCGACGATGATCGCGCGCCGCGTGGCCATACGCAACGGTATCGCCGCATCCGCTTCCCGGGGTTAGCGTGCTGGCATGGAGTGGCTCGGCACCTCCGACTACGACCTCGCCCGCGAGGTGCTGCAGCGCGGGGTCGCCGCGATCTTCGTGATCGCGTTCCTCTCGACCCTGCGGCAGTTCCCCGCCCTCCTCGGCGAGCGCGGGCTGCTGCCGGTGCCGAGGTTCCTCACCTTCGCCTACGCCCGCCGACAGCCCACGATCTTCCGCTGGCACTACTCCGACCGGATGCTGCGCGCGGTCTGCGTCGTCGGCATCGTCGTGGGCCTCGCACTCGTGGTGGGCCTGCCGCAACGAGGGCCCGCGTGGGTGCCGACCGTGTGCTTCCTCGTGCTGTGGGGGCTCTACCTGTCGATCGTCGCGGTCGGTCAGACCTTCTACGGCTTCGGATGGGAGTCGCTGCTGCTCGAGGCCGGTTTCGTCGTGGCCTGGCTCGGCTCGAGCGAGACGGCAACACCGATCCCCGTCATCTGGTTCCTGCGCTGGCTCGTGTTCCGCCTCGAGTTCGGAGCAGGCATGATCAAGCTGCGCGGCGACCGCTCGTGGCGCGACCTCACGGCGCTCACGTACCACCACGAGACCCAGCCGATGCCGGGACCGTTCAGCAGGCAGGCGCACCTGCTGCCCGGCTGGGTGCACCGTCTCGAGGTGCTCGGCAACCACGTCGCCCAGCTCGTGGTGCCGTGGCTGCTCTTCGCGCCGCAACCCGTCGCATCCGCCGCCGCCGCGGTGATCGTGCTCACCCAGCTGTGGCTCGTGGTCACCGGCAACTTCGCCTGGCTCAACTGGCTCACGATCGTGCTCGCCTTCGCGGCGATCGACGACGCCACGGTGCACGCGCTGATCCCGGCATGGCCAGCCGATCTCGGCGCCGAGAGCATGCCCCTGTGGTTCGGCATCCCCGTGCTCGCGGTCGCGGTGCTGCTCGTCGCGCTCAGCTGGTTCCCCGCGCGCAACCTCGTCGCGAAGCGCCAGCTCATGAACGCGAGCTTCAACCGCTGGCACCTCGTGAACGCCTACGGGGCATTCGGCTCGGTCACCAAGGTGCGCTACGAGATCGTCGTGGAGGGCACCGATGCCGAGCTCCCCGACGCCGCCGCCGACTGGCGCGCCTACGAATTCCACGGCAAGCCGGGCGATCCGCGACGCATCCCGCGGCAGTTCGCGCCCTACCACCTGCGGCTCGACTGGCTCATGTGGTTCCTCGCGCTCGGTTCGCCCGACTCCGGCTGGTTCGACGCGTTCCTGCGCCGCCTGCTCGAAGCCGACCGGTCGACGCTGCGGCTGCTGCGCGTCGACCCGTTCGCGGGGGAGCGGCCGCGGTGGGTGCGGGCGAGCGTCTACCACTACCGTTTCGCGACGCGCGAGGAGAAGCGCCGCACGGGCCTCGTCTGGATGCGCGAGCGCCTCGGCGAGGCGTACCCGCCGCGGCGGCTGCGGGCAGGCGACTAGGGTGGCGCGCGTGGCAGCCGTCCGTCCCCTTCGCGCCGCGGTGGCGTGGGTCAGCAGAACCCGAGCGTTCCGCACCCTAGGGCCCCGGATGATGCCCCCGCTCGAGCGGTTCGTCGCGCGTCTCACAGGCGGTCGCGCCGGGCCCATCAGCGGCGTCATCGTGCCCTCGCTCGTGCTGCACACGGTCGGGGCGCGCAGCGGCCAGCCGCGCGAGACGCGGCTCATGTGCTGCCCGCTCGACGACGGCACGATCTACGTGACCGGCTCGAACTTCGCACGACCCGAGCATCCGGCCTGGACCTGGAACCTGCTCGCGCATCCCGACGCCGAGATCGACTTCCGCGGCGAGCGTCGCGCCGTGCGCGCGGAGCTCGTGCCCGATGCCGACCGCGAGCGCGTCTGGCGCGTGCTCGAGCAGAACTGGCCGGGCTACCGCGGCTACGAGCGCAGCTCTGGCCGGCAGCTGCGCATCTTCCACCTCATACCGCGCTGAGCGGCCGAGGTCAGCGGGCGAGCACTCCCGCGCGCTCCGGATGCGTGTCGAACCACTCCGCGACGTACCAGCAGGTCGGGGTGATCTGGCGACCGGAGCGCTCCACGTCGTCGACCGCGAACGCCACGAGCTTCTCGGCGTAGCCGTGCCCGCGCTGGTTCGGAACGGTCACCGTGTGGTGGAACACGACGCTCGCGCCCTGATCGCGGTACTCGAGCACGCTCACGATCGCGCCATCGCGGCGCAGCGTGTAGCGGTGCGCGTCGGGTTCATGTGCCAACTCGATCCCCATGCATCCAGCGTAGGCATGCGCCTGCTCGTACGCTGAGAGCGTGAGCATCCGTGACATCCCCCTGACGACCATCGACGGCACCACGACCACCCTCGCCGAGCTCGGCGACACGGCGGTCATGGTCGTCAACGTCGCCTCCCGCTGCGGGCTCACGCCCCAGTACGAGAAGCTCGAGCAGCTGCAGAAGCAGTACGAAGACCGCGGCTTCACGGTGCTCGGCTTCCCGTGCAACCAGTTCATGGGGCAGGAGCCCGGCAGCGCCGAAGAGATCAAGGAGTTCTGCTCCACGACCTACGGCGTCACCTTCCCGCTCATGGAGAAGACGCACGTGAACGGTCGGCACAAGCACCCGCTCTACGCCGAGCTCACCCAGGTTCCGGATGCGGGGGGTCGCGCGGGCAAGGTCGAGTGGAACTTCGAGAAGTTCCTCATCGCAGCCGACGGCACCGTCTCGCGGTTCCGCCCGAGCACGCAGCCCGACGACCCGGCCGTCATCGAGGCGATCGAGAAGGCACTGCCGGCTCGGCCTGCTCAGTAGCCGCGCAGGCGCTCGATCTCGCGTCGCTCGCGCTTCGTCGGTCTGCCCGCGCCGCGGTCGCGCTGCGCGAACACCGTGCGCTCGTGCACGGGCGGGGGAGCGGGCGTCAGGTCGTCGAACGCCGCCGCGGCGAGCGGTGCGCTCACGCGCTTCACGAGCAGCTGTCGGACGACGAGCGTGCGCGCCCCGTGGGGCGTCACGACGCGCACCTCGACGCCGGGGCGCACGAGCTGTGACGGTTTCGCCGTCTCGCCGCCGACCTTCACATGCCCGGCCTTGCACAGCGCCGTCGCCGTCGAGCGCGACTTCGTGACGCGCACGGCCCACAGCCACGCGTCGATCCGCACCGCCTCAGCCATGCGCGGGCCTCCGGCGACGCGACGGGCGCACCGAGCGTGCCGGGCGCACCGGCTCACCCTCCTCGCGCACGCGCTCGACGAGCTCGCGCCACGGCCCGTGCACGGCGGTCTCGGGCAGCGAGGCCGCACGCGCGGGAGGGGGAGCGATCACCTCGATGCGCCACACGAAACGATCGGCACCCGAAGCGGGCGGTTCGTCGTCCCACGGGCACGCCGCCACGAGCGGCTCCCAGCGGCCCGACTCGCGCGACTCGACGCTCCATCCACGGCGCGTGCCCGCGACACCACCGGTGCGCGTCACCTGGATCCGCACCTCAGCTTCGTCCGCCATCGATCGTCACTCCCACGCCGTGCCAGCCGGCCCGCACCGCGTCGAGCTCGGCCGACACCTCACCGTAACGCGCGGATGCCGCCCGCGCCGTCGCGAGCGCGAAACCGGCGAAGTCGACATCCGCGGGTAGACGCGTGGTGAGGGCGTCGTACCAGATGCGCCCCGCGCGCTCCCAGGCGTGCCCGCCGAGCGCGTCGGCCACGAGCACGAAGGCGCGGTTCGGGATGCCCGAGTTGAGGTGCACGCCGCCGTCGTCCTCGTCGGTGTGGATGTAGTCGTCGAGATGCGCAGGCTGCGGGTCGCGCCCCAGCACGTCGTCGTCGTAGGCGGTTCCCGGATGCCGCATCGAGCGCAGCGCGTCGCCCTCGACCTCGGCGGTGAAGAGCCCCTCGCCGATGAGCCAGCTGGCCTGCTCGCTCGTCTGCCCGCGCGCGTACTGCTCGACGAGAGCGCCGAACACGTCGGACACCGACTCGGTGAGGGCACCCGACTGTCCGTGGTAGACGAGCCCCGACGCGAACTGCGTGACCCCGTGCGTGAGCTCGTGGCCGATCACCGAGAGCGAGCGCGTGAACCTGCCGAAGACCTCGCCGTCGCCGTCGCCGAACACCATGCGCTCGCCGTCCCAGAACGCGTTGTCGTAGAGCCGGCCGTAATGCACGCTCGCCCGGAGCTGCAGCCCCGCGCCGTCGATCGAGTTGCGCCCGAACACCTCGGAGTACAGGTCGAAGGTCGCACCCAGCCCGTCGTAGGCCTCGTCGACCGCGACGTCGCCGCTCGCGGGCTGCCCCTCGCGGCGCACGATGCGTCCCGGAAGCTGCTCGCGGCCGCCGGCATCCGCGATCTCCCGGTCGGGTGCATCCGACAGCTCGGCGACGAGCGAATCACCGTCGACGCTCAGCGTGAGCCGGGCCGACGTGCGCGGTGCGTCGAGACGGATGGTGCGCCGCGCGGCCGCTGTCGCCGCCGGGAACCGCTCGGGGTCGGCGTCCGCGATGCGCGCGAGCAGGTACGGCGGAACGATGCTGCGAACCATGACCGGGAGCCTACGCGGCACCTCCGAGACCGCCACCGGCCGCTTCACGCGACGTCGCATCCGGGCGGCGCCGTGCCGCCGCGACGTAGGCTGGCAGCATGACCCGGGCTCCGCACGACCCTCGAGCCCGACGGCCGCACGGCCCCGGAGACGCGTGGGTCGACGGCCCGCAGGGCCGCTTCTGGGGTCGCTTCGGTGCCGCGGGGCTGCTGCTCGCGCATCCGGATGCCGGCGTGCTGCTGCAGTTGCGGGCCGAATGGAGCCACCTCGGCGGCACCTGGGGCCTGCCCGGCGGCGCGCGCCACGACGAGCACGAGTCGGCGCGCGACGGCGCCCTGCGCGAGGCCGAGGAGGAGGCCGGGGTGCCGCCCGACCTCGTCACGGTGCTCGCCGAGTCGGTGCTCGACCTGGGCTACTGGAGCTACACCACGGTGCTCGCCCGCGCGGCGCGGGTCTTCGAACCGGTCATCGGCGACGCCGAATCGGTCTCGCTGCGCTGGGTGCCGTTCGCCGACGTCGCCGCACTGCCCCTGCATCCCGGCGTCGACGCGGGATGGCCCGGGTGGCAGAACGAACTCGCCGCACTCGACCCCGAGCTCGCACTCGCGATCCGCGGCTGAACGGCGACGCCGACGGGCAGGCGCCCGGCTAACGCAGCTGCACGAACTGGAGGGCGCGCGTGTCGTCGTGCTCGGCGGCGAGCGACGCCTTCCACTCGACGAGCCCACGCACCACGGGGTCGTCGTCGTCGGCCAGCTCGGTCATGACGTCGGCGGGAACGAAGTAGTTCACCGCGACCCAGCCGCGCACGGTCGGCGACTCGTCGTGGGCGAGCTCGCGCAGCACGTCGCACGGGGTGGCGGTGTTGCGCGCCACGCAGGCGCGCACGCTCTCCTCGGTGTCATGGGCGAGCTGCTCGAAGAGGTCCTCGGGCGTGTTGTACGAACTCGCCGCGGCTTCGCGGATCTTCGGGTTCGCATTCGTCGCGAGGACCCGCAATCGGCGGATCTTCGACTCCGTGACGGGGGGAGCCGGATGCTGGGCTGCGACCTCCTCAGGGGTCAGCTTGCTCGGAGCCAGCGCCGCCATCTGCGCGCGTTGCGCGGGGGTGTTGAAGCGGATGCACGACATACCTCCAACGTACGCCTGCGCCGGATGCGGTGCCGTCGTGGTGACGGCGAGTCCGCATCCGGCGCAGGCGGTGCAGTGGTCGACTAGACGCGTCGACCGCTGATGAAGCGCATCAGGAACACGATCGCGGCGACCACGAGCAGCACGATCCCCACCCACAGCAGGAAGTTGAGCGTCTGCACGAACCCGCCCGTGAAGAGCAGGATGATCGCGATGATCGCGAGGATGATTCCGAGGGCGTTCATGGTGGCGTCTCCTTTCCCGTGCCCCGTGTGAGAGCCCGGTCCTGGCCACGGTGCCCGCCGGGGTACCGGTGGCGTCCGTTCGACCGATGTCAGTCAAGCGCGCCAGGGAGATTCCCGAAAACCCCTTGCGCTCAGGCCTCCGGAACCGGTACAGCGCCCTTGCGGGGGAAGAACGGCACGATGGCCGAGACCCGTGCCTGGTACTCCGCGTACTCGGGGTACTTGCTGCGCGTGATCGACTCGGTGAAGATCGTCGACCCGATGAACAGCGCCGTCAGCAGCGCGGCGCCGACCACGGTCCACACGAGCACGGTGCCCGCGGCTGCGGCGCCCATGAGGAAGAGGATCCACCACTGGGCCTGCTCGAAGAAGAAGTTCGGGTGCCGGGATGCGCTCCACAGGCCCGTCTGCAGGAATCGCGGATGCGGTTCCCGGCCCGCGGCGACCTCGGCCGCCTTCCAGCGGTGGAAGTTCCACTGCTGCTGATCGGCGATCGTCTCGCCGACCAACGCGGCGAGGAAGAGCACCGCGAGCATCGCATCCAGCGGCCCGAACGGCGTCGGGTTCTCGAGCGCCGTGAGCGCCGGCAGCGCGATGAGCGCGAGCAGCGCGTTCTGGAACAGCACGATGAAGAAGAGGTTGAACGCCTGGAGCGCGGCGGGGCTCATGCGCGCCCGCAGCACCGCCCAGCGGTAGTCCTCCATGCCGGTGTAGCCGCCCTTGCGCGCGAAGTTGAAGGTGAGTCGCGCGCCCCACAGGGTCACGAGCGAGGCCATCACGAGCAGGCGCACGTCGGTGAAGCCGGCGGCGCCCGCGAAGATCCAGACGTAGACGACGGGCACGATCGACCAGATGCGGTCGACCCACGAGGTGTCGCGGGTGATGAGGGATGCGATCCAGCAGGCGACGGAGACAGCGCCTGCCACGATGAAGACGAGGATAAGCGGGGTCATGGGGGCATCCTACGCATGGCTAGACTCGCCCGGAGGGAGGACGGGATGCAGGCTGTCAGTTCACGCATCGTGACGGTTCCGAACGTGCTGAGCGCCGTGCGGCTCGCGCTCATCCCGGTGTTCCTGTGGCTGCTCGCGACCGCGCAGTACGGCTGGGCGCTGATCGTGATCGTGGTGTCGAGCCTCACCGACTTCGTCGACGGTTTCATCGCCCGCCGCTTCAACCAGATCACCCGCCTCGGGCAGGTGCTCGACCCCGCCGTCGACCGGCTCTTCATCTTCTCGACCCTCATCGGCCTCGCCTGGCAGCACTTCCTGCCCTGGTGGCTCGTCATCCTGATCGTGCTGCGTGACATCGGCATCGTCGCGCTCGGACCGGTGCTCGCGAGCCACGGCTACGGGCCGCTTCCCGTGCATCATCTGGGCAAGGTCGCGACCTTCGCACTGCTGTTCGCGCTGCCCACGCTCGTGCTCGGCGCGGCGTTCCCCGCCATCGCGGCGTACAGCGATCCGGCGGGCTGGGCGCTCGCGCTGTGGGGCACCTTCCTGTACTGGTGGGCGGGCGCGATCTACCTGCGCGAGACGGTGCGACTTGTGCGCGAAGACCGGGTAGCGCGAGCGGCCGGATCGGATACCCTGGGGAACTGAAGGAGGGCGCCATGGTCGACGACGCCACTGACCGGTCTGCGAACCCGGAGCAGCCGGATGCGGTGAGCGCGTCCGCTGCGCCCGGCTCGGTCTCGAACGACACCACGGCCCACTTCACCGACGACTTCCGGTCGCAGCTGGCCGCCATGGAGGCGGGCGTCACCGACGAGGAGAAGGACGCGATCGCGGCCCTCCCGTCGGGTTCGGCTCTGCTCGTGGTGCGGCGCGGGCCCAACGTGGGGGCGCGGTTCCTGCTCGACGGCGACGTCACGGTCGCGGGGCGGCATCCCGACGCCGACATCTTCCTCGACGACGTGACGGTGTCGCGTCGTCACGCCGAGTTCGTGCGCACGGGAACCGCGTTCCAGGTGCGCGACCTCGGCTCGCTCAACGGCACCTACTTCGACGGCGTGCGCATCGACTCGGCCCTGCTGAGCGATGGGGCCGAGGTGCAGGTGGGCAAGTTCCGGCTCACGTTCTACGCTTCACGCGCCGACCGCGTGCCGACCCGCTGATGGCGGCGGCCACCTCGGCGGCCCGCTCTCAGGGCGGGTCCCAGCTTCTCAGCATCGGACAGGTGCTCGCGCGCCTGAATCCGGAGTTCCCCGACCTGAGCCCGTCGAAGCTGCGCTTCCTCGAGGAGAAGGGGCTCGTGAACCCGGCTCGCACCGAGTCGGGCTACCGCAAGTTCTCGGCGGCCGACGTCGAGCGGCTGCGCCTCATCCTCTCGATCCAGCGCGACTACTTCGTGCCGCTCAAGGTCATCCACAGCTATCTCGCCGAGCTCGACGCCGGGCGCGAGCCCGTGCTGCCGGGCGGCGCGAAGGTGACGGCGCCGTCGATGCTGCCGAGCGAGCGGCGTCTCACGCGCGACGAACTCATCCGCGAGGCGGGCGCCAACGCGATGCTGCTGCAGGATGCGGTGTCGGCCTCGCTCATCGTGCCCGCCGAGCACTACGGCGACGACGCCCTCGCGGTGCTCAAGTCGCTTGTCGAGCTGCAGCGCTCGGGCATCGAACCCCGGCACCTGCGCGGTTTCCGGGCGGCGGCCGAGCGCGAGCTCGGTCTCATCGAGTCGGCGCTCATCCCGATCGCGCGGCGCAAAGACGCCTCGAGTCGTGCCAAGGCGCAGGAGCTCGCCCGCGAGATCGCGGGGCAGCTCGAGGTCGTGCGCTCGAGCCTCATCCGCTCGGCGCTCGGTCGGCTCTGAGGCGCGCGGAGCAGTTTTTCCGCACGACACGCCGAGCGCTCGTGCGGATGTCATTGAAGGCGTCCCCTCGGGTGGGTACCGTGGGAGACGACGGCGAGTTTGAAGTTCAACTTCAACCTGAGGGTTAGAGCTCGCGAGGGAGGACGGTCGACATGAGCGACACCGGCGAGCAGAGCGCGCGCGAGACCCCGCGTTACGACCTCGGCCTCCTCTTCACCGACGGCCTGCCCGACCTCGACGACACGGCCGGCTACCGCGGCACCGTCGCGGCGCGCGCGGCAGGCATCAGCTACCGCCAGCTCGACTACTGGGCCCGCACCGAACTCGTCGAGCCCACCATCCGCGGCGCCGCCGGTTCGGGCACGCAGCGTCTCTACGGATTCCGCGACATCCTCGTGCTCAAGCTCGTCAAGCGCCTGCTCGACACCGGCATCTCGCTGCAGCAGATCCGCACCGCCGTCAACCAGCTGCGCGAGGCGGGCGTCAACGACCTCGCGCAGACCACCCTCATGTCCGACGGGGCGAGCGTCTACCTGTGCACCTCCGACGACGAGGTCATCGACTTGGTCAGCCGCGGCCAGGGCGTGTTCGGCATCGCCGTCGGCAAGGTGCTGCGCGAGGTCGAGACGAGCCTCGTCGAGCTCGACTCCACGAGCGTCGACCCCTCCGACGAGCTCGCGGCTCGTCGCGCCAAGCGCGCCGCGAGCTAGTTGCGACGGCGCTGATTTCGAGACGCGTGCCGCCTGCGGCAGCACGCTCCTCAATCAGCTGACTGTCGAGCGCCCCTCGTTCAGCTGACTGTCGAGCTGGTTGAGGAGCGGCGAAGCCGCGTCTCGAAACCAGCGCCGCGAGCTAGTCGCGCCGCTCAGACGCTCGGCTGGATGTCGCCGTCGCCGATGCGCGAGGTGCGCAGCACGCGCTCGAGCAGCACGTCGAAGTTGTGCGCCATCTCCTGCGCCCCCTCACCGGGCCACACGTGCAGCGGCTTCGCCGCGCCCTGGGCCTGCTGCAGCGAGGTGCGCTCGGGCAGCTGCGGGGCCAGCACGAGCGGCCCGAACATGTCGCGCAGCTCCTTGATGCGGAACTGGTGCTCGAGCGACTGCACACGCGCCCGGTTCACGATGATGCCGAGCGGCTGCAGGCGAGGCGAGATACCCCGACGGATCTCCTCGATCGCGCGCAGCGCCCGGTCGGCCGCCGCCACCGAGAACAGGCCCGGCTCGGTCACGACGACGACACGGTCGGATGCCGCCCACGCCGTGCGGGTGAGCGCGTTGAGCGAGGGGGCGCAGTCGATGAGCACGAGTTCGTACTCCTTCTCGACGTGCGCGAGCGCCTCCTCGAGCTTCCAGATGTCGCGGATCGAGGGGTGCGGTCCGTCGAAGTTGATGGCCGACGGCGAGCCGATGAGCACGTCGATCGTGCCCGAGCGGCCGCGCGTCCACCCGGAGGGGGCGATCGCGGCACGCACGATCTTCTCTTTCGGGGAGGCGAGCACGTCGGCGACGTTCAGATGACCGGCGACGTTGATGTCCATGCCGGTCGAGACATCCGACTGCGGGTCGAGGTCGACCACGAGCGTCGAGACGCCTCGTGCGAAGGCCGCGGATGCCAGGCCCAGCGTCACCGTGGTCTTCCCCACGCCCCCCTTGAGGGAGCTGACGCTCAGAACGTGCACGAGAAGCCACCCTACCTTCACTAGTCTGAAAGAATCCAAACCCCCGTCTCGCCCGGCTCCGTCGGCAGGAAGGACCGCATGTTCTCGAAGATCCTGGTCGCCAACCGAGGTGAAATCGCGATCCGCGCGTTCCGCGCCGCGTACGAACTGGGGGCCCGCACGGTGGCCGTGTACCCCTGGGAGGACCGCAACTCGATGCACCGCCTGAAGGCGGACGAGGCGTACCAGATCGGCGAGAAGGGGCACCCCGTTCGCGCCTACCTCGACGTCGACGAGATCATCCGCGTGGCGAAGGAGTCGGGCGCCGACGCGATCTACCCCGGCTACGGGTTCCTCTCCGAGAACCCCGAGCTCGCGGCGGCGGCCGCCGCCAACGGCATCACCTTCATCGGCCCCGGCGAGCACGTGCTCGAGATGGCAGGCAACAAGGTCACGGCGAAGGAGCACGCGATCTCGGCCGGCGTGCCGGTGCTGAAGTCGACCCCGGCCACGACCGACATCGAGGAACTGCTGCGCGGGGCCGACGAGATCGGCTTCCCCGTCTTCGCGAAGGCCGTCGCGGGCGGCGGCGGGCGCGGGATGCGGCGGGTCGACACGCGCGAGGAGCTGCGGCCCGCGCTCGAGGCGGCCATGCGCGAGGCCGACTCGGCCTTCGGCGACCCCACGATGTTCATCGAGCAGGCGGTCGTGCGGCCCCGGCACATCGAGGTGCAGATCCTCGCCGACGCCGAGGGCTCGACGATCCACCTCTTCGAACGCGACTGCTCGGTGCAGCGGCGTCACCAGAAGGTCGTCGAGATCGCCCCCGCCCCGAACCTCGACGACTCGATCCGCCAGGCGATGTACCGGGATGCCGTGGCCTTCGCGAAGTCGATCGGTTACGTCAACGCCGGCACCGTGGAGTTCCTGCTCGACACCGCGGGGGAGCGCGCCGGCCAGCACGTCTTCATCGAGATGAACCCGCGCATCCAGGTCGAGCACACCGTCACCGAGGAGGTGACGGACGTCGACCTCGTGCAGTCGCAGATGCGGATCGCTGCGGGGGAGACGCTCGCCGACCTCGACCTGCACCAGGACGAGCTGCGCCCGCGCGGCTTCGCCATCCAGTGCCGCATCACGACCGAGGACCCGGCCGCGGGGTTCCGGCCCGACACCGGCAAGATCACCACCTACCGCTCGCCCGGCGGCGCCGGCATCCGGCTCGACGGCGGAACCGTCGCCGCGGGCGCGCAGGTCTCGCCCTACTTCGACTCGATGCTCGTCAAGATGATCTGCCGCGGGCGCGACTTCCCCTCGGCCGTGCGACGCGCGCGCCGCGGACTCGCCGAGTTCCGCCTGCGCGGGGTGTCGACCAACATCCCGTTCCTGCAGGCCGTGTTCGACGACGCCGACTTCCTCGCGGGCGACGTCTCCACCTCGTTCATCGACGAGCGGCCGTGGCTCGTGCGCGGACGCGAATCGCGCGACCGCGGCACGAAGATCCTCAACTGGCTCGCCGACGTCACCGTCAACCAGCCCAACGGCGACGGCGGGGGAGCGATCGACCCCGCCCGCAAGCTGCCCGAGGTCGACCTCGCGCAGCCCGCCCCGGCCGGGTCGCGCCAGCGTCTGCTCGAGCTCGGACCCGCAGGTTTCGCATCCGCTCTCCGCGCGCAGCGCACCTTGGCCGTCACCGAGACCACCTTCCGCGACGCGCACCAGTCGCTGCTCGCGACGCGCGTGCGCACGAAGGATCTCGTCGCCGTCATGCCGCACCTCGCGCGGCTCACGCCCGAGCTCTTCTCGGTCGAGGCGTGGGGTGGTGCGACCTACGACGTCGCGCTGCGCTTCCTCGGCGAAGACCCGTGGGAGCGGCTCGCCAAGATGCGCGAGGCGCTGCCCAACATCGCCATCCAGATGCTGCTGCGCGGGCGCAACACGGTCGGCTACACGCCGTACCCGACCGAGGTGACCGAAGCCTTCGTGCGGGAGGCGGCGTCGACCGGCGTCGACATCTTCCGCATCTTCGACGCGCTTAACGACGTCGACCAGATGCGCCCCGCGATCGATGCGGTGCTCGCCACCGGCACGACCGTCGCCGAGGTGGCGCTGTGCTACACCGGCGACCTGCTCGACCCCGCCGAAGAGCTCTACACGCTCGACTACTACCTGCGCCTCGCCGAGCAGATCGTCGACGCCGGCGCCCACATCCTCGCGATCAAGGACATGGCGGGCCTTCTGCGGGCCGGCGCCGCCGAGACGCTCGTCGCCGCGCTGCGCGAGCGCTTCGACCTGCCCGTGCACGTGCACACGCACGACACGGCAGGCGGCCAGCTCGCGACCCTGCTCGCGGCGAGCCGCGCGGGAGCGGACGCCGTCGACGCGGCGAGCGCGCCCATGGCCGGCACGACGAGCCAGCCGAGCCTCTCGGCGCTCGTCGCGGCGACCGCGCACACCGACCGCGACACGGGGCTCTCGCTCGCCGCCGTGAGCGACCTCGAGCCCTACTGGGAGGCCGTGCGCCGCGCCTACAAGCCCTTCGAGTCGGGGCTTCCCGGACCGACGGGCCGCGTGTACCACCACGAGATCCCGGGCGGCCAGCTCTCCAACCTGCGCCAGCAGGCGATCGCACTCGGCCTCGGCGACCAGTTCGAGAAGGTGGAGGACTGGTACGCGGCGGCCAACCGCATCCTGGGCCGCCCCACCAAGGTCACGCCCTCGTCGAAGGTCGTCGGCGACCTCGCGCTGCAGCTCGCCGCGACGAACGCCGACCCTGCCGACTTCGAGCAGAACCCCGACAAGTACGACATCCCCGACTCGGTCATCGGCTTCATGGCGGGCGAGCTCGGCGACCTGCCGGGCGGATGGCCGGAGCCGTTCCGCAGCAAGGTGCTCAGCGGGCGCCAGGTGAAGGTCGGCCTCGAATCGCTCACCGCCGACGAGAAGGCGGGGCTCGCGGGCGACGCCGTCGAACGTCGCGCCACCCTCAACGCCCTGCTGTTCGCGGGGCCGACACGTCAGTTCGAGGAGGTGCGCGAACAGTACGGCGACCTGTCGAACCTCGACACCGTCGACTACCTCTACGGGCTCAAGCCCGGCACCGAGCACATCGTGCACATGGCGCCCGGCGTGAGCCTGTTCGTGGGACTCGAGGCCATCGGCGAGGCCGATGAGAAGGGCATGCGCACCGTCATGACGACCCTCAACGGTCAGCTGCGTCCCGTGTTCGTGCGCGACAAGTCGATCTCGGTGCAGACCGCGAGCGCCGAGAAGGCGGATGCCACCAAGCCCGGGCACGTCGCCGCCCCGTTCTCGGGGGTCGTGACCCTCAAGGTCGAGGAAGGCGAGCGGGTCGACGCGGGCACGCCCGTCGCGACGATCGAGGCCATGAAGATGGAGGCCGCCATCACGAGCCCCGTCGCGGGCATCGTGCGGCGTCTCGCCATCCCCGCCACCCAGCAGGTCGACGCAGGAGACCTGCTCGTGGTGGTCGAGTAGGGTCGCACCATGGCGCGCAACACCGCGGGGCAGGACCCCGAGCACGAGGCCGCCCTCTCGGACGAGGGGGACGCGGCCCTCGCCTCGGCGCTCCCCGAGAGCCTCACCGTCTCGATCGAGCTGCCGGCCGAGCAGCACGAGCCGCCCGAAGACGAAGAGCAGGTCGCGCTCGGCGAGGTCGTCGCGACGCCCGCCTCCGTCGCCCCCGTGGCCCCGGCATCCGGGGGCACCATGTCGATCGAGGTCGTGCCCGACCTGATCCACACGGCAGACGAAGAGGCGGCGCCCACCGTCGACACCCCCGTCGTGCCGCTGCCCGCCGACGACGAGCTGTACTCGCGCCGCGACCGCAAGCGCGGAGCCGCGAGCACGCCCGAGCCGGCCGCCATGCTCACCGCCGACCGGCTGCTCGAACCCAAACGCAACCGCCACGCGCCCGAAGGCGCCTGGCCGGCACTCGTCTACGCGAGCACCTTCCACCTCGTCAACCTCGGCGACTCGCCCAAGGTGCGCGAACGCAAAGCGCTCGACGCGCGCATCGCCAAGCGCTTCGAGGGCGGCACCCGCTACGTGCCCGTGCTCACCCGCAAAGGCGGCGTCGGCAAGACCACCGTCACCACCCTGCTCGGCATGGCCCTCGCCGACGTGCGCGAAGACCGCATCATCGCCGTCGACGCCAACCCCGACCGCGGCACCCTCGCCGAGCGCATCGCCAAGCAGACCCGCTCCACCGTGCGCGACATCGTCACCCACGCCGCCGCGATCAAAGACTTCAGCGAGTTCTCCACCCACGTCTCGCGCGACGAGACCCGCCTCGACGTGCTCGCCTCCGACACCGACCCGCTGCTGTCGGAAGCCTTCGACGAGAACGACTACAACGTCGTCGCCGACCTCGTGGCGCGGTACTACTCGATCTGCCTCACCGACTGCGGCACCGGCATCGTGCACTCCGTCATGCGCGCCACCCTGCAGCGCGCCGACGGCATCGTCGTCGTCTCGGGCGGCAGCGTCGACGAGGCGCGCCTCGCATCCGAGACCCTCACCTGGCTCGAGGCGAACAACTACGGCGACCTCGTGCGCAACGCCGTCGTCGCCATCAACACCGCCACCCATGGCACCAACCTCGTGAAGCTCGACGAGATCGACGCGCACTTCGCCTCGCGCGTGCGCGCCGTCGTGCGGATGCCGTACGACCCCGAACTCGCCGCCGGCTCCGTCGTGCGCTGGCAGAACCTGCAGCCCTTCACGAGAGCCTCCGCGCGCGAACTCGCCGCGCTCGTCATGGACGGCCTCCCGACCTCCCGAAACGCATGACAGAACGACAGATCCGCCTCTTCGGCGACCCCGTGCTCCGCTCGAAGACCGACCCGATCACCGACCCAGGCGACCCGCGCGTGCGCGCGCTCGTCGACGACCTCATCGACAGCGTGCGACCCCCCGGACGCGCCGGCGTCGCCGCCACCCAGATCGGCGTCGGGCTGCGCGCCTTCAGCGTCAACATCGACGGCGACATCTCGTACGTCATCAACCCCGTGCTCGAGGTCTCCGGCGACCCCGAACCCGTCGACGAGGGCTGCCTCTCGGTGCCCGGCTTCTACTTCCCCCGGATGCGGTACCCCTGGGCGCGCGTCACCGGCGTCGACGTCGACGGCAACGAGGTCGTGCTCGAAGGGGACGGGCTCATGGCGCAGGCGCTGCAGCACGAGACCGACCACCTCGACGGCAAGCTCTACATCGAGGGGCTCGAGCCGGAGGTCAAGCGCGAGGCGATGCGCGCGATCCGCCAGGCCGACTGGTTCGCGTCCTGACGCTCGAGCCCCTCGGCGCTCCCGCTCGTCAGGTGGTTGAGGAGCGCATCGCGCAGCGATACGCGTCTCGAAACCACCGTCCCCCGATGCGTGCGGCGGAGGTTTCGAGACGCGTCGCGCCGTCGGCGCGGCGCTCCTCAACCACCTGACGATCCCGCTGGCCACCTGACGACGGCGACTGTGTGCGCACTCGGTGGGCCGGGCGCTCGCGCGCGGCCGGCCCACCGGCGCAGCGCCGCGGATTACCGCGGCGCCAGATCAACGCAGCGAGATGCCCTCGGTCGCGGGCGCGCCCGAGTAGAGCTCCTCGATCACCGGCGCGAAGTCCTTGACGATCTCGTGGCGCTTGATCGACATCTTCGGCGTCAGGTGGCCGCTCGCCTCGGTGAACTCGATGTCGAGGATCTTGAACTTGCGGATCGACTCGGCACGCGACACCTTCGCGTTGGCGAGGTCGATCGCGCGCTGCACCTCGGCGATCACCTTGGGGTTGCGGGCGGCGTCCGCGATGCTCATGTCGCCGGCTTCGCCGTTGTTGTTGAGCCACACCGGCAGCATCTCGGGGTCGAGCGTGATGAGGGCCGAGATGAACGGCTTCTGGTCGCCCACGACGACCACCTGGCCGACGACCGGGTTGGCGCGGATCGGGTCCTCGAGGGCGGCGGGGGCGACGTTCTTGCCGCCCGCCGTCACGATGATCTCCTTCTTGCGGCCCGTGATCGTGAGGTAGCCCTCGTCGTCGAGCGAGCCGATGTCGCCCGTGTGGAACCACTCGTCGGTGAACACCGCGGCGGTCTCATCCGGCTTGTTCCAGTAGCCGTCGAACACGTCGACGCCCTTCACGAGCACCTCGCCGTCGTCGGCGATCTTGATGCCGACGCCGGGGAGCGGGGTGCCGACGGTGCCGATCTTGAACTTGGAGACGATGTTGACCGTGGCGGGCGCCGTCGTCTCGGTGAGCCCGTAGCCTTCGAGGATCTTCACGTCGAGGCTGCGGAAGAAGTGCCCGAGGCGCAGCCCGAGAGGCGCGGAACCCGACACGGCGTACCGCACGCGACCGCCCATGGCCTGCTTGAGCTTGCCGTAGACGAGCTTGTCGAAGAGCGCGAACTGCAGTTTCAGGCCGAGCGGCACCTTGCCGGCGTCGAGGGCCTTCGAGTGCGCGATGGCGACGTCGACGCCCTTGAGGAAGATCTTCTCCTTGCCGCCGGCTGCCGCCTTCTGCTCGGCCGAGTTGTAGACCTTCTCGAACACGCGCGGCACCGCGAGCAGGAACGTCGGCTTGAAGCTGCCGAGCGCGGGCAGCAGCTGCTTGGTGTCGGCCTGGTGGCCCACCTTGACGCCCGCGTGCACCCCGAGGATCGAGATGAAGCGCGCGAAGACGTGTGCCGTCGTGATGAACAGCAGGGTGGAGGAGCCGGGCTCGACGACCTCCTTCATGGCCACCGCGGCGTTGCGGGAGAGCTCCACGAAGTTGGAGTGCGTGAGCACGCAGCCCTTCGGCGTTCCCGTCGAGCCGGAGGTGTAGATGAGCGTCGCGAGATCGGCGCCCTTCGCCGCGCTGCGGCGCTCCTCGACCTGGGCGTCGGTGACGTCGCCGCCGCCTTCGACGAGCTTCTCGAGGTCGCCGAGGTGCATCTGCCAGACCTTCTCGATCTGCGGAAGGTCGGCGCGCACCTCGTCGAAGCGGGCGAAGTGCTCGGCGGTCTCGACGATGATGCCGGATGCGCCCGAGTCGCTCAGCGTGTAGGCGATCTGCGCGGGGGCCGAGGTCTCGTAGATCGGAACGAGCACGGCGCCGGCGAACCAGGTCGCGAAGTCGACGAGGGTCCACTCGTAGCGGGTGCGGCAGATGAACCCGATCTTGTCGCCGGGCTTCACCCCCGCCGCGATGAGGCCCTTCGCGAGGGCGACGACCTGCCGATGGAACTCGGCCGTCGAGACGTCCTCCCAGCCGCCGTCGGCGGTGGGGAGTGCGAACAGCGGCGCGTCCGGCGTCGCGGCGACGCGATCGACGAGCAGGTCGGTCGCGTTCGCCTCCGGGTCGGCCGGGACCACGGCGGGGACAAAGATCTCGTTCACGGCAGCTCCTTCGGTACCGAGAGGGGTCGGGCAATACCCCCACCCTACCGGGCGTCGGCACGGGTCGGGCCGTGGGATGATGCGCCCAGCGTCCCGGGCGCTGGCTAGACTCGTGGCTCGTGCATGCCATCGGAATCGACATCGGCGGAACGAAGATCGCGGGCGGTCTCGTCGCAGAGGACGGCACGATCGTGCGTCAGGAGCGTCGTCCCACGCCGGCCGGCGATGGCGACGCCATCATCCGGGCCGTCGTCGAGACGGTCGAGACGCTGCGCACCGGATCCGAGATCGCGGGCGTCGGGGTCGCCGCTCCGGGCTTCATCGACGCCGCCCAGTCGACCGTGTACTACACGCCGAACATCCCGTGGCGCAGCGAACCGCTGCGCGCCGATCTCTCGGCGCAGCTGCCCGGTCTCGACATCACGATCGACAACGACGCGAACGCGGCGGGCTGGGCGGAGTACCGCTTCGGGGCCGGCCGCGGGCGTCGTGACATGACCTTGCTCACCGTCGGCACCGGGGTCGGCGGAGCCATCGTCACCGACGGGCGTCTCTTCCGGGGCGGTTTCGGCGCGGGGGCCGAGATCGGCCACATGCGCGTCGTTCCGGGCGGTCTGCCGTGCGGATGCGGTCAGCGCGGCTGCATCGAGCAGTACGGCTCGGGACGCGCCCTGCTGCGCTACGCGAACGAGATCGCCGACCAGCGCGGTATCGGTCAGGCTCTCGCCGCCGCCCGCGCGGAGCACGGCGAGCTCGACGGTCACCACGTCTACGAGCTCATCGTGGCCCAGGACCCGGGCGCCCTCTTCGCACTGCGCGAGCTCGGCGGCTGGCTGGGGCAGGCGGCGGCATCGCTCAGCGCCGTGCTCGACCCCGAGCTCTTCGTGTTCGGCGGCGGGGTGGCCGCGGCGGGCGATCTGCTGCTCGACCCGATCCGCGAGGCGTTCCTCGCGCACCTGCCGGCACGCGGCTTCCACCCGGAGCCCGAGTTCGCCACGGCGGAACTCGTCAACGACGCGGGTATCGTCGGTGCTGCCGACCTCGCACGCATCCACGCGGGGGAGAGGAGCTGAGTGTTCTACCTCTTCCTGAAGCACGTCATCGTCGGCCCCTTCCTGCTGTCGGTGTTCCGCCCCTGGGTGAAGGGCTACGAGAACGTGCCCCAGAAGGGCGCCGTGATCTTCGCGAGCAACCACCTCTCGTTCATGGACTCGATCTTCCTGCCGCTCGTCGTCGACCGGCAGATCCGCTTCCTCGCCAAGAGCGAGTACTTCACGGGCCGCGGCATCACGGGGCACATCGTGCGCTGGTTCTTCCTGGCGATCGGGCAGCTGCCGATCGACAGGTCGGGCGGTAAGGCATCCGAGGCGTCGCTCAACACCGGTCTCGCCCACCTGGCTGCGGACGGCTGGCTCGGCATCTACCCCGAGGGCACCCGCAGCCACGACGGGCGTCTCTACCGCGGCCGCACGGGCATCGCCCGCATGGTGCTCGAGGCGGGCGTGCCCGTGATCCCGGTGGCGATGATCGACACCGAGAAGGTCATGCCCATCGGGGCGAAGCTGCCGAAGGTGCGTCGCGTCGGGGTCGTGTTCGGTGAGCCGCTCGACTTCTCCCGGTTCGCGGGGATGGAGGGCGACCGCTTCGTGCTGCGCTCGATCACCGACGAGATCATGTACGAGCTCGCGCATCTGGGCGGCCAGGAGTACGTCGACGTGTACGCCTCGAGCGTCAAGGGTCGCCCGCAGGCGACGAACGCCTAGGCACCCGCGCCGTCAACAGGGGCATGCGCCCTCGGATAGGCTCGAATTCCGGGCGCGACGCCCGCATCCCCGCCAACCGAATCAGAGGAACCACCCGTGGTAGACCCCACCGAGACCGTCGTGCAGGCAGATCCCGCAGTGATCGCCGGTCTCGACTATTGGCGGGAGCTGCCGATCAAGCAGCAGCCGGAGTGGTCGGATCCGGATGCGGTGGCCGCCGCCTCCGCCGAGATCGCGTCGCTGCCTCCCCTCGTCTTCGCGGGTGAGGTCGACATCCTGCGCGAGCGTCTCGCGCGCGCCGCGAGCGGCGGATCGTTCCTGCTGCAGGGCGGCGACTGCGCCGAGACCTTCGCGGGTGCGACGGCCGACCAGATCCGCAACCGGGTGAAGACGATCCTGCAGATGGCGGTCGTGCTCACCTACGGCGCCTCGATGCCGATCGTCAAGATGGGGCGCATGGCGGGCCAGTTCGCCAAGCCCCGCTCGAGCGACTTCGAGACGCGCGGCGACGTGACGCTGCCGGCCTACCGCGGCGACATCGTCAACGGCTACGACTTCACGCCGGAGTCCCGGCAGGCCGACCCCGCCCGCCTCGTGCAGGGCTACCACACGGCCGCCTCGACGCTGAACCTCATCCGCGCCTTCACGCAGGGTGGTTTCGCAGACCTCCGCCAGGTGCACTCGTGGAACAAGGGCTTCGCGGCGAACCCCGCCAACCAGCGCTACGAGGGCCTCGCGAAGGAGATCGACCGAGCCATCCGCTTCATGGAGGCCGCGGGCGCCGACTTCGACGAACTCAAGCGCGTGGAGTTCTACACCTCGCACGAGGGTCTGCTCATGGACTACGAGCGCCCCATGACGCGCATCGACTCGCGCAACGGCACCCCCGTCAACACCTCGGCGCACTTCCTGTGGATCGGCGAGCGCACCCGCGATCTCGACGGTGCGCACATCGACTACTTCTCACGCATCCGCAACCCCATCGGGGTGAAGCTGGGGCCCTCGACCGACGCGTCGACGATGGAGAAGCTCATCGACAAGCTCGACCCCGAGCGCGAGCCGGGGCGCCTCACCTTCATCACGCGCATGGGCGCGGGCAAGATCCGTGACGCCCTGCCCCCGCTGCTCGAGGCCATCAAGGGCATGGACGCGATGCCGCTGTGGGTCACCGACCCCATGCACGGCAACGGCATCACGACGCCCACCGGCTACAAGACGCGCCGCTTCGACGACGTCGTGGATGAGGTGCGCGGCTTCTTCGAGGCGCATCGCGCCGCGGGCACCCACCCCGGCGGGCTGCACGTCGAGCTCACGGGCGATGACGTCACCGAGTGCCTGGGTGGATCGGAGCACATCGATGAGGCGACCCTCGCGACGCGCTACGAGTCGCTGTGCGACCCGCGACTCAACCACATGCAGTCGCTCGAGCTCGCGTTTCTCGTGGCGGAGGAGCTGACGGCGCGCTGATCGCGGCCTCGAGCCCCGAGCGACGGTGGCTTCGAGACGCGTCGGGCTGCGCCCGGCGCTCCTCAGCCACCTCGGCATCTGCCCGAGATCAGCTGCCGGCGCTCAGGCGCACGCGCACCGGGCTTCCCTTCGGAAGCTGGCCGTCCTCGGGATCGATCTGCTGCACGGTGGCGATGCCGGGGAGCGTCTCCCCGATGAGCTTGCTGTTGTTGTTCCAGTACTCGTAGTTCAGGCCGACCTCGGCGAGCTTCTGCTTCGCGGCGATCCAGTTCATGCCGACGATGTCGGGCACGTCGACCGGTGTCGGACCGAGGGAGACGCTCAGCAGCACCGTGTCGTCGGGGTGCACGGGGTCGTCGCCCACGATCCCGATGACCGTGTCCTTCGGCACCTCGTCGTGATAGTCCTGCTGCGGCTCGGACTGGACGTTCACTCGGACCGCGGCGAGGGCGGCTGCCGCGTCCGCGAAGCTCAGTCCCTGGATGGACGGCAGGCGGCCGGCCGAGACCGTGAGCTCGACCTGCTGGCCCTCGAAGAGCCCCTCGGCACCCTGGGCGACATCGGTCTCGCCGACGGATGCCGCGAGCACGATGTCCTCGTCCTGGTCGCTGAACACGTAGACGGGCTCGTCGTCCATGAGCAGGCCGGCCCCGGTGATCGCGGCCTCGGCCTGAGCGAGCGTGAGACCGGCGAGAGCACCGATCGTGGTGGGGGCGGGGCCGTCCGAGACGATGAGCGTGACGGTCGAGCCCTTGCGCACGCTCGAACCGGGCTCCGGGTCGGACCCCATGATGAGGCCCTCCGCGATGTCGACCGAATGGCCGTGTTCGAGCTCCTCGGCCACCTCGACACCGAGCGCCGTGAGCGTCGCGCGCGCCGCATCCGGCTGCTGTTCGAGGATCGAGTCGGGGATGGTCGCGTGCGCGCCGGGGCCCGCGCCGAACCACCAGCCGGTGCCGCCCGCGGCGATCGCGAGCACGAGCACGAGCACGAAGGCGAGCCAGCCGCGACGGCGTCGCGTGTCGGCCTTGCCGCGCAGCTTCGCCGCATTGGGGCTCACGGGGCCGGTCTCCTGCGTCGCGACCGGCGCACGAGAGCCCAGCACCTGTGTCTCGGCGGTGAGCTGCCGCGCCGAGGGCAGCACCATCGTCTTCTGCACGGCGGTCGCGGCCGTCGGCAGGGCGGTGTGCAGGAGGGTTTCGGTCTCGCGCAGCTGCTCGAGCATCACGCGCGCGTCGCGCGGGCGCTCTTCGGGGTCGCGCGCGGTCGCCCACAGCACGAGCTCGTCGAGCTCCGCGGGCACGCGCGGGTTGGCGTTCGAGGGTGGCGGCACCGAGTCGTTCGCGTGCTGGTACGCGATCTGCATCGGCTGCTCGCCCTTGTAGGGCTGCTCGCCCGTGAGCATCTCGAACATCATGATGCCGACCGCGTAGATGTCGCTGCGGGCGTCGGCGATGCCGCGGGTCACGAGCTCGGGGGAGAGGTAGGCGATCGTGCCGAGCAGAGCGGCGCCGGTCGCGGTGTTCGCGGATGCGGCGCGCGCGAGGCCGAAGTCGCCGATCTTGATGCGCCCGTCGTCGGCGAGCAGCACGTTCTCGGGCTTGAGGTCGCGGTGCACGATGCCGGCCTTGTGCGCGGCCGCGAGGCCCGACAGCACGGCCTCTGCGATGTCGATCGTCTGCTCGGCCGTGAGGGCGCCGTGCTCCTGCAGCAGGTCGCGCAGCGTGATGCCGGGCAGGTACTCCATGACGAGGTAGGCCGAGTCGTCGTCCTGCCCCTGGTCGAAGACGTTGACGACGTTGGGGTGCGCGAGCCGCGCCGCCGAGCGCGCCTCCTGGATGAAGCGCTGCTTGAACTGGCTGTCGTCGGCCAGGTGTCCGTGCATGACCTTGACGGCCACCCGACGCTCGAGCCGCAGGTCGGTCGCGAGGTACACGGTCGCCATGCCGCCGCGGGCGATGCGCGAGCGCACCTGATACCGGCCATCGATCAGGCGGCCGATCAGGGGATCGGTGGTGCTCGCGGTCACCTTTCGAGTGTAGAAGGCGGCATCGTCCGCACCGGGCCGCCACGCGGCCTCGGGAACCGTCTCGAGCGGCTCGGTCAGCCCAGTTGCGCCAGCCATGAGGTCGCGCTCGTCTCCCACTTGGCGTACGCGTTCGGGTAGGCGGAGATCTGAACGGCTTGCGCCGCCTGGGTGAGGCTCATCGACTGCCAGCCGGGGATGTCGAGCAGGCCGCGCGTCACGCCCTTGTTGGGGTTGCTCGGCCCGCCGTAGAACAGGCGGGCGGCGTGGGTCGCATTGAGGATCTGGTCGGGGGTTCCCCATCCGGTGCTCGGGCGCTGCTGGAACAGGCCGAGCGAGTCGCGGTCGCCGTAGTCGATGTTGCGCAGGCTCGACTCCTGCATCGCGGCGGCCAGCGCGATCACGATGCCCCGGTCGGGCACGCCGAGCTCGCGTCCCACCTGGATGATGATCGCCGCGTTGGCGGCCATCTCGGCGGTGAGCGGGGTGACACCCGCTCCGCTCGCGGCGGGCTGCGCGCCCGGGATCGTGAGCGTGCGGCCGGAGTAGATGATGCTCGACCAGGTGAGACCGTTGGCGTCGAGGATCGACTGGATGCTCACGTTGAACTTCCTCGCGATCGACGAGACGGTGTCGCCGCTCTGGATGCGATAGTTCGTGGTCGGGGCGGGCGGCGGCGTCGAGACGACCGGGGTCGTGGGCTCGGGCGCCGGGGCCGGCGCTGCCGGGGCGGGCGTCACCGCCGAGACGTTCTCGGCCGCGAGCACCGTGCCGGGGATCGCGATCGTCTGGCCGGGGTAGATGATGCTCGACCAGCTCAGGCCGTTCGCCGTGAGCACCGACTGGGTCGAGACGCCGAAGCGCGCCGCGATCCCGCTGATGGTGTCGCCCGTGACGATCGTGTACCGGCCGCCGCTCGGGGCTTTCGATGGCGTGCTGGGCGCCGGGGTCGCGTTGCCGCTCGTGAGCTTGAGCACCTGGCCCGGGAAGATGAGCGACTTCCAGCCGAGGCCGTTGAGGGCCAGCACGTTCGCGGTCGCGAGGCCGTAGCGGCCCGCGATGCCCGAGACGGTGTCGCCGGCCTTGACGGTGTAGGTGGAGGGGATGGCGCTCTGCGTCTTCGCCGCGGATGTCGTGGCGGATGCCGCGGCGACGGCCGCGCGCACGGTGCTGCCGAGGGTGGTCTTGGGTTTGGCGGGCTTGCGTTCGGTGCTCGGGCTCGCGTCGGCGGGCGAGACGACGCCCGTGACGGTGAGGGTGCCGGCGAGCACGATCGGCATCGTGGCCATCATGCTCTTGGCGAGCATCGACGAGGCGCTCGTCTCACGGGCCGGCCGCGACGTCTTCGCGGCGGATGTCTTCGCCGGTGGTGTCGTCGTCAGGGCGGCCTGCGTCGGCGCAAGCCCGGCGAACACCGCGCGCGCGCGGTCCTCCACCTCGTGTGTGTGCTGCATCCGCTCTGCCTTCCCCTCCGGCCCCGGGGGCAACTCCGGTACGGAGCTAAGTTGTCACAGATGTTTAACAGTGTCAATTAGCGTGGCTGATGTTGTTTGAGTTCATCTGTTCGTAACATTCGGCCTGCGCGCGGCGGGCCCTCGTGTCGTGCACGCTAGAAAGGTGACCGAACCCGTCTCCGAGTGGCTCACCATTCCCGACCTCGTCGACCTGCTGGGTGTTCCCCCGAGCAAGGTGCATCGCCTCATCGAGGATCGCCACCTGCTGGCGACCCGCGTCGACGGCGTGCTGCGCGTGCCCGCCGCCTTCCTGCGCGACGGGGAACCGCTGCACGAGCTGCGCGGCACGATCATGCTGCTGGCCGATGCCGGCTACAGCGACGACGAGGCGATGCGCTGGCTGACGAACGACGACGACACCCTCGGCACCGCGCCCGTCGAGGCGCTGCGTGCCGGCCGCAAGGCAGAGGTGCGTCGCGTGGCGCAGGCGCTCGCCTTCTAGCCCGCCGGAGCGGAGCGCGGCGGATTATCGCCGCGCCGAAGACAACAGCACGAGCTGTTGGGTGGCGCGCGTCATCGCCACGTAGCGGTCGACGGCGCCCTCGATGCCGCCGCGCTCGTCATCCGTGCCCCAGCTGTCGGGGTCGACGAGGATCACGAGGTCGAACTCGAGCCCCTTCGCGAGTTGCGGGCTGAGCGAGCGCACGCGCGGCATGCCGGCGAAGCTCGCATCGCCGATGACGCACGCGATGCCCTCGGTGTGCTCGGCGAGCCACGCCTCGAGGATCGCGTCGCGGTCGGCGAGTGAACCGTGCACGACGGGATACCCGCTGCGGCGGATCGCGACGGGCACGTTGGCGTCGGGGATCGCGGCGCGGATGACCGGTTCGGCCTCGAGCATGACCTCTTCCGGCGTGCGGTAGTTGACCGTGAGGCTCGCGATGCGCGCGTCGCCGAGGCCGACCCGCGCGAGCCGCTGCTGCCAGCTCTCCCGGAAGCCGTGGCGGGCCTGCGCCCGGTCGCCGACGATCGTGAGGCTGCGCGAGGGCACCCGTCGCAGCAGCATCGTCCACTCGGCGTCGCTCAACTCCTGCGCCTCGTCGACCACGAGGTGCGCGTAGGGCCCGGCGAGCTCGTCGGGTGCGACCGCGGGCAGGGCGTCCTCGTCGATGAGCCGCTCGGCGAACGACTGCTGGCTGAGGGCCTGCACCTCGCCGTCCCGGTCGTCGTCGGCGGCGAGCAGGTCGTCGATGACGCGCTGTCGCACCTCCTGTTCGGCTTCGAGCGCCGCGGCGCGGCGCCGGGCGACGCGGGCGAGCTCCGGATCGCCGATGCGCTGCCGCGCTGCGTCGAGGTAGGGCAGGTCGGATGTCGTCCAGGCCCGGCCGTCGGCGCGCGTGAGCGTGCGCACCTGCGTCTCGTCGAGCCAGGGCGCGCACAGGCGCAGGTAGGCGGGCACCGTCCACAGGTCGGCCACGACGCCGGCCGGATCGAGAAGCGGCCAGGCCTTGGCGAAGCTGCGGGTGAGCTGCGCATGCTGCGCGAGGGCGCGACGCAGCAGGTGGGGCGGCACCTGCTCGGTGTCGTGCTGGTCGACCAGGATCTCGAGCACCGACTCCCACACCTGACCGCGTGCCTCGTTGTGGGTCGTGCCGGGCTCGGCGGCGGCGAACGCCTCGGCCCACTCGGTGGCGCCGAGCCATGCGGTTCCCCACGGTGTCTCGATGGCGAGCTCTTGCGTCGGGGGCTGCTCGTAGCGGCGCACGGCGTTCTCGACCGCCTCGACGAGACGGGCGGATGCCTTCAGCCGGGCGACCTCGGCATCCGTCTCGACGCCCGCGTCCGCACCCTCGGCCACGAGGTCCCGCACCGTGCAGGTCTGCACCCCCTCCTCGCCGAGGCTCGGGAGCACGTCGGCCACGTAGGCGAGGTAGGGCTCGTGCGGCCCGACGAAGAGCACACCGCCGCGGCGGTGCCCGAGCCGCGGGTCGGCGTAGAGCAGGTAGGCCGTGCGGTGCAGCGCCACGACAGTCTTGCCGGTGCCCGGGCCGCCGTCGACGACGAGCGGGCCCCGCGAGGATGCCCGGATGATGGCGTCCTGGTCGGACTGGATCGTCGCGAGCACGTCGCGCATCCGGGGTGAACGGCTCGCGCCGAGACTCGCGATGAACGCCGACTGGTCGTCCAGCGCGGCGTTCGACGCGAGGCCCTCGTCGGTGAACACCTCGTCCCAGTAGTCGGTCACGCGTCCGCGGGTCCAGCGGTAGCGGCGGCGGCTCACGAGGCCCATCGGCTCGGCGTGGGTGGCCGCGAAGAACGGCTCGGCGGCGGGGGCGCGCCAGTCCACCAGCAGGCGCGTGCCGTCGGCGTCGGCGAGGCTCAGGCGCCCGATATAGATCGGCTCGCCCTCGCCCTCGGCGACCATGCGCCCGAGGCACACGTCGAGCCCGAAGCGGCGCAGCAGACGGATGCGTGAGCTCAGCTCGTGCACCTCGAGGTCGCGTTCGAGCACCTCCTGGTTGTTGTCGCCCGTGCGCAGCCGCGCCTCATCCAGGCGCTGCTCGAGTTCGCGGAGCTGGGTGGCGACGGCCTCCGCGATCGCGGCGAAGCGGCGCTCGTCGTCGGCGATGAGCGCCGGGTCGGACTTGGCGGCGAGGCGGTCGGACAGGTCGAAGAACGAGGAGGTCATCAGGCGTCGCGCCGCGTCACCCGGTCTGCGAGCTCCGAGAGCTCGGCACGCGCCGATGCAGCGAGCGGAGCCGCGTCAAGCGCCTCGCGCGCGACGCGCACGTTGTGGGCGATGATGCGCTCCACCTGGTCGGCGGCGCCGCTGTCGCGCATCGTGTTCTGCAGCATCCGCACCTGGGCGTCGTCGAGCTCGGGGTCGCCGAGCAGCTCGTCGAGCACGCGCACGGCCGTCGGCGGCATCTTCTGACGGGCGAGGCCGATGAGCACGGTGCGCTTGCCTTCGCGCAGGTCGTCGCCGGAGGGCTTGCCCGTGACGGCGGGGTCGCCGAACACGCCGAGCATGTCGTCGCGCAACTGGAATGCGACGCCGAGGGGCAGTCCGAAGTCGCGAAGCGCCGTCAGCTGGGCGAGCGAGCCGCCGGCGAGAGCCCCGCCGATCGCGAGGGGCGCCTCGACGCTGTACTTGGCCGACTTGTAGACGATGATGCGGTGCGCGCGCGGCAGCGCCTCGCTGTCGGGGCGCGAGCGCCACGAGTGCTCCTCGAGCACGTCGAGGTATTGCCCCACCGTCACCTCCGACCGCATCCGGAAGAACTCGCCGCGTGCCGCGTGCGCCGCCTCGCGATCCTCGAGCCGCGCGAGCCCCTCCTCGAAGAGTTCGTCGGCCCAGCCGAGCAGCAGGTCGCCGAGCAGGATCGCGGTCGAGGTGCCGAAGGCTGCGGCGTCGCCGTCCCATTCGTGGTCGCGGTGCAGGCGTTCGAACGCGCGGTGCGCTGCGGGGTTGCCGCGCCGCAGGTCGGAGCTGTCGATGATGTCGTCGTGCACGAGGGCCGCGGCGTGGAAGAACTCGAGCGCGGCCGCGACCGACACGATCACCGGCAGGTCGCGATCCGGCGGGGGGCCGTCGAGCTCGGCGAGCGCACCGTCGTCGGCGCGTGCCGCGACGGCGCGCCAGCCCCAATAGCCGAAGAGCGCGCGGAAGCGCTTGCCGCCCGCGAGCAGTTCGCGAGCCTGGGTGACGAGCGGGGCCAGATCGGCGGAGATGTCGGCGAGCGCGGTCGCCCGGGCATCGAGTGCGTCATCGATCCGAGCGGCCACGAGGTCGACTAACCGCGTACTCCCAGGCACGCGCCTAGCCTAGTCAGCCCCGTCGTGCCTACAATCGAGTCACCGGCGACACCCGCATCGCCGGATGCCTGAAGGAGCTCGAGATGCCGCTTTCGGAACAGGAGCAGCGCCTCCTCGACGAGATGGAGCGCAACCTCTATCACAGCGAGGCCGACGACGTCACGACGGTCGGCGCGCGACGCGGCCGTGCGAATGGAACCGCGATCCTCATCGCGGCGGCAGGCATCCTCATCGGTCTCGGATTGCTCGTGACCGGGGTCGTCATCCGTCAGCCCCTCGTCGGGCTTCTCGGTTTCGCGGCGATGTTCGCGGGCGTCGTGCTCGTGGTGGCGCCGCCGCTGCGGTTCACGGTGCCGTCGCGCCCGCAATCGCGTCGCTGATCCTCTGACCCCTCGGGGCGTCTCGACGCCCTGATCACCAGGCCGGCCTTCGGGCCGGCCTTTTTCGTGCCCGCGGGACCGCCAGCATCCTCCACTTTGGGCAGAATCCCTCCACCTTCCTCCACCGTCGCTTCCCTTGAATTTCCGGGGGAGTCTGGGCGCACTTTTCGCATTTTGTGCCGGATTTCCTTGTTTGGTGGTGCAGTGTGGAGTAAAGTGGAGCAAACCTAGGGCTGGCCGGAGCGAAGGGGGACGCATGCTGCTCGGCACGTTCGTTCCCAAGCTCGACGAGAAGGGGCGCATCATCCTTCCCGCGAAGTTCATGAACGACTTCGCGAACGGCGTCGTCATGACCCGCGGGCAGGAGCGCTGCATCTACCTCTTCAGCCAGCGCGAGTTCGAAGAACTCCACGAGCGCGCCCGGCAGGCGCCCGTGACCGGCAAGAAGGGCCGCGACTTCCTGCGCATGTTCCTGAGCGGTGCCGCCGAAGACATGCCCGACAAGCAGCACCGGGTGACGATCCCGCCGATGCTGCGCGAGTACGCGGGGCTCGACCGCGAGCTCACCGTCATCGGCGCGGGCAACCGTGCCGAGATCTGGGACACCGCCGCCTGGAACGCCTACTACGAGGCCACCGAGGCCGACTTCGCCGCAACCGACGAGGAGGTGATCGCGGGCCTGTTCTGATCCCTCGGATGCGACCCTCAGCCGCGCTCCCTGACGCACCTTCCCCGGTGTCAGGTGGCGGCGGATGGGGATCGGATCCGGGGGACCGGTCGCCCAGCACCTCTCATGAACGAACGCCACATCCCGGTTCTGCTCGAGCGCTGCCTCGACCTGCTCGCCCCCGCCCTCACGGCTCCGGGCGCGGTCGTCGTCGACGCGACGCTCGGCCTCGGCGGGCATGCCGAGGCGATGCTCGAGCGCTTCGAGCGCGTGCAGCTCATCGGCCTCGACCGCGACCGCAACGCGCTCGCGCTCACGGGGGAGCGGCTCGCGCGCTTCGGCGAGCGTGCCCACCTCGTGCACACCGTCTACGACGAGCTGCCCGCGGTGCTCGCCGAACGCGGCATCGCGCGCATCGCCGGCATCCTGTTCGACCTCGGCGTCTCGTCGATGCAGCTCGACGAGGCCGCGCGCGGCTTCTCGTACTCGCAGGATGCGCCACTCGACATGCGCATGGACGACACGGCCGAGCTCACCGCGGCCCGCATCCTCGCCGAGTACGACGAGGCCGAGCTGCGACGCATCTTCTGGCAGTACGGCGACGAGAAGCTCGCGCCGCGTTACGCCCGCCGCATCGTCGACGAGCGTCGCACGGCCCCGATCGAGACCTCGGCGCAGCTCGTGGCGATCATCGACGCCGCGACGCCGGCGGCCGCCCGCCGCGCGGGTCACCAGTCCAAGCGCGTCTTCCAGGCGCTGCGCATCGAGGTCAACCAGGAACTCGCCGTGCTCGAGCGCGCGATCCCCGCGGCCGTCGACGCGCTCGAGGTGGGCGGGCGCATCGTCGTCATGTCGTACCAGTCGCTCGAAGACCGCATCGTCAAGCGCGAGTTCCAGGCACGGTCGACCTCGACGGCGCCGCGGGGCCTGCCCGTCGAGCTGCCGGAGCACCGGCCCGAACTCAAGATACTCACGCGCGGCGCCGAGCTCGCCGACGACGACGAACGTGCGCGCAACCCGCGCGCGACCCCCGTGCGGCTGCGCGCCGCCGAACGCATCAGGGAGGCCGCATGAGCGCCGCAACGGCCGTCCGACTGCCTCAGTCGGCCCCCGAGGAGACGCCGCGTCGGCACCTCGACATCGCGCCCACCCGCGCGCAGAAGCGTGCGCGCCCGCGCATCTACGCGGCCCTCGTCGCGGTGGGCGGCATCGTCGTGATCCTGCTCGCCCAGCTGCTCATGAGCATCGTGCTCGCCGACGGCGCCTACCGCATCACGAGCCTGCAGCGGGAGTACCGCGACCTCGCGCGCGAGCAGAACGCGGCACAGGAGCAGCTCGAGCAGCTCAGCTCGACGCAGAACCTCATCGACAACGCGACGGCGCTCGGCATGGTCTCGAGCGGCAACCCCGTGTTCCTCGACGTCGCCAACGGCCAGGCGCTCGGCACGCCCGCCGCCCCGAGCGGTCAGGTGGTCGGAACGGGTGGCAACCTCATCGGCAACGCGCTGCTCGACGGCTCGACGGTGCTCGATCCCGCTGCGATCGCGGCAGCCCGGAACGGCGACGCGCTGCCGTCGCAGTTGAGCAGCACGAGCCAGCCGGGTGTCGCTCCCGTCGGCGGGGCGACCGGCACACTACCGTCGCCCACGACACGCTGACCCCGGGGGAGACCAGTGATCGACGCTCGCAGGAACCGCCGCCGGCTCGCCGTGGCGGTGCTCGCGGTCTTCGCCGTCGTCATCGTCTTCTCGATCCGGCTCGTCGACATCCAGGTGGTGCGCGCCGACGAACTCAAGTCGGTCGCGGGCACGAACTACCGCACCGACACCCTGTGGGGCACGCGCGGCAGCATCGTCGACGAGAACGGCACGGTGCTCGCGACGAGCGTCGACCGCTTCAACATCACGGCGGCGCCCATCAACGTCGACGACAGAGGCTTCGACCGCCGGATCGAGGTCGACGGCGCGAGGAAGACCGTGCGCGTGAGCGTCATGGAGGCCCTGCAGGAGATCTCCGACATCACGGGCGCCGACGTGCAGCAGATGTACGAGGCGCTGACCGCCGACCGCGACGCGCAGTGGGCGCTGCTGGTGAAGAGCATCAAGCTCGCCGAGTTCCAGGCCGTCGTCGACCTGGGCATCCCCTGGGTCTACAGCGAGCCGCAGCCCGCGCGCAGCTACCCCAACGGCGCGATCGCCGGCAACCTCGTCGGGCTCATGGGCACCGACGGCCCGCTCTCGGGAACCGAATACCAGTGGAACGACTGCCTCGCATCCGACGACGGCCAGGTGAGCTACGCCGTCAGCGAGGACGGCGTGCGGATGCCGGGCTCCGAGGTCGTGGAGGATCCCGCGGTCGACGGGGGCACCGTGCATCTCACGATCGACGCCGATCTGCAGTGGTTCGTCCAACAGGCTCTCGCCGAGCAGGGGAGCGCCATCGGCGCCGACTGGGGCACCGCCTTCGTCGTCGACGTGAAGACCGGCAAGATCCGGGCAGCCGCCGACTGGCCGACGATCGATCCCAACGACCTCAACTCGGCGGGCGCGGAGGACTCCGGCGCCCGCAGCTTCACCGCGCCCTACGAGCCGGGCTCGGTCATCAAGACCGCGACGGTGGCCGCGCTGCTGGACGCGGGCAAGCTCTCGGCGAGCACCAAGTTCACGATCCCCGCGGGCTACACGATCCCGGGCGTCGGGTTCACCATCCGCGACTCGGTGCTGCACGGCGGGGGGCTCCACTACACGACGGCGGGCGTGCTCGTCGAGTCGTCGAACATCGGCATCGCCCAGATGACCGAGCTCATGCCGCTGCAGGAGCGCATCGACTACCTGCACGACTTCGGGTTCGGCAGCGGCACGACGGGCGCCGGGTTCCTCGGCGAGGACGAGGGCTATGTGCGTCCTGCCCCGAGCGACGCGATCACCTCGGTCACGCAGCAGTTCGGGCAGGGCATGACCGCCACGAGCGCGCAGGTCGCGAGCCTCTACCAGACCGTCGCCAACGGCGGCGTGCGCATGCCGCTCACCCTCGTCGAGGGCTGCGAGAAGCCGGACGGGAGCTACACCGACGTGCCGGATCCGCAGGGCACGCGCGTCGTCTCGGAGTACGCGGCCGACACCACGATGCTCATGCTCGAGGGCGTCACGACCCAGTATCACCTCGCGCACGTGCTCGCGGTCCCCGGGTACCGGATCGCCGCGAAGTCGGGAACGGCCGAGGTCGCCGACGGCGACGGCTACGGCTCGGATCGCATCGTGTCGATCGCGGGCGCCTTCCCGGTCGACGACCCCCAGTTCGCGATTGTCGTGACCTTCGCGAAGCCGGTTACGATGAAGACATCCGCTGCTGCGGCGCCCACCTTCAACGCGATCGTGAAGCAGGTCATCAAGACCTACCGTGTCACGCCGTCGACGGTACCCGCGCCGGAGAACCCCCTGTTCTGGTGATGGCGCCAGGGCGGGAGAGCCCGCGGACGAGCGACGACACAGGAGGCCAGGCAGCGTGAGCTCACGGATCCCTCCGATCCTCCGCCCCGAGCACCCCACCCCGCGTCCGCTGGCCTGGCTCGTTCAGGAGTTCGGACTCGAGCACCGGGGAGACCTCGACGGCGTGGAGGTCACGGGCGTGACCCTCTCGACGAACGATCTGCACCCGGGCGACCTGTTCGTCGGCGTGCCGGGGTCGAAGGCGCACGGCGCGAGCTTCGCGGAGATCGCCGCCGAGGGCGGCGCCGTCGCGATCGTGACCGACGAGGCGGGAGCCGAGCTCGCCGCCGACGCGGGGCTGCCGATCGTGCTCGTGCCCTCGCCGCGCGCGGCACTCGGCGAGCTCGCGGCCTGGGTGTACCGCACCGACGACGAACCTCCGCTGCTGTTCGGCGTCACCGGCACCAACGGCAAGACCTCCACGAGCTATCTGCTCGAGGCCGTGCTGCGGCAGCTCGGCCTCGTGACGGGCCTCTCGACGACGGCCGAGCGGCACATCGGCGAACTCTCGGTCGTGAGCCTGCTCACGACCCCCGAGGCGAGCGAGATGCATGCGCTGCTGGCCCGGATGCGGGAGGCGGGCGTGCGCGCCGTGGCGGTCGAGGTGAGCGCGCAGGCTCTCTCGCGGCATCGCGTCGACGGCCTCGTGTTCGACGTCGCGGGCTTCACGAACCTCAGCCACGACCACCTCGACGACTACGCCGACATGGAGACCTACTTCCAGGCGAAGCTGCCGCTCTTCGAGCCCGAGCACGCGCGCCGCGGCGTGGTGTGCCTCGATACGGCGTACGGGCGCCGCGTCGTCGACGCCTCCCGCATCCCGGTGACGACGATCGCGACGATCGGGCACGCGAGCCCCGACGACGTCGAGAGCGCCGAGTGGACGGTCGAGGTGCTCGACGAGACGGCCGGCTACACCGAGTTCCGCCTCACGGGGCCCGACGGGCGCGAGCTCGTCACGCGCGAGCCGCTCATCGGCTGGCACATGGCCGCGAACGCGGCCCTCGCGATCGTCATGCTCGTCGAGGCCGGATTCGAGCTCGAGGCGATCGGCGCGGCTCTCGACGCCGACGACGGCATCCGGGCCTACCTGCCGGGACGCACGGAGCGCGTCTCGGGCGATCGTGGGCCGAGCGTGTACGTCGACTTCGGCCACAGCCCCGACGCCTTCGAGAACACCCTCGCGGCCGTTCGCAAGTTCACGACCGGCCGCACGATCATGGTGTTCGGCGCCGACGGTGACCGCGACGCCACCAAACGGCACGACATGGGGCGCGTCGCCGCGGAGGGCAGCGACATCCTCGTCATCACCGACCACCATCCGCGATTCGAAGACCCGGAGTCGATCCGCAAGACCCTGCTCGAGGGCGCGGCCCTCGCCGAGCACCAGCCGGAGATCCACGAGGTCAGCCCGCCCGAGCAGGCCATCCGCGTCGCCGTCGGCCTCGCCCGCGAAGGCGACTCGATCCTCTGGGCGGGGCCCGGGCATCAGGACTACCGCGACATCCGCGGCGTGCGCACGCCCTACTCCGCCCGCGAGGAGGCGCGCGCAGCGCTGCGCGAGGCGGGCTGGGCATGATCGCGTTCCGCCTCGAGGAGCTCGCCGAGCTGCTCGACGCTCGTCTCGTGCTGCCCGACGGCTCGACGGCTGAGACCGTCGTCGCGGGCTCCGTGGAGACGGACTCGCGCCTCGTGACGCCCGGGTCGATCTTCTTCGCGCTTCCGGGCGAGGTCACCGACGGGCACCTCTTCGCCCCGGCCGCGGTCACCGCGGGCGCCGCGCTCGTGATCTGCCGCGAGCAGCTCGACGTCGCGGTTCCGCAGCTCGTGGTGGTCGACGGCGTCGACGCCCTCGCCCGGCTCGCCCGCGAGGTCGTGGCGCGTGTGCGCGCGCACGGCGAGCTGCGTGTCGTGGGCATCACGGGCTCGAACGGCAAGACGACCACCAAGAACCTGCTGCGCGCGATCCTCTCGGCCGAAGCGCCGACCGTCGCGCCCGAGGGCTCGTTCAACAACCACGTCGGCGCCCCGATCTCGATGCTGCGCATCGACGAGGGTACGCGCTACCTCATCGTCGAGATGGGGGCGAGCGGCGCGGGCGAGATCGCGCGCCTGGTGTCGATCGCGCAGCCCGACATCGGCGTCGTGCTCAAGGTCGGGCTCGCCCACGCGGGCGAGTTCGGCGGGATCGAGGCGACCGAGGCCGCGAAGTCCGAGATGGTCACCGACCTCCCCGCCTCGGCCGTCGCCGTGCTCAACGTCGACGACGCGCGCGTCGCGCGGATGCGCGAGCGCACCGCGGCGCGCGTCGTGGGCTTCGGGCTCGGGGCGGATGCCGAGGTGCGCGCCGAGGACGTCAGCATGACCGTGCGCGGCACGGCCTTCACCCTCGTGGCCGACGGCGCACGCCGGCCGGTGCAGTTGCGCATCCTCGGCGAGCACCACGTCATGAACGCCCTCGCGGCGCTCACCGTGGCGCATGAGCTCGGCATCCCGCTCGACCGGGCGATCGCCGCCCTCGGCGAGGTTCCGCGCGCCGAACGCTGGCGCATGGAGCTCTTCACCCGCCGTGACGGCGTCATCGTCATCAACGACGCCTACAACGCGAGCCCCGACTCGACGGCCGCCGCGCTCAAGACCCTCGCGCAGCTCGGACGCGACGAGAACCGCCGCACGATCGCGGTGCTCGGCGAGATGGCCGAACTCGGCCCCTTCGCCCAGGAGGAGCACGACCGCATCGGGCGTCTCGCGGTGCGGCTCGACATCCGGCAGCTCGTCGTCGTGGGCGACGGCGCCCGCCACATCCACGCCGCGGCGGGCCTCGAAGGCTCGTGGGACGGGGAGTCGAAGTTCGTGCCCGACATCGAGGCGGCCTACGATGTGCTGCGTGACGAAGTGCGCCCCGGGGACATCCTGCTCGTGAAGTCGTCCAAGTCGGCGGGACTGCGCTTCCTCGGTGATCGACTCGCCGGAGCGGGGGATGCCTCGTGATCGCGCTGCTGGTCGCGGGCGGGTTCTCGCTCGTCTTCACGCTCTTCACGACCCCGCTCTGGATCCGCCTGTTCAAGAAGCTCGGCTGGGGCCAGTTCATCCGCGACGACGGTCCGCAGTCGCATCACACGAAGCGCGGCACGCCCACGATGGGCGGCATCGTCTTCATCGTCGGCTCGGTGCTCGGGTACTTCGTCGGCCACCTCGTTGCCGAGGAGCCGCCCACGCGCGTCGCGACGCTCGTGATCGGCATGATGGTCGGCCTCGGCCTGGTCGGCTTCGTCGACGACTTCCTCAAGACACGCAAGCAGCGCAGCCTCGGCCTCGGCGGGTGGTCGAAGATCGCCGGTCAGGTCATCATCGCGACGACCTTCGCCCTGCTCGCGCTCGTCTCGACCGACGAGAACGGGCTCACGGCCGCCTCGCGCTACATCTCGGCGGTGCGCGACGTCGATTGGCTCGACCTCTTCGCGTTCGGGCCCGTGATCGGCGTCATCCTCTTCCTGCTGTGGATCAACCTCATCACGGTGGCCGCCTCGAACGGCGTCAACGTGGCAGACGGCCTCGACGGCCTCGCCTCGGGCGCCTCGATCTTCGCCGTGTCGGCCTACATCTTCATCGGCTTCTGGCAGAACAACCAGTGGTGCTTCGGCAACCGGGTCGCCGACGAGGTGGCCTACAAGTGCTACGAGGTGCGTGATCCGCTCGACCTCGCCGTCATCGCGGCCGCGGTCGCGGGCGCGCTCGTCGGGTTCCTCTGGTGGAACACCTCGCCCGCCCAGCTCTTCATGGGCGACACCGGCTCGCTCGCCCTCGGCGGCGTGCTCGCGGCCCTCGCCGTGTTGAGCCGCACCGAGCTGCTGCTCGTGCTCATCGGCGGTCTGTTCATCGTGACGACCGGTTCGGTGATCCTGCAACGCGCCTACTTCAAGGTCACGAAGTGGCGATTCGGCACCGGCAGACGCATCTTCCTGATGAGTCCGCTGCACCACCACTTCGAGCTCAAGGGCTGGGCCGAGATCACCGTCGTCGTGCGCTTCTGGATCATCGCGGCCCTGTTCGTGGCGGCAGGCGTCGGCGTCTTCTACCTCGAATGGTACGTGCGCTGAACGCTCCGCTCTCCGACCTCACCAGCTGGCGCGCAGACTGGTCGGGACTGCGTGTCGCCGTACTCGGCCTCGGCGTCACGGGCTTCGCCGTCGCCGACACGCTCGCCGAGCTCGGCGCCGAGGTGCTCGTCGTCGCCTCCCGCGGCAGCGACGACCACCGCGGACTGCTCGAGGTGATCGGCGCGCGCTTCCTGCAGCACCCGGATGACGCGGGTGTCCCCGAAGAGCTGCTCGTCTTCGGCCCGCAGCTCGTGGTTACCTCGCCCGGCTACCATCCCGACCACGCCCTGCTGCTGTGGGCGGCGGAGGCCGGCATCCCGGTGTGGGGCGACATCGAGCTCGCCTGGCGTCTGCGCGACAAGGTACTGCGCGCCGACGGCACGCCCGCGGACTGGATCCTCGTGACGGGCACCAACGGCAAGACCACGACGACGCAGCTCACCGCGCACATGCTCGTCGCGGGCGGGGTGAAGGCCGCGCCCGCCGGAAACATCGGCATCCCGGTGCTCGATGCGATCCGCGATCCGGGCGGCTTCGACGTGCTCGTCGTCGAGCTCTCGAGCTACCAGCTGCATTGGACCCACCGCGCCGACGCCGTGTCGGGGGACAGCGGCGCACTCGCCCCGCTCGCGAGCGTGTGCCTCAACATCGCCGACGACCACCTCGACTGGCACGGCTCGCGCGAGGCCTACGTCGCCGCGAAGGGTCGCGTCTACGAGAACACGCGTCTCGCGTGCGTCTACAACCTCGCCGACGACGCGACCATGCACCTCGTCGAGGAGGCCGAGGTGCAGGAGGGGTGCCGCGCGATCGGCTTCGGGCTCGGCACGCCGGGGCGCAGCGAGCTGGGGATCGTCGACGGGATCCTCGTCGACCGCGCGTTCCTCGAGGAGCGCCACAGCCACGCGCTCGAGCTCACGACGATCGACGAACTGCACGCCGCGGGTCTCGCGGCGCCGCACTCCGTGCAGAACGTGCTCGCGGCATCCGCTCTCGCGCGTGCCGCGGGCGTCGCGCCCGAACGCATCCGGGATGCGATCCGCAGCTTCCGGATGGACGCGCACCGCACCGAGGTCGTCGCCCAGGCGGCGGGGATCGTGTGGATCGACGACTCGAAGGCGACCAACGCGCACGCCGCCGACGCCTCGCTGCGGGCGAGCGCGAGCGTCGTGTGGATCGCGGGCGGACTGCTCAAGGGGGTCGACCCCGCACCGCTCGTGGAACGCCACGCGGGGCGCTTGCGCGCCGCCGTTCTCATCGGTCTCGACCGCGAGGGGCTGCGGTCCGCGTTCGCGCGACACGCGCCCGGCGTCCCGGTGCTCGAGGTGGACGGATCGGAGACTGAGGACGTGATGTCCGCCGCGGTGCGTGCGGCCGCATCCGTCGCCCGCGAGGGCGATGTGGTGCTGCTGGCTCCGGCGGCGGCGTCGATGGATCAGTTCACGGACTACGCGGATCGCGGCAGGCGGTTCGCCGAGGCGGTGCGGAGGCACCTGGGAGGGGGAGCGGATGACGACGACGCGACCCCCGGCGCGCCCACGACCGGGCGAGACCCCGCCTGATCCCGCGCAGCCCGCGCACGCGGGCGCCGAGCGGCGCAGCCCCGTGGCGGTCGTCGCGGTTCGGCGCATCTTCGCGGCCGAGACGCCCGAGTACTTCCTGCTGCTCGGCACGACGCTGTTCCTCGTCGTCTTCGGGCTCGTCATGGTGCTCTCGTCCTCGTCGATCGAATCGTGGGTCTCCGACCGCGACTTCTTCGCGCGCACGAGCCGCCAGGCGATCCTCGCGGCGCTCGGCATCCCGCTCATGCTCATCGCCGCGCGCGCGCCCATGAGGTTCTGGAAGCGCTGGGCGTGGCACGCCATCGTCGGCGCGCTCATCCTGCAGGCGCTCGTGATCGTGATCGGCTTCGGCAGCGACAGCTACAACAACAACTGGCTCTCGATCGGCGGGTTCTCGTTCCAGCCCTCCGAGTTCATCAAGCTCGGCTTCGTGATGTGGCTCGCGCTCATCGTGACGCGCAAGGTGTCTGCGATCAACGACTGGCGCTCGGGCGACTGGCGACAGTACGCGCTCCCGCTCGCCCCCGTCGCAGGCGGCGCGATCGGTCTCGTCATGCTGGGCAACGACCTCGGCACGACGATCATCCTCACGGCGATGGTGCTCGGCGCGATGTTCTTCGCCGGCATCCGGCTGCGCATCATGGCCGTCATCACGCTCGTGCTCGCGATCGGCGCCTTCGTCGCCATCCGCATCAGCGACTCGCGCAGCAACCGCATCGACGCCTGGCTCTCGGGCTGCATCGGCATGGAGAACGACGCGCAGCTGGGCCGGTTCTGCTACCAGCCACTGCACGGCTGGCAGGCGCTCGCCAACGGCGGAGTCTTCGGTGTGGGGCTCGGCAACTCCGAGGCGAAGTGGAATTGGCTGCCCGAGGCCGAGACCGACTTCATCTTCGCCGTCATCGGCGAGGAGCTCGGACTCATCGGCGCGCTCCTGGTGGTCGCGCTCTTCGCGGTGCTGACCGTGTGCTTCGTGCGCATCATCCGACGCCACGTCGACCCCTTCGCGCGGCTCGCGACGAGCATCGCGATGGTGTGGATCATCGGCCAGGCGCTCGTCAACATCGCCGTCGTGCTGGGGCTGCTGCCCGTGCTGGGAGTGCCGCTGCCGTTCATCTCGGCAGGTGGCTCGTCGCTCGTGACGACGCTCTTCGCGGTCGGCATCGTGCTCTCCTTCGCTCGGCACGACCCGCGACGCGAGGTCGTGTCGTGACCGTCTACCTGATGGCCGGCGGGGGCACCGCCGGCCACGTCAACCCGCTGCTCGCGACCGCCGATCGGCTGCGCGAGCGGGATCCGGATGCCGAGGTGCTCGTGCTGGGAACCGCCGAGGGTCTCGAGGCGCGCCTCGTGCCCGCGCGCGGCTACGAACTCGTGACGATCCCGCGGCTGCCGTTCCCGCGCCGCCCGAACGCCGACGCGCTGCGCTTCCCGGCGCGCTGGCGGGCCGCCGTCGAGCGCACGCGCGAGATCCTGCGCGAGCGCGGGGTCGACGCCGTCGTGGGCTTCGGCGGCTACGCGGCGGCTCCCGCCTACACCGCGGCCCACAAGCAGGGGCTGCCCCTCGTGATCCACGAGGCCAACGCGCGCCCCGGCATCGCGAACCGGCTCGGCGCGCTCTATACGCGCCACGTCGGCACGGTGTTCGCCGGCACCCGCATCCGGCACGGACAGGTCGTCGGACTGCCGTTGCGGCGCGAGATCGAGACCCTCGACCGCTTCGCCGCGCGGCCCGAGGCCGTCGCCGCCTTCGACCTCGAACCGGGGCGTCCCACGCTGCTCGTCACGGGCGGCTCGCTCGGCGCGCGCCGACTCAACGAGGGCGTCTCGCAGGCGATCGACGAGGTGCTCGGCAGCGGGTGGCAGGTGCTGCACATCACGGGAGACCGCGCGCCCGTCGTCGACCCCGGGCTGCCGGGCTACCGCATCCTCGAGTACTGCGACCGCATGGACCTCGCCCTCGCCGTCGCAGATCTCGCGGTCTCGCGCGCCGGCTCGGCGACCGTGAGCGAACTCGCCGCCCTCGGCATCCCCGCCGTCTTCGTGCCGTACGCGGTCGGCAACGGTGAGCAGGCCCTCAACGCGCGCGAGGCGGTCGACGCGGGTGGCGCGCTGCTCGTGCGCGACGCGGACTTCGACGCCGACTGGGTGCGCGGGCCGTTGCTCGAGCTGCTCGAGGCACCCGAGCTCGTCGCCGACATGGCGGCACGGATGGCCGCGACGGGCCGCCGCGACGGGGCGGACCGCCTCGTCGATCTCGTGCACGACGCGCTCTCGGCCGCGTCGGCGTCGCCGTCGGCTGAAAGGTAGCGTTGACGGGATGATCACGCCCGACCTCGACCAGGAACTGCCCGACGAACTGGGCAAGGTGCACTTCGTCGGCATCGGCGGTTCCGGCATGAGCGGCATCGCCCGCCTGCTGCTCGACGCCGGGCACCGCGTGACGGGGTCCGATGTGCGCGAGTCGGATGCCGTGGCACAGCTTCGCGAGGCGGGCGCCACGATCGCGATCGGCCACGACGCCGACAACGTCGGCGACGCCGACACCGTCGTCGTGACGGGGGCGCTCTGGCAGGACAACCCGGAGTACCAGCGCGCTCTCGCATCCGGCATCCCGGTGCTGCATCGCGCGCTCGCGCTCAACTGGCTCATCCGGAAGCACCGCATCGTCTCGGTCGCGGGGGCGCACGGCAAGACCACCTCGACGGGCATGATCGTGACGGCCCTGCGCGAGCTCGGCGCCGACCCGGGCTTCGTCAACGGCGGCGTCATCGCCGGCTACGGGCGCAGCTCGGCGTACGGCGCCGACGACCTCTTCGTCGTCGAGGCGGACGAGTCGGACGGCTCGTTCCTGCTCTACGACACGGCGGTCGCGCTCATCACGAACGTCGACGCCGACCACCTCGACCACTACGGCACCCAGGAGGCGTTCGAGGATGCCTTCGTGCGGTTCGCGCAGCAGGCGCGCGAGTTCGTCGTCGCCTCGAGCGACGACCCCGGCGCCCTCGCGGTGACGCGGCGACTCGTCGACACGCGCGTCGTGAGCTTCGGCTACGCGGATGACGCCGAGGTGCGGGTGCAGGATGTCGTGGCCGAGGGCCCCGTCGCGTTCACGATCGTCTACGGGGGGCGGGAGTTCGCCGTGCGACTCGCGGTGCCGGGGGCGCATAACGCCGTCAACGCCGCAGGCGCCTTCGCGGTGCTCGCGACCCTCGGCTACGAGCCGACGTCGATCGTGCGCGGCCTCGAGGCCTTCGGCGGCACGGGACGACGCTTCGAGCTGCACGGCGAGGTGCGCGGCGTGCGCGTCTTCGACGACTACGCGCACCACCCGACCGAGGTCGCCGCGGCTCTCGCCACCGCGCGCTCGGTCGTCGGAGCGGGACGCGTCATCGCGATCCACCAGCCGCACCTGTACAGCCGCACCCGCATGATGGCGGGCGACTTCGCCGAGGTCTACGAACGGCTCGCCGACCACACGGTCGTGCTCGACGTCTTCGGCGCGCGGGAAGACCCGGAACCGGGCGTGACCGGCGCGCTCGTCGCCGAGCGCTTCAGCGACCCGAGTCACGTCGACTTCGTGCCCGACTGGCAGCAGGCGGCCGAGCGGGTCGCCGAGCTGGCGCGCGAGGGCGACCTCGTGATGACGCTCAGCTGCGGCGACGTCTACCGCATCATCCCGCAGGTGCTCGACGCCCTCGGGGCGGAGACGACGTGAACGGACGGCGCGCGTGAAGCGGCCGGAGGGCTTCGACGCGCCGCCGGCCGAGCCGGAGGCGGCTCCCGCGCGGGCGCCGAAGCGCGCGTCTCCGGCGCGTCCGGAGCGACGGCGCTCTGAGCCGAAGCGCGCCGAGCCGAAGCGCGCCGAGCCCACGCCGACGCAGTCGAGGCCGAAGCGGAGCCGTCCGCCGCGGCCCTCGGCCGATCGCGTCGCGCAGTCCGAACTGCGGGCCGCCGAGCGGGCGCGCAAGCGCGCGGAGAAGCGCGAGCTGCGGCGTTTCACCCGACGCACCCGGCGGCGGCGCATCGCGTGGCTCACGGGCATCGGGATCGTCGCGGGCCTCGTGGGCATGAGCGTCGCGGCCGTCTACTCGCCCCTGCTCGCGCTCAGGGAGATCCGCGTGGAGGGCACGTCGAGCCTCGACCCCGCCCAGATCGTCGACGCGATCGACGGGCAGCTCGACACGCCGCTCGCCCTGCTCGACGAGGAGCGGCTGCGCGAGGATCTTCGCGCCTTCACCCTCATCCGCAGCTACTCGACCGAGATCCTGCCGCCGGGCACCCTCATCGTGCACATCGTCGAGCGCACCCCGATCGGCGTGCGCGTGAACGGTGCGTCCTTCGACATCGTCGATCCCGCGGGCGTCGTGCTCAGCACGGTGCCGCAACGGCCGGAGGGTCTGCCGCTCATCCAGCTCGGCGACGCGGATGCCGATTCGGCGGCGGGGCGCTCGATCGCCGAGGTGCTCCTCGCGATGCCCGACTCGGTGCGCGTGCAGGTCGACTCGATCGCCGCGACGACGCGCGACGACGTGACCTTGACGCTCGTCGGATCGACGCAGCGGGTGGAGTGGGGAAGCGCCGCGGATTCGGAGCACAAGGCGCGCGTGCTCGCGGCTCTGCTGGCGATCCACGGCGGGTCGGGGTCGGGCAGCTACGACGTCTCGGCGCCCGGCACCGCCGTGTTCCACGCGGACTGATCCCGGGTGAGCGGCGCTCCGTTTCGCGACACGCGGGGTGTCGCACGAAACCGCCGCCTCGCGCCGCTTACCGTGAGGTCACAGAAACAGTACTGAGAAAGACTCCGAACCTCAAGTAGAGGTTGAAGGTTTTCTCCAGGAGGCCGGACGTGACTTCGAACCAGAACTACCTCGCCGTCATCAAGGTCGTCGGTATCGGCGGCGGTGGCGTGAACGCGGTGAACCGGATGATCGAGCTCGGCCTGCGCGGCGTCGAGTTCATCGCCATCAACACCGACGCTCAGGCGCTGCTCATGAGCGACGCCGACGTCAAGCTCGATGTGGGCCGCGAGCTCACCCGCGGGCTCGGGGCGGGAGCCGACCCCGAGGTCGGCCGTCGCGCCGCCGAAGACCACGCGGAGGAGATCGAGGAGGCCCTCGCGGGGGCCGACATGGTCTTCGTGACCGCAGGCGAGGGCGGCGGCACGGGCACCGGCGGTGCGCCGGTCGTCGCGCGCATCGCCAAGTCGATCGGCGCCCTCACGATCGGCGTCGTGACGAAGCCCTTCGGCTTCGAAGGCAAGCGTCGGCAGGCGCAGGCCGAGATCGGCGTCGCCACCCTCAAGAACGAGGTCGACACCCTCATCGTCGTGCCCAACGACCGCCTCCTCGAGATCAGCGACCGAGGCATCTCGATGCTCGAGGCCTTCTCGACCGCCGACCAGGTGCTGCTCGCGGGTGTGCAGGGCATCACCGACCTCATCACGACGCCGGGGCTCATCAACCTCGACTTCGCCGACGTGAAGAGCGTCATGCAGGGCGCCGGATCCGCGCTCATGGGAATCGGTGCGAGCCGGGGCGCCGACCGCGCCATCAAGGCCGCCGAACTCGCCGTGGCGTCCCCGCTGCTCGAGGCCTCGATCGACGGTGCGCACGGCGTGCTGCTGTCGATCCAGGGCGGCTCGAACCTCGGCATCTTCGAGATCAACGACGCGGCCCGCCTCGTGCAGGAGGCCGTGCACCCCGAGGCCAACATCATCTTCGGCGCCGTCATCGACGACACCCTCGGCGACGAGGTGCGCGTCACCGTCATCGCCGCGGGCTTCGACGGCGGCGAGCCGACGGCCCGACCCGCGAGCGACAAGCGCAGCAACTTCGTCGAGGCGCCCGTGCCGGTGCCCGTCGTCGCCTCGTCGGCCGAGGCGGACGCGCCGCAGCCCGAGGGCTGGGCGCGCGAGCCCGAGGTGCCCGTCGTGGCCTCGATCGAGGACTACGAGGACGACAACGACCTCGACATCCCCGACTTCCTCAAGTAGCCGATGAACGCCGACGTTCCGCTCGCCGAGCGGCTCGCGGCGGTCGACGCCGGAATCGCGGATGCGGCGCGGGCGGCAGGGCGCGACCCGAGCGGGCTCACGCGCATCGTCGTGACGAAGTTCCACCCGGCGTCGCTCGTGCGCGAGCTCGCGGCGCTCGGCGTGCGCGACGTGGGGGAGAACCGCCACCAGGAGGCGCAGGCGAAGGCCGCCGAGACGGCCGACCTCGCCCTGCGCTGGCATTTCGTGGGGCAGCTGCAGAGCAACAAGGCGCGCGCCGTGCGGCGCTACGCGCACGCGATCCACTCGATCGACCGCGACTCGCTCGTCGATGCGCTCCGGGCACCCGACGCCGAGCCGATCGCGGTCTTCCTCGAGATCGACCTCTCGGGCCAACCCGGCCGCGGGGGCGTCGCACCGATCGACGCCACGCGCCTCGCCGAGCGCGTGCTCGAGACGCCGGGGCTCCGGCTCGTGGGCGTCATGGGGGTCGCCCCGCTCGGGGCCGAGCCGCGCCCCGCGTTCGCCCGTCTGCGCGAGGTCTCCGACCGCATCCGGAGCCTGGCCCCCGACGCCGACCGCATCTCGGCAGGCATGTCGGGCGACTACGCCGAGGCGATCCTCGAGGGCGCGACACACCTTCGCATCGGCACGGCAATCACGGGAAAGCGGCCGGACCGCGGTTAATCTCGGGATCAAGGAACAGCACGATCCGGAGGATGAGATGGCGAACCCGCTGCGCAAGACGATGGTCTACCTTGGCCTGGCAGACGAGGAGTACGACGATGTCGCGCCCGAGCAGGCGGCTGCTCCCGCGCCGGCGCCCGCCGCATCCTCGTCCGCTGCGCGCCCCGCGCCCGTGACGCCGTTGCGTCGCGCGAGCGCCCCGCGCCCCGCGCCGAGTGGCATGAACGAGATCCTCACGGTGCACCCGCGCCACTACAAGGACGCCCAGACGATCGCCGAGAGCTTCCGCGAGGGCGTTCCCGTGATCATCAACCTCTCGCAGATGAGCGAGCCCGAGGCGCGTCGCCTCATCGACTTCGCGAGCGGCCTCTCGATGGGTCTCTACGGCAAGATCGAGCGCGTCACGAACAAGGTCTTCCTGCTCTCGCCCGAGCACGTCGCGGTCAGCGGCGACCAGGCCGAGGCCGAGTCCGAGGTCGACGCGGGCTTCTTCGCCCACACCGCCGGCTGATCGCGCGGGCGAGGGCTGAACCACACCAGCCACACCATCCCCACTGGCAACCGAACGGGGGGCAGCCGCTTCCCAGCTCGGTGCGGGTAATCTGTACTCTCTGCGACTCTCAACCGTGGCCTGAAGCTTGCTACGGTTGAGTGATTCGGGAACCGGATGAGGGAAAGCAAGGTGCGGTCATGGCTCTGACGCCGGAAGATGTCGTCAACAAGCGTTTCAACCCCACGAAATTCCGTGAGGGATACGACCAGGACGAGGTGGACGACTTCCTCGACGAGGTCGTCGTGGAGCTGCGCCGACTGAACCAGGAGAACGAGGAGCTGCGTCAGCGCCTCGTCGCCGCCGACGCGCGCATCAGCGAACTGCAGCGCTCGGCGAGCCAGGCTCCCGCCCCGGCCCCCGCGGCTGCCGCGATGCCGGCGCCCGTCGCAGCACCGGTTCCCGCCCCGGTGCCTGCGCCCGCTCCCGCCGCACCCGAGGCCGCTGCGCCGGACGCCGGTTCGATGGATCAGAGCAACACCAACAACCTCCTCCAGCTCGCCCGTCGTCTGCACGAGGAGCACGTGCGCGAGGGCATGGAGAAGCGCGACCAGCTCATCGCCGAGGGGCACGCCACGGCGGCTCGCCTCGTGTCGGACGCCGAGAACCAGCAGCGCGCCGCGATCGAGGCCCTCGAAGCCCAGAAGTCGGGCCTCGAGCGCAGCATCGAGGAGCTGCGCATCTTCGAGTCGGAGTACCGCGACAAGCTGCGCGGCTACATCGAGGGTCAGCTGCGCGAGCTCGAGTCGGCCGCGCCGATCTCGGGTGGCGAGGCCCCCGCGGCCGTCGGCTCGGCCGCTCCCGCCTACGGTTCGCCCGTGACGGACGGGCCCAGCTACGAGGCACCGAGCTTCGAGGCGCCCAGCTTCGACGCCCCCAGCTACGACGCGCCCGTCGTCGACGCGCCGCCCGCCTACGAGGCGCCGGTCGAGGCGCCGCCGGCCTACGACGCGCCCGTCGTGTCGCAGCCGCCCGCCCAGGACTTCTCGGCTCCGAGCTTCGGCGACTACTCGCAGGCTCCGGCGCCCCAGCCCGCGGCCTCCTCGGCACCGCCCGCGTACGCCGGCTTCCCGGCCCCGCAGGTGACGCCCGAGTATCCGGCCCAGCAGGATCCCGCCCAGAGCTCGCAGCAGCCCGAGTACCCCGCGTATTCGCAGCAGCGCAACACCGAGTTCCCCGGTTTTGGCGGCAACTGAGCCGCAGGCCGCACCCGGCCACGACGGGCGCGCGCGCGTGAGCGTGCGCGCCCTCGTGCTGCTCGGGGTGGTGGCCGCAGGCATTCTCGCGTTCGACCAGACGACGAAGTTCCTCATCGTCAGCAACCTCGACGAGGGCGAGATCGTGCCCGTGCTGGGCGAGCTCCTCCAGTTCCACTTCGTCAAGAACTCCGGCGCGGCGTTCTCGCTCGCGAGCGGGTTCACCTGGATCCTGTCGATCGTCGCCGTCGGTGTGATCGTCGCGATCGTCATCTTCGCGAAGCGCATCAAGTCGACCGCGTGGGCGTGGATGCTCGGGCTGCTGCTCGGCGGCGCGCTCGGCAACGTCACCGACCGGCTGTTTCGTGAGCCGAGCTTCGGCATGGGCCACGTCATCGACTTCCTGCAGCTCTGGGGGTTCCCCGCGATCTTCAACATCGCCGACGTCGCGATCTGCACCGCCATGGGCCTCTTCCTGCTGCTCACCCTGCGCGGCGTGCACCTGGACGGCACCAAGGCATCCGAGACGATCGAGCGCATCACGCCTCCCGCCACGCCGCCCGCGGGGGAGTGATGGAGCGGCGCGGCATGCCGGTCCCCGACGGCCTCGTCGGAGATCGCGCGGATGCGGCGGTCGCGCGACTGCTCGGGTTCTCGCGCACCTTCGCGCAGGAGGTGCTCGAGGCCGGGGGTGTGAGTCTCGACGGTGTCGTGCTCGGCAAGTCCGACCGGGTGCGTCCCGGCTGGCTCGAGGTCGAGTGGACGCCGAAGCTCGAGCCCGCCGTCGTGCCGCAGCTCGTGCCCGACTTCCACGTCGTGCATGACGACGACGACATCGTCGTGATCGACAAGCCCGTGGGCGTGGCCGCGCATCCGGCATCCGGATGGGACGGCCCGACCGTGCTGGGAGCCCTCGCGGGCGCCGGTTACCGCATCGCGACCTCCGGCTCGGCCGAGCGTCAGGGCATCGTGCACCGGCTCGACGTCGGCACGAGCGGACTCATGGTCGTCGCCAAGAGCGAGCACGCCTACTCCGAGCTCAAGCGCGCCTTCCACGACCGCGAGGTCGACAAGATCTATCACGCGCTCGTGCAGGGGCACCCCGATCCGTTCTCGGGCACGATCGACGCGCCCGTGGGGCGGCACCCCGGATCGAGCTGGAAGTTCGCGGTGACCGCGGACGGCAAGCACGCCGTCACTCACTACGACACGCTCGAGGCCCTCCGATCGGCGACTCTGCTCGAGATCCACCTCGAGACGGGACGCACCCATCAGATCCGGGTGCACATGGCGGCGCAACGGCACCCGTGCGTGGGCGATCTGCTCTACGGCGCCGATCCGACACTCGCCGAACGCCTCGAACTCACGCGGCAGTGGCTGCACGCCAAGAAGCTCGGCTTCCGGCATCCGGCGACCGGCGACTACGTGCAATTCGAGACCCGGTACCCCGCCGACCTCCAGCACGCGCTCGACGTCCTCCGCGCGGACTGAGCTCGTGGCGCCGCGATCATCCACGGCGCGTGCCGTGCGGCGTCTCCGTCACCAGCGGACGTTAAGCTGGGGGAACCATCGACCGGAGAACGAGTGACGAGCAGCGATTCCTTCGTGCACCTGCACGTGCACAGCGAATACAGCATGCTCGACGGCGCGGCCCGGGTCTCCGACCTCATGAAAGAGGTCGCGGCACAGCAGATGCCGGCGATCGCCGTCACCGACCACGGCAACAACTTCGGCTCCTTCGACTTCTGGTCGCAGGCCAACGCGGCGGGCGTCAAGCCCATCATCGGCACCGAGGCGTACCTCACCCCGGGAACGCACCGCACCGACAAGACGCGCGTGCGTTGGGGCGACGGGGGAGAAGACGACGTCTCCGGCTCGGGCGCTTACACCCACATGACGATGTGGGCCGAGAACACGCCCGGCATGCACAACCTGTTCCGCATGTCGAGCCTCGCCTCGATCGAGGGCTACTACTTCAAGCCCCGCATGGACCGCGAGCTGCTACAGACCTACGCGAAGGGCATCATCGCCACGACCGGGTGCCCCTCCGGCGAGGTGCAGACCCGCTTGCGACTGGGACAGTACGAGGCGGCACGGGAAGCGGCGGCCGAGTTCCGCGACATCTTCGGCAAAGACAACTTCTTCGTCGAGCTCATGGACCACGGCCTCGGCATCGAGCGCCGCATCTTCGGCGACCTCATCCGTCTCTCCAAAGACCTCGGGCTTCCGCTCGTCGCGACCAATGACCTGCACTACACGCATCCGCACGACGCGTCCGCCCACGAGATCCTGCTGTGCGTGCAGTCGGGGTCGACGATGGCCGATCCGAAGCGCTTCAAGTTCGACTCGCAGGACTTCTACCTGAAGACCGCCGCCGAGATGCGGCAGCTCTTCCGCGAGTACCCCGAGGCGTGCGACAACACGCTGCTCATCGCCGAACGCTGCGACGTGCAGTTCAACACGAGCGCCAACTACATGCCGCGCTACCCGGTTCCCGACGGCGAGACCGAGGAGAGCTGGTTCATCAAGGAGGTCGAGCGCGGCCTGCACGAGCGCTACCCGAACGGCATCCCCGACGAGGTGCGGAAGCAGGCCGAGTACGAGGTCGGCGTCATCACCCAGATGGGGTTCCCCGGCTACTTCCTCGTCGTCGCCGACTTCATCAACTGGTCGAAGGACCACGGCATCCGGGTGGGTCCCGGCCGCGGCTCGGGTGCCGGCTCGATGGCCGCCTACGCGATGAAGATCACCGACCTCGACCCCCTGCAGCATGGGCTCATCTTCGAGCGCTTCCTCAACCCCGATCGCGTCTCGATGCCCGACTTCGATGTGGACTTCGACGAGCGTCGGCGCGGTGAGGTCATCGAGTACGTCACCAAGAAGTACTCGGGCGAGACCCCCGACACCTTCAAGGTCGCTCAGATCGTCACCTACGGCACGATCAAGGCCAAGCAGGCCCTCAAGGACTCCGGCCGTGTGCTCGGCTTCCCCTTCTCGATGGGCGAGAAACTCACCAAGGCGATGCCGCCCGCCATCATGGGCAAGGACATCCCGCTCGCGGGCATCGTCGACCCCTCGCACGACCGCTACAAGGAGGCGGGCGACGTGCGCGCCATCCTCGACACCGATCCGGATGCGCGCACGGTGTTCGAGACGGCGCGCGGCCTCGAGGGGCTCAAGCGCCAGTGGGGCGTGCACGCCGCCGGCGTCATCATGTCGAGCGAGCCGCTCATGGACATCATCCCCATCATGCGGCGCGAACAGGACGGCCAGATCGTCACCCAGTTCGACTACCCCGCGGCGGAGGCGCTCGGCCTCATCAAGATGGACTTCCTGGGGCTGCGCAACCTCACGATCATCGACGACGCTCTCGACAACATCGAGGCGAACCGCGGATTCCGGCCCGTGCTGGAGGATCTGGCGCTCGACGACCGCGAGGCCTACGAACTGCTCGCCCGCGGCGACACCCTCGGCGTCTTCCAGCTCGACGGCGGGCCCATGCGCTCGCTCCTGCGGCTCATGAAGCCCGACAACTTCGAAGACATCTCGGCCGTCATCGCCCTCTACCGGCCCGGCCCCATGGGCGCCGACTCGCACACCAACTACGCGCTGCGCAAGAACGGGCTGCAGCCCATCACGCCCATCCACCCCGAGCTCGAGGAACCGCTGCGCGACATCCTCGAGACGAGCTACGGCCTCATCATCTACCAGGAGCAGGTGATGGCGATCGCGCAGCGGGTCGCGGGCTTCTCGCTCGGTCAGGCCGACATCCTGCGCCGCGCGATGGGCAAGAAGAAGAAGTCCGAGCTCGACAAGCAGTACGAGGGCTTCTCGAACGGCATGAAAGAGCGCGGGTTCTCGGACACGGCGATCAAGGCGCTGTGGGACATCCTGCTGCCGTTCTCGGACTACGCGTTCAACAAAGCCCACTCGGCCGCCTACGGGGTGCTCAGCTACTGGACCGCCTACCTCAAGGCGCACTACCCGGCCGAGTACATGGCGGCACTGCTCACGAGCGTCGGGGACGCCCGCGACAAGCTCGCGATGTATCTGGGCGAGTGCCGCCGCATGGGCATCAAGGTGCTGCCGCCCGACGTCAACACCTCGATCGGCTACTTCGCCGCCGTCGGCACCGACATCCGCTTCGGCCTGGGAGCCGTGCGCAACGTCGGCTTCGGCGTCGTCGACCAGATCCGTGCCGCGCGCGAGGAGAAGGGCGCCTTCACCTCGTTCCACGACTTTCTGCGCAAGGTGCCGCTCGGCGCCCTCAACAAGCGCACCGTCGAGTCGCTCATCAAGGCGGGCGCGTTCGACCTGCTCGGCGCCTCGCGGCGTGCGCTCATCGAGATCCACGAGGAGGCCGTCGAATCGGCCGTCTCGGTCAAACGCAACGAGGCCAACGGCCAGGTCGGCTTCGACTTCGACTCGCTGTGGGACGAGCCCGAAGCCGTCGACCATGTGCCGGAGCGGCCCGAATGGTCGAAGAAGGACAAGCTCGCGTTCGAGCGCGAGATGCTCGGGCTCTACGTCTCCGAGCACCCGCTCGACGGGCTCGAGGTGCTGCTCGCCAAACACGCGAGCGTCGGCATCGGCGACCTGCTCTCCTCCGAGTCGGTGCAGGACGGCGAGATCGTCACCGTCGCGGGACTGCTCACGAGCGTGCAGCATCGCACCGCCCGGCAGTCGGGCAACCCGTACGGTGTCGTCACCATCGAGGATTTCGGTGGCGAGGTGAGCGTCATGTTCCTCGGCAAGACCTACCAGGAGTTCGCCCCCGGCCTGCAGAGCGACACCATCGCCGTCATCCGGGCGCGCGTGAGCCAACGCGACGACGGCATCGGCCTGCACGCGCAGAGCATGTTCACGCCCGACACCGGGCAGAGCCTCGGCTCGGGCCCGCTCGTCATCCAGGTGCCCGAGCACCGCGCCACCACCGACATCGTCTCGGCGCTCGGCGACGTGCTCATCCGGCACCGCGGTGACAACGAGGTGAGGTTGCGGCTCGTGCGCGGCAGCTCGGCCCGCCTCTTCGAGATCCCGTACCCGGTCTCGGTGACCGCCGACCTCTACGGCGAGCTCAAGTCCCTCCTGGGCCCGAACTGCGTCGTCTGAGTCTTTTGGCGCCGCGGTAATCCGCGGCGCGTCGCTCCGCGAGCGGCACGAGCGCGGTCGCGCCGCCCGCGGTAGTGCGTTGGGAGAGTCGGTGACGGTTCCCTCCCGACGCGCCGCTGACAGTCGAGGCCGCGGTTGCCGATTCCTTCCGCACGTGCTCAGCGCGCGGGGTCGGATCGGTGTCTCGAGTCGCTGGCATCGGGACTGGCGGGAGCGCGCCGCCGGAGGCGGCACGCGGGGGCATGCGACTCGAGACACCGATCCGGCCCCGCGCGCGTCGTCCAGCTAGGCGGGGTCGCCGGGGCGCAGGAAGGCGCGCTCGTGGTAGAGCATCGCCTCGTCGGGCTCGCCGAGCCCCCCGTCTTCGATCTGCACGACGATGACGGCGTTCTCGTGCACGGGGTAGCGGCCGACGATGCGCGCGAGCATCCACGCGGGCACGTCCTTGATGAGGGGGAGGTCGAGGGGGCCCGGCGCCCAGTGGTCGCCGTCGAAGCGCTTGTCGTTGTCGGCGGCGAGCTGGGCGGCGACGGCGCGGTTGCGCGCCCCGACGATGTGGATGAGCACGTGGTCGGTCTGCTCGATGGCGGGCCAGGTGCTCGCGACGCGCGCCATGTTGAAGGTCGCGAGCGGGGGAGTCGCGGCGAGGGATGCGAGGGAGGTCGCCGTGAAGCCGACGGGGCGCCCCTCGGGGGTGCGGGCGGTGACGATGGAGACGCCGGCCGCGAGTCGGCGGAACGCGAGTTTGAAGGCGGTGACGTCGTCGACGATGCGGGGTTCGGGCTGCTCGCTGTTCTCGTCCATCGTCCTGTTCAACTCCGTGCGGCGTCCGGGCATTCCGGGGCCCCTCTAGCATTGTCTCGCGATGATTCAGACTCTCGACCTCCGTGGCACCCGCCCGACGCGCGCCGAACTGGGCGCCCTCATCCCGCGCGCGCGCGTCGACGTGGCCGTCGCGACCGAGGCGGCGCATCAGCTCATCGAGGAGGTGCGCACCCGCGGCTCGGTGGCGCTGCTCGAGCAGTCCGAACGTTTCGACCGCGTGCGGCCGGCGGCCCTCAAGGTGGGCGCCGACGAGATCGCGGCGGCGGTCGAGGTGCTCGACCCGGCCGTGCGCGCCGCCCTCGAGGAGGCGATCGCGCGCGTGCGCCGCGCATCCGCTGCCCAGGTTCCGGCGCCGACGGTGACCGAGCTGGGGCCCGGCGCCCGCATCGAGCAGCGCTGGCAGCCGATCCGCCGTGCAGGCTTCTACGTGCCGGGCGGCAAGGCCGTGTACCCCTCGAGCGTCGTCATGAACGTCGTGCCTGCGCAGGTCGCACAGGTCGCGTCGGTGGTGCTCGCCTCGCCGCCGCAGGCCGAGTTCGGCGGCTCGGTGCACCCGACGATCCTGGCCGCGGCAGGCCTGCTCGGCGTCCACGACGTCTATGCGATGGGCGGGGCGGGCGCCATCGGCGCTCTCGCCTACGGGGTTCCGGATGCGGGGCTGGAGGCCGTCGACGTCGTCACCGGTCCCGGCAACGTGTTCGTCGCCGCCGCCAAGCGACTCGTGCGCGGTGTCGTCGGCATCGACGCCGAGGCGGGCCCGACCGAGATCCTCGTGATCGCCGACGACTCGGCCGACCCCGCCCTCGTGGCCGCCGATCTGCTCAGCCAGGCGGAGCACGACGAGCTCGCGGCCGCGATCCTGGTGACGGATGCGCCCGACCTCGCGGAACGTGTCGTCGCGCAGCTCGAGACGCAGCTGGCGGCGACCACCCATCGCGAGCGCGCGACCGCGGCCCTCGACGCGCCGCAGTCGGCTGTCGTGCTCGTCGACGACCTCGCAGCCGCTGCCGAGTTCAGCAACCTGTACGGGCCCGAGCACCTCGAGATCCAGACGGCGCAGCCCGACGCGGTGCTCGCGCAGATCAGCGACGCGGGCGCGATCTTCGTGGGGCCGTTCACGCCGGTGAGCCTCGGCGACTACCTCGCGGGCTCCAACCACGTGCTGCCGACGGGCGGCCAGGCGCGCTTCTCCTCGGGTCTGGGCGCTCCGACGTTCCTGCGACCGCAGCAGGTGGTGCGATACGAGCGCGAGGGACTCGCCGAGGTGGCCCAGCGCATCCGTGCCTTCAGCGACGCCGAAGACCTGCCGGCGCACGGCGACGCGGTGGCGCGCAGGTTCCTGTCCGCTGATTGAGTAGCGCCGCAGGACCCACCCCCGCTGATTGAGTAGCGCCGCAGGCGCGTATCGAAATCACCACCCGCACAGGTCGAACCGCGTACGCTGAGGAGCGATGTTCTGCCCCTTCTGCCGTCACCCCGACAGCCGCGTCATCGACTCGCGCACGAGCGATGACGGTCTGTCGATCCGTCGACGCCGTCAATGCCCCGAGTGCGGGCGACGGTTCTCGACGACCGAGACGGCGACTCTCAACGTCATCAAGCGTTCCGGCATCGTCGAGCCGTTCAGTCGCGAGAAGATCGTGTCGGGCGTGCGCAAGGCGTGCCAGGGGCGGCCGGTGAGCGATGCCGACCTCGCGTTGCTGGCGCAGCGGGTGGAGGAGACGATCCGCTCGACGGGCGTCGCCCAGATCGACGCGAACGACATCGGACTCGCGATCCTGCCGCCGCTGCGCGAGCTCGACGAGGTCGCCTACCTGCGGTTCGCGAGCGTGTACCAGGCGTTCGACTCGCTCGAAGACTTCGAGTCGGCGATCGACCAGTTGCGCATCGAGCACGCCGAGCACCCCGCCGGCTCGGACGACGCGACGGCTCCCGTGGAGTCCTGAGGCGCACGCAGCCACTAGCCTGGGGGCGGCATGTACCGTCTCCTCTTCCGGCTCGTCCTGTCGCGCTTCGACCCCGAGACCGCCCACCATCTCGCGTTCCTCGTCATCCGGGTGCTCGGTGCTCCCGTTCTGCGTTCGCTGACGCGTCGCCTCACCCGCCCCGACCCGTCGCTGGCCGTGCGCGCGCTCGGTCTCGAGTTCCCGTCGCCCTTCGGTCTCGCTGCCGGCTTCGACAAGGAGGCGCGGGGCATCGCCGGTCTCGGCGCCCTCGGTTTCGGTCACGTCGAGGTGGGCACGATCACGGCGCGTCCGCAGCCCGGCAACCCCAAGCCGCGGCTGTTCCGGCTCATCCCGGACCGCGCGGTCATCAACCGCATGGGGTTCAACAACGCGGGAGCCGAGGCGTGCGCGCCGCGGATCGAGCGCGCGCGGCGGGCGCGCATCCGTCCGGTCATCGGCGTCAACATCGGCAAGACGAAGGTCGTGCCGGTCGACGAGGCGATCGACGACTACCTCGCGACCACGCGACTGCTCGGCCCGCACGCCGACTACCTCGTCGTCAATGTGAGCTCACCCAACACGCCCGGCCTGCGCGGGTTGCAGGAACTCGACCGCCTCGAACCGCTGCTCACCGCCGTGCGCGACGAGGCCGGCGCGGTTCCCGTGCTCGTCAAGATCGCGCCCGATCTCACCGACGAGCAGGCGCTGCGCATCGCCGAGCTCGTGCAGCGGCTGGACCTCGCGGGCATCGTCGCCACGAACACGACGATCTCCCGTGACGGTCTCACGACGCCCCCGGATGCCGTGGCCGCCGCGGGGGAGGGCGGGCTCTCGGGGGCGCCGCTGGCACACCGCTCGCTCGAGATGCTGCGCCTGCTGCGCGCCGCCGTCGGCCCCGAGCTGTGCCTCATCTCGGTCGGCGGCGTGACGTCGGCAGCCGAGGTGCGCGAGCGGCTCGAGGCCGGTGCGACTCTCGTGCAGGGCTACACGGCCTTCCTCTACGAGGGCCCGTTCTGGGCGCGCGCCGTCAACCGCGGCCTCGCCCGGCAGTAGCGCTCACGGGCGCGGACGTGCACATGGCAGCGCACCGGCTCGGGATTCCGGGTCGCGACGCTGGCATCGGGACTGGCGGGAGCGCGCCGCCGCAGGCGGCACGCGGGGGCATGCGTCGCAAGCCGGAATCCCGTGCCGGAGCGCGTCACCCCGCACGCCTCAGGAGGGGAACTGGCCCCGCTTGACCTGGGGCTTCGGCAGACGCAGAGCCCGCAGCTGCACGGCGCGCATCGAGGCGTACCAGGTGACCTTCTCGACCTTGTCGGCCCCGAACTTGGCGGCGAGCTTCTTGCGCAGCGTGCGTCCGAGGATGAGGCAGTCGATCACGACGAGCAGGATGACGGCCCACACGGCGGCGAGCGCGTAGATCGCGACGTACTCGTTGGGCACGAAGTAGGTGAGGATGACGAGCACCATGAGCGGCAGCAGCACCTCGCCGACGCTCCAGCGCGCGTCGACCCAGTCGCGCACGAACTTCTTCTGCGGCCCCCGGTCGCGGGCCGGCAGGTAGCGCTCCTCGCCGCGCTCCATGCCGATGCGGGCGCGTTCGCGGCGTGCGGCGAGCTCGGCCTTCGACGCCTTCCGGGCGGCGCGCCGGTCGTCGGGCACGAGCGGGCGCTTGCGCGCGGCCTCCTGCTCCTTGCGGGTCGGCGTGGGGCGGCCCTTGCCGGTGACGGCATCGGTCTCGGCAGCCTGCGTCTCGGGGGTCTCCGGTACGACGTCGTCGGAGGGGGTGTTCTTCGGCACGGGGCTTCCTCGCTGGTCGGGAGCTTTAAGATTACCCGCATGGCTGAGTCCGACCCGTCGTCCCTGTCCGCTTCGACGCCCCGCGCCGACGAGTTGCGCGAGGCGGTGACGGCCGGTCTGCCGACGGCGATCGCCGAACTGTCGGGTCTCGTGCGGATCCCCTCGGTGTCGTGGGACGGGTTCGACTTCGCCCACGTGCACGCGAGCGCCGAGCGTGTCGCCGAGTTGGCCCGCGATCTGGGCGTGTTCGAGTCGGTCGAGGTCGTGCAGCTACCCGTGTCGGAGCCGGGCTCGGATGCGCTCGGCCAGCCGGCCGTCGTCGCGACGCGCGCCGCCCGCGGGGGCAAGCCCACCATCCTGCTGTACGCCCACCACGACGTGCAGCCGCCCGGTGACGAGGCGCACTGGGACTCGAAGCCGTTCGAACCGACGCTGCGCGGGGACCGTCTCTACGGCCGCGGCGCCGCCGACGACAAGGCGGGCGTCGTCGCCCACCTCGCCGCCATCCGCGCGTACCAGCAGGTGCTCGGCGACCCGGAGATCGGGCTCGTGCTCTACGTGGAGGGGGAGGAGGAGTTCGGCTCGCGTTCGATCCTCAGCTTCCTCGAGCACTACCGCGAGACCTTCGACGCCGACGTCATCGTGGTGGCCGATTCGGGCAACTGGTCGACCGAGATCCCCGCGATCACCGTGGGGTTGCGCGGCGCTGTCGCCTTCAACCTGCGCGTCACGACGCTCGAGCACGCCTCCCATTCGGGCATGTTCGGGGGAGCGGTGCCGGATGCGATGCTCGCGACGATCCGGATGCTCGACTCGCTGTGGAACGCGGACGGCTCGGTCGCGGTCGCGGGACTCACCTCGCGCGACGCCGACACGCCGCCGTACGACGAGGCGCAGCTGCGCGCCGAGACGGGCCTGCTGCCCGAGGCCTCGCCGATCGGCACCGGCGCGATCATCTCGCGCATCTGGAACCAGCCGTCGATCACCGTCACCGGCATCGACGCGCCGAGCGTCAAGGACGCCTCCAACACGCTCGTGCCGAGTGTGCGGGTGCGGGTGAGCGCGCGGGTCGCGCCGGGCCAGCGCGCCGAGGAGGCGTACGACGCGATCATGACGCACCTGCGCGCCCACGCGCCGTTCGGCGCCCAGCTCGAGGTCGACGGCCTCGACCTCGGTCAGCCGTTCCTCGTCGACACGAGCGGCTGGGCGGTCGCGGATGCCAAGGCCGTGCTCGCTGAGGCCTTCGGCAACGAGACGGTCGAGATGGGCGTGGGGGGCTCGATCCCGTTCATCGCGGAGCTCGCCGAGCGCTTCCCGAACGCGCAGATCCTGGTGACGGGCGTCGAGGATCCCGACTCGCGCGCGCACAGCCCGAACGAGTCGCTGCACGTTCCGAGCCTCGAGAAGGCGATCCTCGGCGAGGCGCTGCTGCTGGCGCGGCTCGCCGCGCGCTGACGAGGCGGCCGCGATCCGGCCACCTCACCGACTCGCGACGTATGATATGCACATGACCGACATGCTCGAGACGACCCACGGGGTCTCCCTCTCCGACACCGCCGCGCAGAAGGTGCGGTCGCTCCTCGAGCAGGAGGGCCGCGACGACCTGCGACTCCGCGTCGCCGTGCAGCCCGGCGGCTGCTCGGGCCTCATCTACCAGCTCTACTTCGACGAGCGTCTGCTCGAGGGCGACGCGACGCGCGACTTCGACGGGGTCGAGGTCGTCGTCGACAAGATGAGCGTGCCCTACCTCGACGGCGCGGCGATCGACTTCGAGGACACGATCTACAAGCAGGGCTTCACGATCGACAACCCCAACGCGCAGGGCAGCTGCGCCTGCGGCGACTCGTTCCACTGAATCGCGCGCTGAAAAGCGAACACGGGCCGCTCTCCGCGAGGAGAGCGGCCCGTTCGGCTATAGACTGAGACACGAATCACCACGTCGTCGTCCGGAGAGGTTCCAGGTGCGTCACAACCGCCCACAGCGTTCACGGCTGGCCCGCTGGGCCGTCGTCCCGATCGGCCTCGCGGTCGCCATCATCCTCGCGGGCTGCTCGCAAGAGCAGCTCAACGGCTTCCTCCCGGGTGGCGTCGGCACGACGAACCACACCGACCGCGTGATCGGTCTGTGGGTCACCTCGTGGTCGGTGCTGCTCGTCGTGGGTGTCATCACCTGGGGGCTCATGCTGTGGGCCGCGATCGTCTACCGCCGCCGCAAGGGCCAGACCGGCCTTCCGGTGCAGATGCGGTACAACATGCCGATCGAGATCTTCTACACGGTCGTGCCGTTCATCCTCATCATCGGTTTCTTCGCCTTCACCGCGCGCGACCAGGCGGCGATCGAGCAGGACCCGGGCGACCCCGACGTGCGCGTCGAGGCGTTCGGCAAGCGCTGGTCGTGGGACTTCAACTACCTCAACGAGAACGTGTATACCAAGGGCGTGCAGGCGCAGCCCGACTCGGAGGGCAACCTCGACGAGGACGAGCTGCCGGCGCTCTACCTGCCGGTGGGCAAGAAGGTCGAGATCGCTCTCGAGTCGCGCGATGTCGCGCACTCGTTCTGGATCATCGACTTCCTCTACAAGAAGGACATGATCCCCGCGAAGTCGAACTACATGTACTTCGTGCCGCTCAAGGAGGGCGAGTATCGCGGCAAGTGCGCCGAGCTGTGCGGTGAGTACCACGCCGACATGCTCTTCACGGTGCATGTGGTCTCGGAAGACGAGTACGAGGCCCACATCGAGGAACTGCGCGCCGCCGGCAATGAAGGCCGTCTCGACGCGAGCTACAACGTGAACCAGAACCTGCCGGGCAACGGCAGTGCGAACGAGGAATGATCCGATGACGACGACAGCTCCGGCTCCCGGCAAGCCTGACACCCAGGCGCAGACGCAGACGCGCACGGTCGCGCCGGCGAAGCCCACCCGCAAGGGCGACATCATCGTCAAATGGATCACGACGACGGATCACAAGACGATCGGGTACCTGTACCTCATCACGTCGTTCATCTTCTTCTGCATCGGCGGCGTGCTCGCGCTCGTCATCCGCGTCGAGCTCTTCACGCCCGGCGTCGACGTCGTGCCCTCGAACGAGGCCTACAACCAGCTGTTCACGATGCACGGCACGATCATGCTGCTCATGTTCGCGACACCGCTCTTCGCCGGTTTCGCGAACGCGATCATGCCGCTGCAGATCGGTGCTCCGGATGTGGCGTTCCCCAAGCTGAACGCCTTCGCCTACTGGCTGTTCAGCTTCGGCTCGCTCATCGCGCTCGGCGGGTTCTTCACCCCGCAGGGCGCCGCCGGCTTCGGATGGACCGCCTATGCGCCGCTCTCGAGCACGACGTTCTCGCCGGGTCTCGGCGGGAACCTCTGGGTGTTCGGCCTCGCGCTCTCCGGCTTCGGCACGATCCTCGGCGCCGTCAACTTCATCACGACCATCATCACGATGCGCGCGCCCGGCATGACGATGTGGCGCATGCCGATCTTCACGTGGAACGTGCTGATCACCTCGCTGCTCGTGCTCATGGCGTTCCCGGTGCTCGCCGGCGGCCTGTTCGCGCTCGGCGCGGACCGCGTCTTCGGGGCCCACCTGCTCGACCCGGCCAACGGCGGAACGATCCTGTGGCAGCACCTGTTCTGGTTCTTCGGCCACCCCGAGGTGTACATCATCGCGCTGCCGTTCTTCGGCATCGTCTCGGAGGTGTTCCCGGTCTTCAGCCGCAAGCCGATCTTCGGCTACAAGACGCTCGTCTTCGCGACGATCTCGATCGCGGCGCTCTCGGTCACGGTGTGGGCGCACCACATGTACGTGACGGGTTCGGTGCTGCTGCCGTGGTTCGCGCTCATGACGATGCTCATCGCGATCCCCACGGGCGTGAAGATCTTCAACTGGGTCGGAACCATGTGGCGCGGCTCGGTCACCTTCGAGACCCCGATGGTGTGGGCGATCGGCTTCCTCGTGACCTTCACCTTCGGTGGGCTCACGGGCGTCATCCTCGCCTCGCCGCCGCTGAACTTCCACGTCTCCGACACCTACTTCGTGGTGGCGCACTTCCACTACGTCGTGTTCGGAACCGTCGTGTTCGCGATGTTCTCGGGCTTCTACTTCTGGTGGCCGAAGTGGACGGGCAAGATGCTCGATGAGCGGCTCGGCAAGATCCACTTCTGGTTGCTGTTCATCGGCTTCCACACGACGTTCCTCGTGCAGCACTGGCTCGGTGTCGAGGGCATGCCCCGCCGCTACGCGAGCTACCTCGCCGGCGAGGGCTTCACGTGGGAGAACCAGCTCTCGACCGTCGGCGCCGCGATCCTCGCGGCCTCGATGATCCCGTTCTTCCTCAACGTGTGGATCACGGCCCGCAAGGCGCCGAAGGTGACCGTCGACGACCCGTGGGGCAACTCGCGTTCGCTCGAGTGGGCCACCTCGTGCCCGCCGCCGCGCCACAACTTCACGTCGATTCCGCGCATCCGCTCCGAGTCGCCTGCGTTCGACCTGCACCACCCCGAGACCGTCCAGGTGGGCATCGGCCCGGCAAAGGACGCACCCGACAGCCCGGTTGTCGACATCGCCGATGGAGAGGTGAAGTAAGCCATGCGCACCAATGCGGTGATCATGTATGTCATCGGGGTCTTCTTCCTGATCGCGGCCGCCGCCTACACGATCTGGGTCGGCATCACGGTGAACTGGGATACGAACCACCTCGAGTGGGTCGGAACCGTCGCCCTGGCCCTGACGGCCGTGCTGGGCTTCTTCGTGGGCTTCTACCTCAGCCGTGTGCACAAGGCGCAGGGCGGCGAGCTCCCGCAGGACATCCTGACGGCCGACATCGACGATGACGACCCCGAGGTGGGGCACTTCGCCCCGTGGAGCTGGTGGCCCATGGTGCTCGCCGGCGCCATCGCGCTCGTGTTCCTGGGGCTCGCCGTCGGAACGTGGATCTCGTTCATCGGCGCCCCGCTCGTGCTCATCGCGATCGTCGGCTGGAACTACGAGTTCTATCGCAACCACTTCGCGCGCTGATGACGGTGCGTGAGGCCCGCCCGGGCGACGAGGACGCGATCTTCGGCCTCGTGCAGCAGCTCGGGCACGCCTTCCCGCCCGAGCGCGCGGCATTCGACGTCACGATCGCCTCGTACCTCGCGGGGGAGCAGCCGACCGTGCTGCTCTACGTCGTCGACGATGAGCAGGGCGTGCGGGGCTACGCGCTCACGACGATCGTTCCGCTGTTGTCGACGAACGGTCTCTCCGCCCAGCTGCAGGAGATCGTCGTGGCGTCCGACGCGCGCGGCAAGGACTACGGCACGCAGCTCGTGAAGGCCGTCGAGACCGAGTGCGAACGCCGCGGTGTGCGGCAGCTCACCGTCGCCAGCCGACGTGCGGGCGGCTTCTACGACCGGCTCGGATTCCACGAGTCGGCCGAGTACATGCGTCGCTTCTTCTGACGCGTTCGCGGCTCGAGGGCCGCGTCTCGGTGTCGGCGCGCGGCGGCTACTGACGCTGCGCGCTCGACATCGCCGACATCTGGGCGGCCGTGGCCTGGTTGTGCAGGCTCTGCGCGCCGAGCACGGCGGCCCGATCGGCGGATGCGAGAGGGTCTCCGAGGTGCGGAACGGCAGAAGGAAACGCGAAGGGCGGAGGCCGCAGCCTCCGCCCTTCAGACGTGTCGATCAGTGGTGATCGTGGTGCGCGGCCTCGATCTCCGAGCGCGTGACCGGTGCGATCCGGTCTTCGAAGAACCACCGCGAGAGCGCCCCACGCATCTTGGTGCCGACCGTGATGCGGCCCTTGGCGTTCGGACGCACCATGAGCGGCGCGTAGTCCTCGTAGCTCACGAGACGCCAGCGGTCGTACTCCGAGAGCTGCTCGTGCACCTCGATGTACTCGCCGCCCGGAAGGCGCACGATGCGACCCGACTCGAAGCCGTGCAGCGCGATCTCGCGATCCTTCTTCTGAAGCGCGAGGCAGATGCGCTTCGTCACGAGGTACGCGATGATCGGGCCGAGGATGAGGGTGACCTGCAGGAAGTGCGTGACACCCTCGATCGACAGCCGGAAGTGGGTCGCGATGAGGTCGGAGCTCGCCGCCGCCCACATGACCGCGTAGAAGGTGACGCCGGCCGCGCCGATCGCGGTGCGAGTCGGGGCGTTGCGGGGGCGGTCGGCGATGTGGTGCTCGCGCTTGTCGCCCGTGATCCACGCCTCGATGAAGGGGTAGATCGCGACGAGCACGATGAAGAGGCCCAGCACCGCGATCGGGATCAGGATGTACCAGGTGATCGTGAAGCCCCACAGCTCGGTCTCGAGATGCGGCGGGATGAGACGCAGCATGCCGTCGGCGAAGCCGATGTACCAGTCGGGCTGAGTTCCGGCCGACACGGGGGAGGGGTCGTAGGGCCCGTAGTTCCAGATCGGGTTGATCGTCACCGTCGACGCCACGAGCATGATGACGCCGAACACGATGAAGAAGAAGCCGCCGGCCTTGGCCGCGAACACCGGCATGATCGGCACGCCCACGACGTTGCCCTGGGTGCGTCCCGGGCCCGCGAACTGGGTGTGCTTGTTGACGATCATGAGGATCAGGTGCACGCCGAGCGCCGCGACGAGCAGCGCGGGAAGCAGCAGGATGTGCAGCGTGTAGAGGCGGCCCACGATGGCCTCGCCCGGGAACTCGCCGCCGAACAGCAGGTACGAGATCCAGGTGCCGACCACCGGGATGCCCTTGACCATGCCGTCGATGATGCGCAGGCCGTTACCCGAGAGCAGGTCGTCGGGAAGCGAGTAGCCCGTGAAGCCCTCGCCCATCGCGAGGATGAAGAGCACGAAGCCGACGACCCAGTTGAGCTCGCGCGGCTTGCGGAACGCGCCCGTGAAGAACACACGGAGCATGTGCAGTCCGATCGACGCGACGAACAGCAGCGCTGCCCAGTGGTGCACCTGGCGCATGAGCAGGCCGCCGCGCACGTCGAAGCTGATGTCGAGCGTCGAGGCCATGGCCGCCGACATCTCGACGCCCTTCATCGTCGGGTACGAGCCCTCGTAGATGACCGGGGTCATCGAGGCCTGGAAGAAGAAGGTCAGGAAGGTACCCGAGAGCAGGATGACGACGAAGCTGTAGAGCGCGACCTCGCCGAGCATGAACGACCAGTGGTCGGGGAAGATCTTGCGACCCAGCTCCTTCACGAAGCCCGAGAGGCTCGTGCGGTCTTCGATGTAGTTGGCGCCCCAGTTGACGAAGCGCATGCCGCGGCCGGGTTCGGGCTTCGACTCCGTCGTCGCCTCGGACGCGGTCGTCTCGGACGTGGTGGTGGCGGTCACAGCGAACGCTCCCAGAAGCTCGGGCCGACGGGCTCGTGGAAGTCGCTCTGCGCGATCAGGTAGCCCTCCTCGTCGACGGTGATGGGCAGCTGCGGCAGCGGACGCTTGGCCGGGCCGAAGATGACGGCGGCCTCACGCGTGATGTCGAACTGCGACTGGTGGCAGGGGCACAGCAGGTGATGCGTCTGCTGCTCGTACAGGGCGACAGGGCATCCGACGTGCGTGCAGATCTTGGAGTACGCGACGATGCCGCGGAAGTTCCAGTCCTTGCGCTCCTCCGAGACCTGCAGGTCGGCGGGGTCGAGACGCATGAGCAGCACGGCCGCCTTGGCCTTCTCCTCGAGCGGGTGGTCCGACTCGTGGAGGTTCTCGGGGATCACGTGGAAGACCGAGCCGACCGTGACATCCGAGGCCTTGATCGGCACGCCGTTCGGGTCGCGCGCGAGGCGCGTGCCCTTCTCCCACAGGGTGTGCTTGAGCAGCTTCACCGGGTCTTCGGCCGGGGCGAAGTCGCGGAAGATCACGATCGCCGAGAGCGGGGCGAGCACGAGAGCGCCGAGCAGGCCGTTGCGGATGAGCTTGCGGCGCGTGAAGCCGGACTCCTTGTTGCCGAGCGTGAAGATCTCGGAGGCGCGGGCCACCGTCTCGGGCTTGCCGCGGGTCTCGTGGCGCTGCTCGACGAGGTCGTGACCGTCCATGAGCGACTTCGACCAGTGCACGGCACCGAAGCCGATGCCGAGGAGCCCCAGGGCGAATCCGAGCCCCAGGAACAGGTTGTTGAGGCGCACGGAGTCCATGTCGCCCTCGTGGATGGGGAAGACGATGTACGCGACGACCGCGAACACGCTGCCCACCATCGAGGCGAGGAACAGCCAGAAGACGCGACGCTCGTTCTGCCGCTCCTTGACCGGGTCGACGTCGGAGACGCGCGGGCGGTAGGGCGGGAAGCCGGGGTTCTGAACGCGGTCATCCGAGACGACGGCGACGCCCGCGGCGCGCGGCGCGTGCTCGTGCCTCTCGACTGCGGTGCCGGGTTCGGCCCCGTCGGCCTGTGCCATGGATGTCCCTTCCTGTGTTTCCGTGCTCACGCGTCAGTTCGACTTCGCGGTGAGCCAGACGGTGATCGCGACGATCCCGCCGAGTGCGAAGATCCAGACGAACAGACCCTCCGCGACCGGTCCGAGGCCGCCGAGGTCCAGCCCACCGGGCGAGGTGCTCGTCTCGAGGTACTTGAGGTACGTGATGATCGCCGACTTGTCTTCGGGCGTGATGTTCGCGTCGTTGAAGACGGGCATGTTCTGCGGGCCCGTGATCATGGCCTCGTAGATGTGCTTGGCGCTCACGCCCATGAGGCCGGGAGCGAACTTGCCCTGGGTGAGCGCGCCACCGGCGCCGGCGACGTTGTGGCACATGGCGCAGTTGATGCGGAAGAGCTCCGCGCCGGCCGCGAGGTCGCCGTCACCCTGCAGGTAGCGCTCGTCGGGGATCGACGGCCCCGGGCCGAGCGAGGCGACCCACGTCGCGAGTGCGGCGATCTGCTCCTCGGTGAACTGCACGGGCTTCTCTTCGGCCTGCGGGCCGGATGCGGCCATCGGCATGCGGCCCGTGCCGACCTGGAAGTCGACGGCTGCGGCGCCCACGCCGATGAGCGTCGGGCCGTCTTCCGTGCCCTGGGCCTGCGGACCGTGGCAGCTGGAGCAGTTGGCGGCGAAGAGCTTCTCGCCCTCCTCCGTGAGTTTCGTGACCTGGGTCTGGCTCGCGGCGTCGGCGCTCGAGGTGGCGGTGAAGGCCGCGTAGGCGCCGCCGGTCGCGAGGAGACCGATCAGGAGGAGAGCCGCCGAGGTGAGCGGGGAGCGCCGGCCGGTGCGGCGGTTACGGTGTGCGAAGGTCGCCATGATCGTGGACTGGATCCGTTCTGCAGGCTATTTGAGGACGTAGATGACGAGGAACAGGCCGATCCAGACGACATCGACGAAGTGCCAGTAGTACGAGACGACGATCGAGCTCGTCGCCTCCTTGTGGGTGAAGGTCTTGACGGCGAACACGCGGCCGATCACGAGCAGGAAGGCGATGAGACCACCCGTCACGTGCAGACCGTGGAACCCGGTCGCGAAGTAGAAGACCGAGCCGTAGGAGTCGGACTGCATGCCGATGTGCTCGGAGACGAGCTGCCCGTACTCGAAGATCTGCCCGACCACGAAGATCGCGCCGAGCGCGTAGCTCAGGAAGAACCACTCCACGACACCCCACTTGGTGAGGGCGAAGAGACCGCCGGTGCGCCGGGGCTGCAGACGCTCCGCCGCGAACACGCCGAACTGGGCCGTGAACGACGACGACACCAGGATGAGCGTGTTGACGAGCGCGTAGACGACGTTGAGCTTGGCCGTCTGCTCTTCCCACAGGGGCTGCGACGTGGCGCGGAGCGTGAAGTACACGGCGAACAGGCCGGCGAAGAACATGACCTCGCTGCCCAGCCAGACGATCGTGCCCACCGCGACGGTGTTGGGCCGGTTGATGACCGGAGTGCTCGGTGCGATGGCGGAGGTAGTGGTCACCCGTCCATTATGGCCGATATCGCTCACGGCGAATCCACTTGAGCCTGCCTGTCGCGCATCCGGTCCGGATGCCGCGTCGTCACGGGTCGCTACGATCGTGGCCATGCCGACCGAACTCACCTGGCCCGCCGTGCTCACCGAACTCCTCGACGGAGGCGATCTCTCCATCGCCGAGGCGGAGTGGACGATGGCGCAGGTGATGTCGGGGGAGGCGACGCCCGCCCAGATCGCCGCGTTCCTCATCGCCTTGCGGGCGAAGGGCGAGACGGTCGACGAGATCGTCGGGTTCCGTGACGCGGTGCTCGCGGCCGCGAAGCCGCTGCCGATCGACCCCATGGTGCTCGACGTCGTGGGCACGGGCGGAGACCGCTTCGGCACCGTCAACGTCTCGTCGATGTCGTCGATCGTGTGCGCGGCGGCCGGGGTGCCGGTGGCGAAACACGGCAACCGCGCGGCGAGCTCCGCATCCGGATCCTCCGACACGCTCGCGGCCCTCGGCGCCGACATCCTCATCGAGCCCGAGCGGGTCGCGTCGGTGCTCGAGGAGACCGGCCTGACGTTCGTGTTCGCCTCGCACTTCCATCCCGGTTTCAAGAACGCCGGTCCCGTGCGGGCCGAGCTCGGGGTGCCGACGGTCTTCAACTTCCTGGGCCCGCTGTGCAACCCGGCGCGCCCGGAGGCATCAGCCGTCGGGGTCGCGAATCTCGACAAGGTGCCGCTCATCGTGGGCGTGTTCCAGACCCGCGGCGCGACCGCGCTCGTGTTCCGCGGGGACGACGGGCTCGACGAGCTCTCGACGACGGGGCACAGCCACATCTGGGAGGTGTCGCGCGGCGCCGTCGACGAGCACGACATCGACCCCGCCGACCTCGGAATCCCGCGCGCGCGCATCGAGGATCTGCGGGGAGGCGACCCCGCCCACAACGCCGAGATCGCGCGCCGCACCCTCGCGGGCGAGACGGGGCCCGTGCGCGACATCGTGCTGCTCAACGCCGCCGCGGGGCTCGTGGCGTGGGATCTGGCGCTCGATCACACGCGCGGCGAGGAGGACATCCGCTCCCGGTTCCGCGACAAGATCGCGGTGGCCGCATCCGTCATCGACTCGGGCGCCGCGACTGCGAAGCTCGAGCAGTGGGTCGCCGCGACACGCGCGTGACCCTCAGAGCCGGGTGACGTCGTCGGGCGTCAGTTCGGTGACCGAACGGTGGCCCGCGAGCCCGAGGGTGAGGTCGGTCTCGGCGATGATGTCGCGCAGCACCTGACGGGCGCCGTCCTCACCGGCGATCGCCAGGCCGTAGACCCACGCGCGCCCGACGCCGACGGCCCTCGCCCCGAGCGCGAGCGCCCGCACGACATCCGCCCCGCCGCGCACGCCCGAGTCGAGGATCACCGGAACCCGACCCTCGACCGCCTCGACCACACCCGGCAGCGCGTCGAGCGAGCCGATCGCCCCGTCGACCTGGCGCCCGCCGTGGGTGGAGACGACGATGCCGTCGACGCCCGCGTCGAGCGCCTGTCGCGCGTCGTCCGGATGCTGCACGCCCTTGAGCAGGATGGGGAGCCGCGTGCGATCCCGCAGGAAGGCGAGGTCGCGCCAAGTGAGGGTCGGGCGGGAGAACACGTCGAGGAAGGTCTCGACGGCGACGCGCGGCTCGCCCGAACGCAGATTCGCCCGGAACGAGCCGGGGTAGCGCTGCGTCATGTCGATGAGCGTGCGCACGGCCGACGGGGTGACGCGCGGCTTCTCGCCCGAGGCGGGCCGCGCCATGCGCTCGCGCACGAGCCGACGGAACACCGGATCGCTCGTGTACTGCGCGATGCCCATGCCGTGGATGAACGGCAGGAAGCCGCGATCCAGGTCGCGCGGACGCCAGCCGAGCATGCCGGTGTCGAGCGTCACCACGATCGCCTCGGCCCCCACGGTCTCGGCACGCGCGACGAAGCTCTCGACGAGCGCGTCCTCGCTCGACCAGTAGAGCTGGAACCACCACGGCCCCGCGTTCGCCGCCGCGATCGTCTCCATCGGGCGCGAGGCCTGACTCGAGACGACGCTCGTGATGCCGAGGGAACCGGCCGCGCGCGCGATCGCGAGGTCGGCATCCGGATCCACGAGTTCGAGAACGCCGACCGGGCACGCGATGAGCGGGGTGGGGTGGCGGCGGCCGAACAGCTCGACCGAGAGATCGCGCTCGGCGACGTCGCGCAGCATCCGCGGGATCAGACGCCACGCGTCGAAGGCGTCGTAGTTGGCCTCGGCGGTCGACTCGCGGCCGGCGGAACCCGCGACGTAGGCCCAGGCATCCGGCGACATGGCGCGTTCCGCCGCGGCGACGAGCGACGCCCAGCTCGTGGGCACCGCGGGGCGCCGGCCGGAGGCGCCCGCACGGAAGATCTCGGACTGCCGGGCGCGGCCCGGGGCGGGGGAGCGGACCTCGTCGTCCGTCATGGTGGTCTCCTGTCGGGTGGGGGTGGATCAGGCCTGTCCGTGCGCCGCGCGCGACTTGCGCGAGAGGGAGTCGATGATGACGGCGAGCAGAAGCACACCGCCCGTGATCATGTAGCGGATCGAGGAGTCGAGGTTGAGCAGCGTGAGGCCGTTCGAGATCGACTGGATGACGGCGATGCCGAGCAGGGCGCTCCATGCCGACCCGCGCCCGCCGAAGAGGCTCGTGCCCCCGATGACGGCGGCGGCGATGGCGTTCAGATTCGTGTCGGCCGCGCCGGATGACAGGGTCACCGTCATCTGCCGTCCCGCGGCGAGCAACCCGCCCACGACCGCGAAGGTCGAGCACAGCACGAACACCGAGATGTAGACACGGTCGACCCGGATGCCGGCGCGGCGCGCGGCCTCGACCGAGCCGCCGACCGCGTACACCTCACGGCCCCAGCGGGTGCGGCGCAGCAGCACGTTAACGACGATCACGAGCGCGATGAAGAAGACGAACATGACGCCGACGCCGCGGTTCGTGGCGAGGTAGCTCACCGCCACGGCGCACAGCGCGAGAAGCGACCCCGCCTTCGCGGCCTCCCAGCCGAGCGAGGTCGTCGGCAGCCCGGCGCGCTTGCGGCGCCCCTGGCGCAGCACCGCGGAGGTGAAGAGACCGCCCGCCCAGAGCGCGGAGAGCGCGTAGGCGAGCCACGGCGGCAGGAACCAGGTGGTCGCGAACTGCACGATGGGGGAGTCGGGCGGCAGGTTGATGGACCCCGTGCTGCCGAGCACCCGCAGCTGCAGTCCGAGTACGGCGAGCAGTCCCGCGAGCGTGATGATGAAACTCGGCACGCCGAACCGCGTGAACAACACGCCGTAGAGCAGGCCGACCGCGACTCCCGCGAGGATCGCGACGAGCACGGCGATCGAGAGCGGCCAGGAGAGCTGCGTCAGCCCGACCCCCAGGATCGCCGCGGCGAGACCGCTCACCGACCCCACCGAGAGGTCGATCTGGCCCAGCAGCAGTACGAGCACGACACCGATCGCGATCGTGCCGACGGCCGCGCACTGCAGGGTCAGGTTGACGAGGTTGTCGGCGGAGAGGAACGCCGGGTTGAGCGCCTGGAACACGATCCAGATGAGCCCGAGGCCGAGCACGACGGGCAGCGCGCCGAGATTGCCGGTGAGGCGCGCGCGCACGTCTTCGAGGTACCCCGCGAGGCGTCGCCCCTCGCGCACCGCCTCGCTCATCGGGCCGGTCCGATCGGTCGCGGGCCGGGGAACGGCGGCTCCGGCAACGGGCGGGCGTGCTCGGTCGCGCCCGTGATGGCGGCGATGATGTCTTCGTAGCCCACGTCGGATGCCAGGAAGTCGCCGTTGTTGCGCCCCAGGCGCAGCACGATGATGCGGTCGGCGACCGCCTGCACGTCGGCCATGTTGTGGCTGATGAGCACGACGCCGTGCCCACGCTCGCGCAGTCGTTCGATGAGGTTGAGCACCTCGGCGGTCTGCGCGACCCCGAGCGCTGCCGTGGGCTCGTCGAGGATGACGACGCGTGGGTCGCCGATGAGCGAGCGGGCGATCGCGACGGTCTGGCGCTGGCCTCCCGAGAGCGCGGCGATCGGAACGCGCACCGAGGGGATGCGTGCCGAGAGCTGTCGCAGCAGCTCCCACGCGCGCCGCTCCATCTCCTCCTCTTCGAGCGCGGGCCCCGTGAGTTCGCGCCCGAGGAACAGGTTCGCCACGACGTCGAGGTTGTCGCACAGCGCGAGGTCCTGGAACACCGTCGCGATGCCGAGGGCACGGGACGCGGTCGGATCGGGAATCGTCACCGGATGTCCATCGAACTCGATCGTGCCCTCGTCGGCCGGGTGCACCCCGGCGAGGATCTTCACGAGCGTCGACTTCCCGGCACCGTTGTCGCCGACGATCGCGACCACCTCGCCCGCGAAGATGTCGAGGTGGATGTCGTCGAGGGCCTGCACCTTGCCGAAGCTCTTCGTGATGCCCTGCATCGAGAGCACGGGCACCCGCTCCTGGCGCGGGTCGTGCTCGAGCGGGGGCAGCGCCTCGAGCGTCATGAGGTGAGCCCCGCTGCCGCGCAGGACGCGGCGTAATCGGGCGTGCACAGCTGCTCGAGGGTGAAGAAGCCGTCGTCGATCACGACCGATGCGATCTGGTCACGGGTCACCGCGAGCGGTTCGAGCAGGAACGACGGGACGCGCGCGTCGCCGACCGCGACGCTCACGGCCCCCGGAGGGCGCCGGTCGTGGATGAGGTCGATCGCGAGTTCTGCGGCACGATAGGCCTCCGGACGGATGGCTTTGTAGACGGTCATGAACTGGTCGCCGGTGAGGAGGCGCTGCAGGCCCGCGAGTTCGGCATCCTGGCCCGTGACGGGAGGAAGGGGCGAGACCCCCGCCGCCTTGAGAGCGGCGATCGCGCCGCCCGCCGTCGGGTCGTTCGCCGCGTAGACGCCGATGATCTCGGAACCGAACTGGGTGATCTGCCCGCTCACCCAGTCCTGAGCCTGGGCGGGATCCCACCCGGGCGTGTCGAACTCGGCGAGCACGTGGTAACCGCTCGCGTCGATGATCGCGTGGGCTCCGCGCTTGAACTCGGAGGCGTTGTTGTCGGTCGGCGAGCCGTTGACCATGAGGATGCCGCCGTCGTCGGGATCGACGCCGCGGGCCGCGAGCTCGTCGACGAGGGCGCTCGCCTGGAGGCGGCCCACGAGCTCGTTGTCGAACGAGATGTAGTAGGCGAGGTGCTCGCTCGCGATGAGGCGGTCGTACGAGATGACGGGCACGCCCCGGTTCGTCGCGAGCCCCACGATCGCGGCCGCCGCGACGCCGTCGTAGGGGTCGAGCACGAGCACGCTCACCCCCTGGGTGAGCATCGACTCCGCCTGCTGCTGCTGCTTCGCGACGTCGCCGTCGGCGTTCGCGTAGAGCACCGTGCATCCCGGGCACAGCTCGGCGACGCGTTCCTCGAAGTAGGGGCGGTCGGCCGACTCGTAGCGGGCGGTGACCGAGTCGGGCAGCAGCAGTCCGATCTTCGCGGTCTCGGGGTCGCGTTCGGTCTCGCCGGGCGCGACGCCGTTCGTGCATCCTCCGAGGGCGAGCACGGTGGCGAGGGCGACGATCCCTGCCGTGATCGTGCGGGTGCTGCGACTCATCCGGTCACCCGAGAGCCACGCGGAGGTCGGCCGTCGCGGCGCCCGCGGGGAACGCGCTGCTGTGGTCGGCTGCGAGGCTGAGCGATCCCATGAGGGCCGCCCGCGGCCCGAGCTGGCCGGCGACGATCTCGGGGGCGGGCGCGAGGCGGGACGCGAGGGAGCGGTCGACGACCTGACGGATGGGGCCGAGCAGCAGCTCGCCCGCGCGTGCCAGGTGCCCGCCCACGACCATGCGGGCCGGGTCGAACATGCTCGCGACGTTCGCGGCGGCGACCCCGATGTGCGCGCCCGCGTCGGCGATCGCCCGGATGCACACGTCGTCGCCCGCCATGGCGCGCACGATCACGTCGCCCAGCTTGAGCCCGGAGTAGCGCGACTTCAGGCCATCGACGATCGCGTCACCGCCCGCGATCGCCTCGAGGCATCCGAGGTTGCCGCAGCGGCACAGGGGCCCGTTCTCGACGATCACCATGTGACCGAACTCGCCCGCGCTGCCGCTCGCGCCACGGTAGGCGCGACCGGCGACCATGATGCCGGCGCCGATCCCGTCGCTCGCCTCGATGAACATGGCGTCGTCTTGACCGCGCAACGCGCCGAGTCGGTGCTCCGCGAGCGCCGACAGGTTCGAGGAGTTGTCGACGACGACGGGAACCCGCAGCGCGCGCTCGACGGCCTCGCCGATCGCGATGCCCTCCCAGCCCCGCATGATGCCGGGCCGTGCGACCATGCCGCTCGCGGCATCCATGGGTGCGGAGACGGCGACGCCGACGGCGAGCAGCTCGTCGCGGTCGGCCGAGACGGTGTCGAGCATGTCGGCGAGCAGCATGCCCACCCGCCGGATCTCGTTGTCGGAGCGATGGTCGCGCGCGAGGGGCATCTCGTGCTCGGACACGACCGTGAGGCTCGCGTCCGCGAGGGCCACCCGCAGCTGACGCTGGGAGAAGTGGATGCCGCACACGAGCCCGGAGGCGTGAGCGAGCGTCACGTATTGGGCGCGGCGGCCCGAGCGCATCGACTTCGAGGTGCTGAGCACTCCCGATTCGGAGAGCTCCTTGACGATGTTGGAGACGGTCGCGGGGGAGAGGCCCGTGGCACCCGCGAGCTCGACCTGGGTCAGACCGCCGTGCTTCTTGACGGCGTCGACGATGCGTCCGCGATTGGCTTCGCGCAGGGACGTCTGCGACCCCGGGGTGCGCCGCTGGTCCGCCATGCGGCCCAGGATACCGGCGGAGAGCCGGTTTGCGGGCAATCGGGCGGTCCGAGGAGGCATGCGGCGCGCCCTAGGCTGGGAGGGTGACCAAGGTCTTGAGCTCTCTTCCTGTCGGCGAACGCGTCGGCATCGCGTTCTCGGGTGGCCTCGACACCTCGTGCGCCGTCGCCTGGATGCGTGACAAGGGTGCCGTGCCGTGCACCTACACCGCGGATCTCGGGCAGTACGACGAGCCCGACATCGAGGCCGTGCCCGGCCGGGCGATCGAGTACGGCGCGGAGATCGCACGCATCGTGGACGCCAAGACGGCCCTCGTGGAGGAGGGCCTCGTGGCGCTGCAGTGCGGCGCGTTCCACATCCGCTCGGGCGGCAAGACCTACTTCAACACGACGCCGCTCGGCCGCGCCGTGACGGGCACGATGCTCGTGCGCGCCATGAAGGAGGACGGCGTCGAGATCTGGGGCGACGGTTCGACCTACAAGGGCAACGACATCGAGCGCTTCTACCGCTACGGGCTCATGGCGAACCCGCGGCTGCGCATCTACAAACCGTGGCTCGACGTCGACTTCGTGCGTGAGCTCGGCGGCCGTAAAGAGATGAGCGAGTGGCTCGTGGCCCACGGGTTCCCGTACCGCGATGCGACAGAGAAGGCCTACTCGACCGACGCCAACATCTGGGGCGCCACCCACGAGGCGAAGGACCTCGAGGAGCTCTCGACGGGCCTCGACATCGTCGAGCCGATCATGGGTGTGGCGTCGTGGCGTGAGGATGTCGAGATCGCGACCGAGGAGGTGTCGGTGCGCTTCGAGGCGGGTCGGCCCGTCGCGATCAACGGCGTCGAGTTCGACGACCCCGTCGCACTCGTGCTCGAGGCGAACGCGATCGGCGGACGTCACGGGCTGGGGGCCTCCGACCAGATCGAGAACCGCATCATCGAGGCGAAGTCGCGCGGCATCTACGAGGCGCCCGGCATGGCGCTGCTGCACATCACCTACGAGCGGCTGCTCAACGCGATCCACAACGAGGACACGGTCGCGAACTACCACACGGAGGGCCGTCGCCTCGGTCGGCTCATGTACGAGGGACGCTGGCTCGACCCGCAGTCGCTCATGCTGCGCGAGTCGCTCGTTCGCTGGGTCGGCTCGGCGATCACGGGCGAGGTGACGCTGCGCCTGCGCCGCGGTGACGACTACACGATCCTCGACACCACCGGTCCGCACCTGAGCTACGCACCCGAGAAGCTCTCGATGGAGCGCGTGGGGGATGCGGCCTTCGGTCCCGACGACCGCATCGGCCAGCTCACGATGCGCAACCTCGACATCGCCGACTCCCGGTCGCGTCTCGAGCAGTACGCCGCACAGGGGCTCATCGGCGGTGCGACGGGCGAGCTCGTCGGACGTCTCGAGTCGGGTGCGGCCGAGCAGATCCTGGGCGCGGTGGAGGAGACCACGGCCGCCGAGGAGGCGCTCGAGGGCGCCATCGACGCCGCATCCGAGGGTGCCGCGTTCGACCTCGGCACCGACTGATCCGCGCCACACGCCCGTAACATCCGCGGCATAGGCTGGCCTCTTCGGCGAGACGAGAGGATGCCGGCCATGCGCGAGCTGCAACGCGAGATCATCGAGGCGCTCGGCGTGCAACCCGAGATCGACCCTGCGGCGGAGGTCGCCCGTCGCCTCGACTTCCTCGTCGACTACCTGCGCGCGACCGGTGCTCGTGGGCTCGTGCTGGGCATCTCGGGCGGGCAGGATTCGACGCTCGCGGGGCGCCTCGCGCAGCTCGCCGTCGAGCGCATCCGCGCCGAGGGGGGTGACGCGACCTTCACGGCGGTGCGACTGCCCTACGCGGTGCAGGCGGACGAGGACGACGCGCAGCTCGCCCTCGACTTCATCCGCCCCGACGACACGGTCGTGTTCGACATCGCGCCCGCCGTCGACGGGGTCGCCACGGAGTATGCGCGCGGAACCGGGAAGGCGCTGCTCGACTACACGAAGGGCAACGTCAAGGCCCGCATCCGGATGGTCGCGCAGTACGCGATCGCGGGGGAGCGCGCCGCACTCGTGGTCGGCACCGACCACGCAGCCGAGGCCGTCACGGGTTTCTACACGAAGTTCGGCGACGGCGGGGCCGATGTGCTGCCCCTCAGCGGCCTGAGCAAGCGTCAGGGGCGGGCGATGCTCGTCGAGCTCGGCGCGGCGCGGCGACTGTACGAGAAGGCGCCGACGGCAGACCTGCTCGACCAGAAGCCCGGCCAGACCGACGAGGCCGAGCTCGGGCTCAGCTACACGCAGATCGACGACTACCTCGAGGGCCGCGAGGTGCCGGATGCGGTGGCCGCCGCACTCGAGGCGCGCTACCGCGCGACGGCGCACAAGCGCACGATGCCGGTCGGGCCCGACGACGACTGGTGGCGTCGCGCCTGATCCCGAATCAAGGAGTCGAGCAACCCATCTCAAGGATCCGGTGTGGCTCACGTAGCCGGATGTTGCGGATGACGAGGTTCCGGATGCCGCACTCCTTGAGTTGGGTGGCTCGACTCCTTGATTTGGGAGCGGATGTCGGCGTCGAGGCTGCGCGTCAAGGTTCGGCGGCGCCGGCCGGCCCTGGGGGCATCAGAGGGCCAGCTTCGCCCGCATGAAGTCGTTGAGGAAGACTCCACGCGGGTCGTGACGCCGCGCGAGAGCGCGGAAGTCGTCGAGACGCGGATACAGCGTTGCGAGCGCGGCCGCGGCGGCGTGGAACCGCTTGCCCCAGTGCGGGCGGGCGCCGAGCGGCAGCAGGCGCTCCTCGAGGTGGGGGAGCAGCGCGTCGACCGCGGGCTGGTCGGGCGACCAGGTGAAGTGGATGCCGACGACGTCCGTTGCGTACGCGCCCGACAGCCACAGCGCATCCGCGGCGACCGTGCGCACCTCCGTCACTTGCAGCAGCGGCCGGATGCGGGGCGCCAGTTCGCGGATCGCGCGCAGTGCCGCGGGCGCGGCGGCGCGCGGCACGAGGTACTCGGTCTGCAGCTCGTCGCCGTTGGAGGGCGTGAACTCGAGCTTGAAGTGCGGAAGGCGGTCGAGCCACGGGCCCGGCGCCCCGAGCTGTTCGGTGCAGTGCACGGGGTCGACCCCGGCGATCGGGTGCATGGCGACGGGGGAGGGGAGCGCCCCGAGCACCTGGTCGGGGGCCGGTGCGTCGCGGTCGACGCGACGCTTGAGCCACAGCTGGTCGACGACGTCGGCGTCGGCCCACGTCGTGAAGAGGCTCACGCTGTAGCCGAGTCCGGCGACGTCGTCGAAGGCCTCGAGCACGCCGTCGAACGGCAGGCTGCGGAAGACGGTCTGCGCGAGCTGATAGCTCGGCTCGACGTCGAGCTCGAGTCGCGTGACGAACCCCAACGCGCCGAGCGCGACGACGGCCCCCGCGAAGTCGTGTTCGCCGCGCCGCAGGGTCACGAGCGCGCCCGTGCCGTCGACGAACTCCAGGGCGCGCACGGCCGTGGCGAGCGAGCCGTTGCCCACACCGGAGCCGTGCGTTCCTGTCGCGACGGCCCCGCCGACCGAGATGTGGGGGAGCGAGGCGAAATTGGCGAGCGCGAGCCCCTCGGCATCGAGCAGGCGCGCGAGCTCGCCGTAGCGGATGCCGGCGGGCGTCGAGACGCTCGTGCGGTCGGGCGAGATGCGCACCGCGGATGCGTCGGCGAACCCGGCGGAGGAGACGAGCGTGCCGCTCGTGTCGGCGATCGCCGAGAACGAGTGGCGCGTGCCGAGCGGGCGCAGCGAACCGGGGGCGGCATCCGTCACGAGCCGCTGCAGCTGCTCGACGGTGCGCGGGGTGGCGACCCCCGCCGCGCCGAAGCTCAGATTGCCCGCCCAGTTGCGCATCGCATCCATCGTCTCGATGCTACGGCTCGGCGAGACCGGTGCCTCATCGGCGCTCAGACGCTGATCTCGCGCAACTGCACGCCGAGCTCACCGAACCAGTCGCGGATGACCTGCCGCTCGGAGGCGTTGCACGTGTAGCCGTAGCCGGTGCTGACCTCCCAATACTCGTAACTGCTGACCCAGATGGTGTGATCGAGCGTCCAGCCGTCGAGAAAGGTCAGGGCGAAGCAGTCGGCCATGGTCTCGGAGTCGCCGCCGAACGCCTCGAGCGCCGTCGCAGTCGGCCCGGGGTTGGTGAACTGAAGCACGTGCGCGAACTCGTGATAGGCGGTGCCCGTGCGCAGCCAGTCGTTCGTGTAGGGCAACTGCTCGTCACCCGTATCGACGTGTACGAGCAGGGGATCGTCGGAGCTGACGCAGGCGATCACGTCCTGCTCGCAGAACGCGTCGGCATCTTCGAGCACCCACGTCACGTAGCCGGAGCCGAGACTGTCGAAAGTCGCCTCGTACGCCGATCCGGATGCGTTGCTCGCGGCTTCCCGTTCGGCGCTCTCGCGCTGTGTGACGAGTTCGCCCCGCGCCTTATCGACGTCCGCAATACTCGCGTCGAGCGCCACCGCGTCCCAACGGCGCGCCCAGGATTGCGCGGCGAGACGCTCGTAGCGCTCCCAGGGGATGAGGGTCGCCATGGGCACGCCCTCGTAGCGGCCGACCTCGTCGAGCAGCCCCTCCATGGCGGCACCGAAGGTCTCCTTCTTGTCGATGAGCTCACGTTGCTCCTCGAGTTCGCGTTGCTGCTCGCGGATGACGGCGTTGGCATCCTGCAATTGCAGGAAGTACCAGACGAACGCCGCGATCGCTGCGGCGAGCAGTACGCCCAGCAACGAGACCGTGACGATGAGACCGACCGGGCGTCGGCGTTGTTCGACGAATTCGCCGGGGGACACATGAGCCGAGTCCTCCGCTATCGAGGAGGACTCGGTTATCGAGGCCGACTCCGTTGCTTCGGGGGTCGGAAGCGTGGGCGGCTCGGTGGCAGGAGTCGCGTCCGACGGTTCTGTGGGCGGGACGGAAGGACGGGCGTCGGTCACGGGTGGTGGTCTTCCTCACGATGGATGAGGGCTAGAGCATAGCGGGCGAGAGGGGACCGGAGTGAGGAGATCTCGGAGCGTGGCGGCTCGACGATCGCCGGCCCGCATCTCACCGACCTGACATAATCGCGCTTATCAGCGTTAATCCGATCCTGCCAGAGGCGCTCATGCCGTCGGTGCGGTCAGAACGGCAGGTTCGTGGTTCCGACGGGCGCGATGAGGATGCCGGTGACCTTGCCTGAGCCGTTGTACGCGACGCGACCGATCCATTCGCCGTGGTCGTGCTGGAGCGTCAGCTGGATGATCGCTCCCTGCGCCAGCTGACGGTTCGCGAAGCGTTCGAGCGTCGTGCGGCCGTCCGGAGTCTGCACGAGCGGATCCACGCACGCCTGTAGCGGTCCCGTCGCATCGATCACCTGCTGCCACGTGCTCATGAGCCGGCGCTTGGTGAGCACGCGACTGCACGCGTAGCTCATGAGTGCGCGCACGGCCGGGTAGTCGCCGGCGCTCAGGTGCTCGAAGACGGTCGTCGTGCGATCGACCAGGTCCCCGGCGGCCGCCGGATGATCCGGAGCCTCGTCGGCCCCGAAGCGCTTGAACGCCGCCTGGCGGCTCACGCCGAGCGCCTCACCGATCGCCTGCCAGGATGTGCCGCTCCGGTGCGCCTCGGCCACGAGCTCGTGCAGTCGCCGGTCGGCGAGTCGCGTCAGCTCGTGGGCGTTGCGGATGCGGACGGCGTGCTCGGTTCCGCCGGACTCGCCGTCTTCGACGGACTGTGCGAGAGCGACGAGCGATGATGCCTCTGCGGTGCTCATGGCACGACGCTACGGCGAGAATGCGTGAATGTCAACCCAAGGATGACAAATCACAGGTTCCGCAGAGTCATCCCTGCGCGACGAAGTCGCTCACGTCGCCGACGTAGCGCGTGTGGTCGGCCGGAATCTGCTCGACGGCGGCACGAGCGACCTCGGCCGCGAACTCCGAGACGTTGTAGAGCTTGCCTGCGGCCTCGCGGCGCGACTGGATGGCGCCGGGGTTCACGCGCTCGAGCAGCGTCGCCGTGATGGTTCCCTCGATCATGTCGCCCGACACGACCACGAACGAGACACCCGCCGCCTCGAGCTCCGGGATGCGGGCACGCAGCGCGTCCTCGCCGGCGCGCTTGCTGCGGGCGACGGGCTCGTACTCGGGCATCGTCGGCACGGTCTCGATGAAGTGCGCCTGGTGGCTCGTGACGAACACGATGCGCGAGCCCGGGCCGAGCAGCGGAAGGGCCGCGTCGAGCACGTTGACCTGCGCGTCGCGGTTGAGCCGCATGGCGTAGTCCTCGCCGACGCCCGACTCCATGCCGCCGGACGCGTTCAACACGAGCAGGTCGAGCCCGCCCCAGCGCTCGCGCACCTCGGCGAGCATCGTGGCGACGGATGCCGGATCGGTCAGATCGGCGCCGATCGCGATCGCCTCTCCCCCGCGCTCCTCGATACCCGCGACGACCTTGAGGGCGCGCGCCTCCTTGTTGCGGTAGTTGATGACGACCTTCGCGCCCGCAGCGGCGAGATAGCCGGCCGTGTCGGCGCCGATACCGCGCGAGGAGCCGGTGATGAGAGCGCGGACACCGCGCAGCGAGTCGGGGGCGAGCACGTCGTTCACGATCCCCCAGCCTAGCGACCGCGGGAAGCGCCACGGCATCCGCTCGTCCGGCGGCGCGCCGGTGATAGTTTCAAGGTACGACGTCGAAGGGATGCCGCCGTGGAACCCGATGTGATCACGAGCTGGGCATGGGTGTTCTGGCTCGGCCTCATCCTGCTCTTCATCATCGTCGAGGTGAACACGCTCGAGTTCACCTTCCTGATGCTCGCACTCGGCTCGGTCGGCGGACTCGTCGCGGGGCTCCTGGGCGCCGAGTGGTGGCTGCAGCTCATCATCGCAGCGGTGCTCGCACTGCTGCTGCTGTTCTTCGTGAAACCGCCGCTGCTGCATGCGCTGCGCAAGGGCGCCGACCCGGCGCGTTCCAACGTCGACGCGCTGCTGGGGCTGACCGGCGCCGTCAGCGTCGACTTCCGGGCAGGCGCCGGCCAGGTCAAGCTCGTCAACGGCGACATCTGGACGGCACGCCTCGCCGACGGCGTGACCCCCCTCGAACTGCAGGAGGGCGCACGCATCGTCGTGACCGCGATCGACGGGGCCACCGCCGTCGTGGTGCCCGCATCCGACCCGACCCGCGCCGAGGAGGCCGCCGAATGAACGACGCCAACCTGCTGCCCACGATCGTGACGGTCGTGATCGTCGCGATCATCGTGATCTTCGTCATCACGATCCTCGCCAAGTCGATCCGCATCGTGCCGCAGGCCTACGCGGGCATCGTCGAACGCCTCGGGCGCTACCACAAGACGCTCGACCCCGGCCTCAACCTGCTCGTGCCGATCATCGACCGCCTGCGGCCATTCGTCGACATGCGCGAACAGGTGGTCTCGTTCCCGCCGCAGCCCGTCATCACCGAAGACAACCTCGTCGTCTCGATCGACACCGTCGTCTACTTCCAGGTGACGGATGCGCGTGCCGCGACCTACGAGATCGCGAACTACCTCGGTGCGGTCGAGCAGCTCACCACGACGACGCTGCGTAACGTCGTCGGCGGTCTCAACCTCGAAGAGGCGCTCACCTCGCGCGACAACATCAACGGCCAGCTGCGCGTCGTGCTCGACGAGGCGACAGGCAAGTGGGGCATCCGCGTGAGCCGCGTCGAGCTCAAGGCGATCGACCCGCCGCTGTCGATCCAGGACTCGATGGAGAAGCAGATGCGCGCCGAACGTGACCGGCGCGCGGCCATCCTCACGGCCGAGGGGACGAAGCAGTCGCAGATCCTCGAAGCCGAGGGTGAGCGACAGGCCGCGATCCTGCGCGCCGAGGGCGATGCGAAGGCCGCCGTGCTGCGCGCACAGGGCGAGGCCGAGGCGATCCAGACGGTGTTCCACGCCATCCACGTGGGCGACCCCGACCCCAAGCTGCTCGCGTATCAGTACCTGCAGACCCTCCCCAAGATCGCCGAGGGCGAGGCCAACACGCTGTGGGTCATCCCGAGCGAGCTCACGGAGGCGCTCAAGGGCATCGGCCAGGGTTTCTTCGGTCCACGTTACGAGGCACCGCCGACGGGTACGGATGCGGCGCCGCGCGGCTGACGCCGACCGGGGCTTCTTCTCCCCCGCTCCCCCGCGGGTGCTCGCCCACCGCGGGCTCGCGTTGGAGGCGCCGGAGAACACCCTGCTCGCATTCCTGCACGCCGTGAACGCCGGCGCCACCCACATCGAGACCGACGTGCACGCCTCGGCCGACGGTGTCGCCATGGTCAGCCACGACCCCGACCTCACGCGGCTCGTGGGTCGCGACGTGCGCGTCGCGCAGTTGACGGCCGCCGAACTGCGTCGGGTGTCGCTCGGACACGGCCAGGGCTTCTGCTCCCTCGCCGACGCCCTCGACGCGTTCCCGGAGACCAGGTTCAACATCGATGTGAAGTCGGCGGATGCCGTTCCCGGCACGATCAAGACGGTGCGGGATCTGCGTGCCACCGAGCGGGTGCTCATCGGCTCGTTCTCCACGAAGCGACGTCTCGCCGTCGTGCGCGAGCTGCCGGGCGTCGCCACCTCGATCTCGGCGGGCGGCGCGCTTCCCGTCGCCCACGCCGCCCGTGCCGGCGCGATCCGGATGCTGACGCGCTTGCTCGCGGGCGTCGACGCCGTGCAGTTGCCGGTGAAGGTCGCGGGTGCGCCCATCACGACGCCGCGGGCCGTGCAGAGCCTGCACGCCGCAGGCGTCGAGGTGCACATCTGGACGATCAACGACCCCGCGGAGATGGTGCGCCTGCTCGACGTGGGCGTCGACGGCATCGTCACCGACCGCGCGGATCTGGCCCTGCCGCTCGTCGCGGAACGTCGCGGCCGCGCGCGCTGACCGCTCCCCCACTGCGCCGCCTCCCAATCCGTGCGGAGGAGGCTGGGAATGCACTGTAAACGCCCGATCGACGGGATGGGATCCGCCACCGTAGACGTTGTAGTCGGCGACGCACGATCCCACTCGGATCGCGTCGTCCTCGCGCGCCCACGGCGCGCGCTCGAACCATAGGCGCACAGGAGGCCACACGATGGCGGATCGCAGTTTGCGCGGAATGCGACTCGGAGCTCAGAGCATGCAGAGCGAAGAGGGAGTCGAATTCTCGCCCCGGAAGAGGGCCGTGTACCGCACGGACGACGGCACGACCTTCGAGGTCGTCTTCGCCGCCGAGGCGGAGGTTCCCGAGATCTGGGAGTCGCCCCGCACCGGCCAGGAGGGTCGCCTCGTCGGCGACGACGGCGAGCTCGTCGAGCAGGAGGCGGTCGAGAGCAAGGCTCCCCGCACCCACTGGGACATGCTGCTCGAGCGGCGCACCCGTGCCGAGCTCGAGGAGATCCTGCAGGAGCGTCTCGAGTACCTGCGGGCACGCCGCGGCGACGCGAAGAGCAGCAAGAGCGCCTAAGGCGGGGGTCTCGATACGCCGCTTCGCGGCTACTCGACCAGCGGGGTGGCTCGGCGGCGTCGACCGCCGAGGCCCGCGCCGATGAGTGCGCCGAGGCCCACGGCCGCGACACCCCATTCGACCCCCGCACCGATCACGGTGGCGGGGGTCGTCGTCGTGCTCAGCGGCACGTCGAGCACCATCGCCGCAGCGGTGTAGCGCGGCAGCTGCTCGGCGATCGTGCCGTCGGGCAGGATGATCGCGCTCGTGCCGACCGTCGAGATGTTGACGACCGTGCGGCCCAGCTCGATCGCCCGGATGCGCGCGGTCGCGAGCTGCTGCACGCTCTCGTCGGTCTGCCCGAAGTCGGCGTTGTTGGTCTGGGCGAGCACGAGCTGGCCGCCCTCCTCGACGCCCTGCCGCATGAGCGCGTCGTCGACGATGTCGAAGCAGATCGCGAAGCTCGCGAGCACGCTGCGACCGCCTGATCCGACATCCATCACGGCATCCGTGGTGCCGGGCGTGTATTCGCGCTGGATGAGGTCGATGAGCTCGGGCGCGAACTGCCGCCACACCGCGCGGTCGGGCACGTACTCGCCGAAGGGCACCGGATGCCGCTTGTCGTAGTGGTCGAGCGCCCCCTCCCCCGCGCGCCACAGCAGCGCGGTGTTGAAGTACTCGTCGCCGCGGTTCGTGACCGACCAGCCGACGAACGGCGCGTCGGCGGCCGTGGCGACGGCGTCGAAGATGCGCGCCGCCCCCGCATCGCGCAGCGGGTCGATGTCGGAACCGCCCTCCGGCCAGACCACGAGGTCGACGTCCTCGTCGTAGACGGGGCGCGTGGCGTCGTACTGCGCCAGCAGGTTGTCGCCGCGGTGCTCGGGAGGGTCGAAGTAGCCGGTCTTCCCGTTGCCCTGGACGGCGCCGACCCGCAGGTTTCCCGACTCCTGCACCGGGAAGGCGGGGAACGCCACGAGGAGGGCCGCGAGGGCCGTCACGAGAGTCGCCCGCAGCAGCGGCCGCGTGCCGACCTCGCGCACCGAGGCGACGGCCACGGCGACGAGGAAGACCATGACGAAGCCGACGCCCGAGATGCCGAGCCAGGCGAACAGCGGGGCGATCGGACTGTCGGACTGCGACTGGGCGATGCGGCCCCACGCGAAGCCGCCGTAGGGCCACACGCTCGCGATCGCCTCACGCGCCACCCAGAGTCCCGCGATCACGACCGGCACGAACAGCATCCGTCCGAGCGGTCCGCGCACCGCGCGCGGCACCACACGTGTCGCGAGCGCGATGAGCATCGTACCGAGCCCGCACCACAGGGCCATGACGAGGCTGAGGGCGAACCACGGCACGGCGCGCACGATCCACAGCTCGTCGGGGCCCAAGAACTCGGTCATCCACGGGATGTGCACGAGGTAGAAGGTCAGCCCGAACGTGAGCCCGACGAGGAATCCGGCGCCCGCGCGCCTGCCCTGCGCGGCCACGAGCACCATTGCGACGCCCACGAAGGCGAGCGGCCACCAACCGAGGGCCGGAAACGCCGCATCCGTCACGAATCCCGCGGCGACCGCGAGCAGCACCGCACCCCACAGCGGCACGAACGGACGTGTGGCTTCGGGCGCGAGGGCGGGTGCGGGCATCGGAAGCTCAGCCTAGAGCGCCGATGCTGAGGGTTGTGTTCAGCCCGCCGGGTTGGTGGCGCGTCCGTCGAGCCAGAGCGTGTCGCTCGCGTCGGCGTGGGTTCCGTCGCTGCCGACGTGCTTCGTGCTGATCTGCGCGCCCTTGGTGATCACGTGCACGAGCGCCATCGCGTGACCGCGGCCGAGGCCGTAGTCGGCGGTGAGCCACTCGACGATTGGCGTCGCCTTCGTGCCGGGGCCGAAACCCTTCTCTTGGGCGCGCTCGATGAACTGGCGCGGCGTGAGGCCCGTCTTCTGCTCGATGTTGTCGAGATACGCCTGGAACGACATGGGGTCCTTTCGGTGGTTCGGGTGGAGTGACGGGTCGAGCTTCGCGGGCGTCCGGTCGGTCGCGCGAGAGTTTCGACTCGGATCGAAAGTTCACACCGCGCCGGCGATGAGGGCCTCCCCCAACGGGGTGCGCAGATGCAGGACGCGCGCACCGTCGCGTTCGGAGCGGATGAGGCCCGCGGCTGCGAGCACCGCGAGATGGTGCGACGCGGTCGAGATGGCGATCCCCGCTTCGGATGCGACGCGACTGGTCGTGCGCGGATCCTGCGCCGAGAACAGGATCGCGGCGCGCGTCGCACCGAGCAGCGCCGAGACGGCGTCCTCCGCCGCGCTCGGGTCGCGCGCCCAGGTCGCGGTGAGGCCGGCCGGGTAGAAGATCGTCGGAACCGATGGTGCATCGGTGATGACCGTGCACCGGCGGCCCATGACGGAGGGCACGAGGACGATGCCGCTGCCCTGGCAGTCGAGTTCGAGGCTGAACGCCTCGAGCTCCACGACGACGGACGATGCCTCCCAGCTCACCTGCGGATGCAGTTCGGACGCCATCGCGCCCAGCCCGCGCGTCGCGATCGTCCGGCTGCGCACCGCGATGTCGCTGCGGAGCACCCGCTCCAGCTGCGGCCATACCGGCTCGATCACGGCATCCCACATCGCCAGCCATGCCTCCGCGATCGCGGCGCGCGCCCGATCCGGCTGCTCGAGCAGCCGCTCGACGGCGGCGACCGCCGCGCCGCTCGAGCGGACGAGCACCTTCGTCATGTCGGTGGCGAAGGCGTCGTCGGGGATGTCGCGGATCCGTTCGGCCTCGCGCTCGGGCGTCATGTCCCACGCGGGAGGCGCCGTCAGGAAGTCGGGGAAGTAGCCGGCATCCCGGATGATGAGAGCGAGCAGCTCGAACGACTCGCGCGGCACCCGAGAGCGCACGGCCCGGAGCCACCCCCACTGCAGCGGATGCTGTTCCGGCTGCTGCAGCACACGGACGGCGTGGCTCAACTCGTGACCGGGCGACACCCCGAAGCGCACGGCGTTCAGGTCATCGGCCGCCATCCGGAAGCGCACGAGCTTTCGATCCACATCGAAACCCTAGGGCCCGTGCGCGGCGCGCCGGAACCCGGATCCGCGCTCAGCCGACGCTCGAGTAGGCGACGATGCCGCGACGCACGGCGTCGATCGCGCTGCGCGCCGTGCGGCCCAGCTCGCCGTCGGCCACGATCGAGAGCTGGTCGAGCAGGTCGATCACCTGCTTCATCCAGCGCACGAAGTCGCCCGCCGCGAGGTCGGTATCGCGCAACGCCGCGTCCAGCCGGCCGCCCTGTGCCCAGCGGAAGGTCGCGGATGCAAGGGCAGCCGAGAGCGGTTCGGTCTGCGGCAGCTTGCGGTCCTCCTCGAGCACGCTCAGCTCGGCCCACCGCTGCTCGGTGGCCTCGAACGCCTCACGGAAACGCCCGCGCGGGTACTCGCGCACGATGCCCGCGTCCTCGCGTCGCGGCTCGTAGACGAGCGCGCTCGCGAGAGCCGCGAGGGTGGGTGCGTCGACCCCGTTCCAGATCCCTGTGCGCAGGCACTCCGCCACGAGCAGGTCGCGCTCGCCATAGATGCGGCGCAGCTGGCGGCCCGAGGCGGCCACGCCGAGCCGCCCGTGCTCGTCGCGCTCGAGGTAGCCCAGCTCGAGCAGCAGCTCGCTGATGCGGTCGAACACCTGCGCGACGGCACCCGTGCGGCCGCGCACCTGGCTCGAGAGCCGGTCGGTGTCGCGCTTGAGGCGGAACCAGCGCTCGGCCCAGCGGGCGTGGGCTTCGCGGTCGTTGCAGGAGTGGCAGGGGTGCTGCCGCATGCGCCGGCGCAGTTCGGCGATGCGCCGCTCGCGCCGGTCGCGCTCGGATCGGGAGCCCTGGTTGGCGCGCGACTGCTTGCGCTCGAGGTCGCTCACCTCGCGACGCAGCCCCGCGTACTCGGCGAAGTCGCCCAAGTGGCAGCGCATCGCCTCGGCGTAGCCCGCAAGCGACTTCTCCTGCTCGCGGATCTTGCGCGCGAGGTCGACGACCGCCCGGTCGGCCTGGAACTGCGCGAACGAGCTCTCCAGGATCTCGCGCGTGCGCTCGCGGCCGAACTGCTCGATGAGGTTGACGGCCATGTTGTAGGTGGGCCGGAAGCTCGAGTTGAGCGGGTAGCTGCGGCGGGACGCGAGCTGGGCGACGGCCTGCGGGTCGAGCCCCGACGACCACTGGATGACGCTGTGCCCCTCCACGTCGATGCCGCGACGCCCGGCCCGGCCCGTCAGCTGGGTGTACTCCCCCGGCGTGATCGGCACGCGCGCTTCGCCGTTGAACTTCTCGAGCTTCTCGAGCACGACGGTGCGGGCAGGCATGTTGATGCCGAGCGCGAGCGTCTCGGTGGCGAACACGACCTTCACGAGCTTGCGCTGGAAGAGCTCCTCGACGACCTCCTTGAAGGTCGGGATGAGACCGGCGTGGTGCGCCGCGACGCCCCGCTCGAGCCCCTCCAGCCACGAGAAGTAGCCGAGCACGCCGAGGTCCTCGTCGCGCAGGCCCGCGCAGCGCTCCTCCACGATGTGGCGGATCTCGTCACGTTCCCACTTCTCGGTGAGGCGCACATCCGATCGCAGCAGCTGCTGCACGGCCTGATCGCAGCCGTTGCGGCTGAACACGAAAAAGATCGCGGGCAGCAGGTGCCGGTCGTCGAGCAGCCGCACGACGTCCGGCCGGTCGAGCCGGTCGCTCGGGCGGTCGCCCTTGCGCTGATAGCGACCCGGATGCGGCGCGCGGTAGGTGCCGGGACCGCGCCCGCCCGCGATCGCGAGCCGGGTGAGCTCGGGGTTGACCCGGGGCGGCGCATCGGGTGACTGCGCCCCGTCGAACAGCTCGGTGAGCTTGCCGCGCACGAGCACGTGCTGCTCGAGCGGCACAGGGCGTCGCTCCGACACGACCACGTCGGTGTCGCCGCGCACCGCCTGCAGCCAGTCGCCGAACTCCTCGGCGTTCGACACCGTCGCCGAGAGCGACACCATCCGCACCTCGCGCGGCAGGTGGATGATGACCTCCTCCCACACGGGGCCGCGGAAGCGGTCGGCGAGGTAGTGCACCTCGTCCATCACGACGAACGCGAGACCCTGCAGCAGCGGGGAGTCGGCGTAGAGCATGTTGCGCAGCACCTCGGTCGTCATGACGACGATGCGCGCGCCCGAGTTGATGTTGGTGTCGCCCGTCAGCAGGCCCACGTTCTCGGCCCCGTGCTCCGCGGCGAGCTCGGCGTACTTCTGATTGCTGAGCGCCTTCATAGGCGTCGTGTAGAACGCCTTCGCGCGCGCCTGCTGCAGCGCCAGATGCACGGCGAACTCGGCCACGATGGTCTTGCCCGCCCCGGTCGGGGCGGCCACGAGCACGCTGCGGCCCTCCTCGAGCGAGCGGCAGCCCTCGAGCTGGAAGTCGTCGAGCTCGACGGACAGTCCGGCGCGGAAGCGCTCGAGCTGCGGTGTGCGCGCTCGGGCCCGCGACGCCGCGTAGCGCTCGGCGGGCGAGAGCGCGACGTCGTCGGATGCCGTCATGCGCCGCTGAGGCTCGTCTCGAAGGCCGCCTGCCGCCTGGCCACCGCGCGATCGTGCCACAGGGCGACACCGACGGCGAGGAAGTACAGGAGCACCATGGGCAGGGCCAGCAGCAGCATCGAGATCGGATCGGCTGCCGGGGTCGCCATCGCCGTGAAGATCACGATGATGAGCACGGCCCAACGCCAGCCCTTGAGGATCGTCTTGCCTTGGATGACGCTCGCGAAGTTCAGCAGCACGAGGAACACGGGCATCACGAACGCGACGCCCGTCGCCAGCAGCAGCTTCAGGATGAAGTCGACGTAGGTCTTGGTGTCGTACAGCTGCGACGCGCCCGGCGGCACGAAACGGAACATGAACTCGATGATGCGCGGGAGCACCATCCAGCCGGCCGCGCATCCCAGCAGGAACAGCGGCACCGCCGAGAAGAAGAAGCCGAAGGTGTAGCGCTTCTCCTTCGAGGTGAGGCCCGGCACGAAGAACGCGAACAACTGATAGAGCCACACCGGACTCGACACGATGATGCCGACCACGAGCGAGATCTGGAACTGGATGTCGAGCGCGCCCGTGAGGGTGCCGAAGTTGAGCGTGATCCGCTCGGCGTCGATGTCGAGCAGCTTCGCGATCGTGAAGACCGGATCCGAGATCGCCGCCCAGGTGCCCTGGCCGTGCAGCGCATCCGCTGCGCCCGGGATGACCGGGTCGAGCAGGTCGCCGAACCAGCTGAGGTCGTAGATCATCCAGCCGATGATCGTTCCCCCGAGCACGGCGAGAGCCGCACGGGTCAGCCGCTTGCGCAGCTCGACGAGATGATCGCCGAGCGACATCCGCCGCTCGGGGTTGTTCTTGCGGGGGTTCGCCCGGGCCGTACCGCCGGCCACCGCGCTCAGGACTTGTCGGTCGGAGCGGAGCTGTCGACGGGCTTCACGTTCTCCGTGTCGTCGGTCGACTCGGTGCGTGCCGCCTTCTTCTCGTCGTCGGTCATCTCCTTGCGGAAGATCTTGACCGACTGCCCGAGGCTCTTCGAGAGCGCCGGCAGGCGCGTGGCCCCGAACAGCACGAGCACCACGAGGAGGATGATCAGCCAGGTCTGCCACTGGTTGACGAAAAGGGTATGGATGAACATGAACACGTCCTCCGGATCGGTGCAGGTCGCCCCAGTCTACGCGTAGCGCGCGAGACCCGCCGCCGCCCACTCCGCGACCGCCCGGCGGGCCTGCTCGGGCGCGACGACGCGCACGGTGCCCGGCATCCCGGCGATGAGGCGTTTGAGGCCGTGATAGTGCGAGACGCGCAGGGTCGTGCGGATGCGGTCGCCGACCTGGCTCGTGAGCGCCCCATCGGGGATGTAGTCGGCGAGCAACCCGATCACGGCAGGTGACGCCTCGATCGTCACCTCGAGATCCTCGGCGGAGGGTTCGAAGAGCGTGTCGGGCAGATGCATCTCGGATGCGTCGTGCTCGATCGGGTCGTCGGTGACCACCATGTCGCTCATGCGGTCGAAGCGGAAGGTGCGCAGCGCCTGACGCAGGTGGTCCCAGCCGCGCAGGTACCAGTCGGCGTCGATCGACTCGACCCGCAGCGGGTCGACGTCGCGTTCCTCCCGCTCGCCGCGGGAGTTCAGATACGCGAAGCGCACGCGTCGCCCCTCCGTGACGGCGCGCTGCACGAGGCCGAGCACCTCGCTGTCGGGTCCGCCCGCGACCGCGAGCTGGCTCGGCGCCGCCGACGCCCCGCGGGAGAGCTTCTCGATGAGGGTGCGGATGCTCGCGCGGTCGGCGTTGCCCGGCAGCGCCTGCAGGTACTGCAGGCCCGCGATGAGCGCGGCGGCCTCGCGCGCCGAGAGCCGTGGTGCGTCGTCGATCGCGACGTGCTGGGTGATGGCGATCTCGTCGTCGGACTCGAAGGCGTCCCAGTCGATGTCGAAGAGGTCGTCGTGCTGGTAGGTGGCGGTCGACCCCGGGACGCCGCTCATCGCGACGAGCGACACCGAGCTGCGGATCTCGTGCTCGCTCACGCCGAAGTGCGCGGCGGCGTCCTGCACGGTGACGCGGTCGTGCTCGAGCAGCCACGGCACGAGGGCGAGCAGGAAGGCGAGCTTGTCGCGCGCCTGCGGGGCGGGCACCGAGCGTGCGGGGGCGCGGTGACGCTTGTCAGCCATGGTCGGCCACCGTCCTCTGCAGGCGCTCGACGACGGCCTCGCGGAGCGCCGGCGGCTCCTTCACGAGCACCTCGGGGCCGAACCCCGCGAGCTCGTCGGCGAGGATCGCCAGATCGACATAGTGCATGCGCAGGATGCCGGGGGCGACCTCCTCGGTTCCGCGCCGGTGGGCGAGACGCAGCGCGGCATCCGACCCCTCCCGCACCTCGACGTCGGCGACGCCCCGCTCCCACACGGCCTCGAGTTCGGCGAGCGAGCGTGCCATGTGGTCGCCGGGACGCTCGGGTGCCGGCTTGCCCGCCGTGACCTTGCCGACGATGCGGCGCAGCAGGAAGGTCTTGCCCTCCCCCGTCGCGAGCTCCTCCGCGGCGAGGTGCCACCGCCCCTCGTACTGCACGAGCGCGAGCGGGATCACCTCGCGCGTGCGGGCGCGCTCCTCCCCCGGCTTGAGGTAGTCGAAGCGCACGAGCTGGTGCCGGTCGATCGCCTGGGTGAGCGGTTCGAAGGCGGCGTCGCGCAGGCGCAGGCGCGGCGCGTAGCCGAGCATCGGCTCGTCGGCGGCGATGCCGAGCGCGCGCAGCTTCACGAGCGCGCGGCGCGACTCGGCGCTCAGCGAGCCCTCTCGCCATGCCATCGCCGCGAGCCCGAGCAGTGCGATCTCGTCGGAGTCGAAGCGCACGTCGTCGGGCAGGTCGTAGGCGCCCTTCGGGATGCGGTAGCGCAGGTTGTGGTTGTCGCCCGGCTCGCCGAGCGGCTCGATCGTCTCGAGCGGCACGCCGAGCTCGCGGATGTCGTCCTTGTCGCGCTCGAACTGCCGCTCGAGGTTGGCGTTGTCGCCGCCCGCGACGTAGCGCTGCGCATAGCCGCGCACGCTCGAGAGGATCTCGGTCTTCGTGAGCCCCGACTCGGTCGCCAGCAGCGCGAGCACAAGGCTGAACAGCCGATCCTCGACGGGAACCGGCGCGGGAACGGGGTTCGCGTTCGTGGCCCGACCTACTTCGCGGCGTCGGCGGGGGTTCGGATGCCGAGCACGTCGATCACGAAGACCGTCGCGTCGGGGTTGTCGTCGGCGGGCGCGTTCACGACGAGCAGCTGCGAACCGACGGGCAGCCCCACGAGCGCGTCGACGAGATCCTCGGGGAGCGCCTGGTCGCCCTCGGTCGTGAGCGTGATGACCTGGGGGTTGGAGTCCCAGGTGGACGACTTCTGGCTCACGCCCGACTCGGCCGACCAGCTCCAGTTGGCGAGCTGGATGACGACGGCGTCGCCCTCGGCGAGCTTCGTGCCCGAGCCGAGCTTGATGGTCGAGGTGTGATCGGCGGTGGGCACCTGGATGCCGGACGGAACCGTGATGCCGACCGTGCCATCCGGCGCCGTGACGACCACCGGCATGCCGTCGAGCGGCAGCTGGTTGATGCCGTTCGCCTTGCCGAGGTACACGCCGTGCACGTCGACCACGATCACGAGCGGGCGCTCGAGGTCCTTCTCGCTCGCGTTGGCGCCCGCGACACCGCTGTCACCGAGGGTCGTGGCGATCGCGATGCGCGATCCCGGCTGCGCGCAGACCATCGCGGCGTACATCGCGCCGCGGTCACCGGCCCGCGTCGGGTGCGGGGTGCCGTCGAAGCTCGTCGCCTGCAGCACGGCGCCGGTGGTCGCGTCGAGCAGCACGGCGTCGTAGTCGACCGTCATGCCGTCGTGCGCCACGAGCCCCGAACCCGCCGTGAGCACCGAGCGCTGCGCCTCGTCCACGACGAGCGGAGCCGGCACGTCGACGGTCGGCATCGAACCCACCTCGCCCGTCGCCGTCACGAGCTCCGAGACGTCACCCGACGCGATGAGCGGCGTGCAGGCGTCGACGTCGTCGGGCGACGCAGCGCATCCCGCGAGCACAGCGGAGAGCATCGCCACGGTGGCGACGGAGCTGACAAGCGCGGAGGTACGGCGCACGATGCCTACTTTCCTGACAGACAGACGGGAGGGCCCCACGAGTCTACTGTTCCGGCGCGTCCGGTCCCGACCCGGCGGCGGGCGTGCCGCCCGTCGCGCGTTCGGCGAGCTGCTGCGCGTCGCGCACGACGCGGCGGATGCGCTTGTCGGTCTTGTCGCGCACCCCGAGCGCGCCGGGGGTCCAGAGCTCGACGTCCTCGTCGTCGTAGTCGGACTTCGAGGCGCGTCGCGCGGGCTTCGGCAGCACGGCGCCGGGTGCGAGCCGCCGGGCGGCGATGAGGAAGGCGGTGTGGGCGACCATGCGGTGGTCGGGCCGCACCGCGAGCCCCTCGACGTGCCAGCCGCGCACGAGCGTCTCGGTCGAGCTCGGCTCGGTGTAGAGCCCCGTGGCCCGGATGGCCTCGGCGACGCGCGAGAGCTGGGTCGCGGTCGCGACGTAGCAGATGAGCACGCCGCCGGGCGCGAGCGCGTCCGAGACGACGTCGAGGCACTCCCACGGGGCGAGCATGTCGAGCACGACGCGGTCGACGCTGCCGGGCTCGGCGGCGCCGGGCAGTTCCTCGGCGAGATCGCCGATGCCGATCGACCAGTTCGCGGGCGTCGCGCCGAGGAAGGCCGTGACGTTCGCACGCGCCACCTCGGCGAACTCCTCACGGCGTTCGAACGACATGAGCCGCCCCTCGGCGCCGATCGCGCGCAGCAGCCACAACGAGAGGGCGCCCGAGCCGACGCCGGCCTCGACGACGCGCGCCCCCGGGAAGATGTCGGCGATCGCGAGGATCTGCGCGGCATCCTTCGGGTAGACGATCGCCGCTCCGCGCGGCATCGACATGACGAAGTCGGCCAGCAGCGGGCGCAGCGCCAGATAGGCGTCGCCGTTCGAGGCCTCGACGACCGAGCCGTCGGGCAGGCCGATGAGGTCGTCGTGCGCGAGCGTGCCGCGGTGCGTGTGGAACTGCCTGCCCGCCTCGAGCGTGATCGTGTGCAGGCGGCCCTTCGGTCCGGTGAGCTGCACGCGGTCGCCCGCCGCGAACCCGCTCATCGCGTCGTCTCCGCGGTGCGACGGGCCGTGTGGGCCTCGACGAGCGCGTCGAGGCCGACGCCCTGCAGCCCCGCGTCGAGCAGGGTGTAGGCGGGGCTCGCGGGCAGCGGGATGTGGAACGGCACCGCGAGGGTCGTCGCACCGGAGGCGACGGCCGAGGCGACCCCCGGCTCGGAGTCCTCGATCGCGACGCACGCGTCGATCGGCACGCCGAGCAGCTCCGCGGCACGCAGGTAGGCATCCGGATACGGCTTCGGATGCTCGACCTCGTCGCCCGTGACCGTCACCTCGAACGCGGCGCCCCCGAGCTCGTGCTCGAGCGCGGCAATGATCGTGTCGGCCATGCGTCGGATCGACATCGTCACGAGCGCGGTCGGGATCCCCGCCGCGCGCACCTCGGCGAGCAGCTCGCGGGCACCCGGCCGCCACGGCACGTGCTCGGCGATCTGGGTGAGCACGCGATCGGTCAGCAGGTCGATGATCTGCTGCGGCTCGAGGTCGACACCGCGCGAGCGGAACACGAGAGCCGACGACCACAGCCCCTGACCGACGAGCTCGAGGCCGTCCTCGTGGGTCCACTCCCCGCCCCACGCCGAGACGAGCTCCTTCTCGGCCACGAGCCAGTACGGTTCGGTGTCGACGAGGGTGCCGTCCATATCCCACAGCACGGCTGCGGGGACGGATGCGGGGGGCGAAGGGGTCACGACCGGCAAGTCTACGGGCGAGGTCGTATTCTCGGATCGGACGCCCGAGCGGGCGGAGAGGCGGATCGGTGCAGGCAGCTGACGACTGGGGCTCGGGAGGCGCGACGCTCGTCGTGGCCTTCGAAGGCTGGAACGACGCGGGCGAGGCGGCCTCGACGGCCGTGCGGGCGCTGCGCGACCAGCTCGGCCTCGTGACCCTCGTCGAGGTCGAGCCCGAGGACTACTTCGACTACCAGTTCAACCGCCCGATCTCGGCGCTCGACGAGAAGGGCGAGCGCGTCATCACCTGGCCGAGCGTCGTGCTCTCGGGGCCGTTCGACAGCGGCGACGCCGACGGCGGCGAGGGCGTACACGTGCTGCTCGGCACCGAGCCCTCGCGCGGCTGGAAGACCTTCACCGAGGAGGTGCTCGACGCCATCTCGGTCGCCGGCATCGAACGCATCGTGTTCCTCGGGGCCATGCTCGCCGACGTGCCGCACACGCGCCCCATCGCGGTGTTCGCCTCGAGCGAGAACCCGTCGGTGCGCGAACGCTTCGGCCTCGAACGCTCGAGCTACGAGGGGCCGGTCGGCATCATCTCGGTGCTCGGCGACGCGGCGGAACGGGCGGGCATCCCGACGGTGTCGATCTGGGCATCCGTTCCGCACTACGTGCACAACGCCCCCTCGCCCAAGGCGACGCTCGCCCTCATCGAGCGGCTCGAGGACTTCGTCGACGCGCGGATCGACCGCGGCTCGCTCGTCGAGGATGCCGCCGCGTGGGAGCGCGGCATCGACGAGCTCGCGAGCGACGACGACGACATGACGGCCTACATCGAGCAGCTCGAGCAGGCACGCGACACCGTCGACTCCCCCGAGGCCTCGGGCGAGGCGATCGCCGAGGAGTTCGAGAAGTACCTGCGCAAGCGCGACGGCGACGAGCCGCCGGCTTAGGCCGCGAGCACGCCCGTCGAGAGCAGCGCGATGAGCACACCGCCGAGCAGGATGCGGTAGATCACGAACGGCAGGAACGTGCGCGTCTCGAGGTAGCGCATGAGGAACGCGATGACCGCGAACCCGACGCCGAACGCGACCACGGTCGCGGCGACGGTGGGTCCGAGGCCGTAGCCGACACCGCATCCGGCGTCCACGCCCGGCTCGCACGTGAACGCCGTGTACGTCTCGTAGAGCCCCGAGCCGAAGACGGCGGGCACCGCGAGCAGGAACGCGAAGCGGGCGGCCGCGGGGCGCGTGTAGCCGAGCGCCAGGCCCGCGCTGATCGAGGCGCCCGAGCGGCTCACCCCGGGGATGAGCGCGAGCATCTGCGCGAGGCCGACGAGGATGCCGTCGCGGTAGCTCAACTGCTTGATCGGCTTCGTGCGGCGGCCCAGGGCGTCGGCGAGCCACAGCAGCAGGCCGAAGACGATGAGCACGATCGCGACGATCCAGAGCGAGCGCAGGGCCGTGCGGATGGTGTCCTGCAGGAAGAAGCCGACGAGCACGATCGGTACGGTGCCGATGATGATGAGCCAGCCGAGCCGCACATCCGGGTCGCCCTTCTGCACGCCCGTGGAGCGCCTGCCGCCGCCCCCGCCGAACGAGCGGAACCACTTGCCGATGATGCGGGTGATGTCCTTCCAGAAGTAGATGAGCACGGCGGTCTCGGTGCCGAGCTGTGTGATCGCGGTGAAGGTGGCACCGGGGTCGCCCCACCCGACGAGGTCGCCGAAGATGCGCAGGTGCGCGCTCGACGAGATCGGCAAGAACTCGGTGAGGCCCTGGATGAGACCCAGGATGATCGCTTCGAGGAAATCCACCGGCTGATTCTGTCAGGCCCGCAGCAGGAAATCGCTCAGCACGGCGCGCCCGAACGCGAGCGCCTCGAGCGGCACGCGCTCGTCGACCCCGTGGAACATCGCCGGGAAGTCGAGTTCGGCACCGAGCCGCAGCGGCGCGAAACCGTAGCCGGCGATGTCGAGCTCGCTGAGGGCCTTGTTGTCGGTGCCACCCGAGAGCAGGTACGGCAGCACCACGGCATCCGGATCGTGCCGTGCGAGCGAGGCGACCATGTTCTCGACGAGCGCGCCCGAGAACGGGTTCTCGAGGCCCACGTCGAGGTGCACGACCTCGACCTCGACGTCGGCACCCGCGAGCTCGCGCACCTGGGCGAGCACCTCATCCTCCTGACCCGCGAAGGGGCGCACGTCGACGAGCGCCTCGGCGCGATCCGGGATCACGTTGTGCTTGTAGCCCGCCTGCAGCAGGGTCGGGTTCGAGGTGGTGCGCACGGTGCCGCGCAGGAACCCCGCGGCGATCCCCGTGCGCTCGATGAGCTCCACCGGGTCGTCGTCGCCCACCTCGAGCACGCGCCGGATGCCGTCGAGCATCGCGGTGGTCGTGGGGCCGAGCTGCACGGGCCACTCGTGGCGACCGATGCGCACGATCGCCTCGGCGAGCTTCGTGAGGGCGTTGTCACGGATGACGCGCGAGCCGTGCGCGGCGGTGCCGTGGGCGACGAGCCGCACCCAGAGCAGCGCCTTCTCCCCCGTCTGCAGCAGGTAGGCGCGGCGGCCGGCGAGATCGACGGAGTAGCCGCCCACCTCGCTGATCGCCTCGCTCGCCCCCGCGAACAGCTCGGGCTGCTCGCGCACGAGGTGCTGCGAGCCGAACACGCCGCCGTTCTCCTCGTCGGCGAAGAACGCCACCACGAGGTCGCGTTCGGGGCGGCGCCCGGAGCGCAGGATGTCGCCGAGGCTCGTGAGGATCATGGCGTCCATGTCCTTCATGTCGACCGCTCCCCGGCCCCACAGCATCCCGTCGCGGATCTCGCCCGCGAAGGGGTCGACGCTCCAGTTCGCGGGGTCGGCGGGCACCACGTCGAGGTGCCCGTGCACGACGAGCGCGGGGCGTGTCGGATCGCTGCCCTCGACGCGCGCGACGACGCTCGTGCGGCCCGGCGCGGCATCGAACAGCTGCGGTTCGAGGCCGAGCGCGCGCAGTTCGGCCTCGACGTACCCGGCCGCCTCCGCCTCGCCCTTCGCACGACCCTCTCCCCAGTTCGTGGTGTCGAAACGGATGAGGTCGCGGGCGATGCGGGCGGTGTCCTCGAGCGCGCCGTCCATGCCCTCACGCTACCGGCCCGGAGGGGTCATGAGGGGGCGCCGAAGCGTGCTAGGGTCTATCTCCGGCGCTCCTGGTGAGTGCCGGACTCGCGCGGGTGGCGGAATTGGCAGACGCGCTAGCTTGAGGTGCTAGTGCCCGTATAGGGCGTGGGGGTTCAAGTCCCCCCTCGCGCACGCGAGTGAAGGCCCCTGGCCGGAGGAATCCGGTCGGGGGCCTTCGTGTTTCCGCGGGGATGCCGCGGGGGTAGGTGGACAGGTCTGCCCCAGGAGACGGGGTACGCGACGCGCCGCTCATGGGTGACGTCGCACGGAAAGCGGACGTAGCATCCGGATCAAGATGAAACCTGGTCCCGTGCGCATGAAGGGTGTGCTGACGACCTGGAACGACGAGCGCGGTTTCGGCTTCGTCGCCCCGGCCGTCGGCGGTCCCGATGTGTTCGCGCACATCTCGGCCTTCCCGGACGGGGCGCCGCGCCCCGTCGTCGGCGACGAGGTGGGGTACGAGCTCGAGTTCTCGCCGGAGGGCAAGCCACGGGCGGCGCACGCGAGCATCGTCTCCCCCGCACCGCGCCGCAGCCGCTCCCCCGAGCCCGTGGCGCAGAGCCGGCTCACCCCCACTCCGCGAGCGAGCCGGCTCGGGTATCTCGCGGTGCTGGGGTTCGCCGGCATCGCCTTCGTCGTGGCGGTGATCCACCCGATCCCGTACTGGGTGTGGATCCTCTACGTGGGCATGTCGTTCGCGACCTTCGTGGCCTACGCGCTCGACAAGCGCGCGGCGGAGACGGCCGGATGGCGCCTCAGCGAGGGCTCGCTGCTCGCGCTGGGGCTCGCCTGCGGGTGGCCGGGTGCGATCGTGGCGCAGCAGGTCACGCGGCACAAGACGCTCAAGATGAGCTTCCAGGTGGTGTTCTGGGTGACGGTCGTGGTGAACATCGTCGCGTTCGTCGTGTTCAGCTGGGTGGCGACGCTTCCCCTGGGCTGACGTCGGCCTGAACCAGCGTCGGCCTGAGCCAGCGTCGGCCTGGATCGACGTCGGCGGGGCGGCGTATCATCGAACACATGTTCGACACGGCGCGCGCGGATGAGATCCGGCGTCTGCAGGACCGCATCCGCGGCATGCAGCGCACCCGGCTCGCCGACCGCACCCAGCCGACCTCGGCGGCGCTCGCGGGGGTGCTGCCGGGTGAGGCGCTCGCGGCGGGCGGCAGCTACGTCGTCGAGGGCTCGACGGCGCTCGCGCTCGAGCTGCTGCGCGAGCCGAGCCGGGCGGGCTCGTGGTGCGCGGTCGTGGGGGTTCCCGATCTCGGGGTCGAGGCGGCCGCCGCGGCGGGGCTCGACCTCGAGCGCCTCGTGCTCGTGCCGCATCCGGGTGACCAGTGGTTCGCCGTCGTGTCGGCGCTCGTCGACGCCGTCGCGGTCGTGCTCGTGCAGCCGCCCGCCCGCGCCCGGGTGGGCGAGGCCGCCGCGGGGCGACTCGCGGCGCGGCTGCGGCAGCGCGAGGGCGTGCTCGTGTCGACGCGCGCGTGGCCGCACGCCCACGCGCGCCTCACGGTGACCGAGAGCGACTGGGCGGGCATCGGCGCCGGTTTCGGGCATCTCGCCGCGCGTCAGGTGACCGTCGCGTCGACCTCGCCCGCCTGGCAGGGGCGCACCCGCTCGCGACGCCTGTGGTTGCCGGATGCGACGGGTGCGGTCTCCCCAGTCGTCGCGCGCGCCGCTGACGAGCGGCCCGCATCCGTGCCCCTGCGCGCGCTCGGCTGACGGCCTAGGCTGCCGTGATGCGCTACCGCTTCGCCTCCGAGCTGCGCCGGTGGGAGGCGCGCGTGCACGACGACTGGTACTTCGTCGCGCTGCCGCCCGACGCATCCGCCGAGATCCACGAGTGGGCGGATGCGCTCCCCCGGGCCGGGTTCGGCGCCGTCAAGGTCGCGGCGCGCGTCGGCGACACGAGCTGGTCGACCTCGATCTTCCCCGCGGAATCCGGGGTCTACAGTCTCGTGATCGGCGCACGGGTGCGTCGCGCGGAGGGCATCGAGCCGGGCGACGTCGTCGAGGCGGAGGTCGAACTCGTCGGCTGACAGACCCCGCGCATCCGCATCCGTACCCCTGCATCGCCCCTCGCGTGCTTCGTAACTCAGGAGTACACGCCGGTTCCGGATGGGTTCACGCGCATCCGGCGTGCTGTTCCTGAGTTGCGGAATGGGCCGGTTTCGCAACTCAGGAACCATGCGGCCGAAGCGGGTTGAATGCAGGCGGACACGCGGATTCTCCTGAGTTGCGAAGATCGCGGTCGGGTTGACGGGTTCGAACATGTGTTCGAGAATGAGCGGATGACCGGCTCCGCTCCCCGACTGCTCGTGCTGCACGTGCCCGACTGGGCCGTGCGGGCGCAGGCACGTGAGCACCGGGTGCCCGAGGGGGTGCCCGTGGCGCTCATCGCCGCAGGCGCCGTCGTCGCCTGCACCGCATCCGCCCGTGCCCAGGGGGTGCGCATCGGCATGCGGCAGCGCGAGGCACAGGGGCGCTGCCCCGGTCTCCGCATCGAGCGGGAGGATCCGGCCGTCGCCGCACGCGGCTTCGAGCCCGTGCTCGCGGCCCTCGAGCAGGCGCTGCCGGGGTGGCATCCGCTCTCCCCCGGCACGGCCGCGATCCGGGCGCGCGGGCCGGCCCGCTACTACGGCGGCGAGCTCGCGGCCGCCCGCACGGTCGAGGGGCTCGCCGCGGCGAACGGCGCGCCGGGGGCCCGCGTCGGGGTGGCCGAGGGACTCTTCGCGGCCGAGCTCGCGGCGCGCATCGAGGGCGGAGGCGACACGGATGCCGTGCGCGTCGTCCCCGCGGGCGAGACGCCCGCCTTCCTCGCCCCGCTCCCCGTCGCGACCCTCGGCGATGCCGAGCTCGCCTCGCTGCTTCCGCGCCTCGGCATCCGCACCCTCGGCGAGTTCACGCGCCTCGACGAGCACGACGTCGCGGCGCGCTTCGGGCCGCTCGGCGCACGCCTGCACGCCCTCGCGCGCGGGCGCGACCCCCGCCCCGCGACGCCCCGCATCCCGCCGCGCGACATCGACGCCGTCGTCGACTTCGAGCCCGCCGTGGAGCGCGTCGACGAGGTCGCCTTCGGGGTGCGCGCTGCGTGCGACGACTTCGTGCGCGCGCTGCTCGGGGAACGGCTCGTCTGCACGGCGCTGCGGGTCGAGCTCGCGGGCGAGAACGGCGAGGTCGACGAGCGCGTGTGGCTGCATCCGCGCTCGTTCTCGTCGGCGGAGGTCGTCGACAGGGTGCGCTGGCAGCTGCAGGCCACCGAGCAGCTGCGCTCCCGCGTCGTGCGCGTGCGGGTGAGCCCCGAGGCGGTCGACCCCGTGCACGCGCACGAGGCGGGGCTGTGGGGCACCGGGCCCGAGGAGCGCGTGCACTCGGTGCTCTCGCGCGTGCAGGGCATGGTGGGGCACCGCGGCGTGCTCACGCCGCAGCTCGCGGGCGGGCGCCGCCCCGCCGACCGGCAGACGCTCGTGCCGTGGGGCGACCGGGCGCGCACGGGGCCCGGCTCCTCGGTGCGGGAGCGCACGCGGCCGTGGCCCGGCGCGCTGCCCGATCCGCCCCCCACGACCGTCTACGAGATGCCGCGCCCCCTGCTCGTCGAGGACGCGCGGGGCCGCCCCGTCACGATCGACGAGCGCGGCCGGGTGAGCGCCGCCCCCGCCGCCATCGTGTCGCAGACGGGCACCCGACGCGACCTCACAGCGTGGGCCGGCCCGTGGCCGCTCGACGAGCGCTGGTGGGATCCGGCATCCGCCCGCGCCGCGCATCGCGTGCAGGCCGTCGACGCGAGCGGATGCGCGTGGCTGCTCGTGCGCGATGACGAGGGCTGGTGGGCCGAGGGGCGGTACGACTGATGGGATGGAGCAACCCGCCCATCCCGTGGTCCGAGTTCGAGCGCACCCTCTCGGGGCGGCGCCCTGACGACGCGCGCGACGGCGGCGACGGCCCCGCGTTCTCGCGCAAACGCGGACCGTACCTGCCGCCCGTCGACGTCGCGCGCGATCCGGATGCGCTGCCCTACGCCGAACTGCACGCCCACTCGAGCTTCAGCTTTCTCGACGGCGCCTCCTCGCCCGAGGAGCTGCTCGAGGAGGCCGAACGGCTCGGGCTCAGCGCGCTCGCACTCGTCGACCACGACACCTTCGCGGGCCTCGTGCGCTTCGCCGAGGCGGCCGAGACCTCGAGCGTCGCGACGGTGTTCGGCGCCGAGCTCTCGCTCGGGCTCTCCGGCCCGCAGAACGGCGAGCCCGACCCCGAGGGCGAGCACCTCGTCGTGCTCGCGCGGGGGCTCGAGGGCTACCACCGGCTCTCGCACGCGATGACCGAGGCGAACCTGCGCGGCGGCGAGAAGGGCCGCCCCGTCTACGATCTCGACGAGCTCGCGGCGATCTCGCGCGACGCCGACGGAACGGGGCACCTCGCCGTGCTCACGGGGTGTCGCAAGGGTGCCGTCCGGCGCGCCCTCGAGACGGGTGGGCCGGATGCCGCGGGTCGCGCCCTCGACGAGCTGGTCGCGCTGTTCGGGCGTGACGCGGTGCACGTCGAGCTCATCGATCACGGCGACCCCCTCGACTCCGACCGCAACGACGCTCTCGCGGCTCTCGCATCCGCGCGGGGGCTTCCCGTGCTCGCGACCGGCAACGTGCACTACGCGAGCCCTGCGCGACGGCACCTCGCCGCGGCGGTCGCCGCCGTGCGGGCCCGCCGCAGCCTCGACGAGCTCGACGGCTGGCTGCCCGCCACGGGCGGCGCGCACCTGCGTTCGGGGCGCGAGATGCGCGAGCGCTTCGCGCGCTACCCCGGCGCGATCGAACACGGGCTCGAGCTCGCGGCCGAGCTCGCGTTCCCGCTCAGGCGAGCGAAGCCCGCGCTGCCGAAGCAGGAGGTGCCGGCCGGGCACACGCCCATGTCGTACCTGCGCGAGCTCGTGTGGGCGGCGGTGCCCGAACGCTACCCCGACCTCGCCGAGGCCGACCGGCGGCGCATCGAGGCCGAGCTCGAGGTGATCGAGAAGAAGGACTTCCCCGGCTACTTCCTCATCGTGCACGACATCGTCGCCTTCGCGCGCAGCCGCGGCATCCTGTGCCAGGGGCGCGGCTCGGCCGCGAACTCGGCCGTCTGCTACCTGCTGAACATCACGGCCGTCGACGCGATCGCCTACCGGCTGCCGTTCGAGCGCTTCCTCTCGAGCCTGCGCGACGAGGAGCCCGACATCGACGTCGACTTCGACTCCGACCGCCGCGAGGAGGTCATCCAGTGGGTCTACGAGCGCTACGGCCGCCGCAACGCCGCGCAGGTGGCCAACGTCATCCAGTACCGGCCCAAGAACGCCGTGCGCGACATGGCGAAGGCGCTCGGCTACAGCCCCGGCCAGCAGGATGCCTGGTCGAAGCAGGTCGATGCGCACTCCTGGAACCTCGAGGCGGATGCCGTGGCCGATTCCGACATCCCGCGTCCCGTGCTCGAGCTGGCGCGCGAGCTGCTCAAGGCCCCGCGTCACCTCGGCATCCACTCGGGCGGCATGGTGCTCACCGACCGGCCGGTGGGCGAGGTCGTGCCGATCGAGCACGCGCGCATGGAGGACCGCACCGTCATCCAGTGGGACAAGGACGACGCCGCCTGGATGGGGCTCGTCAAGTTCGACCTGCTGGGGCTCGGCATGCTCGCGGCGCTGCAGCACTGCCTCGACCTCATCCGGGAGTCCACCGGCGAGCACTGGGAGCTCGCCACGATCCCGAAGGAGGAGCCGGCCGTCTACGACATGCTGTGCCGGGCCGACTCGATCGGCGTGTTCCAGGTGGAGTCGCGCGCCCAGATGGGGTTGCTGCCGCGCCTGCAGCCGAGAAGCTTCTACGACCTCGTCGTGCAGATCGCGCTCGTGCGCCCCGGCCCCATCCAGGGCGGCGCCGTGCACCCCTTCGTGCGGCGCAAGCTCGGGCGGGAACCCGTCTCGTACGCGCATCCGAAGCTCGTGCCCGTGCTCGAGCGCACCCTCGGCGTTCCGGTGTTCCAAGAGCAGCTCATGCAGATGGCGATGGCGGTCGGCGAGTGCTCGGGCGAGGACGCCGACCTGCTGCGCCGCGCGATGGGCTCCAAACGCGGACTCGAGCGCATCGACCGGCTGCGCGAGAAGCTCTACGCGGGCATGGCGTCGAACGGGCTCACGGGGGCTGCAGCCGACGAGATCTACGCGCAGATCCAGGCGTTCGCGAACTTCGGCTTCGCCGAGAGCCACTCGCTCAGCTTCGCGCTGCTCGTCTACGCGAGCTCGTGGATCAAGCTGCACTACCCGGCCGCGTTCCTCGCGGGCCTGCTGCGGGCGCAGCCGATGGGGTTCTACTCCCCCGCATCGCTTTCGGCGGATGCGCGGCGGCACGGCGTGCGGGTGCTGCGCCCCGACATCCTGCGATCGGGGGCGGATGCGGGGCTCGAGCCGCTCGAGTCCGGCGCCGCGCCCGCACCCACCGGACTCGAGGGCTGCCGGGAGCGTGTCCAGCCGCCGACCGGCGACTTCGACCCCGCGGCCCCGGATGTCACCCGTGCGCACCGCCGCGACGGCGGCTCGGCCGTGCGCTTGGGACTCGCGGCCGTGCGTGGCATCGGCATGCCGCTCGCGAAACGCATCGTGGCCGAGCGCGAGGCCGAGGGCGCATTCCGCGGCATGGAGGACCTCGTGCGTCGCGTCGGCCTCACGACGGCGCAGCTCGAGGCGCTCGCCACCGCGGGAGCCTTCGAGCCGTTCGGGCTCGCCACCCGCGAGGCGCTGTGGCGCGCCGGCTCGGCCGCCGAGGACCGCGCGGAGTACCTCGCCGGGTCGGTCGTGGCCGTGCAGCCGCCCCTCTTCCCCGACCCCACGGCGTTCGAGACGCTCTCGGCCGACCTGTGGGCCACCGGCATCTCCCCCGACGACCACCCCGTGCGCCACCTGCGGTCCGGTCTCTCCGGGCGCGGGGTGCTGAGCGCCGAGCAGCTGCGCACGGCCGAGTCGGGGCGACGCATCGAGGTCGCGGGGCTCGTGACGCACCGGCAGCGGCCGGCCACGGCATCCGGCATCACCTTCATGAACCTCGAAGACGAGACCGGCCTCGTGAACGTCATCTGCGGGGCCGGGTTCTGGGCGCGGCACCGTCGCGTCGCACGCGACGAGCCCGCGGTGATCGTGCGCGGCATCCTCGAGCGCTCGAGCGAGGGCGTCGTGAACGTGCTGGCGGATGCGATCGAGCCGTTGCGTGCGGGGGTCGCGCACCGCTCGCGCGACTTCCGGTAGGACCAGTGCGACGGCGGACGTTCCTATAGTTCGTCAAGTGCGGTGAGGTCGGCTTTGAGGGCTCCGTGGAGTTCGCGGGCGATGAGGCGTTTCATGGCGCGGATGGCGTCTTTCTTGGTGAGTCCTTCCGAGGTGCGGCGGG
>Ga0206106_100137_pt1 | contig 121900 bp, 95 predicted proteins | sample 1B1ome_FD_148677 | JGI IMG/M metagenome (GOLD analysis project Ga0206106, IMG submission 148677) | Enriched microbial communities from leaf-cutter ant dump, University of Wisconsin, Madison, United States - 1B110A | ecosystem: Environmental > Terrestrial > Nest > Insects nest > Nest dump...
GACCTCCTGGGCGACTTGCAGCAATTCGTCATCCCCCGGCGGAACCTGAATCGTGTGTGTCGCTCCGAATTGTTTCGCCGTCTCAAGCCGATGAGCTTTGCGGGCCACTGCGATGATCTGATCCGCACCTGCAATACGTGCCCCCTGAATCGCATTCAACCCAACGCCGCCGACGCCGAGCACCACCACACTGGAACCCGCCTGAACGCGAGCGGTGTTTACGACCGAGCCGTAACCGGTCATCACGCCGCAGCCGACAATGGCTGCCGAAGGAAACGGGATGTTTGCACCAATCGGCGTGACGGCCTCCTGACGTACAAGCGTCAACCCGGAAAGTGTGCCGAGATTAAAGGAGCGATCCACCGGCGTCCCATTGAGCTTCGTGCCTTCGGGATGCGCATGGCCCGGTGTGCGTTCAAACGCGGTGGCCGGGCGGCTGGTCTCGCATAACGAATGATTCCCCAAAAGGCATTGAAAACATTCACCGCAGGGAATCGCCCAATTGAGAAGGACATGATCGCCAGCCCGAACGTGAGTGACACCCTCTCCGACTTCCTTTACGATCCCGGCACCTTCATGTCCAAGAACGAGCGGACGCTTCCACGACATGGAATCCCAATCGGTATGGCACAAGCCCGCCGCTTTGATCTCTACGAGAACCTCGCCGGCCCGTGGCGATCCCACTTCGATCTCTTCGAGGGTAAAATTTCCACAGCCATCCCCGATAGCCGCCTTGGTGGTGAATGTCTTGTGGGCCGAAAAGTTAGAGGAGGGAGAATCGCTCATGGGACAATGAAGTGCATTTCCTGAGCTTAGCTTGCGAAGGAAGTGCTTACCTCGCCCAATTTATCAAAAACCGATACGAATTTGTCATTTATAAAGAATTTCAGTATCAGTTTGAAATGAAGCCAGCACTCCAAGCACCCGACTCGACCTCGAAAGCCACCGGCTTGACCGCGTTCGAGCGTCGTGAGAGCTCGTTTGCGTGGAACTGGCATTATCACTCCGAGATGGAGCTAACGTGGATTCAGACAGGGCACGGCACCCGTCTGGTCGGCGATCATTCCTGCGCCTACGAACCAGGAGATCTGGTGTTGATCGGCTCCGATCTTCCCCACACGTGGTTTTCCGACCAGCCTTCCCGGAACAATCAGGCCGTTGTCGTGCAGTTCCGCCCGGAACTTTTCCCGGAGATGCTACGGCGACTCCCGCAATTTGCACCCATTGCCCGGCTGTTGCATGAAGCGCATCGGGGAATTCATTTCCCGAAGGAAACAGCGGAGAAAATAAACCCCCGTCTTTGCCGGCTGATCTCTCTGAAGGGCCTCCAACGTTGGCTCAGTCTCGCCGAGCTTCTCCACGAACTCGCATCCGAACAAAGTTGGCAGATTCTGGCTTCACCCCGCTATCAGCACCGCCGTTCCCACAAACTCAATTCGCGCCTGGAACGGGTCACCGAATACCTTGAAAAACATTGTCGGGAGGAAGTCTCTCTGACCCAAGCGGCCCGCATTGCGGGTTTGACCCCCAGCGCGTTTTCACGATTCTTCCACAAGATGACCCACCGGACGTTTACGAGCTACCGGAATGCGTGCCGGATTCGCGAAGCCTGTCGTCTTCTTGACGAAACGGACCTCTCCATCACCGAAATTGCCTTCACCTGCGGCTTTGGAAACCTCTCGAACTTCAATCGCCGCTTCCGCGAAGAAAAGCGGATGACCCCACGCGAATACCGGCACAAGTACAATCAGCCGCCCTCAACCCTCCAATAAGAAGGGCTAATTGCGACCGGTATAAGGGGGTGGAGATCAAAAGAATACCTCTCACCACCAAATTCGGGATTAAATCCGTGGACAATTTGTGGACAATTTTTGACCACTTCCTATTTCCACGATAGTGAATCCAAAGACATTTTCAGGATATTTCCGATCCCTTGGAGAGGGAGTTATTTAAGCGTAAGTAGCTCGAAATAAGCTACTTATATGGTGCCGATGGCCGGACTCGAACCGGCACGTCGCTTTCGCGACAACGGATTTTAAGTCCGGTGCGTCTGCCATTTCGCCACATCGGCTTTCCTGAAAAAATCTGAAAGCGTCCCCTTTGAATCAGGCGTGCCAATAAATCACCGTCGCCGGGGATTGGCAATTCCCAATCCACTTCCCATCAGGCCTTACGGGTGCTCCGAGAATTGTGCTCGCGTAAAGGGTGGATAAGGCTTAACGATATTCTCCCACCACGATCGCCCCCTCCCGCTTGCCGCTTGATGTCCCAGACGCCTCATCGTTCCTGCTGCTGCCCCCCGGAAAAACCCGCCAATTCCTCCGCTGCCCTTCCCTTTGAACGAATCTCCACCGGTTCCTCCAGGGCCATGGTATTGCTCCCGGGCGGAACCTTTCTGATGGGCACCGACGACGCCGAAGGGTTTCCGGCGGATGGCGAGGGCCCCATTCGCGAGGTCACGCTCAAGCCGTTCTGGATCGACCGCTGCGCCGTCACCACCGCCGAGTTCGCCGCGTTTGTCGATGCCACCGGCTACCGGACGGAAGCCGAACGGTTCGGATGGTCTTACGTCTTCCACCTTCACGTTCCGCGAAAGGTTCCCTTCGAGGGCCAGGTTGCCATCACTCCGTGGTGGCGCAAGGTAAGCCGCGCAAACTGGCGGCGTCCCGAAGGCCCCGGGAGCGATTTGCGAGGGCGCAAGGATCACCCGGTCACCCATGTTTCCTGGCAGGATGCTGCGGCATACTGCCGGTGGGCGGGCAAACGGCTCCCGACGGAAGCCGAGTGGGAATACGCCGCGCGGGGCGGATTGGTGGGCCGGAAGTATTCGTGGGGCGATGAACTGGTCCCGGACGGGCAGCACCAGTGCAATATCTGGCAGGGGAATTTTCCAACCCGCGACCTCGCCGAAGACGGCTTTTCAGGCACCTGCCCCGTTCGCCACTATCGCCCCAACGGTTACGGCCTCTATTGCATCACCGGCAATGTCTGGGAATGGTGCCATGACTGGTTTTCCGCCACCTGGCACGTCACAGCCGGACGCGCCGGGCACGACAACCCGACCGGCCCGGACCACGGCGAACGCAAGGTGCAGCGGGGCGGCTCGTTTCTCTGCCACGCCTCATACTGCAACCGCTACCGGGTGGCGGCGCGGACCGGCAACACGCCGGATTCCACCACGACCAACGCCGGTTTCCGCTGCGTGCGGGATGTCTGAGGGACCGGGAAACCGACCCCTTACGCGACCCTCTACGCCCGGCATACCCCCCCGGCATGATCGCCGCACCCCCCGTTCCCGGCGGGCGGGTTACGCCAGTTCGACCGTCCCCTTCCCTTTTTCGATCCGGCCAATCCGCTTGCCCCGGGTCGCCCGGATCACCGCATCGGCGTCGCGCTCGGTCACCACCAGCGCCATCCCGATCCCCATGTTGAAGACCTGATACATCTCCTCCGGGTCCACACCGCCGTGCCGTTCGATCAACCGGAAAACATTCGGCACTTTCCACCGTTTGCGCTCGATCACGGCGCCACACCCTTCGGGTAGCACCCGCGGCAGGTTATCGACCAGGCCGCCCCCGGTGATGTGGGCCATCCCCTTGATCATCCCTTCCGGCAATGAGGCAAGCAGGGGCTGATAATTCCGGTGAACCTTGAGAAGCTCCTCCCCGAGCGGGCGGGTCAACTCCGGGAGCCGGGATTGCGGCGTGAGCCCCATCGTTTCGAAAAAAACCTTCCGCGCGAGGGAATAGCCGTTGGTATGCAGGCCGTTGGAGGGAAGCCCGATGATGGCGTCCCCCGGGTTGATCCGGCTTCCGTCGATCATCTTGCGCCGGTCCACCACGCCGACAATGGTCCCTGCCAGATCGTATTCCCCCCGCTGGTACATGCCGGGCATCTGCGCCGTCTCCCCCCCGATCAGGGCGCACCCTCCCGCCTTGCACGCTTTGGAGAATCCGGCGAGAATCTGCTCGAAAACGGGCGGTTCCAGCCGCTCCGCCCCGATGTAGTCGAGGAAAAAGAGCGGACGCGCCCCGAGCACGGCGATATCGTCAATGCAGTGGTTGACGAGATCCTGCCCCACGGTATCGTGGCGGCCCATGGCAAAGGCGATCTTGAGCTTCGTCCCGACCCCGTCCACGCTCGACACCAGCACCGGCTCCTTCATCCCCCGGAAATCAGGCCGGAACAAGCCGCCGAACCCGCCGATCCGCCCCAGCACCTCCGGCCCATGGGTCGCCTGCACCCGTCGATGGATGCGGCTTTTGACGAGGTTGCCGAGATCGACATCGACCCCGGCCTGAGCGTAAGCTTTCTTTTTCTTCGGTGCGTTAAGGGATGGTTGAGACATTGCCGGAAAGTTCAGGATGCGGAGGACGGGGCGGGTGCGGCGCTGGAGAAAAGCCGGGGATGGCCGTTGGGCTCCACCAGCTTGTTATTACGGCGGCCCCGGCGCTCCATGATGAATTTGTCGAGATCCGGGTCCACCGGGATCGGGTAATCTCCGTTGAAACAGGCCATGCAGAAATTGCCCGCGGCCTGTTCCGTGGCGCGGACCATGCCGTTGACATCGAGATACCCGATGCTGTCCGCCCCGAGGTACTGGCGGATTTCATCCAGCGTGCACTGGTTGGCCAGGAGGTTGGCCGGGTCCGGAAAATCGATTCCGTAATGGCAGGCGTGCCGATGGGGCGGGCACGAAATGCGCATGTGAACCTCGCTCGCCCCCGCTTCACGCAGGTTCACCACCCGCGCCCGCGCCGTGGTGCCGCGGACGATCGAGTCGTCCACCACCACCACCCGCTTGCCCGCGACGGCTTCCTTGATCAGGTTGAGCTTCACGCGGACGTTGAAATCCCGGATCAACTGCGTGGGTTGCAGGAAGGTGCGCCCGATGTAGTGATTGCGCACAAAGGCGTGTTCGTAGCGAATCCCGAGTTCCTGGGCGAAGCCGAGCGCGGCGTAGTTCCCGGAATCGGGCACCGGCACGACGAGGTCCGCCTCCGCGGGATGAAGCCGGGCAAGCTCGCGGCCCATGGCGGTCCGGACCTTCGCCACGTTGATGTCGTTGAGGATGCTGTCGGGCCGGGCGAAATAGACATATTCGAAAATGCAGAACGCCTTGCGCTGCGGTTCAAAGGGCCACTCGGAACGGATTCCGTTTTCATCAATGATCACCACCTCGCCCGGTTCGATCTCCCGGATGAACTCGGCGTGGATCAGGTCAAAGGCGCAGGTTTCCGAGGAGAGGACGTAGGCCCCGTCAAGCTTCCCGAGCATGAGCGGGCGGAAACCAAAGGGATCGCGCACTCCGATGATCTCCCGCTCGCCCATGAGGACGAGGGAAAACGCTCCATGCACCCGCCGCAGCGCCGCCAGCGCGCCGGAACCGTTCGGAGTCGGCTGGGCCAGGAGGTGAAGGATGATCTCGCTGTCCACCGTGGTCTGGAAGATCGATCCGGCGTTCTCGAGTTCATCGCGAAGGACGGCGGCATTGACGAGATTCCCGTTATGGCCGATGGCAAGCTGTCCCCGGGCGCAATCAACCACGAGGGGCTGCGCATTCTTGATGTTGCTCGAACCGGTGGTGGAATAACGGACGTGACCGATGGACCGGGTGCCCTTGAGGGTTTCAAGATCCTGCGGCGAAAAGATCTGGGAGACCAGCCCCATCCCCTTGTGAGCCACGAACGGAGCGCTCGGCCCCGCCGCCGTGACAATTCCCGCGCTCTCCTGCCCCCGGTGCTGGAGGGCAAACAGGCCGTAATAGGTCAGAACGGCTGCGTTGGGATGTCCATAGACGGCAAAGACACCGCATTCATGGGTCGGCTTGACGGGTTGCTCTTTTGGCATCGTAGGGTGTGTGGAGTATCTCAGGGTGCCGACATGCAGGCGGCGATCGCGTCGGCCCACCGCCGATGCAGTCCGCCGATCTCCCAGCGTGTCGTCTCCCCGTCGGCGGTAAGGGAAAGGGTATCGCCCCCGACGACCCCGATCCCGCGGGCGGGAACCCCCTGCTCTCCGGCAAGAGCCAGGGCCGCCTCCGCCCGGGAAGCCGGGACGGAAAGAATCACGCGCCCCTGGCTTTCGTTGAAAAAGAGAACTTCGCGGGCCAGCCCGCTCGCGCCGAAATCGACCACGGCCCCGATGGGCTGCGCCCTGCCGAAACACGATTCCGCGAGCGCCACGGCCAGCCCGCCTTCGGAGCAGTCGTGCGCGCTCCGGACGAACCCGGCGCGGATCAGGGCGCGCAAAGTATCGTGGAGCCGCCGTTCTTTGGCAAAATCTACCCGGGGCGGCGTTCCGGCCTTGCGGCCATGGAGCACTTTCAGGTAGTGGGAGCCTCCCATTTCGTCCCCGGTTTCCCCAAGAAGGACGATCACGTCGCCCGCTTCGCGGAAAAAGCTGCCGGTCACATGCGCCTCGTCTTCGATCAGGCCGACCATGCCGACTGTCGGCGTCGGGTCCACGGCCCCCTCCGGGCTCTCGTTGTAGAGGCTCACGTTCCCGCCGGTCACCGGAACCTCAAAGGCGCGGCACCCTTCGGCGAGCCCCTCCACGCTCTCGCGCAGTTGCCAGAAGTTGTCCGGCTTGTGCGGGTTGCCGAAGTTCAGGTTGTCGGTCACGGCAAGCGGGACGGCCCCCGAACAGGCGAGGTTGCGCGCCGCCTCCGCAATGGCGACGCGGGCTCCTTCGCGGGGATCGAGGGCGCAGTAAATCGCGTTGCAATCGCTCGTGGCCGCCAGAATCTTATCCGCCTCGCGCACGAGAAAGACGGCGGCGTCCGAACCGGAGCGGACGGTGGAACCGATCCGCACCATGTGATCGTACTGCCGGTAAACCCACGCTTTCGAGGCGATGGAGGGATGGGCGAGGAGCGCCTCCAGCGCTTCGCTCACCGGCACCGCCGGGAGGCACGGAATCGGCTCCGGCGCGGGGCGGGGCGTCGCTTCGCGGTGGTAGATCGGCGCTTCGTCGGCCAGTTCCCGGGCGGGAATCTCGGCCACCACCGTCCCGCCCACCTTCACCCGCATCATCCCGTCGTCATTGACGACGCCCACCTCCGCATGGGGCAGATCCCACTTGCGGAAAATCTCCCGGACGACCTCTTCCTTCCCCTTGTGAACGATGATGAGCATCCGCTCCTGCGATTCGCTCAGCATGATCTCGTAGGGGGTCATCCCGTCCTCGCGCCGCGGCACTTTTTCCAGATCAATCTCCACCCCGGTGCCACCCCGGCTCGCCGTCTCGCAGGTGGAGCAGGTGAGGCCCGCCGCTCCCATGTCCTGAATTCCCGCCACGGCGTCGGTGGCCAGAAGCTCCAGGCACGCTTCGAGCAGCAGCTTTTCCTTGAAGGGATCGCCCACCTGCACGGCGGGGCGGTCCTGTTTGGATTCCTCGGTGAGTTCGCGGGAGGCGAACGCCGCCCCGGCCAGCCCGTCGCGCCCGGTTTCGGCCCCGACGTAAAAGACCGGGTTGCCGATGCCGCTCGCCGCGCCGCGCGCGATCTGTTCATGGCGCAGGACGCCCAGGCAGAAAACGTTGACGAGCGGGTTCCCCTCGTAGCTTTCGTCAAAGTAAACCTCCCCGCCGATGGTCGGGATGCCGATGCAGTTCCCGTAATGGGCGATGCCGGAAACCACGCCGCCAAAGAGGCGCCGGTTGTGCCGGACGTTCGCCGGGGCATCCGCCTCCTTCGAGGAGATCGGCCCGAAACGGAGCGAGTTCAGGTTGAAGACGGGGCGCGCGCCCATCGTGAAAATGTCGCGGATGATCCCCCCCACCCCGGTGGCCGCGCCCTGAAAGGGCTCGATGGCGCTCGGGTGGTTGTGGCTCTCCATCTTGAAGGCGACCGCCCAGCCGTCGCCGATGTCGATCACGCCCGCGTTCTCTTCCCCCGCCTTCACCAGCACGCCGGGGCCGGTGGTGGGAAACTTGCGCAGCTCCGGCTTGGAATTCTTGTACGAGCAATGCTCGCTCCACATCACGGAAAAGATGCCCAGTTCGGTAAAGTTCGGATCGCGGCCCAGGATTTTCCGGATGCGTTCGTATTCCTCCGGCGTGATCCCGTGGCGATCAATGACTTCCGGGGTGATTTCGGGGTCTGGAGCAAGGTAAATATTCATGCGGCGGCGGTCACGCCCAGGGTTTTGAGGATCGAGTCGAATATAAGGGAACCATCATCGCTGCCAAGCCGGGGCTCGCAGGCGCGTTCGGGGTGCGGCATCAGGCCGAAGACGTTCCGGGCGGCGTTGCAGATCCCGGCGATGTTTTCCGCCGAGCCGTTCGGGTTCGCCTCCAAAGAAACATTCCCCTCCGCGTCGCTGTAACGCAGGAGCACCTGCCCGTTGGCGTTGAGCTCCGCCAGCGTCGCGGCGTCCGCCGTGTAGTTCCCCTCGCCGTGGGCGATCGGGATGGAGAGGGTCTGCCCCGGGCTTGCCAGATTGAGGAACGGATTCTCCGTCGCCTCCACCCGCAGCCAGCGGTGTTCGCAGATGAAGTGAAGCGAGCGGTTGCGCACCAGCGCCCCGGGGAGCAAACGGGATTCCGTCAGCACCTGAAACCCGTTGCAGATCCCCAGCAACAGACCGCCGTTGCGGGCATAGTCCCCCACGGCCTTCATGATCGGTGAAAAGCGGGCGATCGCACCGCACCGGAGGTAATCCCCGTAGGAGAACCCGCCGGGGAGGATCACCAGATCGTACCCGCTCAGGGCCGTCTCCTTGTGCCAGACGTAGTCGGTGGCGATCCCGTAGTGATGTTGCAGAACGTGGTGACAGTCCTGGTCGCAGTTGGACCCGGGAAAACGGATAACGGCGGCTTTCATGAAAAAAGAAGAGTACCCCACGGTTGCGCCGCCCGAAAGCGGAAAAAGGCGTGAGAATTCAAGGCGGCGAAAAGTGGCGGCAGGCGGAATGGAGACGAAGCGACAAGGCGGCGAAGGATGAAGGGGATGGCGTTCAGCCTTCGATCTCCAGAGTGTAATCCTCAATCACCGGATTGGAAAGCAGATCGCTGCAAATCTCCTTGAGCCGCTCTTCGGCGTTGGCCGGGTTCCCCTCGATCTCAAGCTCGATGAGCTTGCCGATCCGGACGGAAGCGACCTCCGGAAATCCGTGCAGGGCGACGGCATCGCGCACCGCCACTCCCTGGGGGTCCAGAACGCTTTTCTTGGGCATCACGGTGACTTTGGCTTTCATAGGCCGCCAAAGATTAGGAGGCAAAGACCAAAGTGCAACTCCGAAAATGAGGAAAGCCGCATCCGGAGTCACTTTTCCCGCCGGGCCGACCGGAAAGCGCTGTTTTTACCGCGGGAAAACGAAGATGAAACGCTCGCGGGTCCGGGGAAAGCGTGCTTCGAGCCGTTCGAGCCGCTGGCCGGAATACTCCGCGCGGGCGCTCCAGAGCACCGGGCTCCCCTCCGGCGAACGCGCCTCCCGGGGGCGGCTGCCCGGCCCATCCAGCGCGGCGAAAACCTCCCGCAGCGCCACCCAGCCCGAAAGCCGTCCCGCACGTCCCGGCCGCCCCTCCCACCGGCCGCGGGCAAACAACCCTTCGGCCAGCACCGTGCGCCCTTCTTCGCGCAGGCGCATGAGCGGCACGCCCGGGCCGGTCATGAAATCGAGCTGAAAATCGCTCGCCCCGTCGCGGCTTACCACGGTTTCGCCGATCACCGAACGCTCCGGGGTCACATACCGCAACTGGCCCACGTGCGTCCGCCACGCGGGACCGGGTTCCGGAAAGACCAGCCGCGATTCCCCGTGCGGGCCAAGCATCTGACAGGCGGGCAACCCGAGAAGGGCGGACCCGAGCAATACAACACGAAACCAATGGGCGCATTTCATAGAAAAAGAGGGACGCGAAGGGAGGGCCCGGGCTACACCGCCTCCACCCCGGGGAGCGGAGCGAGCCTGTGCGGCCTTTTCGAGGGCGCGGGGTCGAGATTGAGCCGCGGCACGATCGGGAAACGCCGGTGAATCTTCACCAGAAGATAAAACACCTCCATGCGCCAGCGAACCGCCCAGGAGCGCCCGAGGTTGCCCGCAAGCACGGCGTTGATCGCCTCCGGGAGCTTGAGCCGCGTCTCCGGGCGGATGAAAATATCGATGAATCCATCCTGATACCAGGCGGTGACAAACCGGAGGTAAAGGTCCATCACCCGGTTCAGGTTGCGTTCGTACGCCTGAAAGTGATGCCGTGCCCGCTGCGGGGTGGTAAGGGCGATCTCAATGAGATCGGCGGCCTGCTGGCCGGAAAGAAGCGCCATGAAGACACCCGTGCTGAAGACCGGATCAATGAACCCGGCGGCATCCCCGGCCAGAATCCACCGGTCGCCCGTCAGCCGCGTGTTCCGGTAGGAATAATCGCCGGTGGCGTAGACCTCCGAATCCCGCCGGGCGTATTTCATCCGCTCGGTGATCACCGGCTGCCCGGCGATGGCGGCTTCCAGAAACGCCTCCGGGGAGAGTTTCGAGCGTTTGAAATGCGCCCCGTCCATGACGATGCCGATGCTCATGCGCGTTTCGGTCAGCGGGATCATCCAGAACCAGCCGTACTTCACGCGGACGATCCGGATCAGCGATCCATCCTCCCCGGGCTCGCGCTGGACGTTCTCGAAATGCGCGTAAACCGCGAATTTCTTGAGATGATCGTACGTCTTGCGGGATTTGAACTGCCCGCCGAGCACGCCGCCGCGTCCGCTGGAGTCGATCACATACCGGGCGCGGAGAGACGGGTGCCCCGCAATGCGAACCGTCGCCCCCTCGGCATCGAAATCGACCCCCTCCACCGCCGTCTCCTGCCGGACTTCCGCGCCGGCCTCCTCCGCGTGTTCGAGCAGGAGCTTGTCAAACTCCGAGCGGGTGACCTGATACGCCGTCGGGTGCGGGTTCTCCAGCCCGTCCTTGAAGAAAAACTTCACGCTATGGTTGCCGCAGGAGGTCACGATCTCCGCGCCGTGCTTGATGATGAAGCGGGCGTCGAGCTTCTCGCGCAGGCCGAGCCGGTCAAACGCCTCCGTGCTGAAAGGGAGCAGCGATTCGCCGATCTTGAACCGCGGGAAGCGCTCCCGCTCCAGGACGACGACACGCCGCCCGGCCCGGGCCAGCAGGGTGGCCGCCGCGCTTCCGGCGGGTCCGCCGCCGATGATCACCACATCATAAGGATTATCCATAACGGTATTTTGCGGTTTTTTGATTGGATTGCGTTTTGATTAAAGCAGAGCGCCGCCTCCGGCTCCATGAGAAAAAGAATGCGCCCACATGCCGGAAAACCGATTCGTTTTCCCGGGCGTCCCCGCTCGTCTCGCAAATGTCTCCTTTCCAATCCGGGGCGCGACGGGGTAGACTCGCGGGCCATGAGCAAGACGCGGCTGGAAAAAGACAGTATGGGGCCGGTGCCGGTCCCGCTCGAAGCTCTCTATGGCGCTTCCACACAGCGGGCCATTGAAAACTTTCCCGTCTCGGGCTACCGCTTTGGCCGGGGGTTCCTTCGGGCGCTCGGCCTGATCAAATGGGCGGCGGCGGAAGCCAACCTGGAACTCGGCCAGCTCGACGAAACGCGGGCGAACCTGATCATTCAGGCAGCCGAAGAGGTCGTCGAGGGGGTCCATGATGCCCAGTTCGTCGTCGATATTTTCCAGACCGGCTCGGGGACGAGCACCAACATGAACGCCAACGAGGTGATCGCCAACCGGTGCTGCCAGTTGGCCGGGACACCGCTCGGCTCGCGGGCCCCGGTCCACCCGAACGATCATGTCAACCTCGGCCAGTCCAGCAACGACGTGATCCCGACAGCGATCCGGATCGCCGCAGCGGAGGAACTGCGCAACGCCCTGCTTCCCGCGGTGGAGGCCCTCCATGATACACTGGAGCGGAAGGCGCTGGAATTCTGGGAAGTGCTCAAGATCGGGCGCACCCACCTGATGGACGCAACCCCCGTCCGCCTCGGGCAGGAGTTCAGCGGCTACGCGCGGCAGCTCGAATTCGCCCGCGAACGGATCGCCAACGCCATCGCCGCCATCGAGGAACTCCCGCTGGGAGGCACCGCCGTCGGCACCGGGCTCAACCGGCACATCGACTTTCCCGGGCACGCCATCGAGTACCTGCGCCACCGTACCGGCATTGATTTCCGGGAAGCGCGCAACCATTTCGAAGCCCAGAGCGCCTGCGACGGGCTGGTGCAGGCGAGCGGGCAGATCCGCACGGTAGCCGTCTCGCTCTTCAAGATCGCCAACGACATCCGCTGGCTCGGCAGCGGCCCGCGCTGCGGGATCGCCGAGATTCAGCTCCCGGCCACCCAACCGGGCAGTTCCATCATGCCCGGGAAAGTGAACCCGGTGATGAGCGAAGTGATGATGCAGGTCTGCGCCCAGGTCATCGGCAACGACAACGCCGTCACCTGGGCCGGGGCGAACGGAAACTTCGAACTCAATACGATGATGCCGGTGCTCGCGCACAATCTGCTGGAGTCGATCCGGCTGCTATCCAACGCGTGCGAAACTTTCCGGCTCCGGTGCGCGGACGGCATCGTGGCCAACCGCGAACGGTGCAACGAACTGGTGGAAGCCTCCATGGCGATGGTGACGAGCCTCGTCCCGCAGATCGGCTACGACCGCGCCGCGGAGATCGCCAAAGAGAGCGCCGCCACCGGCAAGACCATTCGCGAACTCTGCGTGGAGATGGCCGTGCTCCCGCCCGGGGTGCTGGAAAAAGTCCTCGATCCCGCGACGATGACGGAGCCGCTCCCCTCCCCTCCGGCGGAGGCGGCCGGATAATCTTTCCTCCTTTGCCGAAGCAAAAAAAACCGGCCCGGAAAGGAAGTTCTCCTCTCCGGACCGGAAGATTTTTAAGAATTTGAACCCGCGAGCGGGTCTTTCTTCAGCGGCTTAGTAACGGCCGCCGCGATCACGGTAGCCACCGCCACCGCCACCGCCGCGACGATCGCCATAACCGCCGCCGCCGCCGCCGCCGCCACGGCGCTCAAAGGAGCGTCCGCCGCCGCCGCCGCCGCCACCGCCGCGTTCTTCGCGGGGACGAGCCACATTGACCGTCAGGGGACGACCGCCGAGGGGTTTGCCGTGGAGCTGCTCGATGGCGCTCTGGGCTTCGTCTTCCGTGTTCATCGTCACAAAGGCGAAGCCACGGCTCTTGCCGGTGAATTTATCCTGCACCAGCAACACATCACTGACGGTGCCTGCCTGACCGAAGAGGTCCTGCAAATCGGGTTCCGTTACGTCAAAAGGAAGATTCCCTACGTAAAGTTTATTATTCGACATACTGATAACTGCCTAGCATCTGCAGTGGACGGTCCCCGGTCATCGGTCTCAAGTCGGCTACTGAATCGGAATCCAATCGCAAACTCCCCTGCCCCAACATTGCTGACAAGGCGCAGAGTAACCCTCATCTGTTATTTGAAAAGGGAAAACATCTCAGGTTTCCCACTAAAAGATAAATAAAGGAAACACTGAGCCGCCCCTTCCGGGGAGAAAAAAATTCCCGGGGGGAAAACTCCGCCCCGGGAAAAATCATTCCGCGCTTCTACTCTTCGCCTTCGCTCTCTTCGTGCTCATCGTGGTCCTCAGCGTCGTCGTGTTCCTCATCGACGTCGTCTTCGGCGACGGAGAAGCGCCGTTTACGCTTGGCGGCCGGAAGCGGCGAGAGCGTCATGTTGATGCTTCGCCCGACCAATCGCGGTTCCATCTCCACGACGGCCATGGTGGAGAGGTCTTCCTTCACACGGCGCATCACGGCTTCACCAAGCTCCTTGTGCGCCATCTGCCGACCGCGGAACTGCAACTGCACCTTGAGCTTGTTCCCCTTGTCCAGAAACTGCTCACCCCGGCGGATCTTCGTCAGGTAATCGTGTTCGTCGATATTCACCCGGAACTTGATCTCCTTGAGCTTGCTGCTGTTGTGCTTTTTCTCCTTCTCCTGCTTGGAGAGCTCATAGCGGAACTTGCCGAAATCAACGATCCGGCAGACCGGCGGGTTGGCGTTGGGGGCGACTTCCACCAGGTCCAACCCCAGCGACTGTGCCCTTCGCAGCGCGTCATGGAGCTTCATCACTCCAAGAGCCTCATTCGTGGACGCAAGAATCACCCGCACCTCCTTGGCGCGGATGCGTCCATTCACTCTGATCTTCTGTATTTGAATAAGTTGTATCTCCTTGGGGTTCCCTTCCCGTGGGAGGCGGGAGGGGGAACCTGTTTTCTGAATGCTGATCTCTCCGCTCTTTACGGAACGGGCCGGGGTTGCCCGGCTGTCCCGTTCACCCATGGTTCAGGCAGCGCCTGTTCCATGAAAGCGCTTCCCACCGGCAAAGCGGCGAGAGAACTTCCCGTGCATGTAGGCGAGTTTTGTTTTCGGAGCAAGGGTAAACTGCTCACAAAGGTTTCTTGCAGGGTATCACTGAACCTTCCGTCCGCGTTTCCGGCGACACGCAGGTTTACGCCTTGCCGGGCGCCAGGGCCGCACGGACGGCGGCAAGCTGCCCGGCGGAACCGAGCTTGGCGTTTTTGCGGGCGATGAAGGCGGCGTATTCGTCCATGAAGATCTTGCCCGGGGGGCGGAAATCGAACTGGTCGGGATGATCGCGGAAGAACTCGCGGTGCACGCGCGTCCAGACGAGACGTCCGTCCGTGTCGATATTGATCTTCGTGACGCCGAGTTTGGCCGCCGGAAGGTATTCGTCTTCGTTGACGCCGCAGGCGCTCGGATCGAGCTTGCCGCCCGCTTCGTTGATCCGGCGGACTTCGTCCTTCGGCACGCTGGAGCTTCCGTGCATGACGATCGGCGTCACCGGGAGCCCGGCGGCGGCGACTTCCTCGCGGATTTTTTCGATGATATGGAAATGGAGGCTCTGCTGGCCCTTGAATTTGTAGGCGCCGTGGCTGGTGCCGATCGCCGCGGCCAGCGCGTCGCAACCGGTGCGCCGGATGAACTCGACGGCTTCCTCCGGGTTCGTCAGGCAGGCATTCCCTTCGTCCACGGAAATATCCTCCTCCACCCCGCCGAGCTGGCCAAGCTCCGCTTCCACGGAAATGCCGCGCGCATGCGCCCGTTCCACCACCCGCCGGGTGATGGCGACGTTCTCCTCAAAGGATTCGTGGGATGCGTCGATCATCACGGAGCTGTAGAAGCCCGAGTCGATGCAGTCGTAGCAGGTTTCCTCGTCCCCGTGATCAAGGTGAACGGCGTAGACCGCTTCGGGGAAAATCTCGTCCGCCGTCCGGATCACGGCTTCCAGGATGCGCTTGTCCGAATACTTCCGCGCCCCTTTGGAGAGCTGGATGATAAAGGGGGCCTGGCTTTCAATACAGCCGCGGAAGAGCCCGAGGGTCTGCTCCACGTTGTTGATGTTATAGGCGCCAATCGCGTATTTTCCGTAAGCCTGTTGATAGAGAGCGGCAGTCGTTACAATCATGAGTAGTAGCCCCCCATTATCAGGCGCGCGCCGCCGCCTTGCAATTTTAAAAGCGCGCCGGACGGTGCGCCGGATGGACCCGGATGCGATCGGGCGGGAATAGCGTCCTTTCTGCGGCGGCAAAAGCGCGGTCAACCCGTTCCCCGAACCGCCTTGAACGGGGTCATCCGCGCCGCCCTTTCTGATCCGGATCCAACGGATGGACGCAACCGCGCTTCCGGTTGATCGAGGGAATCCTGGTCTGCCCCTGCTTGATAGGCGGCCGTCGCTGACGGCAAAAGGTCTTTCACGACTCCAAGCGGCGGTAACCGCTTCAAGGAAACCCGCCGCCTACCCCCCGGCCAGCAACCCCGCCCGCATCGCTTCCAGCGGGGCTTCGCGGTTGAACCAGATTTCAAACGAAAGCGCTCCCTGATGGAGCAGCATGGAAAGGCCGTTGGCCCCCCGTGCGCCGTTGGCGTCCGCCGCCGCGAGCAGCGGGGTGCGCCGGGCGGTGTAGATGGTGTCGTAGATCATCAGGTGCGGCTGGATGATGGAGGCCGGGAGCACCGGCGGGTCCGTGCGCCGCATCCCGCAGGAGGTGGCGTTGATGACAAGATCGACATTTTCGAGATGCCGGGCGAGTTCCCCGGTTTCCCACGGGGAGACTTCCAGCCTCAGAAACGGCCCGAGCAGGCGGCTACCCGTGAAATACGGCTCCAGTTCCCGGGCGAGTTCCTCGGCTTTCGCCTGCGTCCGGTTGACGAGGATGAGCCGCTCGCACCCTTCGATGGCGCACTGGGCCGCGATGGCCCGGCCCGCGCCGCCGCCCGCGCCAAGGACCATGACCCGCAGGTCGCGCAGATCGACGGAAAAATCCGACCGGAGCGCCCGGACCAGCCCGGGACCGTCGGTATTGAAACCGATCAGCCGCCCTTCCTCCACAACGACGGTGTTGACCACGCCGATCCTCCGCGCGTGGTCATCGACCTCATCCACCAGTTCCAGCACCGCCGCCTTGTGCGGAATCGTCACGTTCGTGCCGAGAAACCCGGCCCCCGGCAACGCCCGGAGCGCTTCGGCAAGTTCGTCGGGCCGGATGTGGAGGCGGCAGTAACGCGCGGCGATCCCCGCCGCTTCCAGCGCCGGATTGTGCATCTGGGGCGAGCGGGAGTGCGCCACGGGATCGCCAAACACCGAGAGACGGATCGGCACCGCCTCCCCGCGGGTGGCTTCCTCCCATTGGCGCAGATCGTCGAGCGTGTAGACCTCTTTCATCGGGGTTGGCTCTCCCGCAAGCAGGTGAACCGGGATGCGGGCAGGGCCTTTGGGAGCCGCAACCCGCATCCGTCAAGGGTTAGAGCCTGGATTATTCATGAAGCTCGTAGCGATTGCAGTAGAGTGCTCATGAATAATGCAGGCTAGAGCGCCGTCGGCAGGCTGGCCCCGGCGTCCGCGCTCTTGCAGGCGGCTTCCGAATCCAGAATGACATCCTTGTAGGTCATGCCGCCGGGGATCATCGGCAGCACGTGCTCGGTGTAGGGGACCATCACGTCGAGCACGTAGACCCCCTTGGCGTCGATCAGCCGCTGGATGGCCGCGCGCAGGTCTTTCTTGTGAATCACCCGTTCGCACGGCACGCCGAACCCGGCGCACATGGTCACGTAGTCCGGGTAAATCCGGTCGCGGTCGGTCGGATCGCCCAGAAAGGTGTGCGCCCGGTTGCTGCCGTACTTGAGGTCTTCCCACTGGACCACCATCCCCAGGTACTGGTTATTGAGGATGATCGCCTTGGCCGGGATGTTCTCGATATGGGTGGTGGCCAGTTCCTGAATGTTCATCAGGAAGGAGCCGTCGCCATCAATATCAATCACCTCCAGATCGGGCCGGGCCACTTTCGCCCCCATGGCGGCGGGATAGCCGAAGCCCATGCTGCCGAGACCGGCGGAGGTGAGGAACGTCCGCGGACGGGAGTAGTCGTAATGCTGGGCGGCCCACATCTGGTGCTGGCCCACGCCGGTGGTGATGATCGCGTTCCCCCGGGTCATCTCGTCGAGCAGACGGATGACGTACTGGGGCTGGATGACATCCTCGGTATCCTTGAAGCTGAGCGGGAAATCCCGCTTCCATTCGTTGATCTTTGCGTACCACCCGGGGTACTGGGTAAAGTCGCACCGCGTGCGCTGCTTGCCCGCGCGCTCCAGCATGAGGTTGAGCCGTTCGAGCGCGTACTTCACGTCGCTCTGGATCGGCAGCCGGACCACCTTGTTCTTGTTGATCTCGGAGTTGTCGATGTCGATGTGGACGATCGTGCCGTGCTCGCAGAATTTGTCGATGCGCCCCGTCACCCGGTCGTCAAAGCGGACGCCGATGGCCAGCAGCAGGTCCGCCTCGTTCACCGCGTTGTTGGCATAGACGGTGCCGTGCATCCCGAGCCACTTGAGCGAGAGCGGGTGCTTTTCCGAAAACGAGCCGATCCCCATCAGCGTGGTGGCCACGGGGATGCCGGTGCGCTCCACGAACTCCAGCAGCGCCTCCGAGGCGTCCCCGGAGATGATGCCGCCACCGCAGTAGATCATCGGCTGCCGGGCTCCTTCGATGAGGCCGATCACCTCGTTGAGCGCCAGGTCGTCCGCCCTTGGGGACGGGTTGTAGCCGGGCAGGTTGACTTCCGTCGGGAAAATCGGTTGCGTGCGGGCTTCCTGCACGTTCTTGGGCATGTCGATGAGCACCGGGCCGGGCCGTCCGGACTGGGCGATGTAGAATGCCTCCTTCACGATGCGCGGGATGTCCGCCGGGTCGAGCACCAGATAGTTGTGCTTCACCACGGGCAGCGACATGCCGAAGACGTCGGTCTCCTGAAACGCGCCCTTGCCGATCATGAAGGTCGGCACCTGCCCGGTGATCGCCACCATCGGCACGGAATCGAGGAACGCGTCCGCGATGCCGGTGATCATGTTCGTGGCCCCCGGACCGGAGGTGGAGAGCACCACCCCGGCCTTGCCGGTCGCCCGGGCGTACCCTTCGGCGGCAAAGACGCCCCCCTGCTCGTGCCGGGGCAGGATGGTGCGGATCTGCCGGGAACGGGTGAGCGCCTGATGGATCGGCATGCTCGCGCCGCCCGGGTAGGCGAAGATGGTATCGACCCCTTCGCGCTCCATACACTGTACGAGAATCTCCGCCCCGCTCATGAGTTCGCCCCGCTGGGGCGCCGGTTTCGGACTGTCGGATTGGGTTGGATGGGTTGTCTGCGTACTCATAGGTATGGAATCTGGAATTGGAAATCATAGGGGGAACCCCGGGCCATATCAAGCTCTTATCTTGCGCTCAAACCCGCTTCTGGCGCAGAGTGGCCCCGCTTTGCAGGAACCGCGTTTTGTTCAATCCCTTTTCAACGGCATCGCCCGGCGCTACGATCTCGCCAATCATCTCCTGAGCGGCGGGATGGATTATCTCTGGCGCAGGCGGCTGGCGCGGATCGTGGCGGGGTGGGAGCCGCGCTCGCTGCTCGACCTTGCCACCGGCAGCGGGGACGTGGCCCTCACGCTGCGGCGGCATTGCCCGCGGGCGCGGATCGTGGGCGCGGATTTCTCCCTGCCGATGCTCCGGGAGGCCCGGCGCAAGGGGTTCGATGCCGTGGTGGCGGCGGACGGGATGGCGCTCCCCTTCGCCCCGGAAAGCTTTGACGGGGTGACGATCGCCTTCGGCCTGCGCAACATGGCCTCCTGGCCCGGGGCGCTGCGGGAAATGGCGCGGGTGCTTCGCCCGGGAGGGCGGGTGCTGATTCTCGATTTTTCCATGCCCGCCGCCCCGCTGCGGTGGGTCTACCGGCCTTACCTGCACCGGGTGCTCCCGCGAATCGCCGGGGCGCTGACCAGAGACAAGAGCGCGTACGAATACCTCGGCGCTTCCATCGAGGCGTTCCCCGCCGGAGCGGCCATGGAGGCGCTGCTCGGGGAGGCCGGGTTTACCGAAGCGCGCACGCGGCGCTGGACGGGCGGCATTGTCTCCCTCTACACGGCGCGCAAGCCGATACCCGCGGCGTCTACTTCACCAGCAGAACGATGATCAACTGGCCCCGGTCGTAAAGCGGGCCGCGAAAGGCGATCGGGCTCCCGGGGCCAAGCCGCGCCTTCGTGCGGACGAGCAGGCGGTCCTTCCCGTAGAGTTCCAGCCGGAAGAGGTATTCATTGTCGCTTTCCCGCTCGCCGGAGACGCGGAGGGAAAACTCCCTGCCGGGCAGCAGCCAGCGTTCCTTGCGTTCGTCGATGCGCCGGTGCTGCTCGTTGATGAGTTCAAACTGGTTGTAACCGAAGACGCGGGTCAACTGCGCGGCGTACCGGGCGAGTTCCCGGGGCGGGGGCTTCGGGTTCGGCGTGTTCGTGGCGTAAATGAGGCCCGACCAGATCACCTCCTGCCCGGCCTCCAGCCGTGAACCACCGCCCGGGGCCAGGAAGAGCCCCGCAAGAAGGGCGATCAGGAAAGCGACGGAGCGAAAACGCATGGGGCGCATGAGCGGGTTAGGAAGGAGGGAGGGGGTTCAGCGGTTTCCGATCGTGACGGTCTTCGGTTCGGCGGGCACGTAGTCGAGCCCGTCGATCCAGACCACGGCAAGCTCCTCGTCCCCGGCCTGGATGGCGACGGCGGAGATGCCCGGCTCACCCGGTTCGGTCTCCAGCAGGTGGGCCTGGTAGGGCTGGGTGTCGGGCGCGATGGTTTCGCGCGTCAGGGCGACCAGGGCAAGCGCGGCGACGGCTCCCCCGAGCGCCGTGGTAAACATCAGCCGCCACCCGAGCCGCTGCCAGAGGGGGCGCGCGGGAGCGGGGGCCGGGGTTTCCGCGGCGATCCGCTGCATCAACTGGTGATTGAAGAACCCGGCGTTGGCCAGCGCGGGCCCCTCAAAGTGGGCGTGGTGATCGCGCAGGAGGTCGCCGAGACGGCGCACTCTCCCGCGCTCCGCGTGCAGCGTCGCCGGGTCGCCGCCGAGTTCGGCCGCCAGCCGGGCCGCCTCGGCCTCCGGCAGTTCGCCGTCGATCCAGGCGTTGTATCGCTCCTCAAGTGGTTTCATATAAGTCTCCGAGCATCGTCTGTAATTTTTTCCGCGCGTAAAAAAGGCGCGACATCACCGTGCCGAGCGAGCACCCCATCGCCGCGGCGATCTCCTCGTAGCTCGCCCCGTCGATCTCCCGCAGCGTGATCACCATCCGGTGCTCCGGGGAGAGCCGCGCGAGGGCTTCGTCGAGCCGGCGGCGGATCTCCGCATGCTCCATCTGCCGGTGCGGCGTGGCCACCGGCTTGGGAAGCGTCGGCGCGCCCGGTTCGATCTCCCGCGGGTTCACGGAATCGTCAAACTCCGTCGCCTTCTCCGCCCGCTTGCGGCGCAGGGAGTCGATCGTCACGTTCATGGCGATCCGGTAGAGCCACGTGGCAAAGGAGGCGTCTCCCTTGAAGGAGCCGATCCGCTTCCAGGCGCGCAGGAAGGCCTCCTGGGAGAGATCCCAGGCGTCTTCTTCATTGCGGACGACGTTGTAGATGGTGGCGAACACGCGCTGACGGTGGAGCGTGACCAGTTCGTCGAAGGCGGTGGAGTCCCCCTGCCGCGTCCGGGCAATGAGGCGGGCCTCCTCGCCGGACGGATCACGCAACGGTTGGACGGGGTTGCTCACGATAAATTCACCCTCAACGCCACTTTTTTCGTCTCTCCACGCAAAAAAGGGGGATCACTTTTCGAAACGCCGCCTCCATTCGTCGCGGTATTCCCCCATGAGCTGGATGATCCCGTCGCGCACGTGAAAGAGCCGCCTGCGAAGCTGGTTGCGCTTTTCGAGCGGCAGCCGCACGGAACGCCCGAACTGCAGGCTCGCCTCCATGGCGATGGTGATCGCCTTGAGCGCCCGCTTGAGGTAGGCGATCGTCATGCCGAGTTCGTCCACATCGTCGTCGCTCAGGGCGGCGGCCAGCTTGGAGCTTGCCACGGCGCTGTGGGTGGCGAGCCTGATGGCTGCGGGGTGATGCTGGGCCTCGCCAAGCTCCTCGAAGAGCTGATCGACCCAGAGTGTCAGGGCAAAGCTGGCCTGATACAGCGGGTGAAACTCGAAGGATTCGGAATTCTGCTCGCCTTCCCCTTCGGCGAGGGACTCGTCATCGTCCTCCTCCTCTTCGTCCGCAAAGAAATCGCCCCAGTCGGGTTCTTCGGTGTCGAGGAGGTGGGACCAGCCCATCTCTTTGGCAATGATCTGGTCGCGATTCGGGTCGTCGATGTACTTCTCCAGCAATTCCATGTACCGTTCGGTCTTGATGTCCTGCTGTTGAAGGAAACGCTCCCAATCGTATTCGTCCCAGACTTTATCCGAATCGTGATCTTCGGGCATACGATGAGTAGTTATGTCCGTTTTGGCGTTTTCGCAAAGGTTTTTGTGCTTCCGCGCTCCGTGCGGGCGCTCCGGCTGCCGATGGGAGGCTTCAAGGGAGAAAAACGGGGGGATTTCCATTATAAATCCGCCGCGCTGATGAGCCGGATGCCTTCCACCTCGATCAACTCGCGCAGAAGCTGGCAGTCCGGCTCGGCCGGTTCCGCCCCGGGGTGATAGTAAAGCTCGCTCCGCCCCCGGGGGGTGTTGGCGATGAGGATTTCGAAACGGCGCGTCACCATCCGGCCCGTGTCGACAAAGCCGAAAAGGTGATCCGCCGCGGCGATCCCCGGCAGCCGGGCCCGGGCGGCGCGGCTCAGGAGGCGGAAGATGACCGGGAGCGGCCCGTACCCGGCTTCGCGCACCAGGCGCACGGCGTGGAAATCCGCGACATGGGGAAGCGTCAGATTCAGGATCACCGGGTGAAGGTGCAGATGGGTGTGCCCGTCCCAGTATACGGGAGGGAACCCCCAGGCGGCGAAGCGCTCGAACTGCCGGGCGATCTCCGCGCGGAGGGGATCGCGGAGGCCGGGGCGGAAGGCGTACGCCAACCCGGCCCGGGTCGGGGAGGAAACGAAACGGCCATGGCGATCGGTCAGCGCGGAGGGCTCGGAAGCCCGGCCATGGCAGAGGCTCAGATGCAGCCCGACAGTGAGCCCCGGGTTGCGCCGGGCGATCCGGACCGCCTCCTCCGCGCCCCGTTCGTTGACCATCAGGCTCGCCTGCGTGAGCAACCCCGCCTGGTGGTGACGCTCGACAGCCTCGTTCACCCGGGAATCAAGGCCGAAATCATCGCCGGTAATGATCAGCGAACGCTCGCTTTGAGAGGGGGATGCTGTCATTTTCGGGTGTTTTCTCTGATTTTACCGATGCCGATCGCGGGAACAAGCTCTCTCTGGTCAACGCCCACGGCGTGGGGCTTCCTGCTGCCGGTGGCGGTCAGCCTTCTTTACTGGATCGCGACAAGCGGCCTGCTGGCGGTGCGGACGCGGCGGCGCTCACCGGCGGCTCCCGGGGTCGGGGCCGGGGGCGGGCCGGTGGTCTTTCTGCGGCCCGTGAAGCGGGGCGTGCCGGAGCTGGAGGAAAAGGCGCGGCGGCTGCTGGCGTGCGCCCGTGCGGGGGATCGGGTGATCTTCGGGGTGAACGACCCCGGGACGGCCGCCGCCTGCGGACGGGTCTGCGCGGAAGCGCCGCCGGGGGTGGAGGCCCGGGTGGTGGAGTGCGGGAACCCGCCGCCGGGGGGCAACCCGAAGGTGGCCAAGCTGATCGCCATGACCGGGGGGCTCGGCCCGGAGGCTCCGGGGCTCTGGATCATCAGCGATTGCGAACTGCTCCTGCGGCGCGAAGAGATGGAGGCATTCCGGCGGGAGTGGGACGCCTCCGGCGCGGCGGCGCTGACGGCGGGATACCGGTTCGCGGGAGCGGCGAACCTGCCGCAACGGCTCGATCATCTGCCGGTCTGGCTGACGCTCTGGCCCGGGCTCTGCGTGCGGGAGCGGATGACCGGGGCGGCTCCCGGCGGAATCGGGCTGACGCTGGGGGCGTGCACGGGGGTGCGGCGGGAGGATCTCCACGCCATCGGCGGCTGGCAGCCGCTGCTGCCGTATCTGGCGGAGGATTACCGGCTCGGGGCGTCGCTCGCCCGGGCGGGGAGGCCGGTCCGGCTCGCCCGCGAGGTGGTCGTGACGCTCGATAGCGACCCGATGGGGTGGCGGGAATGGCTCCTGCACCAGCACCGGGTGGCGCTCACCTACCGGTGTTGCGATCCGGCGGGCGTGCTCGGCATGGGGTTGACCCACGGCCTGCTCTGGAGCCTGCCGCTCCTGCTCTGGAGGGACGGATGGATGGTGGTGGCGACGACGGCGCTGGTACGCCTGGCGACGGCGGCGATCAACCGGCGGCTGGTCGATCGCGTGGCGGGCGGCGCGGACGAAGCGAAAACGCGGGCAACCGGGCGGGCGGGCGCGGGCGGGATTCTGCTCGCAGCCCTGTGCGAGGGGGTCTTCTGGCTGGCGGCCTGGCTGCCGCTGCCGGTCCGCTGGGGGGCGCGGCGCTACCGGATCGGGAAAGAAGGACGGCTGCGGCGGTAGGGCGCGCGGCGATTACTCGTCTTCGTCCTCGTCCTCCTCTTCTTCTTCCTGTTCGGCGGCCTCGGACATTTTCCGAAGCACCTCCGACATGTCATCCACCTCGTTCCAGACCGCCCTGCTCACATAGATCGGCGCTTTCCAGGAAACGGCGAGGGCGATCGAATCGCTCGGGCGGGCATCCAGCTCGATGATCTTGCGGGCCTGCAACTCGTTCTCCGCGCTGATGATCAGCCGCGCGAAGTAGGTGGCCGTCTTGAGGTCGTTGATGATCACCCGCTCCACCTTGGCCCCCAGGGCCGTCATGAGGTGGCCGACCAGATCGTGCGTGAGCGGGCGTTCCTTCGGGGTTTCATTCATGAACATGGTGATGGCGTTGCCCACCCCCTCATCCACGTAGATCACAAAGGTCTTTTCCTCATTGCCCAGAAACACGGCCCGCCCTGCCGTTGTCGGCAACACGGCGCGCACCTGGACTTCAACCACCGGCTTGTTCATACATCAAAAACCTAACAGCGCTGGCCGGAAACACAAGAATCCCGTTGGAAGAACCGGGGCCAGGCAGCCAGGCGGCCCCAATTCGGGGATTGCAATCGACTTTTCCCCCGTTTTCCGGGTATGGATACCGCTCCCGTCAGAAATCATGAGTTCTCCCCTTTTGCTGAAATTTTCCGCGCTGGCGCTTCTGGGCATCGGCTGCGGGTTCGTTCTTGGCCGGATGTCGGTTGATCCGGACCGTCAACAAGGGCCAGCGGGACGGGTATCGGCCCATGAAAGCGGGGGTACGGCGGGTTTTTCCGCAAGCGATGCGCCCGGAGGGGCGGTTGCCTCCCGGCTTGCAGTCGAAACCTCCGCCCCGGCCGGTTCCATCGCGGAAATCCTCCGGGAAAACAACCGGCGGCTGCTTCGCCAGCGGCTCCGGGAATATCTCGCCGGCCTGCCTCCGGAAAAACTTCCCGCGGCAGTGGCCGAACTCGGGAAACTGCGGGTGACATCGGGCTCCGGCGAAGCCGTCATCTATCAGGAATTCCTTGCGCAATGGGCGAGCCGCGATCCGGCGGCGGCGCGGGCTTATGTCGAAGGGCTGCCGTACGGGTTCCGTAAACAGGCCGCCCTCAAGGCCCTGATCGAGGGGTGGCTGGAACGGGGAAGTGAAGCGGAGATCACCGCCTGGATTGAGAACCTCGCGGATAGCGCCCTCATCGCCGGTGCCCGAGCGGCCCTGCTGGAGAAAATCGCGGAGAGAAACCCGGCCGACGCCATCCGGCGGCTGAAAGAAGCCCGGCCCGGGGAAAACGTGGACCTCTATTCGATCATGGGGCTGGCCGTGGAGGAAGACCCCCGGATGAGCGTGGAAGCGGTGGAGGCCTTGCCGCCGGGACCGCTGCGCGATCAGGCCATGCGGGCTCTGGTCAACCGGTGGGCGCAGATCGACCCCAAGGCGGCGGAAGCCTGGGTCCGCATGTTGCCGCCGGGGAGAGGACGCGATCACGGCCTGCAAACGATCATCATGCAGAAAGCGCTGGAAAATCCGCAGGCTGCCCTTGCCATGGCGGAGGCGGAAATGCCCGCCGGGCAGCTTCGGACAAACGCCTTTGTTTCTGCCGTCTCCGTCTGGGCCCAGCGCGATCATGCCGCAGCGCTGGCCTATGCCGAGACGCTCCCGCAGGGAAGCCTCCGCTCACAGGCCCTGACCCTGGCGGTCCACACGTGGGCCCGGACTGATCCCGGGGCAGCGTTGCAATACGCGGTGGGGCTTCCCGCGTCCTCCCTTCGCAACAACGTTCTGGGCGGCAGTTTGCAGCAATGGATGACCCGCGACCCGGACGCAGCGTTGCGGTGGCTCTCCGCCAATCCGGGGGTCTCTTCGCAACCGGTCATCGAAACCGCAGCCCGCAGCCTCGTTTATCAGGACCCGCAGGCGGCGTACCAGTTGGTCGCCCGGGGGCCGGAGGGTGAATCGCGCAATCGTCTCTACCAGAATGTGGCGTTTCAATGGGCCGCCCGCGATCCCGGAGCGGCGGAGGCAGCCTATGCGGCGATGCCGCCCGGTCCGGGTCGCGACGAGTTTCTTCAGGGGATGATCGGCGGAATCGCCCGGACAGATCCCGTCGCCGCCAGCCAGCGGGTGGACCGCCTGCCGGAAGGCAGGGAGCGGGAGCAGGCCATCAACCGGGTAGCCGCCGCCTGGGGCGAGAACAATCCAACGGCCGCAATCGCTTGGGTACTGGAAAAAACCGAGGGGGACTCGGGCGACCAGGCCCTCTCCAACATCGTCGGAACCTGGGCGCGCAACGATCTTCAAGCCGCCGAACACTGGCTTGATACCGTGCCGCCGAGTTCCACCCGGGACGCCGCGGTGGGGCAGTTCATCGGCGTCCTGAGCGAGAGCAATCCGCAAAACGCCATCGGCTGGGCGATCTCCATTGAAAACGAGAAGCAGCGGACCAACAGCGTGAACCGGGTCGTCCGCCAATGGATGCGGACGGATGCCAACGGCGCAAGGGCGTGGGTGGAGAGGGCGGACCTGCCGGACAAGCTGCGGGAATCGCTCCTGAAAATCCGGTAATCCGGCAGGGAGTTACCGGGCGTGAAGGAACGGACGCGAAGGAAAAACCGGAAACCCCATGGGCCCACCAGGATTCGAACCTGGGACCAAGGGATTATGAGTCCCCTGCTCTAACCGCTGAGCTATAGGCCCTAAATTGTTGATTCGCAGAGACTTAAGTGGGATTTTGAAATCCCAGAAAAGCCCCGTTGACCACCGCCGTTGATCACCTCGGAACTTGCCAACGGAGCCGCAAAGCCTACAATCGCCTTGTGAAAACGGGCGATGTCAGCAAATGGAAGCAGGTTGGTGAGAACTTGGTGCGTCACGTCAGCGGGAGTTATTACCTCCGCGCCAAGGTCGCAGGCAAGATCATTCGGGTCAAGCTGGAGGCCGCCAGCCTGCGGGCGGCGAAGCTTCAGCGCGATGACAAGCTGGCCGCGTTGCGGTCGGCGGCGCTGCAAGCGGAGACGGCGGGGATTCGGACGCTGGGTGATGCGATCAGCATTGTGGCGGGCCGCGTTCTAAAAGGAGCGCATCTGGAAAAGCCGACCGTGGAGTACTACGAGGCGATTATCGACATTCTCCGCAAAACGATGCCCTGCGCCACCCCGGCCAAAAACTGGACGGCGGGGGCGATGGCGGCTTGGTGGAAGAAGGTTTCCGGGAAGTATGCCGCCCAACGCGCCAACAACATCCTTTCGATGGTGCGGCGCGTGACGGCGCTTCTGGTGGAGTGCGGGGTGCGGCTGGACGATCCGGGGAAGGGGTTGAAGCGGGTCAAAATACTGCCGAAGAATTTGACCATTCCCTCGCGGGAATTGATCGACCAGATTATTGAGTCGGTGGCGAGCCAGAAGAAAAGCGCCTCAAAGGAAGCGGCGGCCTATATCGGGTTTCTGGCCTATGCGGGATGCCGCCACGGGCAGGCGAAAGCCCTGATGTGGGAGAATGTCTCGGAAGAGTGGATCACCTTCGATAGCGGAGTGAGTGGGACGAAGGGGGCGGCGCAACGGCGGCTTCCGCTCTTTGAACCATTGCGGAAGGTTCTGGAACCGCTCCGCTACAAGGGGGCTACGGGGCCGATCTTTGCGATGCAAAGCCCGCGCATTGCGCTGGCCAATGCCTGCCAGCGGCTGGGGGTGCCGCATTTGCGGCTCCATGACCTCCGGCATTTCTTTGCCACGTTTGCGATTGAGTCGGGGGTGGATATTCCCACCGTGGCAAAGTGGCTCGGCCACAAAGACGGCGGCGCACTGCTGATCCGCACCTATTCCCATATTCGGGACGAACACAGCAGAGAAAGCGCGAAGAAACTGGTATGAAAAAGGGGCGGCTCACACCGCCCCTTTTTCATTCGGTGTGTTTGCCGTTGATGTAACGCTCCAGCGCTGCCGGTGGTATGAGCGTGCGGTGGATATGCGGTATCCGGTCAAGGCGGCCCGCTTCAATATGCCGCCGGATGGTCTTTTCACTCTGGCCGGTACGGTGTGCCGCTTCGGCCACGGTGTACGGTTTTGAGCGCGTTTTGCCGACATTTTTGGCGATGAGCGCGGCCAGCGTGTGAAGCTGCTCCTCCGGCAGGCGTAGTTCTACGGTAAAAGGGGCGTTCATGGTCAATCAAAGGGAGAATGCTCACCGTTCGCGGTTCTCGTCACGGGCGCGGTGGCGGGTCTTGGTGCGCTCGAAGCGCTCCTTCTGCTTGAGCAGTTCACTCTCAAGCGTCTTGCGGGTGTTCGCGGCAGGCTTTTCGCCAAACTTGGCAATAAGCCTGTCCACTTCATGCGGTTCAAAGCGGGGTGATTGCGGTTTCATAGGGTTTAGCTGTGGGTGTTGATAAATTCAGCGATACGCTTGCGGGCAAGGATGAGCCAATCGCCCACGGTAGAAGATGGCACGGAGAGCAGCCCCTCAATCTCCTTCACGGTGTAGCCGTAACGGGCGTGAAGCCAGAGCGCCTCTTTCTGAAGGTCGCTCAGCGCAATGTAGGGATAATTGGCCCAGAAGCGTTCTCGCATGGCGGCTTCACCCGCATCGGAAAAAGAATGTGCCTTCCCTTGGGGTTCCGGCACCTCCGGCAGCGTGTCGGAAATCACCTCCCCACGCCGAGCAAAGCGGCGGTAGTGGTCAATGAAGAGATGCCGGGCTTTCAGCCGCAGCAGAGGCAGTGAGCCAATCTTCTCCTCTTCAAAGTGATGAAGAACATAAACCCAAAGGTCTTGCAGAAGATTCTCGGCATCCTGCCAGTGGCGGGTAAGGCGAAAGAGGTAATCCAGCAAGTAAGCGTGATGATCGTCCACCGCCTGCATCACGGCGGCCATTCTCCGGTCAAACTCATCGCTTGCGGACTGATCCGATGAGGGGGCTGTGTTCACATTCAACATCATTGCGAGGGCGTTCGTTGAAGGGAACGAAATTCAGCCGCCCTTTATCCGGCGGAACGGCGATTATTTTTCCTACCGCTCAAAATTCAGGTCATCGCGCGGTCGTTTGCCGCGATACCATCCCCGCCGTTCTTCCTTCGCGGCAGCCTGGCGTTCCTCCTGTTCTCGCTTTTGTTCGGTCTGGATGAGATAAGCCAAATGCGCCCGGTTCTGCTCACGCCCATGGGTGCGTTCCAGCACGGCAATGGATTGCTGCGTTTCCATACGCACAGCGCCCAACTGCTCCCGATAGCGGCCCATGGAATCCTTGTACCCCTGCAATGATTCTGCAAAGCGCTGCTGGTCGTGGCGGGTAATCCCGATCAGCTTCTGCCACCACCGTGCTTTTTTGATCTTGGTATTCAGGGCGATAAGAGCCTTTTTCTGCTCTCGAAGTTGGTAATGCTCAACCAGCCGTTCTTTTGTTTCCTCCAGAACACGGCCACGATCAGCAACCAACTGGCGGTGTTCTTCACGTTGCCGCTCAAACAGAGCCTCCATCTTGAGCGCATGACGCACGGCGGAATCATCCTGAACCGCCTCAACGGGGGGCGGGGTATCCTGTGCCGCTTTTTCCGGCTGGTGTTCCTGCTGCGGAGCGGCCTGCGGCGGGGCCTTCTCCAAGGCTTCCACTGTCGGAAGACGGGTCAGATCAATGTCGGACAGCCGCGCCTGTAAATCCGCCGCACGGACATTCTTCAAAAGCCGGGTCGGATTGTGTGCTTTCCCGTAAGGATCAACCACCACGATCCGCTTACGCCCGTGCGCCAGCCGATAGCCGCATTTTTCAAGATAGGCGTGGAACGCCGCACCGGTACGGGTACGGTCCCATGCTTTTTGCAATATCGGGTTACTATAACGGGTGGATTTACCCTGTTCACGCTCCCGCTTATTCTCCGCACGGCGTTTACAGAATATTTTGCCGTTCTCCTGCTCGTATTGCAGGGCGAAATCGGAGAGCTTGCGCTTGGCATGTTTGAGTTTGGCCACGAGTCCAGTTAAAGGGTGAACAGTATTGGCGATAATATGAACATGACGGTGCGCCTGATCGTTATGGGCGACAATAATCGCCTGATGCTCCGCCAGCCCTAACGCCTCAAGGCACCGCTTGGCGGCGGAAAGCATGGCGGATTTTTCGGGGCGCTCTTCCGGAGCCCATGAGAGTGAAAACGCGAATACCGGCTTTTTCAGCTTCGCCCCCGTTGCCTTCTGGCCGGAGACTTCTTTCAAGCGTTGCTGGTGCTGGGCCGTATAAGCCATGACCTTCCATGCTTTCGCCACGGAGTCGGTCAGCATGTTGATCGTCTGCGCCCATGAGATACGCTCTGCCGTTGCTGCCCCGCGATCATGGCAGTAATAAAGAAACGCCCCGCGAAAGCTTGCGCCGTTCGAGGCAATTACCGGAACCATGAGGTAGGCCCTCCCGCAAGCGCGTGGTCAAGCAAGCCCTCGATCAAATGGCACAGCCCGTTAATTTTCTCGCACAATTCGGGCGGGCAGTCATCCGCGTTCAGCAATTGGCGCAACCGGACTCCTATATCCTGAAGCTGGATGACAACCGCCGGATCAAGGGCGGGCGTAGCCGCTACACGCGGCGCAGATTTCGTCACCATCTGCCGCGCAAATTCATTAACGCGCAGGTGATGCGCCTCGGCCTTTCGCGCCAGCCGCTCATAATCCGCCTCAGCGAGGCGGAATTTGATCGTGTGCGATAGGCGGGGTGATGGAGGTCGATCAGCCATGTGTCACCTCCTGTAACGATGGGCATCGCGCATATATCCGGCGAAAGCCGGAAAAAAGCGCCCCGCGCGCCCCGTGCGGGAGGATGCAACGGAGGGCCGCCAGCCCTCCTTGCCAAGAGGGGCTTTGGACACAAAGCCACATCTTGCTACCCTGCAAAAAACGAGCAAAGCGAGCCTTCTGCCCCGCAGGGCCCATCAAAGCCAATAACGGTTCATGAACCATGAAACGCTCCTTTCTGAAATCGTAATGAGAATGAAAAAAAGCCCCTCCGAAGAGGGGCTGAAAGAGTTGAGTGACGGAATATGAGATACGCTTTTAATCGCGTATGAAAGCGATTTTTAGGTCGCTTTGCCGTATGATCGGCGACACCTCCCCACGTTCCGCAATAAGGTCGAAATAGGCTTTCCCACGTTTCAAAAGAGATGGAGTTGCCGGGCGGCTTCTTCCTTTCGGCTCCATGCGCGTGATTTTGCTTCCTCATCCAGCCATGCGATAATCTGTGCAACGACATCGCTGCCCAGCCCTTCAATGGTACCGGGTTGGTGGAAGTGAGAACGATAGCATCTTTCTCTAACGGGAAGCGGTGCGCGTTCCGGGCTGATCGTGCGGAATTCAAAATAAGCAATCGTTTCCCATTTGAGCGGGGTGTAAGTCGCTTCAATCTCGATGCCCCGCCATGTAAAATAATATGTCTGCGTTTCCATATCAGCCCCCTACAAATACATGGATTTCATCATGGGCGGTCTGGATCGTGAACAGATCGCCGCCCATTACGGCGTCCCGCGCCATGGCTTGCCAGTCGATATAGAAGCGCAGGCTATCGGGGATCGTGACACATTCCTCCATGATGCCCTGCACATAGTCTGCAAGGTCAGAATATACGCCATGATAGCGATCTGTCATCGCCTCCTGCGCTTCTTCAAGTTCCCCAAAATAGGCGATCAATTTTGCGCCCAGCCTGCCATGCGCGGCAATGAATGCGGCAATCTCGGCCACGCCCTCTATCCCTGCATATTCAGCAATCCTGACGCCTTCAAAGCCTTCATAATCATGAATAGCCCATTCTTCCGCGTTCGGGATCGGCGATGCGCGGAGCATAGCGGAAATCTCATCATAGATCGCCCATACGTCCTGATTGGCGTCAATCCATGCGCCGTGCAGGATTCCATTGTTATAGGCCGCCAGACAGGCAACATAAAGGCGGGGTTGTTCTGTTGCAGGAAAGGTTTTCATCTCGTTCTCCTTGGGTTTGGGGTTCATCTGAACCCTTGCCTTTCGGCGAGAGTGGGGGGGCAAGCGGAGCGGGCGGCTTCGCGGGGAACCGGCTGCACGGAGCGCAAAGCGTGGAGGAAGCTGGGCGGAAGATGCTCCGAAGCGCGCCAGGGGCAAAGCCCCAAGCGTTTAATGTTCGAGTTCTTGCGTGCGCTTTTAGTAGCGCATGAAAGCGGCCCGTGGGTTGCTTTGCCGAATGATCGGCGGCACCTCGCCACGCTCCGCAATCAGGTCAAGGTAATCAGCCCAATCCTGCATCATAAAGGTGCGTTCCTCCAAAAACTGAGCGCGGTCGTAAGCGCGATCCACCTTATTGGCAGGGGCGTGGGCCAACTGCCGATCCACCACCTCATGGCGATAACCAAGGCGTTCTTTGATGGTCGTCATCGCCAAGGCGCGGAACCCGTGGCCGGTCATCCGGCCCTTGTAGCCCAAGCGCCCGATGGCAAAGAGGATGGTGTTATTTGACATGGGATCGCGGGGTTTGACCTGACTGGGGAAAACCCATGGTGTATTGAAGTCGCCGGTTTCCTGCTTTTGCTCCCTGAGGATTTCAATCGCCTGACGGGATAGAGGGACGACATGGGGGCGGCGCATTTTCATCCGCTCCGGGACCTATCGGAAATTTTGTGTACGGGCCGATTTTTGGTTGGTGTAGTTTTATCTGATTGAGCGAGCTCAATCAGATAAAAAATCGGTCTCCGAACTGGATGGCAAATTCTCTGGCTGCTGCCGCCCAGTGCACTGGTGCCTTTTTCCACTTTTGGGTGATGTTTCGCAAGGCTAAGTAGATCAACTTCGTTGCGGCCTCATCGGTCGGGAAATGGCCCCGGTTTTTGAGCACCTTTCGAAGCTGCATATTCAGGCTTTCGATGGCATTGGTGGTGTAGATGATTTTTCGAATCCCCGGCGAATAGGCGTAGAATGGGATCACCTGCTCCCAGTTCCGTCGCCAGCTCTGACCAATCATTGGATATTTCTTCCCCCATTCGCTTTGCTCGAATTCGGTAAGCCGTTTTTCGGCCAATTCAACTGTTTCTGCCCGGTAGATTGCCTTGAGCTCCCTCGCTAACGCCTGCCGGTCTTTCCAGCCGCAGAAGGCCAGGCTATAACGCGTCAAATGCACGATACAGGTCTGGACGGACGCTTGCGGGAAGACGGTCGTAATCGCTTCGGGAAAGCCCTTCAGGCCGTCGACGACTGCGATTAGGATATCCTCAACCCCTCGATGACGTAGTTCATTCATGACCTTGAGCCAGAATTTCGCTCCTTCATTCTGTTCAATCCATATCCCCAGTGCTTCCTTGGTGCCATCGGCTGAGATCCCCAAAGCGAGGTAGACGGCCTTGTTTTTCACCGTGCCTTCGTCCCGGATTTTCACCCGCAAGGCATCGAAGTAGACAATGGGATACATCCCCTCTAAGGGCCGGGTTTGCCACTCAATGACTGCTTCCACTACCGAATCTGTCACCGTACTGATGAAATCCGCGGAGACCTCAACATGGTATTGCTCACGGAGAAATCCCTGGATTTCTCTTACCGTCATCCCTCGCCCATACATCGCGATGATCCTCTCGTCGAACTCCTCGAACCGTCTTTGCCCCTTACGGATCAGCAATGGCTCAAAGCTCCCCTGGCGATCCCGTGGGATCGCGATTTCCATCTTGGACTCCCCGGTGATCACCTTTTTCTTGCTGTAGCCGTTTCGGGTGTTGGCTCCTTCGGATTCTTCCTCCTGACCGTCTTCCTCTTCCCGCAGCGCCTCTCCCTTAGCGTATCCAAGGTGATGCGTTAGCTCCCCGGCCAAGGCTCGCTCTATCACATGCTTGCTTAACTGGGCTATCAACCCACTCTCCCCAAGGATCGCTTCTCGGCTATATCCGTGTTCTTTTATCCATGCGTCGATTGCCTCGACTGGGAATCCATCGTTTTTCTCTCTCTTTCTTTGGGTCATTTCCTTTTATCTCAGGTTGTGACCCCTACACAAACTTCCGGATAGGCTCCCGCTCCGCCGGTATCTCCCAAACACCGCTTTCAAGATCAAACTCATCCCAAGTGGCATAAATCAGCTCCGATGTGCGGGTAAAGCAGAGCATCAGCAACCGGATCGCCCGCCGCGTCCGCCCATAGAGGCGGGCATCATTGCGCTCCAGCGCCGCCAGAAACTTAGGCATCTCTTTAATATCGAGCGCGGCATAATGGCTGCCGCGCACTTTCTTCAAAGCGTCTTTTAAATCATAAGACGGGTCACGCTCACAACGCCCCGTCACAATGCCATACCGAAAAACCTGCCCACAAATCTGCTTCACCCGCGCGGCGACTTCAATGGCACCCCTCTTCTCAATCCGGCGCAAGACACATTCCAGTAATTCCAGCGCCGTAATCTCCTGCACCAAGCGGCTGCCGATATGAGGAAAGACATTGGCTTCCAGCCGCCGCATCACGCATCCGGCATGACGGGGTGTCCACTGGTCTTTCTGCTTCTCATGCCATTCCCGCGCCAGCGCCTCGAACGTATTGGACGCCTTGCGCAATGCTTCAAGCTGGTCTTCGCGTTTCTGCGCAGCGGGGTCTTTACCGTTTGCCAGAAGCTTCTTCACCTCTTCACGTTTAGCGCGAGCCTCTGCCAGCGTGATTGTCGAGTAAACACCGATGGCAAGGAGTTTCTCCTTGCCCAGATAGAAATACTTCATCCGCCAGAGTTTTGAGCCATTGGGCTGTACTAAAAGATATAGCCCGCCTCCATCAGTAAGTTTATAGGGTTTATCTTGTGATGTTGCTCTTCTGCATGCAATATCCGAAAGTTTCATTTTGGGCCTCCATTCCCGAAAAAAGGGGTATGGGTATATATTCCTAAAATAATACCCCAATGTATACCCCTAAAATTACAGGCTTCGGCTAAACGACCCAAAATCATGCCGGATGACAAAACCATTGCGCAGCAAGGCTTTTGGGCCGATTTTTGGACGTTACAGGATGGTATCGGAAGGGGGGATGGCGGAGACGGAGGGAATTTAATTAAATATCCAATCCATTGATAACGATTCGAAAATCACTCTCCTGAAAAAGTCATACCCCTACGCGATACCCCGAAGCCCTATGACGATTGGAGTGTATAGCTTTGAGCGAGGAAATGCAATAGCGATCCCGCTCAAAGCCAACAGAATAGTGCGTTTAAGACATTGCCCTACTGCGGGTATGAATCCAGTTTTCAATTTCGCTCTCCAGCCAACCGACACTTCTTTTGCCTAATAGCACTTGGCGTGGAAATAGGTTTTCTTTGATCGCGGCATAGATGGAACTGCGGCTTAGTCCCGATCTCCGGATGACTTCGGGCAGTCGCAGGTAACGATCTTTAATATCCTTGGGATGTTCCATTTTCTTCTTCTTATGGTTCAAGTTTCAAAACGTAGTCCACGGCCTTTTGCGCTTGGCCTGCGGCATCGACAATCCAGCGCCGGTTGTCCTTGCTCTTGAGGACGGTCAACCACGACTGGATATAAGCCACCGAGTTGGCATGCTTATTGATGACAATCCCTGCATGGGCGCATAGGAACGCCGCGCCAATCTCCGCCACCAGTTCCTCTTGGGAATAGGTCGCCATGTTGGACGAGCCCATGCCCCGATTTTCCAGTAGCGTCTTTCGCGCCAGCCGCTTCTCTGCGCCGGTCGCATGAACGATCTCATGGAACAGACTTTTGTAAAAACGCGGCTCGCTTTCAAAGTAAGAGCGGTGCGGGATGTCGATGCAATCGTCCTTCGGATTGTAGCAGGTCTGCGCCAGCCGCCCCTCATAGATAGCGGGCGGATTTGGCATGCCTTCCACAATCGTCTGGGCCGCCTTCGTCCGTTCATCCGGTGAGAAGGCAGGCAGGCGCGGTTCAGGAAAATCGACGCCGTCAATCTGCGAAGCATTGAAAACCGTATAGCGCCGCAGGAACTTCCTTTGTTGCTCCTCCCCATCATCTTCTTCCTTGGCGTAAGTCCCAAACTTCACCACAAGATAGCCTTTCTCGCCCCGGCGCACATTACCGCCCCGTCCTTGTGCTTGTTTGTAAGTCATGAACCACGGCGAAACATAGCCGCCCATTGCCAGCAACATGACATTAATGCCGCGATAGGATTTCCCAGATCGAAAATTTCGTGGGAACCCGATGGTGGCCATATGAGGCGTATGCCACGGCACAACACCTTCTTCAAGCCGTTGAATAATCTGTTCTGTTACGCGGCCATAGACCGATTTAAGATCGCCCTTTTTCCATGGGCCTTTCTCAGCCATACAACTTCTCCTCTTCTTTGCTATGTGGGGAACGAGAGAAGGCGTAGAACAACAGCGTATTTAAACGCAGAAACGCCGCTTACGACCTTGATGTCATAAGCGGCGATAAAGACGCACTTCTCCCAATGAATAAATATTCTATACCATAGAGCACGGGGAATATCAATATATTCCTATCCTTTATCCTTCCGTATAGTTCATGCTTGCTGCGAATATCAGTAACGTGTTATCCTAAAGGCATGAGCTTGATTTCAAGCTCTGGGGCGTGAGAACCCCTTATCATCACGGCTGGCATCAGCCGTAACTGGTGCTGTCTTCATTCAAAAAGAGTAGCATCAGGGATGTCGCTTCTCGGTTTTGACCGGGGGGCGGCGATGTATGTCCAATGGCCTCCGGCTTAAAGATTGCCGCGCCGTTTTTGATGATAACGGTTCTCAACCCCCGGTTACCAGAAGAAATTCTGGTGGCCGTTTTTCTTGTTTGAAAATGGGGGATGCTTTATGCGTTATTTCTATTTTATTTTCCTGCTCATACTCTCCGCCACGCCATGGCATATGGCCCAATCCGCTATGGATACGCCGCAGGATCAAGTTCGTATTACAACTGACCCAGAACATGGCACAATCACTTTCTATATTGACGATGAACCCGCCGTACAAATCAATCGTGATGGCTTGCATGTTGTGAATAGCATTGTTTACGGCACCACTATCACCGATACCGGCCCCGCTCACGTCAAAAAATTGATCTCCTCGCAAAACCAAGAGGAGGAACGCCATGATAAACAGTAGAGTCATGCGCCGCTTCTTCCTCAAGGCCGCTTGCGTCTCCCTGCTGGTTCTTCCCCTGATTCCCCCACCGGCAGGGGCGCAGTTGGCGGGAACGGATACCGCCCCCAACACACCCTGCACCGCCAAGGGCGCGGTCCGCGCCACCGCCAACCCCGATCCCAACGGGACGGGGGCCTACGTTCTCACCTGCGATGCCGACATTGGCCACTGGCGCGCCACCATCAACGTCACTACGCCCACCGAACCTGACCAAGCCGCCAATAAAGCCTATGTTGATGCCGCCATAGCTGCCGGCACCGTAACCGCCTGCACTAATGATATCACCGAAATATGCGCCTTGGAACGCACCCGTGCCGCTAACGACCCCGATTTTATTCCTGAGAATATCGCCGATGGTGTCAGTGTTCTCGGCGTAATAGGGACATACGTGCCGCCCGCCGGATATCCGCCACCATACCCCTATACTGGCCCGAACGACTGCCCTGAAATCGGCGATCTATGTCCAGACGGAACGGTCTTTGCCGGTCTTCATCCCCTTTTTCACGAACATCTCTACATTCCGACAACCGATCAAAGTAGCAGTCCTGTGAAATGGAGTGAGTCAAATTCAAATAATGGCGCAAAGTCAGTGGATGATGGGAGAATCAACAGCGATTTGATTCCGAACGATCCCAATTTCCCTTCCTTCAAACTTTGCAAAGATTTAACGGCGGGTGGTCACAGTGACTGGTATTTACCATCACCAATAGAATTCCACTATCTGTACTCTATCTTAACGCAAATACACGCAAAAGGAAATATCACTGATTTTTCGGGTAATTACTGGACTTCTTATGAAAACGTCTCCTCCCAAGCGTATTATCAGGGCATGTGGGATAACGGCAATTCAACCGCCTACAACAAAGACAGCCTAATGAATATTAGGTGCATCAGGCGGTAAAGCATTGCCGTGTCTGATTATTACTAAAAAGCATAATACAAGGATTAAGATATGAAAAACACAGGGCACTTAATCTGTAAAACTATAGTTGTTGGAATTGTTTGCACATTACTCTTTTTCTCTTTATCCGCTCGCGCGCAGTTAGTGGGGACGGATACCGTACCGGGCATGTCCTGTACCGCCAAGGGGGCAATACGCACGACGGCAAATGCCGGGGGATCGGGGGCCTACGTCCTTACCTGCGATGACGATCCCCCTAACGGTAAATGGGTAGCAACATTAAACGTAGATTTACCCACCGCCGATATGCAGGCGGCCAATAAAGAATATGTCGATAGCGCGATAGCAGGCAGTATTCCTTTCTGCGCGGATAGCCCAGCAGGCCTGTGCATCCTTGAAGCGCCGCGCTCTACGAATGATGATGCGTTTATCACCGAGAATATTGCTGATGGTGTTAATATACTTGGTGTGACGGGGACGTTGTCAGGCAGCGGCTGTTTCGAGATAGGAGATTTATGCCCCGATGGAACGGTTTACATAGGCTATCACCCGACTTTACTTGAGCCGCTTTATATTCCAACAACAGATCAGGGCGGCAAAGTTGTATGGAGGACATCGTTGGGTCCCTATCAGGGAGACCTTGCTATAAATTCGATAGATGATGGGCGTGTTAACAGCGATCAGATACCAAACAATACAACATTTCCAGCCTTTAAGCTGTGTAAAGACCTGACGTTCGGAGGTCACAGCGACTGGTATCTACCGTCTAGGGCGGAGTTGGCTTACCTATTTTCCGTGAAACAACAAATTGTAGCTAAAGGCAACATTACAAATTTTATCGTATGGTATTATTGGTCTTCTACGGAGCGAGACCGTACTATGGCATGGGCGGGCAGTTTTCTTCCAATGCTGCTCGACAAGTCATCCCCGAGCTTTGGAGGTCATGTAAGATGTGTCCGGCGATAGACTGTTGCACTTCCTTATTCGTAATATCGCAGCATTCCGGGATGCAACTTGATTTCGGGAACACAGGTAGCCCGGAATCATCACCGCTCAAATTCCTGATCTCGACTTCCCTTTCTCCCCGCCTCTCCATATCTCTCCCTCAATGACTTCTCCTTCTCTTCCTGTATCTCCCGCCGCCGTTCGTTCAAACGATTTGCCAGCCGTCTGACCCGTGAAAAATCCTGTTGGCGTTTGGCTTCGTGGCTGCTGACCATTCTTGGCGGTGTGGGTTCGGGGTGGCGTGTCGGGGGCAGCTTCTGGTTCAGGTCCTTGAGGCGCTTTTCGTTGGTTTCGGTTTCGGCGGTTGGCTGGTCGGGCGCTTTGGGCGGTGGGTTTTCCTGTGCCTCCTTGAACTTTTTGCGAACATTGGGAGCGTTCGGGAACGACCGCCCGGAGACAATATCATTGTCGTTGTTCATAAGCGGGACGGGTTAGGAGGCGCGCAACTCGCGGGGCAGGTCTTTGGACATGGTGAGGGCGAGTTGCAGGGCGATGGCGATTTTTTGCGCTCGTTGCGGACCGGGGAGGTCGGCAATTTTGACCAACCGTGCGCCGTAAACCATTTCGATGTTACGGAATCTCAGAGGGTAGGTGAGGTATCCTCGGCCTCCGCGTTGGCTCACTAATCTTTGCGCTCTGGCAAACTCATCCTCGGAAAGAGGACTGTTTTCGGTCTGGAAAAGAATGGGAACCCCGTTATCCGTGTCAAAGCGTTTCCCGTTGATCTGGATTTCGTCCGGCGTGAAGACCACCATGGTCCTTTTTGGGAAGAAAAACCGACTTAGAATCCGGGGAATCTGCATGAGCGACAAAATCCCGTACAATATGAAGATGCCGAAAATGATGATGCCGAAGTTGTAAATGAGGAGTGAGCCGTCCCTGCCGATAATCACGGCCATCGCCCGGTCAAACGGAACGGGGATCGGCTTTCCGGTGTAATGCCGGTAGAGGGAAAAGCAGAGCATGAAGACGATCCCGAACGTGAGCAACTGCATCAGCCAGCGGATCACGTCATACCGAAAGAATGCGGCATGAGTCACTTTTATGGTGAATTTTCCGGTCTTGGGCTGAAAATGGATCAGTGGCCATTCCGGAAGGCCCGGCACGACATTATTGATTCTCATGGGCGGGTGGCGGTCATGAATTTTCGGTAATCGGTGAACAAAGCATGGCGGTCGTAAGGCGTGCGATGCAAGACTATCGCCGGAGCGCCCACACGAATGATAAGCTGCCGCGCAAGCTGATCGTCACGACTGAAAAACCGCGATACTTCTTCCGGGGTCATGAGTTTGTGGGCCTGCTGGGAAAGGGACTCACCCGTCAAACCCTGCGTGCCGCGCACGGCGTAGGAGGTGGTTTGTCCGCCGCGATTGATGATCGTGGTTTCGCCCAGGCGCTTTGAAATCCAGTCCAGCGTGGTCATGTCGGAATTGCCGAAGAACTGCAACACGCCAGCATTCCCCATGAAGGTTTCCCAGCGGCTGGCGTAAAGTCCTTTCAACTGGCTGAGGTCTTGCAAGACGGGCCAAAGCTTGCATCCCAGCCCGGCAATCTGTCCGGCGGCATCCTCCAGTGCTTTCATGTAGCCGAGCGTGGCAAATTCATCGAGACACATCAGCACTGGATATTCCGGCTTCTGCTTTTCTTCTTCAAGGGCGGCCAGCGTGAGATTGACGAACAGGCGTAACCACCGCGAACAGGTTCCCATCCGCATGGCGGGGAGGCTCAAATAAACCGTGATGCAGTCGGTTTTCAGGCGCTTGAGGCTGAAACTGTGCGTGGAGAGAACCCCAGCCATGGCCTGATACCCCAAAAACCGGATATGCCGCCGGAGCGTTGAGAGAATGGAACTGCGTTCCTTTTCTGCTTTCTCGTAGAAGATATTGGCGAGCAGCAGCACTTCGCCATTTGCCGCCTCGTTGAGATTCATCTCGGCGGCCAGGTCTTCGCTCCCCATTTCCATGAGGCACTCATAAACAGAAACAAGGTCACGGCGCTGCTGATACTTCTCAAAGGTCGCCACGTGCATGATGACGGCTTCAAGGAAAAGCCGCGCACTTTCGTCCCAATGCGGATCGGCATTGCCCGGCGTGGGGACGATCAAGGCATCGGCAATCAAGGCCGCGTTTTCCATCAAGCTGCCGCCGTGGGCATCAATCTCCGCCAGCGCATTGAATCCCGCCTGAAATCGGCATGCCAGAGTGTGCGCGGCCTTGAACGGATCGAGGACAAACACTTCTTGTCCGAGCTTCTCATGCCGCCAGCGGGCCGTTTCCTGCGCCAGTTCCCCTTTCGGGTCGATCACCAGCACGGAACCGGGATAGGTGATGAGGTTCGGAATCAGAACGCTGCGGCCCTTGCCGGAGCGCGAACCCGCCACCGTGATGATATGCCGGTCATCCGCAATCCCCACGGGCTGCCCCTCCAGCGCATGATGTTCCATCCTGCCGCCGGGAAGGGTCACCGCCTCCATCGGTGATTGCACCGCTCCGAGAAGGATTTTGCCTTCACGGTTGGGGAGCCGGAACTGCAACTGCGGATCAGCGGCAAGCTGGGCAGAGTCTGCGAACATGGCGCTTGATCCCGCCGCCGTGGGATCGTTCGGATTTCCGCGTGGAAACCCGCTCAAAATATCAGCGGCAGAACCGTTTGATCGTTTTTTCGATGAGGGCCGGAGCCCGCCAAACAAGGAACTCATGGGCGATAGGAACGTGACGTGTCCCTATCAAATTGCGGGAAGAGATTGCGAAGGGCAAGGCTTTGTAATAATCTTCGCTTATACAGCGGCTGCGGGGCGGGTCGTTTTCAGGCCGCTTGATGGCGCGGCGTTTCCTCAATTTTCAAAGCGCAATTCGAGTATGTGTTTCCCATAATGCACATTATCACATTCGGCTTTATGGTAAGTCATAGGCGTGGCAAGGCTTTGAATTTCAATGGAATTGTTGATCTTGGAAAACACGCTTCCTCGAAATTAGGCGGGAAGTAGCGATAAATGGCTTTACGAGATTGAGGCAGAGCCTTGTTCACAGCATTATTAGGTGATAATGTGCATTGCGGAAACTGGCAGGGAAAGGCGATGCAATGGAGATTCCAGAATGGATAGCAGTAATCTCGGTAGTGGTTGCTCTGGTGTCGCTGGCAGTTCAGCAGCATCTCACGCGGCAACAATTGAAAGCTGAGGCTCGGACAAAACAGCATGACCGCACTCAGGTTTTGATTTTCAAAGCCTTGGAAAATGATGATCTACTTAAAGCAATAAGCGGAGATATTCCCGAAGATCAGAAAGCCGTCTTATTTCGTCAGCTTTGGTTTAATCATGTAGAGATGTTTTTTCGCCAAAGAAAATTATTTGATCGGCATCACTGGGAAGGATCAATGGGAGATATTGGCGAATTTATGAATATGCCAGATATGCGTAAACATTGGAGCCTTCATAAGCAATATTACGCTTCAGATTTTCGCGAATTTATGGATCGGGAGATTTATTCCCAATGGGCGGAGCCCCAATAAACGGAGCTCCGCTTGAAGAGAATCAGGCTTCAATAACCTGATGTGCAATCTTTTTTAATGTGGAAAGAGGAATACGAACAAATCCCTCGCCAACAGGGGCAGACAGTTTTTCCTGTTCCCCGGCTTCAAGAGCATAGCCCTGAACATAGGCGTTCTCGCCGTCCGTCAAAATGGCTGCGGGACACATTCCACCTTTGCACAGTTTCGTTTGAGGGCCGTTTTCGCCCAAAATCTTCCGTATAATCATAATTTCTAATAGTTAAGGTTTCAGGCGGCAAGATTTGCTACTCTAAACAGAATGCAAATTCTGTTCATTCATGACAGCGGAGGCCCTTTTGTTTGATCGGTACGGGAATCGTAAGTATCTCAATTTCAATGAGCGGGCGCTTTTTTACAGGGAGGCGATGGGGTTGCCTGACCCGGCAGAAAGAGCGTTTGCCTTGATGCTCTTTTACACGGGGTGCCGCATTTCCGAGGCGCTGGCATTTACGCGGGCGAACCTCGACCCGGCGGAGTCCATCGCCGTGTTTCGGACGCTCAAACAGCGAGCGAAGCTGCGGTATCGGGCCGTTCCGATTCCCGTGAGTTTCGTGCGTTTTCTGGAGGATCATGCCTCTGGGCTGGCGGAGGATGAACCCTTGTGGCGGTTTTGCCGCTCAACGGGCTGGAAGATCGTAAAACGGTGCATGAAGGCCGCCGACCTGAAAGGCATCAAGGCCACACCGAAGGGTTTGCGGCATGGCTTTGCCGTGGCGTGTGTAGCGGCGCAAGTCCCCCTGCCCCTACTGCAACGCTGGCTGGGCCACAGCAATCTCCAGACCACGAGCGTCTATCTCGATTTCATCGGGAAAGATGAGCGCGATTTCGCGGAACGGCTCTGGCCGACCGAAAAATAAGGGATTCCGGGCTTGAATCTCACGGGGATTGAAGAGTAAATTTTGCCCGGCGACAGAATTTGCATTCCGTTCAAATTCAACCCCTTTCTACGGCCCCCCACCGCTCCTTGCCGCTCTCGCGGCCATCCCCATGTTCCCCCCGAACGCCTGCCGCGGCGAGCGGTTCAGGGTTTGGGGGCGAACAGCCCCCATGAGATCAGGTTGTTTCACCACCGTGACCTTGTACACCTGACCAGCTTTATGCTGGCAAAAACTAGGCGCTGTCTATCTGGCTGATGCTTGTCTTTGACGGAGATTATCGGCCCATAAGGCAAGGGCATCAATCTCAGCCGTCAGTGCTTCCGGCTGCGGTAAGGGCCGATTCAATGCGGCAGCGGTGCTGTGCAATAATTCGGAGCAACGACCGAAGCCATCGCGCATTGCTTCGCAGTCGGAAGCTGTGATGACAGTCAGCTTCACCAATCCGGGCGTTCTCACCTCATTGGACAGGCGCCGAATGACATGCCCGACAACTTCCTCGACTGCGATTTCCCAACTATCACGCAAGGTCGTGACTATGGATTTGACCGTCCTGCGCCATTCATCCTGATTGCCCTGATCGAAATGATAGCGCTCATTTGTAAGCTGGCGGGTGAGGCTTGTCATGATGTCTCCTACACGCCGCGCCCTGAAGGGCGGCTCGTTGCGGCAAAAACCAGCCTTGTCTGTACCCCGGCTAACCGAACTGATCGTAATCTCCGGCCTGGGCCGCCTATCGTCGGCCGCTCGGTTCAACTCGAACAAAAAGGCCAAGTCGTGTGTAAAGACAATAATCTGACGATGTTCAGCCTCGGCGACAAGACGCCTAGCGACGGCTTCGCGATGCATATGATCGAGAGAAGAGACGGGATCATCAAAAACGATGCTGGATTTACTATCGGTGGTCGCAAGTTCGGCCATGAAAGCAGCCAAAGCGACGCAGCGATGTTCGCCTTCGCTCAGTACATGCCCTACAGCCGCATTCGGCTTGCGAGTCAAGGCGACCTTGAATCGGGGAACGCCATTGGCGCTATTTTGCTGGCGCAGTTCGACGGCGAGGCCGGCGATGTTAAAATTTGCAACCTCTTGGGCGAATTGGGCGCGTAACGCATCCGTCACCAATGCCTGAGCGATTTCGGTGCTTTTATTGGTAATACGGTTGGTGGCGGTCTCTCGTTGGGCGCTTTCAAGCTTTGCGATCAGCTTGCGACGTTCGATCTCGGCGATTACGTCGGCTTTGACACCACCAAGCCATTGTCGATCCGCCAGGCCGGTCTTCTCAGCAAGTAGGGCGGCATGCGCCGGTGAACCAGCTTCGGCGGTAAGAGCATTGGCGCGCGCTTGAATGTCAGCGACCTGCTCCATAAGCGTCTGCCGTGCATAAGCGACAATCGGTGCATCAATTTTGGCCGTTGGGTCGGCATGGCGTCGTCGAATCTGGCGATGACGCCACAGAGCGCACAGAACCGCGCTTCTTATCTCTTCAGCCAAGGTATCCTGCTGCAATTCATCGCGGATGGTCGTCACCATATCCGAAAACGCAGCACGTGAAAGGGTGTTCTGCGTGAATGTCGCAAGGGCCGTATCATACGCGGCCCGCGCGATTTCAGCACGCCGTTGGCTGTCGTTGCGCACAAATGCCTCGAAACGATCGAGACGCGTAGCGGCAATGGGCGTCAATTCCTGCTGACACAGTACACAAACGCTGCCGGGATCGGTGACGGGAAAATGACGGCCGGGGTAGGCTTCCCTGTCGGAAAAGGCGCGGGCGCTTGCCCACAGCGCCTGCCATGTTTCCGTACCGATCTGCGGCAATGGTTCATCACGAAAAAGCGCCCCTGATGCGGCTTCCGCCGCCTTTTGTGCCGCATCGCTTTCCCGAGCGAGTCGGCACAACTGTTCAACTGACTCATTGCTGATTGACGAAAATAAGTTATCGAGACGTGTGATATAGCCTTCGACCTTGCTCTTCAGTGCCACGAGTTGTCGCGCCGCGCGGGTCGGATCAGCGGCAAGATCCGCCGTGAGTTGAGCGAGCCTGTTTTGTTCGTTCAGCGTCAAGTTTGCCAGCGATTCAACTGTGGCGGGCTCGGTATTCGCAGAGAGCCGGGCTATCAATTGGCCGACCTGGGTTGTCGGGCTGCATACTGGCGTCTTGATGCTTTGTGGGGTCTGCGTCTTGATCTGTGTGATTTCAGCGACAAGCTTGTCTTTGACCGATTTGCAGAGTTGGGCCAAATTCCCCAGAAGTTTGAGGGGGAAAGGGGTATAGGCGACATCGTTTGTGTCATTGACATGAACATTGGCGGTGCGAGAGTCGAAAACACTCACTGCCGATAGGACAGTATCGGCCACTTGCCCCATCTGCCATATGCAACTGCGATTCTGATCGCCAATGGCGTATTCGATCGTTGCGGTAGGCGTTCCAGGGGCTGGATCGTAAATATCGGGTATGATGTCCTCGGAACGGCTCGGCATACGAGCACGACAGGCTTTCTTGAGAATACGGGCATAGCCGGATTTTCCCGATCCGTTATCGCCATAAATAATGGTCATGCCCACGCGGCGCAGTGTAAGACGCTGATCGGGAGCCAAGGCATTAACATGGCTGACGCCATGTATCTGTCGCAAATATACCTCACCACGACCGTTGCCGGGAGCCCGTAAATCCCCTGCCGCCAACGGAGCTTCTGCGCCATTACCCTTGCATATCTCCGTCAGCACGTCGATTTCGTCGTCCTCCAGCCTCTCCTGCGTCGCAAGTCGACGTAGCGCATCGCGCTGCCAGCCTGGGCGATCAGCAGACCATGCAAGAATATCAGCAAGAGCTTCTGCCTCTGTAGTCATGATATTTATTTTTCTCTTGGCCCCATAAACCGATCACCGTTGAAGTGAATCATATGATCTGGGATTTCAGCAATCCAGACTTCGGTTTCCCAGCCAATATCCTTCATGTGTTTGCGGAACTCTCCCATATCGGGGAAAGCACTGACGAATACCGGCCCAGCTTTGCTTCCCTTCAAGCGTTCTTCCAGTTCGAACACGCGCTTTGGGGTCATAGGCCCATGCGATGTCACTGCCTCGATCAGGAAAAGCCATTGCTTGTGTTCATCCCACAGAACCACATCCGGTAATTTATCATGGTCGTTCACAGCCAAGCCAAGAGAGGCAAGGATTTTCGTTTCCATGACGATATTCTTCTTGGCGGTATCGCCAATATAAAGCAGGCGCGCACCGGGGGCAAAGCGTGGAGCAAAATCCTCAATGATAGCCTTTTGCACCTCATTATGCTTGCCTGGTGACAGCTCAATCTTCTTGCCGTCCGGCAAGGTAAGCGGAACCAGTTTGCCGGCGGAACGATGACGGGCATAAGTGGTCGCCAGGGAGCCATGAGCCGCAATAAATTGCGCGGCTGCACCTTCCCATGCCAGGCTACCGAAACTCTGGATCACCGGCAAGGCGTCCTCAGTCAGCGCGTAATGGGCGCGCGGGCTGTTGGTCGGCAAGTCCGGCTCGAATGGGTTATAATCCGCAAGATGCGCCTGCACGAACTGATGCAGCACTCGGCGACGTACGGTCTCGCGAGTGTTGGGCTTGTAGCTCTTGCCGTAACGGTCGGCCATGAAGGCCATGATCTCGTTCGATACGCCGCAACGCTGCCGACTTGCCTTTTTCCAAGAATCTTCCGGGCCGATGCCGGCCAAGGCAAGCAAGGTCAGTGCCGAGACTTCGTTCTGCTGGGCGACTGGTAGTCCAAGCGTCTTTAATATCTGCTGCGCTTCTTCGATCCTCTTAGCCATGCGTTCCCCTTTGTCCTTTTTTCGGTGTGGCATCTTCCACCAGCTCGGCAACCATTCGGTCAATCGCGTCAAGATCGCCAGGGTTGTGCCGGGCAGCTCTCCCCAATGCCTGGATCGCCGCCAGCGGCGGCAAGGGCATTTTGCGAAGCTCGATGGCTCCAACCTGGGTATTGCCGTTCAGGCATCGGAAATACCCATCCAGCAAAGCACTGTTGTAGAGCGCAGCTAGACCAAAGGCTTCATCCTCGGTCAGGCTGCCGCCGGGGCGGTAGATATAATTCAGATGATTTTCCAGCCCGATCAATTCACCATCAAGCTGCGCCGCCAGCAAGGGTGCGGCAATCAGGCGCCGACGTTCCTCCTTGGCACTGAAACGACGTAACAGCACGTAATTTGACGTCGGCACCAGAAGCTTGCGTGAAGCAGGTTTGTTGTTAATCCATTCCGGCTTGCGGGTTTGGATCGGCCAGCGGATTTCCATTGGCCGCACATGATTCATCCAGAGCAGAGGAACGGTCACACCATTTGCCTTGCCAGCCAGATGCTCGGTAGCTCGGAAAGGCACAACCGGGCCGGTTGAAATTTCCAGACCAAGTCCGCGCAAGCTATCACGCCAAGAATCCACCTGCCGCAAAGTCTCATCATCTTCCGGGGATATTGGCAAACGAAACACACCCGCCAACTCGTCAGGGTCGATCACCTCCGCTAGTTCAGTTTGCCATTCGTCTGAATCGGCCAGGTCGGCCGCGCCGGCACTGCTGGAAATGGTCACCCCATGCCCGACCGGCCGACTGTTCCAACCGTCATCACGCAGGGCATGAAGAATGATGTTTTCCTGAAGAATCTCATCGCGGCCAAAGGCATCGCATCGAGAATCGAAGATATGGGTGCGGATCGGCCGCATCTGGGAGAAAAACCGCTCACGGAACCGTTGGAAATAAGGGCCGGATGCAAAGCTGCGCGGGGTAATGAACACCAACTCGCCACCTGAGGTAAGTAGAGCGGCTGCAACTGCCATGAATAAACCGTATATGTTCGGCTGTCCATGCACAACGGTACGTGCGGCCACAGCGCGCGGATCAGACTTGGCAATCTTAAAATAGGGCGGGTTGGCAATTACCGCATCAAAGCGACCGGGCGCAGAATCGTCCAGAGCGCTTGCCTGTGCCAGAATGAAATCCTCGCAGCGGACTTCTGCGGTGATACGGATATTTCGCTTTTCGGCCCAAAGAGCGAGATAGTCCAGTACCGCTTGCAAATGCTCCGCAAGGGCCTGGTCGATCTCGTAAGCGACGATCTCCACCTTGCGCGGGGGGCTGTCTAGTCCGGCCATTGCTTCAATGACCGCACACAGCAAAACCCCCGCACCGGCAGCCGGATCAAGCAGACGCATGGTCTCGCGCTGCGGGATCATGCCGGCCATGAAGGTGGCAACTACTGGCGGCGTCAAATAAAGCCCGTGGCTCTTACGGTGGCTGTCATCTCGGCTGCCAGCATAAAGGCAACCGATTCTGTCCGCAAAACGGCAGGGAGCTTCCTCACGGATCGCACGTAGCGATGGCAGGCGTAAATCCAAGCACGGAGCAACGGCGTGGCTCATGCGTGACCTTCCTTCGGCGGCTCTTCAAAAAATGGAATGGCCATTTGCTGGCCGCCAGCATTTGAGCCATATTTTTCGATCAGCAAGCCAACGGCTCGTCGGCATAGCCAGGCCAAAGAGACCTGATGCCGCTCAGCCAGTTCGGCCAAGGCGGCATATTCTCCATCGCTTAAATTTACGGTTATACGGTTCTTTGCGGCCATATCTCCTTGTCCCGCATAATGCTGCAGACTGTTGCAGTATGCACAAGCTACGGCAGTAAGGCAAGAGGCCATGGTTTACTTCTTCTCCGACCAGAAAATTTACGGAGTCGGGCCTGAATGAGACGCCAATCCCTCCGGTTACTGCCGGGCCTGCCCGTACTTGAGTGGCCGGATTCGGCGGTGATAAGGAAAGCGCCTATTCGGGTATAATCGGGTATTTATTCGGGTATTCTCAAAAATAGGGGGCTCTATTGCACAATTTTCGTGCAACAAGTTGGGTTAAATACTGAGGGCGTTTTCGCGGCGTATTTTGCCCACCCCGTTGACCACCTGGGCCCCGAAAAGGTGGTCAAAAGGGGGTAAAAGAGGGTCGGGAGACCCTGTGTTTCCTTGGGTGACAGGAAAAATGTGCAATTATGAGTCCCCTGCTCTAACCGCTGAGCTATAGGCCCGGAGCTTTTGGGTAACAGGGGGTTGCGCCGGGAAAACCCCCGCGGCATCCGCCCGTTGACCGCCGCCATTGATCCGCCCGGGACGCGCCGACGCCACCGCAAAGCCTGCCATCCCGTTTCGAAAACGGGCGGTGGCAGCCAATGAATGGAAGTGGGCTCATGAGAATCCGGTGCGTCACGTCAGCGGTAGTTATTACCTCTGCGGTAAAGCCGGTGGCAAGATCATTCGGGTCAAGCCGGTGGCCACGAGCCCGGGGGCGGCAAACCCTCCGTGGTCCGACCGTTCCGGAGGAATTGGTAAAAGTAAACTGAAGCCCCCGGCTGGCCGAAGGGACGCCGATTATTCTCAAAAAAACCGGTTGCCATTTATCAGATATACAATATATCTTTTTAGTCGATGAAAGCTTCCCCGGCGAAAAATTCCCTCTACCTGCACCAGAAAATTTCCGAGACCCTGCGCACGGAAATCATCAATGGCAGGATTCCGGAAGGAGAGCGCCTGCCCGCAATGGAAGCGATGGCCAAGGAATGGGGAACGAGCTACTTCACGATCCGCCGGGCATTGGCTCCCCTGGTGCGGGAAGGGCTCATTGAATCGCGCGGCAAGCTCGGCACGGTGGTGATCGGGCTCAAGCCGACCCTGACCAGTGTGGGGATTTACTACGGGGCGGACGTCTGGAGAATCCCCGAAGCCGCCTTCTACCGGAGCATCCATCAGGAACTCTGTCAGCAGATCGAAGGAGCCGGCATGACCGTGAAGCCGTTCATCGAACCGCGCCCGGAGGGGCAGCACGGCACACCTCCGGACGAGGTCGTGCGCATGGTGGAGGAACGCGCCATCCAGGGATTGATCATCCCCATCGCGGACGAAGCCGAGATGCGCTGGGTCGCTCAACTGCCGATTCCGAAAGCCTATTTGGGCAGTACGCCGGTGCCATGGCGGGTGCAACTCGATGCGACGCTCGCCTTACGAACGGCCCTGACCAGACTGCGCAAGAACGGTGTTCTCGGGGTCGGGCTGATCGCCAATCAGCCCAGTAATCAGGAATTTTATGCGCCCTTCTACCGGAACTTCGTCAACCTTCTGGCGGAATTCGGCATGCACACGCAGAACCACTGGTGCGCCGTCCCCGAAGAACTGCTGCGGCCGCATGAAAGCGAGCGATTCGGCTACGAAGCCTTTGATAAAATCTGGAACACCCATCCCCGGCAGCGTCCGGAAGGGTTGATCTCTGTTTCCGACATGATCGGCCGCGGTTTGTCTTCCGCCCTGCTCGAAAAGCGGATCGCGGTTCCGCGGCGTCTCAAGGTGGTTCAGTACAAGAACAAAAATGTCGGGTTTTTCACGCCTCTCCATTTCGACTGGATCGCGTGGGACGAAGCGGAGGTGGCTTCCACGCTGCGCCGCCAGCTTGAAAGGCAGATACGGGGGGAGGAACTCCGGGAGATCCTGATCACCCCGTGCAAGGAGTAAACCCTCCCGCGGTCCAAACCATCAAACACCCTCAAAAAATGGACGATCATCAACCCCCTGGAAAAATGAATACCAATCATCGGCAAATCTTCAGAAAGTTCTGGGTCATTCCAAACGCGCTCCTGCTCCTGGCCTTCCCGACACTCGCCGGGGCGGGAGAGGTGGACTGGGTGACGGGCAACGGAAGTCTCAACAGCGCCGCCAACTGGAGTTCCAATCCGAATCTTCCCGGCGAGGAGGACGATGTCTTCTTTTCAAGCGCCATCGCCCTGACTTTTTCATCAACCGGGAATCTGACCAACGCCTCGGCAACTTTCGAAGGAGCGGCGCCCAATTACCATATGAGCCTCGACGCGGACGACACGTGGACGCTGACCGACGGGCTTTCGGTGCATATGGCCACCGGCACGCTCTGGCGCGTCAATTCGGGCACCGTATCGGTCACCAACGAGAGCGGCACGGCCACGGCCACCTTCGGATCGGCGGATACCCGCGGAAGCCTGCGTTTCGACGGGGGTACCCTGGTGGCGGATATCCTCAATGTCACCGGCACAACCGGTGGATCAAACAATATCGGGCTGATCATGAACAGCGGGCGTCTGGACGTGCGCGCCGGCTCGACGGTCACCACCCCGCAGAACCTGACATTCGGAGCGGTGGCAGACAACACGTTTACCGCTAATTTTCTGGGCGGAACGAACTCGCTTACCGCCCCCTCGATCCTGATCGGAGGCAACGGCAAAGGAGTCGTCACCGCGGGTGGAGCGGATACAACGCTTTCGCTCAATGGAACGGTCTTTCAGATGGGCTCCAATGCGACGGGAGGCGGCAGCACTTTCACGGTCAACAACGGGGCGAAGGTGACCTCCAATCTCACTTCAGGTGTTGCCATTGGCAACAATGCTTCCGCATCGGAAAATATCATGACGGTGACGGGAGCCGGGTCGAATTTCCTGATGGCGACAAGCAATTTCTCCCTTGGCACCAACTCCGGCGATAACCAACTGATCATTTCCAACGGCGGCTCCGTGAATCTGGGCGAGAACCAGAACACCTATATCGGTCAGAATGCAACCGCTTCGGGCAATATCCTGACGGTAACCGGAGAAAACTCCCTGTACCAGACGGGAACCACCGAGAGCGGCAGTTACATCGCGGTGGGGCTCAACGGCGATGACAACCAGCTGGTGGTGACCGATGGCGGACGGGTAAGCACCTATCAGGTCTTTGTCGGGTTCACCGCGAATGCCACGGGGAATTCCGTGACGGTGACCGATGGCGGCGTTCTGGAAGTGGCCGGCGGCGGGCTGAGCACCAACCATGACGTTTCCAACACGATCACCGTCAGCGATGGCGGTGTCCTGCAGTTCAGGACGGCCGCACCGGTCATCACGACCAACAGCGGCGCCGGGGGAGCCATTACGCTGGGCGAAGACGGCATCGTCTCCTTTTCCGGCATCTCCAACGCCTCGACCACCGCCCTGGCGGGCCTCACTTACAACGGCGGAAACCATGCGCTGCGGCTGGACAATGCGCAAAATGCCAGCGTGGAGAATTACACGTTCGGGGGTTCCAGCCTCTACTCACGGCTGGAACTGCGAAACGGGGGCGCCTGGCAGAGCACCGGCACCCTCCTCATCGGCAATGGCGGAGAACTGACCGGCAACGGAACGGTCAACGGGGAGGTGGTTGTGCAGTCCGGCGGCGTTCTGGCGATCGGCGAAAGCCCGGGGACGATGACCTTCAACGATGATCTCACCCTGGAGATCGGAAGCGTCAGCGTTTTCGAAATCCAGGGATTCACCGAAGGGCTCCACGACCTGGCTCTGGGCGGAACCGGAACGCAGACCCTGACGCTCGCCGGGACGCTCAATCTGGTGTTCTCCCCGGATTTCAGTACGGAGGGGGAGGTCCATATCTTTGATTTCGACAATTACTCCGGAAACTTTTCGGAGATCAACATCAGCGGGCTCGCCGATGGATACTTTGCGCAGTTCGATGCGTCAAACGGCATGGTGGCCGTGATCGCCGCGATCCCGGAACCCGGAACCTGGGTGCTGATGGGGCTCGGCCTCGGTGCGCTCATCCTGCGCGCAAGGCCCCGCCGTCGTCTTTCCTGAAAAATACAGACACCCCCAAAAGAAAAAGAAAAACCTCCATGTTGAACTGTCGTCCCTCATCCATTCTCGGCCTTGCCGCTTCCGGCCTCATGATCCTCGCCCTGCCTCGGGCGCAGGCCCAGTTGACCGTCATCGAAGCCAACTTCAATGAGGCGCTTCCGGGCGGGCGGCTGGTGGCGGGCGGAGAAAAAGACCTCGCGGGCATTCACCTCACGGAAGGGAGGCTCCGCGCCTTTATTCAGGACGAGGCTGAAATTGTTGCCGGCTGGGACGGGAACGCCATCCAGTTTCAGGATCGGGTCGAAAACGCCGCGCTGCGGCTGCTGCTCGACACGCGCGACGTGGACCCGATCACCAGCGGCACTCTGGAGGTATCGCTGGAGTTCCGCATCGACGCGACGCAGGGGGCTCCCTACACCGGCTCTCCGTTGCAAATATCGCTGACGGCTCCCACGCAGGGGCACTTTCTGGTGGCGACGATCCTGGGCGGAGAGGGCCGCATCTGCCACACCAACCGGGACACGCCACCCGCGCATGAGGGTCTGGTGCGCGGAGAAGTGATTACCCCGGAAAAGGTTCATCGGTTGAAGCTGGTCTTGTCGCTCGACCACTCCACCTATGATATCGAAGTCGTCGAAAAGGAGAGCGGGAATGTGGTCTGGCAGGCCACCGGGCAGAAGTTCATCCCGATTCCCGATCTGGAAAGCAACGGGATCGGGGCGAGTCTGCTGAATCTCTACGCGGGCAGCCCGGATTTTTCGCAAGGCATGAACCCGCCCGTCACGGTGACCGTCGATAACATCCTCGTGCGTCATTTGAAATAACCGGCGACCCGCAAGAGATTTCCCAAAAGGATTATCGTAATGTTTTCCCTCAGAATTCCGGCGATCGCGTTCGGCCTGTTACTGGCATTGATCGGTTCCGCCCCCCTGCGTGCCGAAACCGACCGACCGACGGTAAAGCTCGGTATCGCCCGATTCAGCGATGCGGCCAAGCGGGATGTGGAGTTTCAACAGTATGAGTGGACCCAGCCGGTCTTCCGGGAAGAACGGATCGAGGCTTCCCTCATGCCGCGGGAGCCGTTTTACACCCCCCGCTTCAGCCGGGAGCAGTTCGACACGCTGCTGCGGAGATACCATGCCATCCATCTGATCACGACCGAGGAGCATTTCACCATGCTGACCCCGGAACTCAAGGCCCATGCCCGCATGGTGGGCGAGGCGCTGGCCGATTACGTCAGGGAAGGGGGCGGATTGTTCCTGAACGTTCAGGCGGTGCGGTATCCCGGCAAGATGGACGAGGAATACTGGAACGAAGTGCTCAAGCCGCTCGGCATGCGCGTGCTGCATGAAGGGGTCTTTGACAAGACACGGACCTTTGAAGACGTGACCCTGTATGGAAAGGGAGCGGAAGTCTTCTGGTTTACCCGCAATCTCACGGACCCGGGCTCCCCTCTCTTGCAGGGAGTAAGAGGCTTGTGCCTACCGAGACGCAGTTCCGACGGCACGCCGGGCGTCCTGGCCGTGGAATATTCCGACGAGTGGAAGGTGGTGGTCCGGGGGGAAAAGGAGGCTCAAAGCTATGTCACTCCGGCTGACAACAATGTCCGGACCCAGGAGACCGGCACCTATGCGGAAGAGCCGCCGGTCGTCGCCAGCCGCAGCATGGGAAAAGGCCATATCGTTTCCTATCCCGTGGCGCGGGTGTACACCGGCATGAACCACCGGAATCCGATCTGGCCGGAGATCGTGGAAAGCCGTGGGAACCCGGAAAAGGAATGGCCAAGCGACGGGATGCGCCTGCAACTCAATGCGTACCGGTGGCTGGGAGAGGCGGCCCTGGAGAATCCGGCGTTGGGCACCCATCGCATCGCCCCCGTGGCCCTCATTCGTTATGCCGAATCGACGAGTTGGGACAACCAGCCGTTTCGCTCCATGAAATCGGAGGGAGAGGAAGTCAAGGGCATCTTCGGGGCGCGGAGCAGCTTCAGCAATGGCAAAGGCACGGTGGAGCAATACGTGCAGGCGGCGAAGAAGGCCGGTTTGAAATTCATCGTGTTCAGCGATCCGCTGGAAGAGCTGACCGCCGAAAAACTGGAAGCCCTCAAGAAAGCCTGCGCGGAAGCGAGCGCCGCGGGCGATTTCTACGCCAGCCCCGGCGTGCAGTTCACCGACGGGGCGGGAATCCGCTGGGCCATCTGGGGGGAGCGCCTGGTCTATCCGGCGGAAACCTTCAAGCCGAAGGTATCCGAGAAAATTTATCCCCTGTGGGACGGCAAGCGGGTTCTCGCGCGGGGCGCTTACATGGACATCTGCGGCCAGCCGGGAAGCGGCGTACTCAGCTTCAGGGAGCTTCGGGCAAACGGGTCGCATCCTGAAAATCTCTGGTGGTATTGGCACTATTTCCCGCGGGTCTATGAAGATGACCAACTGGTGGAAGACCAGTACGACGAGTTCCTCTATGGCCTGCGGGATATGCGGAAGGTAGCGATCGTCTCCTACACCGGCATCGATGCTCCGGAGAAGGTGGAAGCGGCGGCAAACCGCTACTATACAAGCTTTCCGGATATGGCGTCCGCCCACAAGGCCCTCAACAGTCACTTCCAGAAGAATGTTTACGGCATGCCCTGGTGGCCGAATTTCCATGTCAGCGAAGGGCCGCGCATCGTGGAATGGAATGCGATCAATCCGCAGATGGAGGAAAACTGGCGTTACACCAGGGGGGCGCAGCGGGTGCGCCTGAAGTTCGATGTACGGTCCGAAAACGGGATCGCGGAAATCAAGGTCCATGACGCGGACCTCGGAGCGGTGCGGAGATTCGCAGGACAGGGAGAAAAGGCCATCACCCGGGAGTTCGAGATGGTGCACGACCGGGCGCATTATCTGACCCTGGAAGTGACGGACACGCAAGGGCGGAAAGCGTTCTCCCAATACTGGCACGTTTACTCCTACAAACAGGGCCTCTTTCGCTGCGGGGATAATCTGAACATTCTTGGCCCGCTGGGAATGCAGTGGCACCCGGATCGCAACCAGTTCTTCGACGCGGCGAAGAACTTCCAGAATGGGTGGGGGTTCGGGCTTGAGGGGTTCGATACCAGCATCCCCCTTTTGCCGATGCCGGAGGCGCGGCTGCAGGAGACGGTGAACATCCGGGGCGTGGGGGCCTATCCCTCTCCGGACAACGCGCCCGGAATGGCCAGCAAGATCATGGATGTGGAGCTTAACAGTTACAACATGCAGATCGTTGCAATGAAGCTGGAAAAGCTGGCCGAACGCTTCAATACCGACGTCCGCCCGGCCCCGGCGATGGGTTCCTCTCCCATGGATGTTTCCGAGAATGAATATTTCCGCCGCACGCACCGGCTGATCTCTCCGGAAGATCGCATCGATTGGTACACGGCCTGGAATCATCGTCGCGGAAGGGAGGGGCGCAAGGATTACGAGGGCTCCTTCAACTGGCACGAGGGGGAGATCGAATTCAAGCAGGACGTCGTCCTGCAGGGACGGGTGCCGATCCCGCTGTTGCGGATGACCGCTCCCCATGATCCGGAAAAGGGCTGGGGCATGCATTTCGTCGCCGCATCAGGCCCCGGGGCGGCCCAGGACGTGAAGCTCACCCCGGGTAAACGGGAGATTCTGGAAGGAACCCTCGGGGCGGGCGGCTTCATCAGCCAGCTACCCTCGCTGGTGGGCTACCAAGCCTTCCTGGCCGGACCCGGAACGGAGTACCAGTATCGCGCCGATCTGCCCAGGAGCATCATGGTCGGGCTGGGGCGGGACGGTCAGGAAGTGAAAGCGGGGACGGTCTTCAAATACCGGTTCGCGGTGGCCGCTTTCACGGATACCAAGCCGGATGCCGAATTGCTTGAGCACACCACCCGTGCCATGAATCTGGGAGGCGGGAACGACGGGTATCCGCTGAAGGTGGAGACCGGCCGGTTGAAAGACACCGGATTTTTCCTGACCGTGGCGGCGGAGGATCACGAGGTCCGTTTCAACGCCGGGCCGCAGAAGTTGATCATTGATCTGCCGATCGTCGTGCAGGGCATCGAAGACAACGGGTGCGTGGCGGTTTACAGTACACGGCGGCCGTGGTTCCGGTTCGTTCCGGTGGTGGGAGACAAGGCGTATTTCCAGGAACCGATCGACGATGAAAACACGATCTGGGCGGGCAATCTTTTCACGGCGGATCACACGGAGATCCGGCTGACGGCGGTGATCGACGGGCAGAACCGGGACCGGAAACCGTTTCTGGAAGTGCATAACCCGACGCAGAAGCCGATTGAGACAACGATTCGTTCGCCACGGCACGCCCCGGAGTTCGGGGGGATGAGCGCCAGGGTCCGCATTCCGGAGGGAGCAAGCATCCGGCTGAACATCGAAAACGGCGCACTGACGCCGCAAGATGGAGAATAGACATGAATAGGCATCGAGAGTTTCCAGCCCGTTTGGGAGCGAATCCGCCACGCTCCGGCGTGACGTTAGCAGAACTTCTGGTGGTGATGGCGGTTCTCGCGGCTCTGGCCGCGTTGCTGATGCCGGTCATCAACGGAGCCCTGGCCACGTCGCGGAAGGCCGTCTGCGCCCAGAACCTCAAAACGCATCATCACGGCATCGTGACTTATTCCAATGATCACAACGGGGAGATCGTTTACGCCAGCATTGCCGGTCAGGACATCTGGCAGGGCATCCTCGTCAAGGGAGGCTATCTGCCGGAAGCCAAAAAGGGGGCCAATTACATTCCGCACGGCCTGCGCTGCCCGGCCAATCCCGCCGGGTACCAGCCCGGGATCAAGAGTCCGGGGGGAGAGTTGAGATTCAAGTACGGCACTCCCAACTATCTCTACAACATCCTGGCGGGAACACCGGTATCCGTGGACCGGCCGCGTCTGCCCCAGCTGGTCTCCAGCGGGAAGGCGTTGCTTTTCGAGGGAGGCGAGGTCAGGACATGGGGCACTCCCTTCCGCTGCAACTACGCGCTCCAGCCCAATACGCTCTCCTTTGACCCGAAGAACCCGAACTACGCGATCGGCGATGTCCATAACGGCGGCTCGCACGTCCTCTTCTGGGACGGGCATGTGGAAACCTTTGCCGAAGGAATGATCGACCCGCGGATCGCCCAGTGGATGACTCCCTGAACGGCTATGAAGAACGACGATCTGATCGCTTTCCTCGAACCGGTTTCCAACCGCTTTCGCACCGCGGAGTGGCGCGATGCGACCGGGACGATTGAGGACGTAAGCGGCGACGCGGAGAAGCTCATGATCCGGACCGGCCTTCCGGCGGGAATTTATCGCGGCGCCATCGTGACACGGGAAGGGGCGTTCGAGATGCAAAGCGCCATGATCGGGATGACACGCGCTCCGGACGGCGCATGCGTCCCCTTTGGGCCGTGGGATCTCAATCATCTGGAGAATGTCATGGCTGTCCCCATGGCTCTGGTGACGGTAAACCGGCGATTTCGCGGCGGCCTCTGGTTCTCCATGCCCGGCCCGGAAAAAATCGCCGCGGGCGTGCTGACGGCGGATTTCGGGTTCGAGCATGAAGGCGGCGAACTGGAACTGACGCTCGAACTCTCCCCGCGGGACCGGAACCGGTTTTCATGGAATGCCGTGAAATCGCTCGAATTGCGGCGGGACGACCGGAACGCGCTGGAATGGAAACCGCTCGCCTCCCGCAGGCCGCGATTTTTCACGGCGGGGCTGGAGCGGGAAGCGCTCGCGCAAAAACTGCGCGCGCATGAAGGTTTCGCCGCGGCCGGAGAGCTGCTGGAAGCTCCGGTGGAGGAATGGAAGCTCTACCATGGACAGAATGACGGGGTCTTTGATCTCGCCTGCCTGATCGGCTATGCCACGGGGGATCAGGAAATTCTATCCAAGGCGAAACGCGCCCTCCTCACGCTCTGCGAAACCAGAAGCTGGAGCGGTCGCCCGGACCCGCTGCTGATCGGCGGGGACAACGACCGGGGCATCGGCTTCCGCCTGTCGGTCGTCGGGGTGGGTTGGGAGTTTCTCCGGGACTTTCTCAGCGACGGGGAACGAGAGACCGTACGGAGCAAGGCGGAGGAATACCTGGGCAAGATGACTGATTTCACCCTCCTGCAACGCGGTTACATGGGGTGCCCGACTCCCGATGAACATTCGCTCGGCACCTGGTGGGGCGTGGGCATTGCCTGCATGGCGTTTTATGACGAACTGGCGATCGCCAGGAAGGCGCTCCGCTTCTTCCATGCCCTGATGGTGAAAGGGCTCGGCATGTTTTCTTCCAGCGGAAAGGAACCGTGGGCGACGTATCAGCCGATCTGGCCCGCCCGGTATTTTGCGGCGGCCATTGAGTTTGGCGGGCGCATCCGCGAAGTGGATGAAAGCCCGTTCCTGGATCATCTGGCCCAGGCGCTGCTCACCTGTTTCCGCTCTCCCAACACCCAGGAAATGCAGAGAGGGCTGCGCACCGTGGAGCACCGGGTGCTGACGGCGTTTCTCAACGCGTTTCATCCGACACCGGGGGTGCCCGCCATTTACCGGGCCTTCGTGGAGGAAGAGCGACGGCAGGCGGGAAAGGTCTGCTGGGGAATGTTTGATCTCCTCTATGGACCAACGGAACCGGTCGAGCCGGCGGCGTTTCCGGAGGCGCCATTGTTTAGCCGGGATACCGGCGATGTGATCGCCACCATCGGCCCGCGACGGGTGAACATTCAGATCAACGGCGGCAACCAGACCGGCATGCGCAACAGTTTCCGGCTGCAACCGCATAACCGGGAGCGGGCGCGTTCCATGGGGGATTTCATCCTCAGTGTGGATGGCGATCCCGTGTTGACCCGGATTCTGGGAAGCTACGGAATATTCAGCGCCCAGCGCAACGCGTTGTGCTTTGAGGAGGGTTGTCTGGAAGGGGAAGGCCAGTATCTGCATGGGGATATTCCCCCGGAGAGAAGCAGCTTTCTGCGGAGATTCTGCCTTGGGGAGCGGTTTGTTTACGCCGATGTGAACCTGACGCGCGCACTGGATCAAAAGCTCCATATCCACTACGCGCAACGCGCGTTTCTCCTTGATCGGAAAACCGGCGTGATCCTCATTCACGACGCGTGGAAAGCCGCCGGGCCATTGAGGGTGGGAACGCATCTGCACTGTTGCGGGCGGATCACGGACGAAGGCGGAGGCTGCTACCGGCTCACCGGCGGCCAGGCCAACACCATCGCCGGAATCAAGTTCGGCGATGCCGGGCTGGCGGATGAAGAGCGGGGAGAAATCTACGCACAGGTTCTGGATGTCTCCGGAGACTGGCGGGTGCGCACGGAAGAGCCGTACTGGTTTCCCTCCTATATCTATGGCTTGAACGGCGCCGCCGGGCAGAAATTTGAGGACGCCCGTTACCCGAAACAGCAACGCTGGCGGCTGGAGCTGACTGAGCGGGCCCGCGAAGGGCATATCGTCTTTGCCCTGACGCCGGGGAAAGAACCGATCGTGATGCGCGAGGGACTGGCAATTCTGCCGGAGGGGGCGGTCTATGATTCCGGCGGGGAAGCTGCGGGAGAGCACTGGAGCTGCTCCGCCGAAGCGGTGGCGCACGACCGGCAGGGCGGGCGGGTGATGGCCGCGGGAGCGACCCGCTGGACCTCGGGCGACCGCGAAATCCGGTTTCGCGTTCCGGTCGATCTCCGTTTTGATGAGGCGACGAAGGCCGGGGTCATCCATTCGCCGACAGCCGACCCGGCCGCTTCCGTCTCCGGCTTCCGGATCGAAGCGCCGGTGCGGGTCGCCAACTCTCCGCGCTCCCTTTTGACGACGGAACTCTCTTTTCACTCAATCTGATGGAATCCACTTTATCAAACCGAACACAACCACAGACCGCCCCCCGCCCGGAAACCGAACCGTCTTCACGGCGGCAACGCATGGCGGAGTATCTGCGGAAGGCCGCGGAACTGGCGGCTTCCTGGTACGATGACTCCGGCCAATGGCTGCGGCCGGGCGCTCCCGTTGAGGCCAGGGAGCGTTATTGGATCGCCCCCGCCCTGTTCCGGAACGGAGCAAGCGCGCTGGGCAACGCCGTGGTGGGCAGGGCGGAAGTGGAGCGGTATCCCACCGGCCGGTTCAATATCTTCACCACCAATATCGCCATTTCGCTCCTGGTGCAGGAAGCGGGCCATCTGGAGCCCGGCGTCCATGCGGAACTGAGCGCCATCGCGCGAGAGGGGCTCGGGTTCAGGCCCGGCAACCGGCAGCCGGATTTTCAGTTCCAGGGATTCAACGACAACATGCCCGCCAAGGCGACGATGGGGCTGGTCCTGGGAGGCGAATTGCTCGGGATTCCCGACGCCGTGGAATACGGAATCTGGAATCTCAAGCAACTGCGGGCCATGCTGACGCGGCGCGGGATCAACAGTGAATTCAATTCGCCGACTTATTCTCCCCTCACCATCCGGGCCATCAGTGAGATCGCCCGGTTTGCGCGCAACGGGGAAGCGCGGGAACTCGCGTTGGCCATTGAGGCGCGCCTCTGGATTGATCTGGCGGCCCGCTTTCATCCGGAACTCGGCGTATTGTGCGGCCCGGGGTCGCGCTGTTACACGACGGATCATCTGGCGCACCTGAGCTGCGCGGCGATGCTCTTCTGGTTTGTTCTCGGAGACCGCGCGAGGCCCTCGCCCATGCTGTTGTTTGATCCCGGATGCGATCTGGTCCTGCATCACTGCGGTTCCCTCACCTTCAACGTGGCGCAGGCCAGCTATCTTGCGACGGGGCATTATCATGTGCCGGAAGCCGCATGGCAATTGCTGGAGAAGAAATCGTATCCGTTTCGGGCGCGTGCGACCTTTGAGACCGGGCATCGTTCTCCCACTTTTCCCGCCCTCGCAGGCTCGATCGAAACCCGGCTGGAAGCGGATTTCGGCATTGGCTGCGCCTCGTTGCCCTATTCGCAGGGAATGACCAATTCCGGCAGCCTCTGCTATCAGGTCACCTACCGGCGGAGGCGGGAGGTGCGTTCCCATCGGGACATCGGCACCGTTTTTCAAAAGATGCTCTGCGGGGAGGAACCGGGGATGCCCGGCGAGGTTCCCCCCTACCGGGGGGAAGCGGATTATCTGCCGACATGGGGCCGTTCCCTGACGATTCCGGCGGGGCGGACCGCGTTGATGCTGACGCAGCCGCATCTGGAACTGGCGGAGCGCGAAATCGGCAAACTCAGCGACGCGGTGATCTTCTCCGCGCACTGGGGCGGGGCGGATGAAGTGCTGGTGGGCACGGAGCCGCGGCCCGGCTGGGGCGGAAACGCGCAACCCGGCGAATGGATCGTCTGCCGCCGCGGACGCCTGCTCATCGGACTGCGGCCCCTGGCCTACAGCCGCCACTTTGGAAAACCGGTCATCCGGTTGCGGCGGAACCCGCATTACGAATGGCTTGATATCGGCTTGTATGAAGGTTGCGCCCGAACGTTGAGCCGGGAGGAGTTGTCCCTCTGTTTCGGTGGATTCGTGGCGGAACATGCTAGCGTGGATGACTACCCTTCGGCAAAGGCGTTCGCGGAGGCACTGGCACAGGCCCGGTTTGAGGATTATTTCTGGACGACGCGACGGGTTCGCTACCTTCGCAACGGGTTGGATCTGGAGGTCTCGTGGGACCCCTTCGCCCTCCTGCCACGGTACGCAACGCTCAATGGACGGCTTCTGGAGCAGCCGATGATCGGGATCGACGGGGTTTCCTCCCCGGAGCTTCCTTTCGTGAACGAGCCGTGCGAACCGCCTCCCCTCTTCTTTCCGTGGCAAGACTTTACGCTGGGCTGGAATGCTCCCGGCAAACCCTGGAACGATATTCCGTGGGCCATCGGGGATCGGGGTTACGGCGGCCCGGAGTTGATATGAAAAAGAGTTTGTTTCCCTTTCGCGGATTCCATTACGACATCGCCCGCGGCGCGTACCTGCGCCCGGAATTTTTCCATCAGGCGATCCGGCACGCGGCGCGGTGCGGCTACACGCACTTTCTTCCATATCTGGAAAACATGATTCGCCTGCCTCCGATGGCGAAGGCCTGCCCGGAGGTGGCCTATACGCTCGAAGACTGGAGGGCCTTTGAGCAAACGGCCCGGCAGAGCGGGATCGAACTGGTGCCGCATTTCAATGTGATCGGGCATATGGAAGCGCTCTGCGCCGCCTATCCGGAACTCGCCGGAAGAGAAGGGCGGGAGCTGGATGTGGACCGGAAGGAAGTCAGGGAATGGATCGAGTCCTGCCTGGAATCGTTCTGTTCCGCATCGCAGGCACGCCATTTCCTGATCGGGGGCGATGAATGGCAGACGCCCGATCACCTGCTTGAGCGGCACCGTGGCCGGGTGGGGCGGTTGTGGGCGGAACATGTCAACGAGGCCATCGGTTTTCTCGTGCGGCAAGGGCGCACTCCATTGGTCTGGCACGACATGCTGCTGCATTTTCCCGAGGCTCTGGGCGTGCTCTCCAGAGAGGCCGTCGTCGTCTTCTGGTTTTATGATGCCGATGCGGATTACCTCGCCCTGGAAACCTTCAGGCGACATGGGTTCCGTACCATCATGGCCTCGGGATGCCTGGGGCATCTGAACCGGCGGCGGGCGGAGGCGGTGCAATGCGCCATCGAGGCGGGAGAACGGCATCAGGTGGACGGATTCATCATGACCTCCTGGGTGGCGACCCGCTGGGAGTCGCAGGAGGCCACGATGGAAATGACCGCGGAGATGCTGGCGGGGCGCGGGTATCCGGCGGAAACCACCGCGCTTTCAGCATACACCCGGGCGAAGCGGGACGGCGATGCCTCACCGGTTCACGCTCATCTGGATGCGTGGACCCGCTATTCCGAATATCGCGCCTCCCTGCGGGCTGAATTGACCGGCGACTCCGGGACGGAACGGCGGATATTCGAAAAGTATCACTATCCCTGCGGCCCCCTTTACGAAGCCATCGGACGCGCGGAAGCGACGGCTCCCCCCCGGGTGGCGGCGCCGGAGGCGGCGGAAGACCGCTTCGCTCTCGAAATCCATGAGGACCCGGAGGCCGGGCCCTCCCTGCGCTTCATCAACCGGGGGGAAACATTTGTCATTTATCCGCGCTACGGGGCGACCTTGCAGGATTGGCATCGGGATGGCCAACGCCTGATCGCCCACACGCTGCCCGGTTTTCTGGCCCTCAACCGGTTTGCCCCCGGCGGATATCGCAGCTTCACCAGGGCCCTCGGCTTCCGTCCCATCTGGGCGCTGGGAACGCATCACAATCCATGCATCCTTTGGCAGCATCCCTACCAATGGAGGCGGCTGGAACGGCCCGGGCGGGCGGAGATCGCCGTGGAACTGACGCTTTCCCTCGCCCATTGCGAAATTCGTTATGAAGTGGGGATTGAGGACGGGAAACCGGGATTCGCGTTTACGGCGCACGCCACTCCCCGTCAGGCCGGGCTCTACGGCGCATGGAGCTTTAACCTGCCGCTGGCGCTCGAAGACCCGGAGCGCACCCGCATCCGGTGGGATGGAATGGAGAAGGCCGTGAACGATCTGGAACCCGGATGGCTTCCCGGGGTCCAAACCATGGGACTGGTTACGCCGGGCTGGAAGCTGGAGATTCTTCAGGAAACCGGGGAAGCGGCGGGTTATTTTGTCGATCGGGGCAAAAGCGCGATCACGCCCGATCTGCACGGGGCCTACCGCATTCGCGAAGCGGGAGAACCGGTCACCGCCCGGTGGAGGTTTTCAATCGCCCCCGGAGCCGGGTGCGGCGGGGTTTCAGCATGAATCAACCCTCCTCCCCAAACCCGGTGATTGTCGGCCTCGACCTTGGCGGAACGTGGATCAAGGGCGCTTGTGGAAGGGCTGAAAATGGCCGTTGCGTTGATCAATCCGGGCTGCAACGCAAAGCCAACCCGGCGGGCCGGGTAACGACTCCGGAGGATTTCGCCGGGGAAATGGCGCGCTTTTGCCTCGAACTCAACTCGGGCGCGCCCCCGGGAGCGGTTGCCATCGCCACCGCGGGCGAGGTGAACCATTCCGGCAACGCCTATCTCTGCGCGGGCAAGCATCTCGGGGTGATGCGCGAAAGCTCCTGGGTTGCGCGGCTTGGCGGGCTGCTCTCATGTCCCGTCGTCCTGATCAATGACGCGGAGGCTTACCTGCTCGGGGTGGCCGAATCGGGCGCTCTGCCCCGCGCGGGCAACATCGGAGCCTTCGTGATCGGAACCGGCCTCGGCTTCGTCATGGTCCGGGACGGACGATGGTGGAAACCGGCGGGCCGCCTGTTGCACGCGGGCGCCATTGAAACGCCCGATGGCGCGATGGATCAGCGGGTGAGCGCCGTGCTGGCTGCGGAACGCGGCGTTTTCCGGGAAGACACCCCCGCCGCGCGCGAACGTTATCTCGATACCCTGGCCGGAGCGGTCGCCTCCCTGCTTCACCTGATGAACCTCGACCACGTCTTTCTGGGTGGCGGTCTGGCGGATGCCGCGGAGGCTGCGGGAATGGAGCTGGCGGGCGAAATCGCCAGACGCCTGCCGGGGCGGCTCCTGCCGGGATTCCCGCTCCCGAAGCTTTCCGCGCCTTCCGGTGGAAACGCCTTGATCCTGAGCGGGGCGTTAACCCTCGCCGCGGGGTTGCGGGAAGCGGAGCGGGCGCGTTACCGGGGTGCATTCGGAAACCTGACCACGGAAGCCTCCTGCGAAGGCCCTCCCATGGAAAAATGGTCGGCCCAAGCCATTGCTTCCCGGTTGGCCGCCGAGGAAAACGCAGCCGCGGAGCGGTTCGGCAGCTCCACGGCGGCCCTTGGCCGGGGCGCGGAATGGATCGCCGAAGCTATTGGCTCCGGAGGACGGGTCATTTATCTGGGAGCCGGAACGAGCGGCCGGTTGGGAGCGCTCGATGCCGTTGAAATGCCGTGCACCTACGGATTGCGGCGGGACCAGTTCGTCGCTGTCATTGCGGGGGGCGTGGCGGATGCCTGCCTGAGCATCGAAAGCCATTTTGAGGAAGACGACTTCAGCGTGGCGGACCTTGTGCTTTTGCAGCCCACTTCGCGGGACGTGGTGGTCGGTATTTCCGCGAGCGGCACGGCTTTTTTCGTCCGTTCCGGGTTGGCTTTCGCCAAGGCGCGCGGAGCCAGGACGATTTTCCTGCACGAGGCGCCGATGCCTCCCGAACCGTGGGGGGATCTTTCCATCCGGCTGCAATCCGGCCCGGAACTCATCCGCGGCTCCACCCGCATGAAGGCGGGCACCGCAACCAAAAAAGCCCTCAACATTCTTTCGACCACCTCCATGGTCCTCCTCGACAAGGTGCGAAGCGGGGAGATGATCGACCTGCATTGCACCAATGCGAAATTGAAAGACCGCGCGGAACGCATCCTCGGCACCCTGCGCGGAATCTCCCGGGAAGAGGCGCGGCGGCTATTGGAGCGACACGATTATCGTCTGCGTCCGGCTCTTCTTGAGGCGGTGCCGGGATAGGGGAAACCGGCCCCGGGAAGGAGCGCCGGAGGTCGCCGCGCCGTTTCGAAAAACGGGATTGATTTCTCCTGTTTGAGAAAAGTATCCTTTCCTTGAAAGGAGCGTTAACACCATGCCCGCCCGGAATCCCGCCGATCCTGATCCCAACCCCGATGAGACCCCGGCCCCCATCCCTCCATCGGAGCGCAGCGAACGCCTGACCACCCGCTGTTGCATCGCCGGGGGAGGGCCCGCCGGGATGATGCTCGGCTTTCTCCTCGCCCGGGCAGGAGTGGATGTGGTGGTTCTGGAAAAGCACGCCGACTTCCTGCGGGATTTCCGGGGAGACACCCTGCATCCCTCGACGCTGGAACTGATGCACGAACTCGGCCTGCTCGACGACCTCCTGCGCGAGCCGCACCAGAAAGTCTCCCGGATCGGCGGATTTTTTTCCCGCCGCTTTTATCCCATCGCCGATTTCAGCCACCTGCCCACCCGGTGCCAATACATCGCCTTCATGCCACAATGGGATTTTCTCAATTTCCTGGCGGAAAAGGCGAAACGATACCCGACGTTTCATCTCCGGATGGAAAGCGAGGTGAGCGATCTCATCCGCAAGGACGGAAAGATGGCGGGGTTGCGCGCCCGGACGCCGGAGGGCGAACTGGAGGTCCGGGCGGAGCTGGTCATCGGCGCGGATGGAAGGGGCTCCACGGTGCGGGAACGGGTGGAACTGCGGGTGACCGATTTCGGCGCGCCGATCGACGTGCTCTGGTTTCGCCTTTCCAAAAAGGGGAGCGATCCCGAGCAATCGTTCGGCTACATCGGCCAGGGGCAGATGATGGTCCTGCTCGACCGGGGCGATTACTGGCAATGCGGGCTCATCATCCCCAAGGGAGGGTTCGCCGCCATCCGGGAGCGCGGGCTGGAGCCCTTCCGCGAAAGCGTCGGGCGGCTCGCCCCGTTTCTGGAAGGGCGGCTGGATGAACTCGGCTCCTGGGAGGTCATCCGGCTTCTGACGGTGAAGGTGGACCGGCTCGCGCAATGGCACCGGCCCGGCCTTCTCTGCATCGGGGATGCGGCGCACGCGATGTCACCCGTCGGCGGGGTCGGCATCAACCTCGCCATTCAGGACGCCGTGGCCGCGGCGAACCTTCTCTGCGATCCGTTGCGCCACGGAACGCTTTCAGAGCAAGACCTGGAAAAAGTGCAGCGCCGCCGGGAATTCCCGACCCGGATGACCCAGCGGGTGCAGATTTTTCTTCATCGCCGTTTCCTGAGCCGGGTTTTCGAGGAGAAAAAGCCGATGGCTCCGCCGTGTCTCGTTCGGCTTCTGGCGCGGTTCCCGCTCCTGCGGCGGATTCCGGCGCGGCTCATCGGCATCGGATTCCGCGCGGAACATATCGGCACCGGAGCTGTCGGGGCGGAGGGACGCTAGCGATCCTCTTTCACGAACCGCTTCGCCACCGCCGAATAAACGCGCCCGACCGTATCCTCCCGCTCCAGAGCATCAAGGATCAGCACCGCCAGTTCCTCCCGGGCGATCCTCCCGTGCGCGTCGGGCCTTTCCACCAGCACGCCCCCCTCCCCTGCCGGAGCGTTGTTCAGGCCGCCCGCGCGCAGGATCGTATAAGCGAGGCCGGAAGCCCTCAGGTACTCCTCTCCCCGGGTTTTTTCCTCCAGGATCGGGCCGATCGCCGCCAGCAGCGGAGCGGAGGCATGGGCGCGGCTCTCCCCCGCACCGAGGGAGGAAAGGAGCACAAAGCGCGAAATCCCCGCAGCCCGCACCGCATCCACCACGTTCACCACCCCGGCGAAATCGGCGGAAACCCCCACGGGACCGCCCCCGATCGTGCAAACGGCCGCCGCCGCATCCGGGCAGTCGCGACAGAAGGCGAGAGGCTGCTCCCACTCAAGCGCGTCCCCGCAATGCTGGGGCACCCCCAGCCGCGTCAGCATCGGGGAGATCGAGCGGGCAAACCCGTTCACCGGGTAGCCGCGAGCCCGCGCCAGCCGCGCCACCTCCAGACCCGTCCCGTGTGAGGCTCCGAATATGAGAAGCGGCTTTTTCACGCCTCAGCTCCGGAAACGGTTTCGCAACGCCTCGAAAAGCGCCACCTGATCGGCCTTGAGCACATCGTCCTCGTCACGCGAGACGAAGACCTTGAACATCGACTCTCCGTGGCCGTTGTAAAACTGCACCGAGCAGGTTTCCATCCCCATGAAGGGACGCCGCACCAGGCAGATCTCCGCGCACGCATCGGCCCGGATATGCCCGCGGATCGGGCTGCCGTGGCCCAGGTTGAAGAATCCGCGCCCGAAGGTTCCCTCGGGAAGCGGCCCGGCGCATTCGATGATGGCATCGGCCGTATGCACGATGAGGAGAATCTCCCCCCAGCGCGAAATCTCCTCCATGATCTCCGCGAAATGCTCGCCGTCGATGGGGAGGCAACACTCCTCGGGCAGACACCCGAGGACTTCGCGCGTGGTCAACCCGCTTTGCGCGGCGATCATCTCCAGCACGCCGTCCGCGCTCTCCGCGAACCGCGTACGCAAGGTTTCCAGCACCGCCTGTTTTTCATTGGGAATGGATGGTTTCATAGAGTCTGGTTTCCGGTCGCCTCCGCGCCGGGATAAAGGTGGGGCCCCGGCGGGCGAACCGGCTTCGGCGAGAAGCAGGTCGATCATCCGATGAAGCGAGGAGGCCAGGTTCGTGTGCCAGAACCGGCCCGCGAGCGTAAGGCGCAGCACCTCCCCATCGCGATGCAGCAGCCCCGCCTCCTCCCACTGGGCTGCCAGCGGCAGGACAGTGGCGGCAAATCCCGGCACTCCCTCTTCGTCCACGGCGGCGAGGTTGAGCCGCCCGGTCTCCAGCCCGCCGGTCACCCGTCCCTTGGCGGCATGGCCCGCCCCGGCAAGGTAAAGCCCGGCGAGCGGCTTGCGGCCCGCGGCGTTCGCCTCGCGGTAACGGGAGAGGTCCGGCAGATTGAAGTAACTGAACCCTCCGGCATGCCCTCCCGCCCCGGAGCCAAAGGCCAGGCAGGCGGCCCCGGACTTCACGAGCTGGTTGTAGAGGTTGCGCTCCCGGCTCTCCCGGGTGAAGTGCGCCGTCGTCAGTTGCCGCCAGCCCGCCCGCTCCAGCCGACCGACGCCCGCGGCGTAGAACACCCCTTGCTCGCGCAACGCGGCCCCGGGGGCGATCGCCCCCTTGCCGATCGCCGTCGCCAGCGGGCTGGAAGGCAGGAGCGTCAGGCAGTAAAGGTCCACCCCGTCGATCCCGAGGTGTTCGCAGATGGAGAGATCCTCGGCCCAGCTCTTCGCGGTCTGGCCGGGAAGACCGAAGATCAGATCGCAGACCACGACCGCGCGGTCCATGCGGCAGATTTCGCTGATAAACGCCATGATCTCCCGCCCCTCCAGCCGCCGCCCCAGGCGCTGGCGCACCCGGGTATCGAACGTCTGCACGCCGAAGGAAAAGCGGTTCGCCCCGGAATCGAGGCAGGCCGCCACCTTCTCCGGCTCGAACCCGGTGGCCCGCCCTTCCACGGTGATCTCACAATCACCCGCGAGCGGCAGGCACTCGCGCAGGGTTCGCAGAAGCCGCGCCAGATCGGGCGCGTCGAGGTCGGTCGGCGTCCCGCCGCCGAGATAGATCGCGTGCACGGGAGCGCTCTGCCCCATCACCGTCGCCGCCTCACGGCGAATCTCGCGCAGCAGATCGTCCACATACGCCCCGGAGCTGTGCCGCCGGGTGGCGTTACGGTAGAAATTGCAGAAGAGACAATGGTTCGAGCAAAACGGGATATGGACGTAAGCCACCGTTTTGCCCGAACGCGGGGTCGCACAGACTTTTTCCCAGGCCGCCTCCATTTCCGCCCCGGGCACCGGCCTGCTCGCCAGCCAGGGCACCAGCGGCGCCCGGCCATCGAAGGCGCGGCCCAGCGGATCGTCGCAGAGACGGGCGTGAAACTGCCGCAGCCTGGGGTCTTCCCCGCTCATCGCCGTTTTTATGCGCAGCCGCAGTCGGCCACGTTGCCGTCCGGCGTGCCGTGGCGCAGTTTGGTGATCTTCACCTGGGCGAAGTCCGGCCCCGGCGGGAGCGATTCCCAGGAAAAACATCCCGGGAGCAACTGCTCGAACTGGATGCGCAGCGGAATCGGTTCATGCCCGTTGCGCAGGACGAAATAGTCGCCTTCCTCAAGCCCGGCGAAGCGCTCGAAGATCCGCCCGTGTCGATTGGAAAAAATCGTGCGGACGTCGAATATCTTGGATTCAGGGATTTCGTTGGATGGATCGTTTGACATAGGGATAAAAAGAGTGCGGTTTTTTCATCAAGGGACGCCGGGAAACGATGCGGAAACAATGGATCGTCCGCGAGCGGCGCCGAACGTCCGCAACAATAGGGAAAGCGCGCCCGCGCGGCCTTGACCCAGATCAAACCCGCGGCGCGAATCGTCGGCTTTCCTGAACGGGCCGGGCGTTCGCCCGCCTTCGTGCGGGGCGGCGGGCCACGGCGGGAAGAAGAAAGACCCGGCGAAGCAAATTCGCCGGGTCGGAAAAGGCCGCAGAAAAAACGTCCTCCGGGCGGAAGGCATCCGCCCCCGGGCCGGACTCAAAGATAAGTGGCGTCCGCTTCCAGAAAGCCTTCCAACTGCCGGATACGGGTCGGGTGGCGCATCTTGCGCAGCGCCTTGGCCTCGATCTGCCGAATCCGCTCGCGGGTGACCTTGAACTGGCGGCCCACTTCCTCCAGCGTCCGGCTGTAACCGTCCACCAGCCCGAAACGCTGTTCGAGCACCTGCCGCTCGCGTTCGGTCAGGGTTTCGAGGACATCCTTGATCTTCTCCTTGAGAAGCGTGATCGCCGTCATGTCGCTCGGGTTGTCCGCACCCTTGTCCTCGATGAAATCCCCGAAGCTCGTATCGTCGCTGTCGCCCACGGGCGACTGGAGGGAGATCGGCTGCTGGGCCATCTTGAGAACGGCGCGCACCCGCTCCACGGGAAGCTGAATCTCCTCCGCCACCTCCTCCGGGGTCGGCTCCCGCCCGTACTCCTGCACGAGCTGCTTCTGCACCCGCATCAGCTTGTTGATCGTCTCGATCATGTGAACGGGGATGCGGATCGTCCGCGCCTGATCGGCGATGGAACGGGTGATCGCCTGCCGGATCCACCAGGTGGCGTAGGTGGAAAACTTGTAGCCACGGCGGTACTCGAACTTCTCCACCGCCTTCATGAGCCCCATGTTTCCCTCCTGGATCAGGTCGAGGAAGGAGAGGCCGCGGTTCGTGTATTTCTTGGCGATGGAGATGACGAGCCGCAGGTTCGCCTCCACCATCTCCGTCTTGGCCTTGAGCGCCTTGCGCAGCCATTTTTTCAGGGAATGATACTCGGCGATGAACTCCTCCGGGCTCAACCAGGTGCGGGACTGGATCTCCCGCTGCTTGGTCTGGTAGACGGCGGCGGCCTCCGGCGTGGAGGATTGCGTCTTGCGGGCGATTTCGTCGCGCAGGAAGGTCACGGTGCGGAACTGTTCATCGGCCAGGTTGACAAACTCCTCCGTCACCTTCTGCTTGAAGTAAAACTTCGGGTAGAGGCGCTGAAGCGCGTTGTGCGCCTTGGTGAACTCCTGCTGGATGTTCTTGAGATCGCTGGCCTTCCCCCCGGCGAGGATCGCCTTGTAGGAGGCGGCGGCGTCCTGCGCGGCCTTTTCCACCTGTTCGCAGAGCTTCGGCAGCGCCTTCATGTACCGTTCCCGGCTCTCGATCTTTTTGTCGAGGATGACGCGGTCAAACCGTTCGCGCCCTTCGTTGAGCTTCGTGGCGAGATCAAGATAGGCGCGGGCGATGAAACCGAAGCGGTTGACGAACTTCTGGACGTTGAGTTCCGCTTCCTCGATCCGTTTGGAAATCTCCACCTCCTGCTCACGGGTCAGCAGCGGAACCTGCCCCATCTGCTTGAGGTACATCCGCACCGGGTCGTCGAGGATGTCGAGCTTGGAATCGGTCTTGTCTTCCTCGTCATCGTCGTCGGAATCCTTTTTGCCGTCCTTGTAGCTGTCCACCTGCGAGGCGTCGATGATGTCGATCTCCAGCCCGCGCAGGCGGCTGAGGATCGTCTCCATTTCGTCCGGCTCGTTGACGCTTTCGGGAAGCGCTTCGTTCAGGTCGTCAAAGGTGAGGTAACCCTGTTCCTTGGCCAGCTTGATGAGTTCGCGGATTTTCTCCGCCATCTCCGGGGCGTCCACGTTGAAGGCGGCTACGGCGGCGCTAAGGGCATCGCCGTCCTGCGGCAACTCCGCCCCCTGCGCCGCATGGGAACCGTTCCGCGCGGGGGCCGGTTCCGGGGCCGAGGCCGCGGCCTTGGGAGGCTTGGCGGGAGCAGCCGGTTTCGCCGCCTTGGCCGGTTTCTTCGCGGGAGCGGATTTCGGAGCCGGCACTTTGGTGGCCGTTTTGGCTGCCTTGGCCGGGGATTTCCCGCCCTTGGCGGGGGTGGCTTTTTTGGAGGCCGGCCCGGAGGCCGCGGAAACCGGTTTCTTTTCCACCGGGGCGGCGGCGCTTTTCTTCTCCGTTTTGGCCTTGGCCGGGGCGCTCTTCCCGGCGGCTTTTACCGGGGGCGATGCGGCGGCTGACGAAGGGTTGCCCTTGGTGCCCTTGGGCGGTTTGGAAATTTTCTTGGAGGCAGGGGCGGCTGAGGTTTTGGAAGGCGAGGATGGAGCGGTCGGTTTGGTCATACCCATGCAAATTCAGACGGTTGTCATTCTCACTCCGGCTTCCGGGGGGAAATCCGGGTTAAGACGACAAAGGCCGCGTAATATGAGTAAGCTCTCGGGTTAGGTCAAGGACTTGTTTCTGCAAACGCATCACTTCCTCCTCGGGCAGGTCCGGTTTTCGCAGCCGCGCCGTGAGCGCATCGCGGCGGCGGGTAAGGCTCAGGCGCTGGAGATGGACCCAGCAATCCCGGGTGGCGGCCAGCGCATCGCCGGGGGGAACCGGGAGATCGAGCAGCCCCGCAAGCACGTCCTGCCGGGCGGGGCTCAGGCCGCTCAGGAACGCGGCGAGCGAGGCCGCCTCCCCCGGCTGGTAGCTTCCGCACAGGAGGAGGGAGGGGAGTTCCCCTTCGGCCAGCGTCGGGAGGATCTCCCCGTGGCGCTGGGTGGCGAGCCAGTCGCGGGCCGCCGGGAAAAGGAGCAGGAGCTGGCAGAGCAACCGGGTGGTGGGGGTGAGGACCGGCGGCGGCTCGCCGGAAACGGGGGCCGGTTCCTCCACCGCCGCCGGGGCGTAGGAGGACGGTTTGCCCGAAGAAAGGAGTTGCAGGAACGCTTCCGGGGCGAGTTCCAGCCGCGAGGCGATATTCCGCGCGACATTCTGGCGCAGGATCGGTTCCGAAATGAGCGAGACGGACTCCGCCAGCTTCCGGGCAATGGCCGCCTTCCCCTGCGCAGTGGCAAACTCCGGGGTGCGGATGAGGCGTTCGAGCTGAAAATCGAAAAAATCGCTCGCCGCGGCGATCCGCGCCCGGAACGCCTCCGCCCCCTGGGCGCGGATGAACGAATCCGGGTCTTCCCCCGGGGGCATTTCCGCCATCCGGATCGAAAGGCCGACGTTGAGAAGCGCGGGCAGGCACCGTTCCGCCGCCTTGAGCCCGGCGCTGTCGGAATCAAAACAGAGCACCACTTCGCCGCCCGCCCCGCAGAACCGCCGCAGGAGATGCGCCTGCTGCGGGGTGAAGGCGGTCCCCTGCGGAGCAACGACCTGCTTCACCCCCGATTCGTAAACCGCAATCGCATCCAGTTGCCCTTCGCACAGGATGACGGAAGCGGCGTCGATGATCGCCCGTTTGCTTTTGTGCAGACCGAAGAGGACTTTTCCCTTGGTAAAAACCGGATTCTCCGGGGAGTTGACGTATTTGCCGCTGAATTCCAGATCCTCCGGGTTGAGGACGCGCCCGCTGAAGGCGATGACGTTGCCGATGTCGTTGCAGATCGGGAACATGAGCCGGTTGCGGAAGCGGTCGTAAATACGGTCGCTCCCCTCGCGGCTTCCGGCCAGCCCGCTCACGAGGAGTTCCTTCGCCGAGTACCCTTTTCCGGCGGCCCAGCCAGTCAGCGCGTCCCAGGAATCCGGGGCATAGCCGAGTTGCCAGTCCCGCGCCACCTCCGCCGTGATCCCCCGGCTCTTGAGGTAATCCCGGGCGATCTGTGCGCCCCGGGTGCGGAAAAGGTTGAGGTGAAACCACTCCGCCGCGTCCGCATGAAGGGCAAGCTGGCGGCGGGCGATCCGGCGGTTGGCGTCCTCCTCCGGCGAGAGCGTTTCCTCCCGCAGGGGGATGCCCGCCCGGGCGGCAAGGCGCTTGGCCGCCTCCGGAAAATTCACGTTTTCGTAGAGTTCGATGAACTTGAAGACCGTCCCCCCCACCCCGCAGCCGAAGCACTTGAAGGTCTGCCGGGCGGGATTGACGTTGAAGGACGGGGTGCGCTCCTGGTGAAACGGGCAGAGTGCCTTGTAAATCGCCCCGGAGCGCTTGAGCGGCACGTAGCTGCCGATGACATCCACGACATCGTTGGCGGCGGCGATCTGTTCAATGACTTCCTCGGCGATCATGCGTCTCCCCAATGGAACAGCAACCGCGCGTTACGGCAACGACGGAATGTGAACCGGCTCGCTCCCGAGCTCCTGAAACTCCAGGGTGAACCCGTCGCGCTCGAAAAGCTCCCGGATCTGCCCCCGGAGGTCTTCCCGCGTTTTCTTCAGAAGCGCGGCATCCGTCTCCGCCGCCCGGCGGGTTTCCACGGTAAATTCGTTGAGGGCGGCGCTCCGGTCCTCGTCGGAAACCCGGTTGAGCCACCCGTGCTCATCCGCCACGGCGATTTTCCCGAGTTCCACGGCGAGCACCTTCGGTGCGGGGTGGATGACGTGGATCGTGCGCGAACGGGTGTCGTAGGAGACGGAGAAGCGCTCCTTGAGGTCAAAGCCGGTGCTGACGGCGAAATCCCCCTCCAGCACGATCTCCTTCGTACTGCCGAGGAACGAATGGCTCCAGCGTTTGATATGGCGGACCTTCTGCCGGTGGGTCACCAGTTCAAGCACCGGGGTGTGCTCCTGAAAGATCACCGTCCGGTCCACCGTCACCAGCGGGCGGATGTTGAGCTGGCGAAAGATCGCTTCCGTGGCGGCGGAGGCGATGGAGCGCGTCTCCCGCACGGCCGAGTACGAGAAAAACCAGAACACCCCCGCCATGGCGAGGATGACCAGCACGATCGCCGCCGCGTACTCGATGGGTGATCTCTTTGGCATGGACGCGGTGACTTTACGCGATCGCAAGCTCGGGGGAAAGCCGAACCGCACCGAAACGGCGGACCGGAGCCCCCGCCTCCCGCGATCCCTCTTCCTGACGGACTCCGGCTGGAAGGGGGAGTAGGGAGCCGGCCGGGGTTCGTCACTCCTTTTTTTTGATCGGGGAAAGTGCGCCCCGCCGGTTGCGATGAGGCCGCGCGGTGGTAGGTTCCCGAAACAGGAATGTCATGCAAACACCGCATCCTTCCCAACCTTACCGCGGCGACGACGGCCTGACGCCGCTCGACCGGATCGACCGCGCGCTCGCCTCCCTCGGCCCGGGCCACCCGGCGCTTGATGATCTGGAGGAACTCCGCAGCACCGTCAGCGAGCAGGAGAGCACCATGGCCGAGGCCCGGCAGGCGATCGAGAAGATGGAGCAGATCATCGCGAAGCTGACCGCCCCGGCCAACCGGATCGGCACCTTTCTGGCCGCGCCGGACCGGGACACCGCGCAACTCGTGGTGGGGGGCGCGGACTACTACTGCAACGCGGACCCGCGCGTGACGATCGGCAGCCTCAAGCGGGGCACCCGCGTGCTGCTCAACGAGGCGTTTGTGATCGTGGGCGATCTCGGCTACGACCCGGGCGGCCCCGTGGCGAAGGTGGCGGAGGTGCTCTCCGGGGGACGGCTGCGGGTCGGCAGCGACCATGGCATCCAGAACGCGGTGCTCCAGCGCGGGGCGGAACTGGAGACGGCGACCATCCGCAGCGGCGACGAAGTCCGCATGGACCCGAACTTCCGCGTGGCGCTTGAAGTCCTCTCCCGGGGGCAGACGGACGATTATTACCTCGATGAAGTGCCGGACCTCCCCTGGGAAAAAGTGGGCGGCCAGCACGAGGCGCTGGAGGCGATCAGGGACGCGGTGGAACTCCCGCTCCTCCATGGCGAGCTTTTCTCCCGCTTCCGGCATTCCACGCCCAAGGGCTTTCTCCTCTACGGCCCGCCCGGCTGCGGCAAGACGCTCATCGGCAAGGCGACGGCCTACAACCTGACCGCCCGGCTTCAGGAAAAGACCGGCGAGGCGATGCGCGAATACTTCATGCACATCAAGGGACCGGAGATCCTCAACATGTGGGTGGGCGAGAGCGAGCGGATCGTGCGCGAGATTTTCGCCACCGCGCGCGAAAAACGGCGGGAGGGATACCTCCCCTTCCTTTTCATCGACGAGGCGGAGAGCGTGCTCGGCACCCGCCGGGCGAACCGGTACTCGAACATCCTTTCCACCCTCGTGCCGATGTTCTGCGCGGAGATGGACGGGATCGACTCGCTCCACGATGTCGTCATCATTCTCGCCTCCAACCGCGCGGACCTGATCGACCCGGCGATCCTCCGGCCCGGGCGGATCGACCGCAAGATCAAGGTGAACCGCCCCGATCGCGAAGGCGCGGCGGAGATTTACCGCATCTACCTGACGCCGGACCTTCCCTACGATCCCGCGCTGGTGGCCGAATGCGGCGGGGTGCCGGAGACGATCGACCGGCTGGTGGAGCAACTGGTGGGCTGGCAGTTCGCGCAACGGCCGGAGAACCGCTTTCTGGAAGTCACCCTGCGCAGCGGGCGCAAGGAGGTGCTTCACCGGGGTGACCTGGTGAGCGGGGCGATCATCGCCTCCGTGGTGGAACGGGCCAAGGGGCTCGCCATCAAGCGGGCGATCGCCGGAACGGGGGAGGAAGGGATCAGCGAGAGCGACCTGCGCTGTTCGCTCGATGCCGAGTATCTCGAAAACGACATCTTCCCGCCCAGCGACATCACCGAAGACTGGCTCAAGCTCATTGATTACGAGAGCGAGAACGTCGTGCGCGTGGCCCCGGTGCGGCAGGGAGGCAACCGCGCCCCGAACCCGACCGAGGTGATCTGACCCGCCAAGGCCATGAACCGGATTTTCGGCATCGAGACGGAATACGGCATCGCCGTGGACGGACGCGGGGAGATCGACGTGGTGCACGAGTCGATCGAGGTGGTCCGCTGCTACACGGAACACGGCGCGGCGATGAAGTGGGATTACCAGCTTGAAGACCCGCATCAGGACGCGCGCGGCTTCCGCGCCCGGGAACTGCTTCAGGATACGGACGAAGCCGCCTATTATGAGATCGACCGCAACCGCCCGATGAGCTTTGAGGAGATCAAGAGCGATCTGGTTTTAAGCAACGGCGCGCGCTTTTACAACGACCACGCGCATCCCGAATACAGCACGCCGGAGTGCAGCCGCCTCTCCGAACTGATCGCGCAGGACAAGGCGGGCGAACGGATTCTCCACGAATGCGCCCGGCGGCGCAACGCGCGGTTGCCGGAAGGGCAGGAGGTGCGCCTTTACAAGAACAATACCGATTTCGAGGGGCACTCCTTCGGCTGTCACGATAATTACCTGATGGACCGGGAGGTGCCGTGGGACCGGATCGTCACGGCCATGGTCCCGTTTCTGGTCACGCGCCAGATCTTCGCCGGTGCGGGGAAGCTCGGGCTGGAGGGGGAATCGACCGTCGCCCAGCCGGGGCTCTACCAGATCTCCCAGCGCTCCGATTTCCTCACCGTGCTCGTTTCCATCGACACGATGAATCGCCGCCCGATCATCAACACGCGCGATGAACCGCACGCGGATATCCGCCGCTACCGGCGGTTTCACTGCATCATCGGCGACGCCAACATGAACGAAATCGCCACGGCGCTCAAGGTCGGGACGACGGCGCTTGTCCTCAGCCTGATTGAAAGGGACGCCGCCCCGCACATCGAACTCGCCGCCCCGGTGGAAGCGGCCAAGCAGATCAGCCGCGACCCGCTTTGCGACTGGATAGTGGAGCTGGCTGACGGGCGGAAAATCTCCGCCATCGACATCCAGCGCCTCTACCTGAAGGCGGCGCAGGATCATCTATCCAAAGACGACGAAGAGACCCGCTGGGTGCTGCGCGAATGGGAGGCGGTGCTCGACGATCTCGCCCTCGACCCGATGCGCTGTCTGGACCGGGTGGACTGGGTGGCGAAAAAATTCCTCCTCTCCTCGTTCCGGGAGGAGGAGCGGCTGGAATGGAGCGATCCGTGGCTGCAATCGCTTGATCTGGAGTACCACAACATCGACCCCGCCGCCGGGCTTTATCACGAGATGCTCAGGAGCTGTTCCGTGCGTCGGCTGGTGACGGAGGAGGCGATCCGGGACGCGGTTTTCCATCCACCCGCCTCCACCCGCGCCTTTTTCCGGGGTCGGGCGGTGGCGAAGTTCAACGCGGAGATCACCTCGATCCAGTGGGATGAAGTGGTCTTCCGCACGCCGGAAGGAACGCGCACGGTGCCGCTGGTGGAAGCCTTCGGGGACGAGGCGCTCGGCCCGCTCAACCGCCGGATCGCGGCGGCGCGGACGGTGAGCGATCTTTTCGGGTAGGCTTCAATCCGGCACCCGCAGCACGGCCCCCACTTCCGCGCCGCCGACCATCGCGGCATAGCGGGCGAGGTAGCCGGACTTGACCCGGGCGGCGGGCAGGCGGAACGCCTCGCGGCGGCGGGCCAGCGTCCCCTCATCGACCCGGAGCGTGAGCGTGCGCGAGGGGATGTCGATCTCGATCCGGTCCCCCGGTTCCACGAGGGCAATCGGTCCGCCCGCGGCGGCTTCCGGCGCGATGTGGCCGATCGCTCCCCCGCGCGTGGCCCCGGAGAACCGGCCATCGGTGAGCAGCGCCACGCTTTCGCCCAGCCCGCGGCCCACGATCGCCGCGGTGGGAGCGAGCATCTCCTGCATTCCGGGTCCGCCCCGGGGTCCTTCATTGCGGATGATCACCACATCGCCCGGCTTCACCTTTCCCACCAGAATCCCCGTGCTTGCCTCCTGCTCGGATTCAAAGATCACCGCCGGGCCGCCAAAGCGCATCATCGCCGGGGCGACGCCCGCCGTTTTGACCACCGCGCCGAGCGGGGCAAGATTGCCGAAGAGAACCGCCAGCCCGCCCTGGGCCGAGTAGGCGCGCTCCGGCGGCCGGATCACCTCCGCATCCCGCACCGTGGCGGCGGCGATCGTTTCGCCCAGCGTCTTTCCGCTCACCGTCAGCGTTTCGGGATGGAGCAGCCCGGGGAGCACGGAAAGCGTTTTGAGAACGGCGGAGACACCCCCGGCACGGTCGATGTCTTCCATGTAATGAATGCCGGAGGGGGCGACCTTGCAGAGTTGCGGCGTCCGTTCGGCGATGGCGTTGATCTCCCGCAGGTCGAGCGTCACCCCGGCCTCCCTAGCCACGGCAAGGGTGTGCAGAATCGTGTTGGAAGAGCCGCCCATCGCCAGATCAAGCACGAGCGCGTTTTCAAACGCCTCCCGGGTGAGCAGGACGGAGGGGCGCACATCGTCGCGGATCAACCGCACAATCGCTTCTCCGGCGGCGGCAAAGAGCGGGTCGCGAAGCGGATCGGTGGCGGCGATGGAGCCGTTCCCCGGCAGGGCGAGGCCAAGCGCTTCGCAAAGGCAGTTCATCGAATTGGCCGTGAACATGCCGGAGCAGGAGCCGCAGGTCGGGCAGGCGCTGTTCTCCACCCCGGCCAGTTCGGCATCCGACATCGTCCCCGCCGCGTGCGCCCCCACGGCCTCGAACACCGAGGAAAGGCCGATCGCCTCGCCGGTGGCCGGGTTGCGGCCCGCCCGCATCGGCCCTCCGGAAACGAAGATCGCGGGGATGTTCACCCGCGCCGCGCCCATCATCATCCCCGGAACGATTTTATCGCAGTTGGGGATGCAGACCACGCCGTCGAAGCAGTGGGCGCGGAGCATCGTCTCAATGCTGTCGGCGATCAGCTCCCGCGAGGCGAGCGAGTAGTTCATGCCGCCGTGCCCCATGGCGATCCCGTCATCGACGCCGATGGTGTTGAACTCGAAGGGCACCCCGCCCGCGGCGCGGATCGCCGCCCGCACCTTCCGGCCCACCACGTCGAGATGCGCGTGGCCGGGGATGATCTGAACGAACGAATTCGCCACGGCGATAAACGGTTTGCCCCAGTCGTCTTCGGACCGGATCGCCCCGGTGGCCCGGAGCAGGCTTCGATGCGGGGCCCGGTGAGCGCCGCGTTTGATGGTATCGCTGATTGCCATCCTGCAAAGATAACCGTTCCGGCTCATTCCGGAATGACTCTGTTTGATTGAGTATGATACCTTTTTGGTATGGACTATTCTCTACGGGAACTCGAATGCTTCGTGGCGGTCGCGGAGACGCTCTCCTTCACCCGGGCGGCCCGGCGGATTCATCTCTCGCAGCCGCCCCTCTCCCGGCATATCCGCACCCTGGAGGAAAAGATCGGCGCACGCCTTTTTGACCGCGACCGGCGCATGGTGACCCTGACCCCGGCGGGAGCGCTTTTCTACGAAGAGACGCGCGACCTGCTGCCCCGGCTGGTCCGGGCCGCGGAGAGCGCGCGGCGGGCGGGGCGGGGGGAGAGGGCACGCCTGCGGATCGGCTTCGTGAGCGCGGTCCTGAGCGCGGAACTCGTCGATTGCTTCCGCCGGTTTCGCGCGGCTCACCCGGGCACGCAGATCATGCTTCACGATTGCCCGCCCGCCGAACAACTCGCCGCGATGGAAGAGGGCTCGCTTGATGGTGGCTTCATCGGGTTGCCGCCATCCAAACGGCACCCCCGGCTCCGCTTCCTGCCGTGGCAGCGGGAGCCGCTGGATGCCTACCTGCCGATCGGCCACCGGCTGGCATCGAGAAAGCGGCTCGATCTCGCGGAGTTGCGGGGGGAACCGTTCGCCGCGGTTTCGGGGGAGTCCGCCCCGGCGTTCGCCACTTTTGTCCGCGAAGCGTGCCGCGCCGCCGGGTTTACGCCCCGGATCGTGCTGGAATCGCCGCGTGCGCAGGCCGTGGCGGTGATGGTGGCGGCAGGGTGCGGCGTGGCGCTCCTGCCCCGTTCGCTCTCGGGAACGACGGGAGAAGCGGCGGTGGTGATCCCGCTCCGCAAAGCGCCGGTGGTGACCCACGCCTTTGCTTGCCGGGCAAAGGGGAATGCCGTCCTTGAGTCGTTTCTGACCGTGCTCCGGGTTCACGAATCGTCTGGTCAGGTTTCCCGAAGCAATCAATAATGGTCAAATGAAAGGCGTCCGGTGGAATCACGAGGTGGCCGTTGCCATGGGCCGCGACGGATTGGTGCTTCAGATCAATCAACCCTTGAGGCAAACCTCCCTCCACCGGCAACCAGGCATTGAAGTGAACCTTACCGAACAAGGAAGCGCCGAGTTCAGCCTTGCCGGAGATTCGCAGGTGTTGCACCCGCGGCAACTGGTGGTGTTTTCCGGCGGCACCCCCCACCAGACGCGGCAGACGGGCAGGGGCTATCATCGCACCGTCCTATGCCTGGCCGGTGATTTGAAAGACTCCGGTCTCCCTCCTTTCTATTCCATGAAGCTGGCCCCCTCGCAACACGCGGAATTGCGCCGCGTTCTTGCCGGGATGCAAAATGAATTCACCTCCGGGGGGCCTGCCGCGGCGGCCATGCTGCGGGCACTGGGTCTGCAACTTCTGGTGACCGCCTTTCGCTGGTCCCTTCAAAACAGCGCCACTTCCAATGGCACGCCCCTGGTCCGGCGGGGACGCGAATGGATACGCCAGAATCTTCATTCGGAAATCCGGTTGCAGACAGCGGCCCGCGCCCTCGGCACCAGCCCGGAACACCTCACGCGCAGCTTCCGCAAGGAAACCGGGATACCCTTTGCCCGATTCGCCCTGAACGAGCGCATCCGCGAAGCCAAACGGCAGCTTCTGGCGCGCCCCCGGGCCACGATTCTCGAAATCGCCCTCGACCTCGGCTTTTGCGAACAAGCCTCCTTCTGCCGCGCTTTCCGCCGGATCACCCGGCGCTCCCCCTCCGGATACCGTTCGGCTCCATCGGAAATCTGATCCGTAAAGATCAATTTTTGCCAAACGATTTCTCAACCCCGAACAACCCCGGGGGATGAAAGCGTGCTAATGATAAAGCATGTCTCCGACCACCCAGAGCCCTTCGGGAGAGCCCCAACCCCTCTTTGATTGCGACGTCCACCATCCTCTTCCCACCCGGGAACAATGGGTTCACTACGCTCCGGATCGTTACAAAAGGGAACTCGCGGATTACGGGCAGCGGCGCATCACCAGCGGGATCCGTTCCGAGGACGGCGGAGACCGCTGGGATGCCGATTGCCGCACCGTGGAATCGCTCCAGAACCAGCTCCTTGCCCGTTACCCGACGCGCATCGCCCTGCTCTCCGGCAATACCGGGTTTATGGCCGGGCAACCCGACCCGGAATGGGCCGCGGCCTTGTGCACAGCCTACAACGACTGGACCCTCGAACAATGGTCCTGCAAGGATGACCGCCTCGTCACCGGGATCAAGATTCCCCAGATGGATGCCGGACTCGCCGTTTGCGAAATTGAACGCCTCGCGGGGCACCCGGATGTCGCCTGCATCTTCATGTGGGGCGGGGCGGAGCGCATTCCCTTTGGCCAGCGCCCCTACTGGCCGATCTATGAGGCGGCGGCCCGCCACAACCTTCCCATCCATGTCCACCCCTCCACCACCGCGGGGCTGGCCGCCTGCGCCACTTCCGCCGCCGGGCTGATGACCAACTACCTGCAAACCCATGCCTGCCTGCCCCAGTTTTTCCAGGCCCACCTCATCTCTCTGGTACTGGAAGGCTGTTTTGAAAAATGGCCGAACCTCCGCTTTACCTTTGTGGAGGGCGGTTTCGGCTGGCTCCCTCACGTTCTCTGGCGGATGGACAAGGAGTACAAAAACCTGCGGCAACAGGCGCCCCTCCTCCAACGCCTCCCCAGTGAATACGTGAAAACCAATGTCAGGATCACCCAGCAGCCGATGGAGGAACCCTCCCGCCCCCATCACTTTGAACAGCTTCTCGACATGATGGGCGGCCCGGAAATGCTTTGCTACGCGAGCGATTTCCCGCACTACGATTTCGATCCCCCCACCGTCCTGCCCCGCACGCTTTCCCCGGAGGCACGGAGCGCCATCCTGCATGACAATGCCTCGGCCTGGTTCAATCGCTAGTCATTCAGGAAGCATGAAAACCTGGCACCCCGTTCTCCCGGAGGATCAGCTTGCGCCAAATCAATGGCATATTACGACAATCGGGAACCGTTCCATCGGCATCTACCGTTCCCCGCACCGGCTCTATGCCATCCTGAACCTTTGCCCGCACAACGGGGCGGAAATCTGCCGTGGCCGCGTCACGGGCCGCATGCTTTTCTCCCATGAAAAGGGCGTTCACTATAGCGAAGAAACGCTTACCCTTCGTTGCCCGTGGCATCACTGGGAGTTCGATCTCGATTCCGGAAAACCGGTCATCTCCATGCCGGGCAAGCTCAAACACTACCCGGTCAAAGTCGAAGACGGTCAAATCTGCGTGGAGGTTTGATCCGGATTGTCAGACTAATGAAAATCATGCGAGCCGGGCGTGGCGGCTTCCCCGGCGTGGAGCGCTTCCACCTGTTCGGCTTTGAGAAGGATCACCCCGGCCTTGTTCTGCATCCGCCCGACGATGGAGAGAAACCGCTCCTGCGTGACACAAAGCCGCCGCACCTCGAAAAGCGCGGGAGTGAGGATCGCGTTGGCCACGCCGGTTTCATCCTCCAGACTCACGAACACAAATCCCTTGGCGGAGCCGGGCCGCTGGCGGCAGATGACCAGACCGCCGATGCGCACCCGCGCCCCGTCCGGAGCCTGCGCGAGATCGGCGGCCCGCCAGATCTCCGGGAAGGCTTCGCGCATCAGCCGCATCGGGTGCGGCCCGGTGGTGATGCCGGTGCCCGCGTAGTCGGCGGCGAGCCGCTCGAATGCCGTCATCGCCGCCAGCGGGATCGTTTCCCCCGCTTCGGCCCCCGCAAAGAGATCGTCGCCGCCGACATTCCGCTCCACCTGCCAGAGCCCTTCACGCCGGTGCGTCACCAGCCCGTTCAACGCGCCGATGCGCGCCAGGTTCCGCGCCGCCACGGCGCTCAGGCGCACCCGCCGCCGGAAGTCCGCAAGGGAGCGGAACGGCGTTTTCCCCCGCTCCTCCACAATGGCGGCCCCTTCCTCCGCCCGCAACCCCCGCACCCGGCAAAGCCCGAGGCGGATGGAGCCGTCCGCGCCGACGGTGCATTCCCATGCCGATTCCGACACAGCCACCGGGCGGACGTTCACCCCGTGCGCCTTGGCATCGCGCACCAGCGTGGCCGGGGAATAGAACCCCATCGGCTGGTTGTTGAGCAGGGAGGCGTAGAACTCCGGGGCCCGGTGAACTTTCAGCCAGCAGGAGGCATAGGTAAGCAACGCGAAACTGATCGCGTGGCTCTCGGGAAACCCGTAGACGGCGAAGGAGCGGATGGACCCATCCAGCGCGTCGATGATCTCCGGGCGGGTGCCGTTGCGCTCCATCCCCGCGCGGAGTTTTTCGCACACGCGGGCCATCCGCTCCTGCGAACGGTGGAAACTGAGCGCGCGCCGGAGCTCCTCCGCTTCGGAAGCGTCGAAATCGGCCATCACCATGGCCATGCGCAAAAGCTGCTCCTGAAAGAGCGGGATGCCGAGGGTCCGCTCCAGCACGGGGCGCAGCCGCTCGTCCAGATAGGTGACCGGCTCCTCTCCCCCCCGCCGCGCCAGATACGGGTGGACCATGCACCCCTGAATCGGCCCCGGGCGGATGATCGCCACTTCCACCACGAGATCGTAAAACCTCCGCGGCTGCATCCGCGGGAGCGTCGCCATCTGCGCGCGCGATTCGATCTGGAAGACGCCGATGGTATCCGCCCGGCACATCAGATCGTAGGTCGCGGGATCATCCTGCGGGAGTTGCGCCATATCGACCGGGCGACCGCGCCGCCCGCAAAGGGTGATCGTATCCTGAAGCACGGCCATCATGCCAAGGCCGAGCAGATCGACCTTGATGATCCCGAGGTCTTCGCAGTCGTCCTTGTCCCACTGGGCCACGACGCGCCCCGGCATGGAAGCCCGTTCCAGCGGGACGACGGAACTGAGCGACCCCTGGCAGATGATCATCCCGCCGGAATGCTGCCCGAGGTGCCGGGGCAGGCCGCAAAGCTGCTCGTAGAGCCGGGCGGCCACGGCGGTGCGCGGATGATCGGGCGGCAACCCGGCCTGCCGCATCTGGGCATGGAGATCGAGCGTGTGGGCGAAATCGCCATTGGCAAAGAGTTTGGAAAAGCGGTCGAGCATCTCCGGCGGGAAATGGAGCGCCTTGCCGATCTCCCGCATGGCGGAGCGGCCCCGGTAGGTGATCACGTTGGCCGTCATCGCCGCGCCGTGTTCGCCGTAGCGCCGGTAGACCTCCTGGATGATCCGCTCGCGCCGGTCGCCGCTCGGCAGGTCGAGATCAATATCCGGCCATCCCTTGCGCCCTTCGGAGAGGAAGCGTTCGAAAAGGAGTTCGTAGCGGATCGGGTCGCACGCGGTGATGCCCAGGCAGTAGCAGACGACGCTGTTGGCCGCGCTGCCCCGCCCCTGCACCAGCACCTCCGCCTCCCGGCAGAAGCGGACGATATCCCAGACGATGAGAAAATACCCGCTGAAGCCGAGGCGGATGATGAGGTCCAGCTCTCGCTCCAGTTGCGCCCGCACCCGGGCGGAAGGGGTGCCGTAGCGTTCCCGCGCCCCCTCCAGCGTGACTTCGCGCAAGGTCCGCGCCATGACCTCATCGGAAAGGTTCCGGTAACGCGGAAATTCGTACCCGAGGTTTTCCAGCGTGAAGCCGATCCCCTCCGCCACCCGCACGGTGTTCTCCAGGGCCTGCGGATAATCGGCGAAGAGATGGCGCATCCGCGCTTCCGGCTTGAGGTAGCGTTCCGCGTTCGCTTCGAGCAGGCGGCCCGCGGCGTCCAGATGCGTGTGATGCCGGGCGCAGGTAAGCACGTCGAAGAGTTCGCGCCACTCCGGCGTGGTGTAACACGCGCCGTTGGTCGCCACGGGAAGGAGCCGGTACGCCTGCGCAAGCTCCAGCAGGAGCCGCAAACAACGTTCCTCCCCCCGCACAAGATGCCGCTGAAGCTCGATGCAGACATGCCCCGGGCCGAACGCCGCGATGAGCCGCTCCACCCCGGCCCGCGCCGCCGCCAGGTCTCCCGCCGCCAGCGCGCCCCGCACGGGGCCTTCGCCATCCCCGCTCAGCGCGAGGCATTCCCCCCGCAGCGGTTCGAGTTCCTTCCAGCGAAGCGAAAAATGATGCTTGCTGCCGCGCAACCGGGCCTCCGTAAGCAGGTGGCAGAGGCGGCGGTATCCCTCCCGGGTGCGGACCAGCACCGGGACGACGCTCCCGTCCTCCATCGTCAGTTCGCACCCGACGATCCCCCGCAGCCCGAGCGCCCTCGCCTCGGCATGAACCCGCGCGGAGCCATAGAGCCCGTCGCGATCGCACAGCGCCAGCGCGGGCATCCCGAGTTCGTGCGCCCGGCGCACCAGCGCCTCGGGGTTCGCCGCCCCGCGCAGGAAGCTGAAGGCGGAGCGGGCATGGAGTTCAACAAACATCGTAGGTTCCCTCCACACTCCAATGCCCGTCCCGCCGGGCCAGGCGCAGCAGGGTGCTGCCGCCCGGGGACGGGGCCAGTTCCACATCCCACTCCTCCAGACTCCAGGGCGAGCGATCCCACCAGTCGCCGGAATACCGGTAGGGGCCCAGCGCCCGGCTGACCGGCCCGGACCAGTCCGGGGAGGCAAGCCATGCCGGTCGCCCTTCGTGCAGCTTCACCCGCACCGGGGGCGGGGGACGCAACCGCCGCAGGGGAAGGCCGAACGCCGGAGGAACGGGCCTACCCTTTGCGAGGGCGGCTTCATCGCAAAAGCGGACCAGCGTGAACGCCCCGGGCCGGTGCGTCTCCGCCGGTTGCGGCGTGCCGACCCCCGCCTCCCCCACGATCGCCTGCAACCGCGCCAGCGTGAACCCGAGCCCGCCGGGGTCTCGCACGCCACGCTCGAAAAGATCGCGCTGGCGGGTCTGCGGATGAGCGGTTGTCAGTTCCAGCCGCACGCCCACCGGCTGTTGCGGGAGCCGGAGCGTCTCCAGATGGGTATCGAGCGTCCGGAAGAGCACTTCCACCGCCGTCGTCGGCGCGGGAATGGCGAAGGGGCGTTCGTAGCGGCTCCCGTCATCGAGCCGGAGCGTCAGCCCCATCGCCGTGATGACCCGGTGAAGCGCCGTCACCCGGGCGGTGAGCGAATCGAGAAACCGCCGCAGAAGAAAGAGCAGCGGCTCGGTGGTTTCGACCCCATGCTCAAAATCGAACGCCTCCGCGAACACCTCCGGCGGTTCCACCACGCGGAGCACCCGGCGCGTCCGCCCCGTGGCGCGGCGGCGCAGCCGGGTCGCCTCCGCTCCGAGCCGTTCGGTCGCCTGTGTGGGCGGGAGGCGCAGGAAATCGGCCACGGTATGGATTCCCCAATCGTGAAGAATCGCCGCGGCCTCCGGCTCCGGCTCCAGCGTGGCGATCGGCAGCCCGGCGCAAAACGCCCCGCCATCCTCCACCACCCGCACCGGCTCGCCCACGCGCGTGGCCAGAAAAGCGAAATCGGGGCTCGGGCCAAAGCCGACACACGCCTCCAGCCCTTGCGTGCGCAATTCATCGAGAACCCCCTCCCCCACCCGCCGCCACGCTCCCGCGCGGGAGACGCTCCGCAGGTCGAGGGTCACCACGCCCGGGGCGGTCGATTCCACCCCCGGGGCGATCCGCCAGGCGCACTCCAGAAGCAGCGCCTGCGCCGCCTCCTCCTGCACCGGGGAACGGAGCAGCAGCCGCAGACCGGGGCAGCGGGCCAGCGCCTGCGCACTGGTGAGCCCGGGGCGGACCCGATGGCGCGCCGCCTCGGCATTCGCCTCCAGCACCCCCCCGCGCGGGGCCGAGGGGTCCACCAGCGCGACAGCGGGCGGCAGCCCCTCCTGCCAGCGCATTGCCGCCGCCAGCGCGAAATCCGGCACCCGGATCACGCCGAACATTCCGCCCCCTCCGCCCACCGGTTGCCGCTCCGTTCCCGGAACCGCCAGCGCATCGCGGCGGCCAGCGCCTCCCGGGGCTCCCCGAGCCCTTCCGGAGACCAGCGGTTTTCGCAATGCAGGCGCAGCGCCGCCCCTTCCACCATCGGTCGGCGGCTCAGGACCAGCAGGGTGGTCAGCCCTCCGCCGCTCTCCATGAGCCGGGCGTACCGGTGCCAGGTGCTGGAGGGAACCCCGCGCAACGGCACGCCCGCCGTCCCCGCCGCCTGAAGATCGAGCACGATGAGCGGCAGGTTGCCATCCCGTACCAGCAGGTCCGCCACGCGCACCGCCTGCCGCGCCTCCTGACACCGCACCCAGAGCATCCGCCGAAGCAGCGCGCCCGCGTACTGGGTCGGGTCAAACGCATCCGCGGCGTCCACCAGCGCCAGATACCACCCCGCCCGGTCCGCCTCGCGCAGCAACGCCTCCAGTAGCAGGGCGCCGCTGCCGGTGGACCCACAGAATTCGTTGATCCCCCCCTTGCGCAGCCCGCCCACGGCTTCGTCCACGGAGGGGCACCCGGTCGGCCACACTTCCGCCGGCCGGCTCCGCGCTCCGGAGTTTCCCGCCGCCGCCAGCGTCTTTTTCAGCGCCTCGAAACGGAGCACCTTGAGGGGATCGGGCGCAAGGCTATCGGGCGGCATGGCGAACGCCTCCGGGCACCCGCACCAGCGCGCGGAACACCCCTTGAATCACCAGTTCAGCCACCGGAAAAATCTCCGGGTAGGCCGGGTTCTCCGCCTGAAGATACGGCCTCCCCTCGCGAACCCGGTAGCGTTTGAGCGTCGTCTCCCCATCCACCAGCGCGGCGACGATCTCCCCCGCCTTCGGCACCGGCCCGTGCTCCACGATCACCAGATCGCCATCCAGAATCCCCGCGCCCACCATGGAATCCCCCCGCACCTCCAGCGCATAGAGCCGCGCCTTTGCCGGGAGCCCCAGCAGGGCGATATCCAGCGCGATGCTCCGGCCCGTCTCCGCCGCCGCCTCCTCGGCAAACCCGGCGGGAATCGCCCCGAGCAGCGGAACGGAAAACGCCTCCCCTTCCCCCTCTGCCTCCTCTTCCGCAAGCCGGATATTGCGGGCCTGCCCGGAAACCCGGTGGATGGCCCCCTTGCGCTCCAGCGCGGCGAGATGCCCCGTGATCGTATTGGGAGAGCGAAACCCGAAATGCGCCCGGATCTCCGACACCGTGGGGATGACCCCGTGTTGCCGCCGGTGATCGCGGATAAAGCGGAGGACTTCGGATTGGCGTTGGGTGAGCGGCATACTGTATAAATGCACAGTATCCCGGGCCGCGCCGGGCCGCAACCGGAATTTTTTCATCCATGGTTAACTCCGGTACCAGACGAGCAGGATCGCCGAAGCAACCGTCTTCCCCGGGTTGGTGATCCGGTGGGCAATATCCGCCGCGTAGTGCTGGGTATCGCCCTTGCGCAGTTCGATCTCGTTTTCGCCGGAGCGGACGATGAGCTTGCCGGTTTCCACCGTCAGAATCTCTTCCGTCCCCTTGAAATGCGGCTCGGAAGCGAGTTCCCCCCCCGGCTGGAACGTCAGTTCATAGAGTTCGATCTGCTTTTCGAGATCGAGCGGGGAGAGCGTCCGGATCGTGCAGCCCGCGCTGGCCGGGAAAAGCGCCCGCCGGTCATTGCCGCGGATCGTCCGCCAGACGCGGGGCACCGCGGCCCGCACCGGCAGAAGCTGCGTCGGCTCCACCTGCAACCCGTCGGCGATCCGCAGGAGAACACTCACCGTCGGGTTCGTCTTGGACTGCTCGATCTGGGAGAGCATCCCCTTGCTCACCCCGCTGAGGCGGGCCAGATCGTCCAGCGTCATCCCCTGGCGGCTCCGTTCCTGCCGGATCGCCTGCCCCAGCGGGACCGGCTCCGCCCCGGGAAACGATTTTTTTGGGCCGGTTGGAAGCGATTTGTTCATTATATTAAATTTTTAGTTTGCCGAACGCAGTTCACGATATTAAACATCAGGTTCATGAGCAATTCCGAAATGCGCGTGATCATCAAGGAACGACCGGCCGCCGGGTTGACCCTCGCCCGGCGTCCCATCCCCCATCCCGGACCGGGAGAAGTCCGCATCCGGATCAAGGTGGTCGGCATCTGCGGGACCGATCTCCACATCTGGCAATGGGACCCGTGGGCCGCGGGGCGGATCAAGCCGGGAACGATCATCGGGCACGAGTTCATGGGGATTGTCGATGAAGTCGGCGAAGGGGTCCGCAGCGTGAAGGCGGGCGCCCGCGTCTCGGGGGAAGGGCACATCGGCTGCGGGCGATGTTACACCTGCCGTACGGGCAACTCCCATATCTGCGAGCATGTCGATATCATCGGCATCGACATCAACGGCTGCTTCGCGGAATACCTGATCCTGCCGGAAAGCAATGTCTGGCCGTTGAGCGACGACATTCCCGATCATCTCGGCGCGATCCACGACCCGTTCGGGAACGCCATGCACACCGTCATGAGCGTGCCGGTCTCCGGAAAGAGTGTGTTGATCATGGGTTCCGGCGTCATCGGAGCCATGGCCGTCGGGATCTGCCGGGCGATCGGTGCGTTCCAGATCATCGCCATTGATCCCAATCCCGCCAAGCTCGCCATGGCCCGGCAGATGGGCGCGCACCACACGCTCGACCCGCGCCTGCACGACGCGGCAAAGATCGTGGCGGAACTGACCCATGGCGAGGGGGTCGATACCCTGCTGGAGATGTCCGGCCATCCCGACGCGATCACCTCCGGGCTCGCGCTCACGCGCAACAGCGGGGAAGTCGCCCTGCTCGGGATTCCTTCCCGGGAAGTGCCGATCAACCTCGCCCGCGACATCATCTTCAAGGGGCTCACACTTCACGGAATCAACGGACGCCGGATGTACGAAACGTGGTTCCAGTGCACCGGCTTCCTGCGCAACCGGCTTCTGGACCTGAGCCCGGTGATCACCCATCATCTTCCCTTCGAATCGTTTGAGGAAGGGCTTCAACTCATGAATGCCGGCAAGGCCGGAAAGGTGCTCCTTTATCTCGACGCTGATGCCAACCCTGCCGTCACATCCCCCTGATACCCGCCATGAATCACTCCTTTGAAAACGACCTCCGCGAAACGCTTGCTTCGCTCCGGGAAGCCGGGACGCTGAAACCCTTTCACACGATCTCCTCCCCGCAGGGGCCGGAAGTCGCCATGGACGGGATGGAGCGGGTCATCGTCCTCTCCTCCAACAATTACCTCGGGCTGGCCAACGACCCGGCGGTGGTGGAAGCGGGGATCAGCGCGCTCCGGCGTTACGGCGCGGGAACGGCGTCGGTCCGCTTCATCTGCGGAAAGTTCGCCATCCATCAGGAACTCGAAGAGGCGATCGCCGCGTGGGTCGGCACGGAGGCCGCGCTCTCGTTCGTCTCCTGCTGGAGCGCGACGGAAGGGTTGATCCCGACCATCGCCCCGGAAGGGAGCGTCCTTTTCTCCGACGCGCTCAACCATGCCTGCATCATCGACGCCTGCCGCCTCGCCTCGAAAGCGAAGCGGGTGGTCTACGCCCATGGGGATGTCGCCGATCTGGAACAGAAACTCCGGGAGCACGCCGGAGCCAAACGCCGGATCGTCATTACCGACGGGGTTTTCAGCATGGAGGGCGACCTCGCCCCGCTGCCGCAACTCGTGGAAGCGTGCCGTCGGCATGACGCGATCCTGGTCGTCGATGATTCCCATGGCACGGGCGTGATGGGCCAGACCGGGCGCGGCGTGGCGGAGCATTACGGGCTGCTCGGCGAGATCGACATCCTCACCGGCACCCTCGGCAAGGCGCTCGGGGGAGCGGCGGGCGGGTTCGTCGCCGGAAGCCGTGCGCTGGTATCGTTATTGGAACAGAAAGCCCGTACCCAGCTTTTCAGCAACGCCCTGCCTGCCACGGTGGCCGGGAGCGCGCTGGCGGCACTGCGCCGGCTGGAGGCCGGCCCGGAACTGGTGACGCGGCTGCACGGAAACGCCGCGTGGTTCCGGGCCGCCCTGCGCGACGCCGGGTTTCACCCGCTGGAGGGGGAATCCGCGATCGTCCCGGTGATCGTCGGGGAAACCGCAAAGGCGATCGCCCTCAGCGAACGACTGCTGAAAGCGGGGATTTTCGTCACCGGCTTCGGCCACCCGGTCGTCCCGGAGGGAACGGCCCGCATCCGGTTTCAGGTCTCCGCGGCGCACACGCGTGATCATCTCGAAGCCGCGCTTACGGCCCTCTCAGCCGCCGGGGAACTCATTTCGGAATAGAGTAACATCGAGTCCCGAATCAAAACAGCAGGCCAGAGGCGGCGGCTCCGCAATCATTGGATTTCCTCACAAATTCTGGCGAGTTCCGCCGTGGGAATGGGAAACCGGAAGCCTTTTGGGATCCATTCCACTTCGCTGGCGGGAACGACCGTCTGATTGACAATATCTCCGTAAAAGGGAGGCGTCTGATAAGCGGGATGCCATACCGGCGTTTCGCCATCGGTGGAGGATTGGGCGTTCCGGGAGGCGATCTGCATCAATTCATCCCGTCCGGCGCATAGCTCCCTCTGGGTCATCGCGAATTCAAAAAAGGCGTTTCCCAGCTTGGTGCTTAGCGGGTGCGCGGAATGCCCCAGACCGGGAACGGCCTGGTAGATGATCGGATAGCCCAGTCTGCGGCATTCAGTGAAAAAGCGCTTGGAGCGCTCATAGCCACTCTCAACCTCGCCGGTCGTCAGGCACCAGAGAACCTTGGCCGCTTCCGGCGTCGGCCTGTCAAAGCTGCTCGGGATGTGAATGTGAATGGCGAGAAAGTAGTCCGGCTTCCTGAGACAGAGGCGTTTCGCCCACTGCGCCGCCCCGGAAGTGCCGCGAATGAGAAAATTACTGGTCGGCAACCCGTATTCCTCGTGAAAATGGAGAACCCCTTGCTCCCAGGCATCCGCCACAAGATCAAAGCTCTTCTCCAGTTCCTTTGCCTCCCGTTTGCCGTATTCATCAAAGTTCCTCCTTGGGTCCCAGATTCCACGCGAGCCCCAAGCCAGAATCGCCAGCTTGTGCCGGTTCGCAAAGGCGAAGGTTCCCACATCGTCCCCCTCGATTTCCACTGCCTGCATTTTCCTTCGGACGTCTTCCACCCCATTGCCAATAACGACCAGCGCAAGAACCCCCTTGACATCGGTCCATTCCGTCACCCCCTTGGGGGGCCGCAGAAAGAGAGTGATCTGCGGATGCCTTGGGTTACGCGTCCTGGCAACAAACTCAACAACTTTGTCCTCCACCTGCTTTCGTTCGACTCGTTTGATCGAGCGATCCATGACCAAGGCTCTTTCGGGAAAGTCGAATCTGGCCAATAACGCATTCGAGGGATAAGCCACCGCGACCGCCTCCTTCTTATCACCGAATACGACGACCGCACTCCATCGCTTTCCCTTCACCCGCTCCGGAATGGCAAAAAAGAGGCGCTCTTTCTTTCCTTCATTGAATAATACAGGCAAGGCAAAGTGCCGTTTGATTTTCTTTGGCCCCGCGGGAGAAGGAGTGGAGAGGCTCCCGATCAGCTTGCGGGATTCGTCATAAAAATGCACCCGGGTCATCACGTCCCTGGCCGCGATATTCTGTTTTACCGAGACGGTCACCTCCAGGCATTCGATAAAACCGACAATGGAAGGCCGGTTGTGTTCATTCTTTTCAATCAACCAGACTCCCACTTCGTCCCTCGGCTCCTTCCGGAGATGCTTGACATTCTCTATCTTGAAAAACTCGAATGCCCATGAGCCGATCGGATGAAAAAAAATGATCGTCAGAACAAGAAGCAGTCTTTGGTTCATTATTACAACTCCGTTTATTGAACGCCATGGCCGCGAACCCTCCCGGTCAGATAAATAGCCGCAACCAGGGCGACAATCACGTGAAGGGAAAGCACCGTCATTCCCCATTGATAAGATGCGATCGAGGTTTCCGTCGATTGCCGGACGACATCGAAATAGCGGGTCTCATGGAAGGTCTGCAAATAACCGCTCCAGCCCCAGTATGCCGCAACGAAAGGCCGGCATACGACACTCAGCCACTCAGGCAAAGCCAGTGCGGCTCCCGAGAGCGGCAACTGAAAACCGACCATGTAAATCGCCAGAAGGGATGCCCGCTCCGAAGAGGGAGACGCGGCCGAAATCGCCAGACAGGTCGTACTCATCGCCAGGGTGGTCGCGAACAGGATGGCAAACTGGGCCGACAGGCTTCCGGGAAAGCCGCACACCGCTTTCACAAACCATGCCATCCAGAAGGCCTGAAAAAGACACAAGGCGGCGACCTGGAGGAACTTCACCATCACATAACCGGTCGGGGAAAGTCCCGCCCGCAGTTCCTTGGCAAGAATGCCGCGTTCCCTGGCGATCTCTCTCGCACCATTATTGGCCCCGATCAACGTAAGGAGAATGACCTGAAACATGGCCAACCCCGAAATGAGAGAGGCGGCCTGAAGCGATTCCTTGAGGTAGAAAAGCTGCTCCTGCAAGGTGCGGAGAATATTGGTCTCCAGTTCCAGAGCCTGACTCCTCACCTGGGGCAGGCCTCCGGTCGCAAAAACCGCCACCAGAAAAGGAAAGGTAAGCAAGAGAACCAGATGCAGAATCATCTGCCCCTTGTCCCGCCAGAAGAGCTTGGCCTGCCGGATCAACAGCGTGGGAAACTGCCCCCATCCGGAGGGAGGCGGCAGCGATCGGATCGGGACGACTTCGTCCCGCTCCGGCGGTGTTTCCTGCGGTTGATCCAGAGAGGAAAGGTCGATCTCCTCCCGTGCGTAGATGCCGAAAAGTTCCGCGACCGAGTTCACCTGATGAGACTCAAGCAAAGAGGCGTAATCCCCATAGTGAACCAGTCGCCCCTTGTGGAGAAAAAGAATCGCGTCGCAATAATCGAGGTGATTGGTGGAATGGGTTACCAGCACCACCGTCTTTTTCATCCGGTGCGCCAGATCCTGAAGCCATGCCATCATCTCCAGATCGGAAAAGGCATCGAGCCCGCTGGTCAACTCATCGAGCAGGAGAAAAGCGGGATCTCCGATCAACTCTTCGGCGAGCGCCATCCGCCGCATCTGTCCGCCGGACAATGTTTTGTAGGGCTGGGAAAGAAACGGCCCGATCCGCGCGAGCGCCGTAATGTGTTCAAGCCACATCTCCTTGCGTTCCGGCGTGACCTCCCCGGGCAGTCGCAACCGCGCCGCCGTTTCCATGTTCTCGGCCACCGTAAACTGATCGTGGAAAGCGCCGAACTGCGGCAGATAACCGACCGCGAGCGGGAGTTCCTCATCGAGCGTCGCCACATCCCGGCCCGCGAAGAGCACCTCGCCATGCGTCGCCGCCTGAAGCCCGGCCAACGTCCGGATCAGCGTGCTTTTACCGCATCCGGACGCGCCGATCACCGCGACAAACTTCCCGCCCTCCACCTCAAAGCTGATATTGGAGAGAAGCCGTTTCTCCCGCCCCCTTTCATGGACGCAAACCGTCAGGTGATGAACGCTGATCGCCGTTGCCATTGGAGCCCCTTGAGGTTGCGTCAAAGCTCAGGGTCAAGCAGCTTCTTGCTCAGGCGTTCAATCCCCTCATTGGCAAAGCGGCTGGCAGGGTACTGGCGTTGCGCGTTCACATACCAGGTAAGGCTGTAGCCAAGCTCATTGCGTCCTTCGGCGTCCCGCGCCTTGTTGACGGCGCTGACAAACTCCGCGCTGCGTCCGGAAAGATCCGCCCTCAAGCGGTTGAGCTTCTTGTCATCGGGCAGTTTGGCGGCGGCCAGTTCAATCGTCTCCCAGGCTCCGAAAAAGTCGCCGTTGATCATCATGAGATTTGCCTTCTCCGCCGCCATCTCCGCATCCCGGATCGCCTCCAGCGCCCCTTTCATCAGTTCCTGACGCTTGGCGTCATCCCGCAAGGCGGGGGCGAACGCGAGTTGTTTCTCAAAAATCTCGCGGTAGTTCTGTTCCTTCGCCAGCCGGTCAAACTCCGTCAGCGCCTGCGACTGCATATCCTGTGCATTGAAGAAAGTCAGCGCCTTGTCTTCGAGATCAGGGTTGCCCGGCCAGGCCTGGGCAGCCGCCTGGAACTCCTCCATTGATTTCTCCGGATTCCCCTGCTGGGCGTAGAGTTTCGCCTTCCCGAGGCGCATCTTGCTCTCCAGCTTGACCGCGTTGACGATCGCCATCGGCTTGGTTGTATCAAAATCGAGCACCGTTTTGCGGATCTCGGTCAAGAGAGCCTCCAGATTTCCAAAATCGCGGGCTTCGATCAGGTTGCGCATCTGGTCAAGCTGCCGGTTGAACTCGGCAATCCTCCGTTTGAGCGGACGCTCCAGCCCCAATACCGCGGGATGGAGTTCGCTCGTCAGAAACGCCTGTTGCAGACTATCCATGGCGCCGACCAGCTCGTTTTCCGCCAGCTTGTAGCGGAAGACTTCGATCGTCGCGCTCACATCCCGGTTGATTTCCAGGGACGCATTCACCTGCTGTTGCATCTGCGCGGGGTATTCCCCTTCCTCAAACACCTTCCGGTAAAAATCACCGGCCAACACCACGTGATTGAGCCGCCCGCTATTATAGAGCGTCCCGACATAATCCGAAAAATCCTTCTTCGCCTGATCCAGCAACTGCTCCCGCCGCAGTTCATTCACCTTGATCTTCGCCTTGAGTTCCAGCGAACGAAGATATTGTTCGGTGAGTTGCAGTTTCCCCTCCAGCCCCGCCGGATTGACGGCAGAAGCACCTCCTCCTCCCGCCGGGTTGGCGTCGGGAACCATCGGCGCCCCGCCGGAGGGAAGATTCGACGGTTGCCCGCGTTGGCGCGAGCCCTGATTCAACTGGCGCTGATACGCGAGTTCCTCCGCGCGAATGCGTTCGGAGAGTTTGTCCGCATTCCAGTTTGTGGTCTTCACCTGCCGTTGCAGATCGCGATTGCGCTGCGCAAGGCTCACCGAGGCCCGGTCCATATTCCAGATCGCCTCCACGCGATTGGCCAGTTCCCGGCTGATCCCGGCGTCAATGATCTGATAATCCGCCAGCGTATGCAACTCCTTCCATGCCTCGACGAGTTTATTCTCCCGGAGATAACCGGAGACCTTTTTCATCTGCTCGAAATAAGCCGCCAACTCCTCCTGCGACACCTCCGGCATGCCCAGATAACGGAGAAAACGCCCCCGGAGTTCCGGGTCCTCCAGACGGGCGATGCCGATGGCATCCTGTGCCATTGCCTTTCCCCCGATTGTCCGCCCCACCATCGCCGCCTCGCTCCCGGCACTCCCATCCTGCGGCTTCCGGTTGTAAAGATAGTCCAGCGCGGCGGAAGTCTCCGACGGCTTGGGTTGCCCTTCGGCGCCACCGTGATCCGAAGAACGGCGTGCATTCTCCCCCGGGGAGGTTCCTCCGGGGCTGGACTGCTCCCTCGATGCATTTGTGGAACCGGGATCCGCCGATGCCGCCTCCTGTCCCAGCGCGTGGATGGCCCCCCCGAGGGAAACCGTCAGCAACGCTCCAAGCAGCAATTCCCTAATTTTTGCGGCACGAATTCGCATAGATCAATCCTCCTTCCTTCACCTCCAGTTCGGCAACATAAGATTGCCCCTTGGTAAAATAAATCCCGGAAAGCTGCGGCGGAACCATCACCGCGACCGGCCTCGGGTCTTCCCTCAGGGAAAACGTCATCAACCGTCCCACGCCATCCTTCCACCCCAGGTCATTCTCCACACGCAATTCCGCCCGGAATCGTGCCCCCGCCAACGGCTTATATCCGTCCAGATATTTCCCCACCGGGAAGGGCTCCAGCGTCCGCAATGGATCGTTCAGCACACGATAGAAAAAAAGGCCCCCGATACCCAAAATCAGGATCAGAACAACCGCCAGCGCAATCCACATGGGTCTTTTGCTCTTCCGTTTCTTCCGGGATGACGGTCCACCCGCATCGGAAAACGGGGATAACACCACCTCGTCTTCTCCCTGGTTCTTGTTGCTGCTCAGCATTGTGCCTTTTTATAAAAACAGACGCTTTGACTCAAGGCAAATAATCTGACTGCCTTTGATCTAATTTTAATTTTGTTTTCATATCCGCTGATTCACCAACGGCATCGGCTCCATTAATGGCGTTATAAATGGCATCAACATACGATCAATATGAATAGACTTTTCATATATCTATTTGGTTCATATTTATGGAAAACCGTATAGTGATTTTCAGTCAGTATCATCCATTTCAAGAAAATCCGGTTCAACCGATCGAGAATTCAAAAGTTGAATGAATTAGCATCCATCAAAAACAAAAATTAAATCAGTCTTCGTAAATCAGTTTGTCTATTTTTTCTTATCAAATGATGGATGATTTGTTGAATAATTTGGATGCGATTTAAAAAAGTTTTTTAATTCTTGTTTTAAAATAGTCTGTTGTGCCTGCAATTCATTTTTTATGTACGCTCTTTTGAAAAGTTGACTCTCTTTTGAATTTTTACCTTTCATATCCGATAACGTCTTCAACTGGGCGTCTATCAAATTTAATTGCTTCAAATATATCAAGGGTGGCAATTTCTCCATTTTTTCAAAATCAAGCATTTCCAGAATTTCCTGTCTATCTCTTTCGGAAATCGTATCTGGAAAAACAATCTCTCCTGTTTCACTGTTTACGTCAACAAAATCCCTGTCCTTAAAAAGCAAATCATCTATGCTTTTCTCTTCGGCGCAAATAAATAAATTTGAAACAGAAAAGGAGATTAAAAATGCGATACAGAATAAATTTTTCTTCATGATCAATGCGGAATGTTTTATTTAATATTGCGAAATAAGGATTATGCTTATCTTTCAGGGAGCTTGTGGATTTTCCGGTTCCTCTAAGCTGGCAGACCCCGTAGTTTTCGTAGATCCTTCATCGGGCACCAATTCGTCGCCATTTCTAATGAGATTTCCACTCCATTGTCAAAAGGCTTTTCCGATTGTTTTCCACTGACCTCCACCGATTCGATATTGCAAACAGAGGTCAAAATTGAATCTTACAGCAACGACCCGAGTATCAGCCCAGGTACTTAAAGCTACACCAGGTGTATCTCCTCCTAACTCAAGGCAATAATTCGAATGACTTCATCAATCAACGGTCGGTTTTTAATAACTCATTGATCACGACCAACCAAGCCCCGGCAACGCAAACCCAAGTGCACTTCCTGCTCACTATCGGATATGCGCAATGATGTTTACTCTGTTAGCATCAGCAACACCACTCACTCGGTACCAAATTTCAACTTGATCCTTTAACGCGGTTAAAGTCCGATCAGGAACCGGAGATATCGTTATCTGGTATTTTGCCCCCCTTTCCAATTCAGATATATTTACCACAAAATCCCCACCAGAGACAACATCCAGTGATTCGATATCTTTTTCCCCGGCTTTCTCGATATAAATCTTTTTTGCTTCATTGTCACCTTGCTGAAGATGCCAATAAACATATCGAGGATAAATTTTAATATACTTTGGCGCCCGGGCTATAGTCGGACCTATACTCAATACCAGCGTCTTTCCCGATTCAGTTACAACCAAAACTGATTTCCTGCTCGATCGATCACCTTTATTAAGATCAATGGAAACAGTCAAATCAGCCTCTTCACCGGGATGTAATTTCCTCTTCTTCATTTCGCTGGTTGTACAACCACACTCAGCTCGAATATCTGCAATCTCTTCTATAATTACGCCATCATTTTTCAGTTTAAAAGTATGCCTGAAATTTTTCATATCCTTTTCGAAATTCACTTCCACATCTGAAACGTCTGCAACCATATCCGCATACAACGATGAGGAAGCACAAACAAGCACAAATATAGATACGATAAAAAACCAGCTCCTGCCCTTCAGGGAAGAAAACCGATAGCGGGATCCGTCGATCAATTTGGAAAAGCTCTTAAACACGATTAATTCCCCTTGGAAAAAACTTTCCAATTCCATTTTTTGAAATCCCATTTCAACAAATTATTTAAATCCACAGAAGACACAATCTCCAGTTCATAAACAACGCAACTTCGCCTAGTCATGACTTGAGCCGATCCTTCTTTGCCAACGAATTGAACTTCACTCGATATTTCGCTTGGGAAAAAAACCTGGCGTACGCCTTCACCAAATTTCTGATATTTGATCAACGTTTTTCCCCTCAATCCATTATGTGTTACACTATGAATTTGTGTAATTAGAAAATCAAACCTCTCATCCATTACAAAGGTATAGTCAACCTCCGATGAAGACGCCCTTAATTCAAAAACACCTTCGGAAGACTGACTTAAATTCACTGACTTGTTCTGTGAAAAAAAGGCCAGACACCTGTCGGTTAAACTCCTTTCCCGATCGCCTCCAAAGGGAAGGTAATAGCTAAAAACCTCGCTGGGTTTACCATCTCCAAACGCACGACTCCAAGCGTATCCACTAGATGTCTTTAACACGCTCGGTGGACGCTCTTCGCTCAAGGCATCTCCGAGAGACTTTGTCTCTGGAAAAAAGACCTGGGACGTCTGTTGACCATCATAAACAACTTTTAAGTTTTTACGAATATTTTGCTTCTCATCATCGAAAACACATTCTATCAAATGCAAAATCTCGGCCTTCGGTGCAAACACTCCAGCGCAATAAGTTTCATATCGTGCTTTCGTAATCGGAATTTCAGAGATCATCTTCGGATCTGCGTCCGGAAGACTTGAAAGATATTGAATAAAGACCTCTCCATCTTGGAAAAATCTCTTTTGATATGAAAATTTCCAGCTATTCTGATCAAGATTTGCAACCGCTGCCCCAAACTTGGCAAGCAAATGATCAATGTCGTCGCGTTTCTCAGCCCGTACGGGCATCACGGCAAATAAAATCGCTCCTAAAAAAAGAAAAATAATCTTCTTCATAATCCGGCGATCCTATCTATGCTTACTACATGATTCATGTTTAGCACCCACATCTTCATAAAGAACCTCGCCTTCGCAATTTCTGTCCATATAATAAATGGTCTTTTGGCAATACACCTCATACGCCATCGTGCAAGTTACTGAGGCATTCGGATCCGCCTCGCATTCAGAATAGCTATCAGAGAATTTTTGTTTCTTTCTGGACCCCGAAGGGACACTATTATCACAAACATTGAGATCTGGACACATAATCACCTTCGAACAATAACCACAAACGGAAGATGCATTACCCGTTGACATTGCAACACCAACAATCAAAAAAGCAAAAAGACTAATTTTCATTACCGTGTATTATTTATATATCGTGTAAACACTTTTTTCATTATTCCGATTTAACTCAATAAGCATATTACCATTTCGATCCGACCGGCGGATTGAATTTACTACACCATCATTTAAATATATTGTTTGAAAAACCATATCCCCTTTGTAACTACTCCATATTTCTCTGACATCTCCTGTTTTTTCATCAATTTTCCGCTCTCTAACTATTCTTCCCAACTCATCGTATGCAGCTCGATACACCATTTCGATTTTTCCCTTGGTGATTTTCTCAATCTTTCGGATCTGCCCAGTCGAGCTCCCAGAAAATCGACTTGTGATAAGTTGAGTTCCGTCATCTCTCATCTCAACCTCTCGGCCAATCAGTTTATTATGATGCCAAAACTCATGTTTCCCGGAGTTGGTCTTTCGTCCGATGGTTAGGTCTTTAATAGAAGATGGGTTTAATTTGACGTAATACCGCCAGGCCCCATCGCTCTCAATAATCCCACTACCCGGGTTCCATGTAATTGAGCGATTTTCCCATTTAATATTAGGTTTACCGAATTCGTCAATTCCATACCTAATGCTCCCGGTTGAATGATTTTCGCAAACAATTTTGCTTAAAGCCTTACATTTTTCGCTTACCAAAGTCTGACCACCTATCATTTCGACGCGCGGTCGGTCAGTTAATTTAATCTCAATACGCTTATTATCAGGAAGAACAAAGGCCCGCTCATTCTCACCGGATTCCGTTTTAATAATGGTATTTACCCCCACCCTAATTGATTGAACTTGATTATTTTTATACAGGTAGTCAAGCTGATACCCTTGAATAAACAGCATTGATATTCTACCCTTGGTGAAACAAATTTTTGTTCCGCAATTGGCCCATATATTGATTTTTTCTCCCCTGATTTCGCCTTTCCAGCTGTTTTGACCGTGAAGTATATCGGGATGCTTTTTATCGCGCCAGAAAAGGCGATACCAACCTGTTGGCTCCGTTACTTGAAACCATTGCTCATCTAACTGTATGATACGGCTTTCCAGCAACGGCACCTCCCAACCATAACCAACATAAGGAGAAACAGCACTGTTATCCGACCGAAAGATGGCACGAAGCGGCAACTTCACTCCAGAACCGATATTGATTTCTCCCATTTCTTCAGTATGGAGAACATTTCCTTTTGAGCCCACTCCATCGAAATGACTATGTGGCGCATTCCAATTCAAGCCGCAGGCTACTACCATATCACTACAGCTAGCCACAAACACAAGGGTCACCAGCATCGCCTTTAAACGCTTGCGCATATCTACCTTGAGGATAATAATTTAGCTTTCCTGGCCGGGTTTTTGCAGTTTTTATTCAGCTCCTGGGGTAGGAGACGGGGTAGGAGAGCAATCCGGCTGACTTTCCATGGGACTCGGATGGTCTACCTGCAAGTCCGGTTTTGGAAGACCTAACACCCCAACAGCGGCGGCACAAGCGGTAAAACATAGGGCACTGATTACTGTAAAAACCCCTACCGTTTTGAATTTCCTTTTTCTTTTTTTTATTCCTTGCATAATCTTTCAATTTCTAACCCGTTGTAAGTTTATTTCTATTAAGTATCCTTCACCAAGCTTGACCGCCCTCCGCTTTGCCGAAGGCAGGGATCAGCCTATTCAGGAATTTTATTATTGTTCATTCATTGAGTCGATCTTTTCCGATTTTCTGTACAGCAATGTTGTTTCGTATTTCAATGTCTGGACATGTGAGGGTCCTTCGGAGTTAGTGGCTTTATCAATTTCCCAATAGCAGATGGCAAAGGAAAATTCGCGGCAAGCCGATATACCCACCAGCAGCCAACCAGCAACATCAGGTTTCTCCCCAAAGACAGCCACGCAGCCCAACGGGAAGGCTCCCCGGAGCCGAAACAACCGCAGTCAACCTCAAGCCCTCTGGCGATGGCTTGAAGCAAAAGGACGATGAAAACGGCGTCCAGCCCCACCAAGGCAAAGGCGGCAGGTCGGACGAAGGCCCCGAAGAGGAGTAAACCGCCCACGAGAATCTCAAAAGGCGGCAACGCAAGCGCCACGAGATTGATCAGTTCCGGTGGCAGAACCTTGAAGGTGGCGATGCTGTCGGCGAACTGAAGCGGCGTCCCTATTTTTTGGAGTCCGGCGTAGATGAAAAGACCTCCGATGGCGATTCGCAGCAGTCGCAGGAACCAGCGATTTCCGAAAACGCGTGTCATGAATTGGTCTCCTCCGGTTTGCCGGCAGCGGTCCATTCCGCCCAACCGCCATTGAAGACGGCGACCTGGGTGTACCCCAGAGAGCGGAGGGAATCCCGGACAAGCTTGCTATCTTCACATGAAGAACTGGAACAGTAGACGACGATCGGCTGCGCCTTGTTGGCCTCCAGACGATCCTTCAGGGCCGTGTAGGCGTTCTCGAAATCATCCCGCGGCAGGCTGATCGCTCCGGGGACATGGCCGAGCCGGTGAAATATCTCCGGGCGGGCATCGAAGACGAGACCCCGCTTGTTTTCCACAAAAGCGGAGAATTCCTCCATTGAGAGAAATTCGGGAAGCGTTTGCGTCCCTTTCTCTCCCGCAGTATCAGGCATCCGGGACGGCATAGCGGGAGCCGCCTCCGCTGAAGAAAGGCGTTGAGTGGCTGCCTGCAGGCGCGCCTCCCTGTTCTGATAAAGAAGCGGCAGCGGTTCTTCCCGGAACTGGTTGAGCAGCAACCCGATGCAGAGCGCGCTGGTGGCAGCAATCCAAAGGAAGAGGAAATTGGCCCGCAGGGGAGTAAGGGATGTGGAAGTCATGGGGCCTGAAACCGGGGAAGAAGCCTGGCGGGCCAGTCGGGTACGAAATCCCCCACTCCCGCGAGGGATCGGGTCTCGAATTGGCCTGACCAGGAATGGACCGCCGGGGTTTGGGCAAAATCGCCGATTACAACGGTCAGCTTGTCGCGTACATCGGAAAGGTCTCCCAGTTCCTGCGGAAAGATACCGGGGTTTACGATGATAACGGCACGGGCACCCGCGAGCCGGTCGCCAATCACCGGCGAAGGGGCGGAAACAAAATTCCCGGAAAGCACCAGCGTGGAACCCGACAGATCCCCGGGGAGGTCGGCCATGTCCTGCACGATTCCGATCGTCGTATCTCCAAGCGTTTCACCGAAATTTCGCAAAGTCCGCCCATGGCGCGCCCCCAGCACCTGATCATCCGCCACGACCCACGTCTCCGGAACGCGCTTTCCCACGATGGTTGCTCCCGGAAGGTGACGAATGTTCGATTTCTGCCAGCCCAGCGGAATCAACAGCAAGGCCAGCGCGGCCACGACGGGAGGCCCCAGCCAGAGGACCGGGCGCGGCCAGATGGACGCCCTGATTCTCCAGCCCAGCGCGAGAAGCAGGAACAACACCGGAACACTCCATACCCACGGCTCTTCCGCGACGGAACTGAACGTGGCGCTGATCAGAAAAGAAAGCCAGACCCCCAATGGAACCGAAAGCCAGCGGGAACGGGGCCCCGGCAGGCATAACAGCAAAACCAGCAGCCATCCCGCGAGATAAACAAAGCGCATTGGCCAGCCAAATTCCACCAGCCAGGTGAGGTGGCTGTTGACCATCGTACGGTAGGGTTCGTTGCGATCCAGGGGTTGATACCATTCGACGAACGCCTTGCCGGAATTGCCGAGCCCCCATCCCCACGGAGCATCCAGCATCATGGCGGGGGCGGCTTTCCAGAGTTCAAACCGGTTCGTGATCGAGCGGTCCTGCCGAACGAAATCCGGGTCCAGCCGGTTATGGGCCTGTAGGTAGACCGAAAAGCCGATGATCCCCCAAACAGCAATGCCTACCCCGAGAATCCGCCTCCACCCCCAGGGATGCGGCGCAAACCAGAGGACGGGAAGCAACCCGAGAAACAGGGCGACGATCCCGCCCCGGGAAAAAGTGTGGACCAGACAGACTCCCAGCCCGGCAAACCCGACCAGCGCGACCCAGAATCCCCATTTGCGGATAGACGCGAGCCCCCAGAGCCCGACCATGAGCGCGACAATCAGTGCGGCGGTCTTGTTGGGATTTCCCAATCCCCAATCCATGCGCCAGATTCCTTTGAAAAAAAATTCCTCCATTGACTTCCTGATATGTTTTCTGGGCACATCGGGCAGCCAATGCAAGATTTAAATGGACGGAGTTGGCCGGAGTTTTCAACCGCTCCGGAGAAAGGGGACCGTCAACGCGCTTCGCCCCCCAGCCCCGCATAGCGAAGCCGGTAATGACCGGTCACCGGGTAGGTAAAAAGCGCCGCTTCCTCCCGGGTACCGCTTCCGATGTTATGAATGACGAGCGGAACGCCCCCGGCATCCTTCCGGTCGCTCACCACCATGATATGCGGCAGGTTCCCGGGCAGCATCACCGTCACCAGATCGCCCGGCAGGAATGGCCCCGGCTCCGGGGAACGCGAAAGCACGGTCTGTTTGCGGGCGAAGTATTTTTGCAGATTGGGCACGCGCCGGTGGTCGATATTCCGGTCCGGACGCGCGAGACCCCACGTCTTGGGATAAAGCGCGAAATGCTTCTTCATATCCTCATGGACCGCCTTCTGGAGATCGAACCCGTATGCGGTCCGCGCCGCGCGGATCACCACATCGGTGCAGACCCCGCGCTCCTCCGGTACATCGCCGCCCGGATAGCCGAGGACCACGTACGCCCCGTCGTAGAGCGTCGTGACGCCGATCTGGGCGCGCGCCGCCTCCACCAGCGCGATCCCCTCCCCCTCCGCCAGAAGTGTCCGGCCCGTCAGTAGAAGGAGGATGCCGATGAAAATCGCCAGCGGTTTCATTCAGGTAATCTTCTCTGATAACCCTCGCGGATGCGATCTGAAAAGCGGGATCGGAAACCGGAGTCAACGGGTTTAAACAAAAGCTTAGACAAAAGCTTAAACAGAAACCGGCTCTCCCCTGAAATTCCGGGAAGAGCCGATGAACCGAAAAAATGGTGCTCACGAGAGGAGTTGAACCTCCACGGGTTTCCCCATACGGTCCTGAGCCGTACGCGTCTGCCATTCCGCCACGTGAGCCTTGCCGTGGTTTGGCGAGTCCCTGTTTCCAGCGGATCGCCAACGCGGATTTTTACTTTGCGGCCAATCGCTTCAAAAGGCAACGCGAAATATCGGAAAAATTCGCCTTTGCCCGCTTCCGGCCGCTTCCCGAAAAGCCGTGCGCCCGGTTCCCGGAGCGCACGGCACCCGAATCATCACCCTACGCCCCTGCCACCGGGTTCAGAACCACGAACCGGCTCTGATCGGTGCGCAAATCCCTGGAAGCCTGCCAGGAATGACGAATCTTTCCATGCGCGGTCCCGAGCGCGTTGACGTGAAAGGCGATGTCGCACAGGAACGGCACGTTTTCGCCGATTCCCGCCTTCTCCCGGTTGATCCGCACTTTAAGCCGATACCCGTTGGCACTGTGCTCCACCGTGGCGCACGCCCCGTCAAAGTCGTCGCCGCCGGAAAAACCGGTTTTCTGCCAGATGCGGGGCTGCCGGTCGCGATCCGGGAGGACCACCAGCGGCCAGACCTGCGGCTGCTGGGAACGCGCATCCTTGAGGGCGATCTCCACCGCGCTTCCGTCCTGATAATGATCCTCGGTACGGGCGTCGGTATCGTCCACCTGCGCTTCGAGAATCAACTCCTCCCCGGTGAGCGAAAGGGCGCAATCGGCCACCTCGTTCCCGCTCCACTCCACCTTGAACCGGTACGGCTCCGCCGCATTGAGCGGGATGTCAATCACCTTGCGCACCGGGAAACGGCTGTCGCGCTCCAGCGTGCGGGTGGAATCGGAGACGATGGAGAGCGTCAGTTCCTCATCCGCGCCTTCCGCTTTGCAGGCGGTAAAGGGATAGGAGACACTCTCCCCGGCGGCCACTTCCACCCGGAATTCCTGTTCGGAAAAAGTCAGCCTGCCGTTCTTCTCGATCACCCGGACGCTCCCCGCAAACGCTTCCCCGCTCCGGTTCTCCGCCACGAGCCGGAAGGCCGCCGTGGTCGCAGCCCCGGCAAAGGGAGCCCCCTCGGGCCGGATGGAAAGGAAGACCCGCTCCAGTGCGCTGAGCGGTTTGCCCGTATTGCGGACGACCGGCTTGAACTCGCCGAGCACCCCGTCGCGCTGATGGGCCTCGATCAGTTCGTCGCACATCGCCCAGATTTTATCGAGCGTCAGGACGGTGGCGGTGTGGGGATCGTGCATCACTGCCTGATAGATATACTCCCGCTGGCCGGTGATGGCGGCCTCCACGGTCAGTTCCTGAACGTTGAGGTTGGTGTGAATGATCGCGGCGAGCTGGGGCGGCAGCGCGCCGATGTACGTCGGCTGGATGCCCTGCTTGTCCACCAGACAGGGAACCTCCACGGACGCCCCCTGCGTGATGTTGGTGATCAACCCCCGGTTCGGCACGTTGCCGTAGATCACGCTCGGCACACCGGAGACGATGGAGTGAATGATCGTCGATCCGTACTCCACGCTTTTGCCGATATGGACCGGCTTCGACTCATCCAGGAGGTCTTTCTCCACCGCATCCCAACGGCCCGTCATTGCTTCGCACCGCCGGATGTATTCGTTGATCGGCACGGCAAACTCGCGGATCACCTCCTCGCCATGGTGAATGAAATACGGGACGTACTCGCTCTGGTGTTCGCTCGATTCCGTCACGAAATAGCCGAGGCGGCGCATCATCTCAAAGCGGACGCGGTCGCAGGCGTAGACATCGGGGTTCTCCAGCGCCTCGAACAGATACGGGTAGGCATCCTTCCCCTTGTATTCAAACTTGAGGAAAAACGCCATGTGATTGATCCCGGCCACCCGGTAGCTGATGTCCGCCGGGTCCAGCCCGCAATAGCCGGCAAGCTGGTGCGAGGTTCCCTGCACGCTGTGGCAGAGGCCCACGGAGGAGATGCCGGTAAGCCGGTCAATGGCCCACATGTTCATCGCCATCGGGTTCGTGTAATTGAGCATCACCGGATCGGGCGCGCCGACTTCCTGCATCATCCGCGCCACTTCCACGAGCTTCGGGATGGAACGCAGGGCGCGGAAAACGCCGCCCACCCCGAGGGTGTCGGCGATCGTCTGGCGCACACCGTATTTCGCCGGAATCTCGAAATCGACCACGGTGGACGGCTTGTACCCACCAACCTGGATCGTCGTGATCACGAAACGCGCCCCCGTGCACGCCTTGCGCAGGTCGGTCGTCGCCTCCACCCGGGCCTTGAGGCCGAGCTGAGTGATGATCCGGCGCACCAGCTTCTCGATCACGGCAAGCCGCGACGCATCAATGTCCATGAGGCTCAGAGTGCAATCCTCCAGAGCCGCGTATTGCAGAATGTCACACACCAGGTTCCTGGAAAAGACCACGCTCCCGGCACCGACCAGAGTAATTTTGACCATAGTGAGGCGCACTCTACGGCGGTTGGGGAATAAAATCCAATCGACAAGGCGTGATGAAGCGTGCTCTTTTGTGATATTTTCACCATCCCGTGAATTCCAACCCGGATACCCTCTTCATCTCCGTCCCCTATGGAGACAAAAGCGAAACGGTGATTTCCTCCCGTTACCGGTACGAAAACCACCGCCGGGGACAGGAACCATTTGTGATCATTCAGCGCACCGGGGAAGGGCGCGGAGAGTTCCGGATCGGCGGGGCGGTCCACTCCGTTCCCGCCGGGTACGCCTTCCTGGCGATCGTTCCGGAGCCAAGCCTCTATGCCTATCCCGCCGGGGAGACCGCGCCGTGGCGCTTCTCCTGGATCAACCTCTACGGCGAGTTCGCGCCGCGGCTGGCACGGGCGTTCCGGGAGGCTTTCGGCCCCGTCGTCCCCCTGCCGGAACGTTCCGCGGCGGGGGCGCTTTACGGAACGCTGCTGGAGACACTGGAAACACGCCGCTTCGGCCCGCCGCACGAGATCAGCATCCGCGCCTACCAGTTCATGATGGAATGGAGCCACCAGCTCATGCGCCCCGCCGCGGGCAAGGTGGACCCGGTGGACGTGGCGCTGGCGGTCTGCCGTTCCCGTTTCCGGGAACCGCTGGGGGTGAAGGAACTCGCGGCCATCACGGGGCTCACCCGCGAACATTTCACGCGGCTCTTCACCGCCCGCACCGGCGTCTCCCCGGCGGCCCACCTGCGCCGCCTGCGGACGGCGGCCGCGCGCGCCCTGCTTGAGGAAGCGGCGGTTCCCGCCTCCGAAGCGGCCCTCCGGTGCGGATTTCCTTCCGCCCGGGCGCTGCGGCGGGCACTGGAAACCCCCGGCCCGGAGGCGTAAACCCGTCGGTTACTCCCCCTTTTTTGCCGGTTTTACGACGCCGTTTCCTGCCGCCTTGTCCGGAAAACGACGTTTTACGACATCTCAACGTCATAACCTAAAAAGATCACGAAAACGTTGCCACAATCAGGAAAACTTTTAGACTTCGCCCATTCAAATTCATGCTGATTGCATCAATACCCTCCAATTCCGGAGTCCTGCTTTCCATGGGATGCGCCGTGGCAGGTCTCGTTTTCGCTTTTTATCTGATCCGATCCATTCTGGGCGCTTCCCCCGGCAATGAAAAAATGAAACAGATCGCCGGGGCGATCGAGGAAGGGGCCAAGGCGTACCTCCAGCGGCAGGTCCGGAGTATCAGCTTTATCTCCATCGCCATCGCGATCCTTCTCTTTTTCTTCAAGGACTGGACCACCACCGTCGGGTTCCTGCTCGGGGCGGTCTGCTCGCTCGTCTCCGGTTATATCGGAATGCGCATCGCCGTCCTCGCCAATACGCGGACGGCCCAGGCCGCCACGGTCAGCCGGCATTCGGCCCTGCGGGTCGCCTTCGACGGCGGCGCGGTCACGGGGTTGCTGGTGGTGGGGCTCGCGCTTCTCTCCGTGGGCGGCTATTTCCTTCTCGCGCAGAAATTCCTCGACACCACGGCAGCCGTGACGAGCCTCGTCGGGCTTGCCCTCGGCTCCAGCCTCATCAGCGTGTTTGCGCGGCTTGGCGGCGGCATCTACACCAAGGCGGCGGACGTGGGCGCGGACCTCGTCGGCAAGATCGAAAGCAACCTGGATGAAGACGACCCCCGCAATCCCGCCACGATCGCCGACAACGTGGGCGATAACGTGGGTGACTGCGCCGGGATGGCGGCGGACGTGTTCGAAACCTACGCGGTGAGCCTGATCGGGGCCGTGCTGGTGGCCGCGCTCACACTCGGGAACTTCCCCGCGGCGATCGTCTATCCCTTCATCCTCGGCGGCATCTCCATTCTCAGCGCCATTGTCGGCATTCTTTTCGTCCGGGTATTCAAGGGAGCGCCGGGAACCGTCCTGATGGGCTCGGTTGTATGCAGTTCGGTCATCTCCGCCATCCTCTACTGGCCGGCCACCCGGTATCTCTTCCCGGAGGCGATCACCGTCGGGGAGCATGTCTACACTCCCACGCACCTTTACCTCGCCGCGCTGATCGGCCTGGTCATGACCGCGATCGTCGTCGTCATCACCAACTACTACACCTCCACGGAGTACCGCCCGGTGCGCAAGATCGCCAAAGCCTCGGAAACCGGCCACGCCACGAACATCATCGCCGGGCTCGCCATCGGGCAACATGCCACGGCGCTGCCGGTGGCGTTCATCGGCCTGGCCATCCTCCTGAGCTTTCATTTCGCGGGCCTCTACGGCATTGCCATCGCGGTGATGAGCATGCTTTCCATGGCCGGGATCATCATCTCGCTCGACGCCTTCGGGCCGATCACCGACAACGCCGGGGGGATCGCCGTCATGGGCGAGCTTCCCAAGGAAGTACGGCAGGTGACGGACGAACTCGACGCCGTCGGCAACACGATGAAGGCCGTCACCAAGGGATACGCCATCGCCTCCGCGGGGCTGGCGGCGCTGGTCCTCTTCGGCTCCTATGTGGAAGAGCTGAAGCTGCACTTTCAGGGGGTGCTTCCCTTTGAATTCTCGCTTCAGGACCCGCGCGTCATCATCGGGCTCTTCATCGGCGGCGCTCTCCCATACCTTTTCTCGGCGTTCAGCATGGACGCCGTGGGCAAGGCGGCGGGGGCCGTGGTGATGGAGGTCCGCCGCCAGCTTACCGCGAAGCCGGGCATTCTCAAGGGGACCGACACGCCGGACTACGGCACCTGTGTGGACATCGTCACCCGGGCGGCCCTGCGGGAGATGATCGTCCCGGCGCTGCTCCCCGTGGCCGCGGTGATTGCCGTGGCGGCCATTCCATGGCTGGGCGGGGTGACGCTCGGCGGGGTTCTCGTCGGCACCATCGTTACCGGCCTTTTCCTGGCGATCTCCATGACCTCCAGCGGCGGGGCGTGGGACAACGCGAAGAAGTTCATTGAGGAAGGCAACCATGGCGGGAAGCACTCCCCCGCTCACTGTGCTTCGGTGACGGGCGACACCGTGGGCGATCCCTACAAGGATACCGCGGGCCCGGCCATCAACCCGATGATCAAGGTGGTCAACGTGGTGGCGATCCTGATCATCCCGATCTTTTTCTGAGATCATCCGCGCACTCGTGCGGCCTCATGGAAGATTCCCCGTAAAATAGGTTGCAACGCGCTACGGCGAAACCGACAACGGTAGGATGTCGAAAATCAGAATTGCCATCGTCGGCCTGAACTTCGGGCGATGGATTATCCGGGATAACTTCAGCGCCCCGGAAGGCAGGGCCCGGGAAGCCTTTGAACTCGTGGCGGTCTGTGACCGCGATGAAACGCGGCTTCAGGAAAGCGCCCGTCCGGCGGGCGTGGAAGCGACGACCGATCTCGACACCCTGCTCCAGCGCGATGACATCGACGCCATCGGCCTTTTCACCGCTCCCGCCGGGCGCGCCGGGCTGTTGCGGAAGATCATCCGCGCGGGCAAACATGTCCTCACCACCAAGCCGTTTGAGACAGACCCGCGCGCGGCGCTTGACGTCCTGCTGGAAGCGCGGGAGCTTGGGCGTGTCATTCACCTCAATTCCCCGGGACCGTTGCCAACCGAGGACCTGCGCCAGATCATGGAATGGCAGCGGGACCTGGGCGTTCCCGTCGGTTGCCGCGCGGAGACCTGGGCCAGTTATCGGGAGCAAGCCGATGGCACCTGGCTTGACGACCCGGCGCGCTGCCCGGTGGCTCCGCTTTACCGGATCGGCATCTACCTCATCAACGACCTGATCCGCCTCTTCGGCGCTCCGGACCGGGCGCAAGTGCTGCTCTCGCGCCTTTTCACCGGGCGGCCCACGCCGGACAATGCCCAGGCCGGAATCGTCTTTCCCGGCGGTCTGTTGGCCAATATCTACGCCTCCTTTTGCATCGGCGATCGCCAGTCCTATACCGACAGCCTCACGATCAATTACGAACACGGCACCATTTACCGGAACGTGGGAAGGAACGCCTTTGGCGAAGGAGCGCGGCGGCTCGTCCTCGTCCGCGACGGCCATCGGGAGAGCCGGGAGCTTGCCGAGCATAGCGGCGGCTACCAGTGGCACCATTTTGCGGAGGCGATCCGCCACGGCGGCCCGCTGCCCGGAGAAATTGAACCGGAGACGATCGTCGCCGGGCTCGACCTGATCGAAACCCTCGCCCGCGCCGAGAAATCAGGCCGGGTGGAGGAGGTGAGACGCACGCTCGTCTCCCCGTGCTGACGATGCCCTTGGCTCCCCTCTTCCCCCCTCCCGGGCTCAAATCCGGCGGGAGAGCACTGGGCCTTCCTCAACGGTGAAATGATGGTGCCGGGCTCCGTTTTCAACGGAGATCCCGCCCGCTCCGGACGCTTGCAGCCACGGGCCGTCCGCTCCGATCTCCAGCACCGCGCAGGGGCCCGTGCTGGTCATGACGAAATCGCCCGCCCTCAGGCGGCCCGCGCCCATGAGCAGAAGCCGCAGCCGACCGGGACGCCGCAGCACGCCGCCGAAACTCCCTTCAAACTCCGTTTCACCCTCCGCCCACCGGAGACCGGCCCGGCGGAACCAGAGGAGATCAGACGCCTGGTCCTGCTCCACCCTCGCCCCGATGATCGCCTCCCCCTCGTGCAGCGCCGTCATGACGAAGCGACACTCCCGCCCGGAAGGCACCGGCTTGAGTCCGGCGAGGTAGTGGCTGGCGTGGCGGCGGGTCAGTTGCAGATGCTCCATGGCAAACCACGTCTCCGGCGCGCCGCTATAGTGATGGATCGGCAGGGTTTCGCACGACCGGGCATCGAACCGCTGCCCCGGCAGGAGAACGCGCAGGTCAAGCCCGAAGCGACCCGGAAACCGGTAATCGCCAGCGCCGGGCGATTGCGGGGTGGAGCCGACCACTTGCAGATGCCAGTGCGAAAGCTCCGGTCGCGAGGCGGAAAGATCGTCGTGAATGATCAGATAATCCCCATCCACCCAGGCGAAGGAGCGAACGGCTGCGGGCGGCTCCAGCCGGAAGCGCCGGTAACATTCCTCCACGAGTTCGTGCCGGCAATGGTCATTGAGAAAAACCGGTTGCCCCGGCTCCAGGATGACCGGATGGGCTCCCGCGATGAACTGGAATCCTGCCGCGTCGAAGTGGCGCTCCACCCGCGCCGGGGAGAGCGGCATCTGCACCTCGTGAAAGGAAAGCGTGCTGTGACGCCAGGTCTCGCCCGCCTCGCCGCCGTCGAACACCAGCGGCCTGCCGCCGGAAAAGAGGAGAAAGCTTCCCTCCGTGCGATGGTAGCGATAACCGCCCGGCCCTTGTTTGATCAGGAGATAATCCTCCTCCGGGGTGTTGACCCGGTTGCGGAAAACCGCGCCGAACCCTTCAAGCCGCCGGCCCGGAAGCGCCAGTTGCGGGTTCCCGGGCAGATCGTCCTCTTCCAGCGTGCAGAAAAGGAGCGGCAGGTTCCCGGCCACGCTCCCGGTCACGACCCCGTCCGGGGCCGACTCCGGAGTGTTCCCCTCCCAGGAACCGAGCCCGAGGAGCCGTTGCCCGTCCGCATTGGAGACGAAATAGGCGTTCAGAAGCTCCGCGCCGAAGGCAGGGTCCACCGCCATGAAGAGCTTGCCCATGGTGGCGTAATGTTCCGGAAGCCATTTGCCGATCCCGGCGTGATCCCCGATCGGCGGCACCTTGCGCACCTTGAGATCCGCGCGGAACGCCTCCTCCCCCCCGTCGCGCATCACACCGTAGGTCACCGGATGAGCCGGGGTCAGCAAATGAATGCCCCAGCGCAGGAAATCCCGTAGCCGGGGGATGGAATCAAGCTCCAGCAACCCTTTGCGGGCGAGGTGGAAAATCAGGTTCACCCGGCATTTCGAGGCATGGAGGTAATAACACGCGGGGTTTTCGTACCAGCGGCCACTGCCCGGCGTGCAATAGGCAAGCAGCGAGCGGTGAGTGCGCTCGACGACATGGTCAATGAACTTCGCCGCATCCGGGTGCCCCTGAAAAACCAGCCCCACCGCGCCGATGATATCGACACGGTCCGCCTCAAAGTTGGCGTTCCGGCCATTGAACCGCCAGTTCATGAAATCCTCCTCCAGATACAGGTGCCCCATCAGGCTGAAGAAATCGCGGATGCGCCGCTCCTCTTCTTCGGTAAAGACGCCGCTGGGGGCGATGAGGTCGTATTCCTCCGCCCATTTGGTGATGTTGCGCCCGCCCACCGGCGAGTACATGTCGGACCAGTCGCGCCCGAGCAGCGTCATCCGGGCGCGATTTTCGGCCACGTAGTTGAGCAGAATCCGCATCCGCCAGGCGACGAGGGGATCGCCGTCGATCGCAAACAGAACGCCGTCACGCGGCCCGGGCAGCCCCGGTTCGCGGCGGATCTTTTCCCGCAGACCGGCAAAACCGCCCCCCTTGCGCCGGAGCCGGGGGAGATCCCCGCGCTGCGCCACCACGTGGGGACGGGCGAACGGATCGGGAACGTCGAAATGCCAATCCTTGAACTCCTGAAGGCGGGGCGAGGAGTACGCGTGCTGAAGCCGCCCGAACTCTTTCCACGGGCCATCGTTGCGGGCAAAGGAAGAGATGAGCATGCCCCACTGGCGCTCCCCGTCAAAGAACCCGAACCGGTAGAAGGCATCCGCCGCCGCCGAAGTGTGAACGGTGATCATCGAGATGGACGAGCCGACCATCTCGGGATGAGGCCACTCCAGTTCGCGGTTCTCCCGGCCGTCTTCGTCGATCGGCCCCTGGGCGATCTTTTCAAACGCCCGGTCAACCCATTCGCCGCGCCGCCGGGAAAAAACGCCGATGTAATCCTCTCCGTCGAGCCCGTCGGCGCTCATCGCGTAGCCAAACCCCTGGGGGGGAATCCACCACGGCACGGACTCGGGAAGCTGCCCGATGGTCCGCTCCTCCGCCGTGAGGGTGCTCCAGTGCGGGGAACCGTTTTCCGGGGTCCAGTGAAGATAGCCCCGGCCCCCGGTGAACTCGCGAAGGGAGAACTCAAAGGACGCCCCCTCAAGTGCGTCGGAGGTCTCCCGCACCAGCAGAAGCGGCTCCCCGGTCAGGGCCGTCACGGTGAGCGCCCAGCGGGCTCCGTTGCTCAAAGTGTAGCGGTTGCGCACGGTGATCAGGAGCGGGCCTTCCTCAAGCACCTCATGCTCGCGATGGCGGATGGTGATGCCGGGCGGGAGGAGAAAGCGCCCCTCGCCGCGCCAGACCCCATCGGGGCCCCGCACCGCCTGGAGCGGCGGCGCGTCCGTTACGGAGCCCGCCCCCGCCAGCCGACAGGCGGCGACGCCGGTGTCGATCTCCCGGTTCCCCGCGGCATCAACCCCGATGCGGAGGGGCGCCGCGGGCGCGGGGATCGAAAAAGCGCCCCCGGCCTCCTCTGCCGTCCCAGCCGTCTCCGCGACATAAAGCGCGATCACCCGGTCGGCCTGTGCCGCCAACCCGATGAGCAGCGCGAGCCCCTCGCCCGTGGGCTGAAAGGGAACATCGCGGCCCGGCTCGATCCGCAGGCGCATCCGGCCAGTCTCTCCCTCATGCGAAAGCGTCAGCAACTGCCGCGGAAAATCGTAGTGAAACGGGTTGCGCAGTTTCCATTCGCGCTCTTTATGCCACACCACCCCGTTTTCCGAAAAGGAGGCGGGATGCGGGCTCGGGAACGGCCGGGGCGGCGCGCTCCGCCATTCCGTGACGGTCAAGGTTCCCAGATCGGTGAGTTCGCCGGGAGCAACCGCGATGGAACGGGCCAGAAACCGGGTGGGCACCTCCCAACAGGCCGGGTCGAGGGTGACCGCGAGGAAATCATGCGTCTGCGCGGGCGCTTCGGGGAATTCAAAACATCCCCCGGCGTCGGTCGTCACCGTCTCCTTGCGGAGCGGCCCGATGCGGGGGTTGCTGTGCATCGCGTGGATGACGAAGCGGGAGAGATCGGGCTGTTCCACTTCCGTTTTCAGGCCGAGCGTGACGACCGCTCCGGCGGCGGGCGTCCCGTCCGGGAGAAGAATGCGCCCCCGCAGCCGGCCCCGGCCGGGCGGCAGCGGGCGTTCGGGCAACGAGACCAGCGAGACAAACGGCGTGACCGGGGGAACGCGGGCCTGCCGGAGCGCCTCGCGATCCGCGTCGCGGAGCGCGAGAGCGGTGGCGGTATCGTACGCCTCGTCCGCAAGCCGGGTGTATTTGCTGATGTACTCGTCCACCGTGAATCCTTCGCGGGCTTCCTGCGAATTCCGGAAATGCCCTTCCTGCGCCAGCGTGCGGTAGCTCACCGCCATGCGGAGGGCCACCGCAAACGGTTCGTCGCGCAGGGTATCCGCTTCGCGGGTGAGCAGGGTGCGCGCCTCGCGAAAATCGCCGAGCGCGACCAACGCATCGTGCAGGGCGAGGACGATCGCGGCACGATCCGGTCCCCCGGGCCGGGCGAGCAACGCCAGCGCGGTGCGGCGGGCGGTTTCATATCTGGCCTCGGCCAGCATCGTGTGGAGATGGGAAAGCGTCATGGCAAGGATATTCAGGGGCAAAAAATCCGGGATCAGCGGCCCGCGCTGCACACGCTCTCAATCCGCAGTTCGGCATCCTTGTCCGCCCCTTCCCAGACGGGTTCAATCCGCAGCGTGTGCCGCCCGTCGCTCAGGCCGTTGGCCAGGAGGGTCCAGCCGAAAAGATTGCCGGACCCTTTTTTCGGCGGAGCAAAGCGGGCTGTATTCATCGGCCAGAGCCATTCTCCCTCCTTCGCCTTGGGAGGGGCGACGGGCTTTCCGTCGATCCAGACGCGGATCGAGGGCGCCAACCCGTTGCGTTCGCCGAAAATCCCCACCAGAGAGCCTTCAAACGCCACCTCCAGCGCGCCGGAGCGGCGGGCGGCGGCGGCGCAAGCCACGTCCCCCATCCACCGGCTGGCCATCCCGTCAAACCAGAGGGAAGTCCGGTAGGTTTTTTCCCTGCTCCATCCCCCGGGCAGTTCGCCCGCAACGAGGATCTGCCGGGTCCGTTTCGGGTAGAGAGCGGCAAAGAGCGGTTCCTTGGGAAGAACGGCGGAGCCCCCGTCCCGGATGGCCTGCTCGTAGGAATCGCGCACGACTTCAAAGAAAAGTTCATAGCCGGAGTCGTCCGGATGCGCGCCGTCAAAGGGCCAGAGAGCCTTCACGTCCGTCCCCGCCGCCACCTTCCCGGCCACATAGGGAATCGTGTTGGCGCACGGCAGCCCGTAACGGGCCCCGAGCCGGAGATGCGCCTGATGCCGCGGCGGCAAGGGGGCCTCCGGCTTCTCCGCATGCCAGCGGAACATCATCAGGACGGGCATCACCATGCTCTCGTGCGCGAGCAGTTCCCGCACGATCGCCTCATAGGAAGCCAGCGACTGGAGATCGGTGCCATCGGCGTCATCGTTCACGGTAAAATCGAGAAAAACGAGGTCCGGCCGGTGAGCCAGGACATCGCGCTCAAGCCGGAATATCCCGAGCTGCGAGCCGGTGCCGCCGATCGCCGCGTCGTGAAAGGTGATGGGCGTCCGGGGATACCGGCTCCGGAGCCACTCCATCATACGCCCCCGGTAGCTGGTGAGCAGGGGATCGCTCGCGTTGGCCCCCCAGGTGAGGGACCCGCCAAAGAAAACGACCGATACCGGTTCCTGGCGGGAGGCTTTTTCGTGAAAGGCGTGGATGGAAGGCATGGAAAAGGCGGTAAGGGGCAGGAGCAGCCAGCCAAGAAGCAGTTTGAGCGCGAGGCTCCGGGCAAGGGAGGTGATCATAAGGGAAAGGAAGATCGTCCCTCATGCGGGCCGCGATGACAGCCAATACAGTTTGAATACGCTCCGATCCGCCCTACAACTCTTCCTCGATCCCCATGGAAACGCGGGATTCATACCGCGCCCGGAAGGTGTGAATGCACCCCTTGCCGGGGATCAGCCCGTCGCGGATGTCCTGAACGATCCGCCCGGCGACTTCGTGGACGGAAAAGCGCACCAGATCCACGGAGACCTCCCTCTTCTGAAAATAGGGCACCCGCAGCGGCCCCCGGCAGAACGCCCCGCGATAACGGGTCAGGATTTCTTCCATGATCACCGGCTCTTCATTGCAGATGATGTCCGCGCCGGTCTGGTCGAGGAAAGCGACGGCGGTCGAGCTTTGCGGCAGCTTGCACACGGCATCCCGGATGGCCAGGGCGCTCCCCTGCACGTGGCTCACATTCAGCCCCGCGCTGCGCATGGTGGCGTCAAAGCTTTTGAGAGCCTTCATGGAAGGCGCATAGATCGGCCCGGGAAGGATGATGTCGCGGATTCCGTTCCTGCGCCAGTCCGCGGCCATTTCGTGATACGCCGACTGCCAGTCCTGATAATAAGTCGGCAGGGCAAGGCTCATCGTGGCATCCGTCCCCTGAACGAGAATCTGCCGCACCCCGTTGTCCTTGAGCGAAAGGATCACCTGCGAAGAAGAGGGATGGGGGGTGTGCCAGATCACATAGTCGAGGTTGTGCTGGAGCAGGCGCCGGGCGAACTCCGGGCTGAAGGATTCCCCACTGCGGAAAAAGATGAAATCCGCCACAAATCCGCACTGCCGCAGCCGGTCACCCAGTTCCACATGCAAAAGGCGCGAATAGGGCGAGAGAACGATGGCGTGCAACCAGAGCGGGATGCCGATGAGCGCCCGGATCGGCCTGCGCGGCGAGAGCGTCCGCCCGATCAGCATCGTCCGGGAGCCCCGGATGCGGTTGAGCAATCCCTCCAGCTCCAGCTCTTCGTAAGCGACGGCGACGGTACGCAGCGGCACCCCGAAATGGAGCGCGATATCGCGCATGGCATAAAAAGGCCGCGCCTCCTTGCTCCGGTACCTCCGCGCCACGGCCCGCAGTTCCCGAAGCAGCACCGCCCGGCGGCTGACGGCGGGTTCAAACCCGGCAAACGGACCAAAAGCCGTCTCAACCGGGGGAAGGGAGCGTTCGATTTGCTTTCGGGCCATCGCCGCAAAAGATAGATGATGAAAAGAAAGAGACAACCCAAACTATCCACCGGGTCGCTTCACCGGAGGTTTCCCGCCGATCCGGCGATACCGGCAACCGGGTTGCGCCCCGCATCCGCAGCCCGGTCCACAGCTTAAAAGAGCATACACATTGAATTCACTTCGGTAGTGATTGCTTTTGCCTTCAAAACGGGCCTTACTGCGCCAGAACAGATCATCCCCCCCTTTCTGTATTGGGCAGGCAATCCGCCTTACACCAACTGTTTTCAAGCAACTGTTGAACCATGAAAAAGAAACACCCGTTCATCCCTCTTGCCTCAGCTCTGCTGCTCACCACTTCCCTCACGTCATCGGGTGATCCCTATCGGTACATCGGTACGGGGAGCGCAACCGCTCCCACCACCGGCACCTGGAATGTCGATACCAACTGGCTCGATGGCACCGCCCCGGTCTCTTCGCTCGACAACGTGTTGCTCTTTGGCGGCAGCGGCAGCGACTCCTACAATTCCGACAATAACCTCGGCGAGTTCAACCTGAACCGGATCATCTTTGACAGCACTTCGACCGGCACCGTCAACGTCCGGAACGGCACCCTCAATTTTCTGGCAAACTCCTCCTCGGAAGGCCCGCGGATCACGCAGCACGGTTCGGGCAACGCGAACTTCACCCACCCGATCAAGCTGACCGATACGCTCACCTTTGATGGAACGGGCGATGGGATGGTCTCTTTCGGCAACAGTGCCCTCACCGGCGGCGGAGGAGTTATCAAAACCAGTTCCGGAACATTAAGGTATACCGGCAGCGGCAACAATACCTACACGGGGTTAACCACCGTTTCCAACGGGGTTCTCGAACTGAGCAAAAACGCAAACATCACCGCCATTACCGGGGATGTCCTCATCGATGGAGGAACGGTGAGGCTTCTGGCCAGCAGCCAGATTGCTGATGCCGCCACGGTCACGGTGACCGACGGAGGGACGTTCGCCTTCAATGGCAATTTCAACGACACCATCTCCTCTTTCTCCATTTCGAGCAGCAGCGCGCTGGCACCGGCTGTTCTCGATTTCGGGGAAGGCAACGGCTCCCTGAACATCGGCACCGGTGAGCTTACTTTCGGAGCCAACACCCGGATTGACGGTACCGGTCTGGGCACCCTGCGGCGCATCGGGGGGAATCTCGTCATCAACTTCGATGGCGGCCAGATCAGCGGCGGCACCATCCGGGCCGGTTTGGGGGATGAAGGGACCGTCCTCAACATCACCCAGGGCCTCGGCGGGGGGCAGATCCTCCTGGGCAATACGGGAACCATTGATCGAAGCACCGCGATCAATCTCAACCACACCGGCTCCATTGACCTGGGGGCGACGATGATCGCGCAGTCAACGAACTCGACAAACACGAAAAACGCCCTCGCCATCCATATCGCCAACACGGCGACGGGGCTCTCCGGCGGGACGATCACCACCGTCCCTATTGCGGATGCGGATCATCCGCTTGACCCGGTCCGGATCTGGAACCCGGCCATCAACACCCTCACCTTTGAAGCCGGGGGCACCGGGTTCAACCTTTCCGGCGGGGTTCTCGACATCCGCTCCACATCGACC
>Ga0206106_100138_pt1 | contig 120522 bp, 105 predicted proteins | sample 1B1ome_FD_148677 | JGI IMG/M metagenome (GOLD analysis project Ga0206106, IMG submission 148677) | Enriched microbial communities from leaf-cutter ant dump, University of Wisconsin, Madison, United States - 1B110A | ecosystem: Environmental > Terrestrial > Nest > Insects nest > Nest dump...
TTGGTCCTGTAACGTACGGTCATCCGGTGAACTATCAGTTCCAGGTGTTTAACCGTTGGGGACAGCGCATCTTTGTCTCGTTCCGTGCGGAAGACCAGTGGGATGGAACGATCAATGGCAAGCCTGCGCCTGTTGACACTTATCATTACCGGATCACGGGTAAATGTGTAAGCGGAGAGGAGATCAACCAGGGGGGTGCTTTTACGCTGGTAAAATAGATCATCACAGCACATCGCTATATTTTTATAAAACATCGCCGGCAACAAATTCAGTTGCCGGCGATGTGTTTTATAATGCAAAAGGCAAAAAATTCAATCCCGAATATTCGGGACAAGAAGCAAAATGCCCCTGATTTCCGTAGCACTCCAGCGGCAGCGGTTTCTGGCTGTAAAGGTTTTGCAGTAGCCAATCGCAGATAAAACATCCATAGATTTTTCCGGAAAATACCGGCTTTTACTTATTTTCGGATTAGCAGAAAAACCTATAAGGTTTCCAAAACCTTATAGGTTTTATCCGCTAAAGTTAAAACAGAAACATGGCCTTAGTATGTCCTTTTCACTCGGAGCATGAAGTTCGTTGTGATGCTTTAGAGAATGTCGAGCAGTATTTGAACACTACCTAGGATTGGGTGGTGTTGCTGTTAAGATATCTTGATAATGACTAAAATAAAAATTAATGAACTCAATATTAAGAATGTTACTTTTTAGGTCTATTACGAGATTTATTGGGCTAAATAGTCGTTATTTCTTTTTTAAAAAGTAATTGGAAAACCAAAAAGCCGGAGAGAGTTATCCAATGAATATGTAGATGACTATAACGACTTGGAGAATGCTTTAAAACAAGATATTTTGAATGCTTTAATTGGGATTATCATTTTCTTGAGTCTTTCAATATTAATTGTTGTGATTGTTTTTTAAGGTAATACATCTATGGTAGGGTACTTTGAATAATAAACGATGTTACCTCTTTCGCTGTAGTGTTCAAAAGCAGGTGTTTCGATCTTCTCTGAATTGTTGCATCGGCTGTGACGCCTGACTGCATAGGATTAGCCAAATGCAGCTTGTCCTTTAAGGCATCTGATGTCAGATGCACATTCTCTTACTCAGTATATATCAAGTCAGTCCGAAAGGGTATAAACCCTTTACAGGAAGGCCCATACGAAATTGTCCGGGAAGGTATAGTTGCCTGTCCCGGACAATTGCATTTCTTTTTAACCCGTATATATTCGATCTATGTTTTTTTTGCAGAGGAAGCTTTGCCGGCAGTTTCCGATTTGATGCGTTTGGTGTCTTTCAGGGCCTTGTCCAACAGAAATTCGATCTGGCCGTTTACGCTGCGAAATTCATCTGCAGCCCATTTTTCCAGTGCCTTATATACTTCAATATCCAAACGCAATGCAAAGCTTTTCTTTTCCCGGTTCATCATGATTCATTTTAGCTTTACTGATAGAGCGTACCGGTGTTCAAAACCGGAGATGCGGATTTTTCCCCGCACAGCACTACCATTAAATTGCTGACCATAGCCGCTTTTTTCTCATTGTCCAATTCCACAATCTCTTTTTCCGACAACTTCTGCAGCGCCATTTCTACCATACCTACAGCGCCTTCCACAATCTTGAGCCGTGCAGCTACAATTGCCGTGGCCTGCTGTCGCTGGAGCATTGCACCGGCAATCTCGGCTGCATAAGCCAGGTGGCTGATGCGGGCTTCCAGGATTTCAATACCAGCTTGTTCCATGCGTTCATTCAGTTCGGCCACTAATATTTCATTGACCTTATCGCCACCGTTTCTCAGGGTAATCTCCGCGTTTTCATCTTCTAAATTATCATAAGAAAAACTGCCGGCTAAGTGACGCACCGCCGCCTCGCTCTGTGTCTTTATATAAGATCCGTAATTGGATACCTCATAAGCTGCCTTATAGGTATTGCCTACCCGCCAAACGATAACGGTACCGATTTCGATAGGGTTCCCCATCTTGTCATTCACCTTCAGCGTTTGCCCCTGCAGATTGTCGGCACGCAGACTGATTTTATAAGTGGTGTATAGCGGATTGACGAAGAACAAACCGTTATTTTTTACCGTACCCACATATTTTCCGAAAAAATTCAATACGCGGGAATGGTTGGGCTGCACAATCATCAATCCCTTCATCAGAAAGATGAAGGCCAGACTAAGCAGTATGCCCAAAGCAATATACCAGCCGTTGTCCTGACCGGCGGAGAAACATAAAACAGCCGCTGCCATACAGGCCAGCGCGAGCAGTAATGCCAGGTAGCCTGACATTGGTTTGATAATTTTTTCCATAAACTGTTATTTTAATTTTGAAATGATATTAAATTGATATCAAAAGTACATGATTTGATATTAACTGCCAAATATTTTTTCAGATAAAAAATCAGGAACTTGCATCAAAACGGAAAATGGTTCGGTTGAATAATATTGTTCCTGGATATTGCCGGTAGGGAAATGAAAAATCCGTACTAATTTTGCCGGTAGCTTAATGTTCTTTATGAAAAATTCGCTGTTACAGCTTCATGCGGCTGTATTACTTTGGGGCTTCACCGGGGTGCTGGGCAGAGCCATCAGCCTGTCGGCTCCCGTGCTGGTGTGGTACCGCATGATTGTAGCTTTTTTTATTTTGGCGCTTATTATTACTTATCGCAGGCAGTGGCAGCAATTTGCAAAACGTGATTTATTTTCCGTTATCGGTATCGGTATTTTATTTTCCATTCACTGGGTATCTTTTTTTGCATCCATAAAATTTGCCAATGCATCTGTGGCCATGATATGCCTGGCTACTGCGGGTATCTTTACAGCATTGCTTTATCCGTTTGTCAGCAAAACAACATTCAATATACGGGAGTTGCTTTTAGGGCTGATCGCTATTGCCGGTGTGTGTTGTATCTATGTCCTGCAACCGGCGCAGGGTCATCCGGAACATTCCATGAAGAATTTTAAGCTAGGCGTTTTATTGGGTGTTGTAGCCTCACTGATCAGCGCGGTATTTACTATCTTAAACAAACCACTTACTCAAAAATACGCCTCACGCAATCTTGTTTTTTTAGAGATGTTGTCCGGATTTTTATTTTTGAGCATGCTGGCACCGTTTTATATCATGCGTTTCCCGGAACAACATGTAGTTCCGCAGGGGTGGGATTTTCTATGGATTTTTATTCTGGGTTATTGTTGTACCGTATGGGGACAATCGCTTGCTATGCAGAGCCTGAGAAAATTGTCGCCCTTTACCGTTTCCCTGACGGTGAATATTGAGCCGATATATGGCATCATACTGGCATTTATCTTCTATCAGGAAAACGAACAGTTGGGCTGGGGATTTTATGTCGGAGTGCTGCTCATCCTGGCCTCCATCTTATTGCAAACCACTTCCATGCTGTTCAGAAAGAAGAAGCGCCCGGCGCTTTCGTAAGGGAAGCAATATTCCTGATCAGCGTATCAGCGTTACATCACCTTTCAGTAATACTTTTTTGCCGTTTACAAAACTGATATCAATGATGTACTGGTAATTGCCGACGGGCAGGTCTTTACCGGTATTTCCATCCCGTCCGTTCCATGCGGGATTCCTGGTTTTAAAATCACTGTAAACCAATTCGCCCCAACGGTTGAAAACCCGGAAGGAATGAATGGTATGACCGCTTACATTGGCGAAAATAGGGCCAAAAAGATCATTAATGCCATCATTATTGGGGGAGAATGCGTTGGGCATTTTCACTTCCGGAATTAACGGCTCTACCACCAATTCCACAGTAGCCGTATCAAGGCAGCCTCTTTCGGTAGAACCGATTACCTGATACACGGTATTTTCATAAATAACTACAGCCTGCTCCTGCAAGTGCTGTTGCGGAAAATGCGATTCCGGCAACCAGGCCACAACAGTGAACGGATCAGTAATGGCGGTGGCGGTTAGTCTTAATATATCGCCAATCACCGGTTGCTCCGGATCTGCGATAAGCTCCAGTCCCAATTCATCAATTTTAATCGTGGTGGTATGGCGCAAACTATCGCAGCCGGCAATATTTTTAAACAACCGTACTACTACAGTATCCCGGTCATAAACTACTTCGTTAAATTTGAAGTAGCGGCAGGCTTTTATGGTATCATATACTTCAATGGGCTGCACATTTGGGCGAACAACAATCTGGTTGGCCAGGTAAATACTGTCGCAGCCGTATTGATTAGGTATGGTATCGGTTATGGTCGTATCGGCGGTATAGATGACATCCCGGAAATTCACAAAACCGCATCCTGCAACGAGAGTGTCTTTAGACTGAGGAATTATTTCCGGATGAATGGTAATATTGATAGTCCGGTATAAGCTGTCGCAGCCGTAAATGCTATATACTGTGTCATAAATCGTTTGCGAAACATAGTATATTGTTCCCTCCATATCCACGCTGCCGCAATCGGAGATGTTTAATGTTTGATTTTGCGGTTGTATGCCGTGCAGGTTCAGATAGGTTGCAGAATCGCAGCCGCCGGATGCTGCGGTATAATATACGGCTACATTGTTTCCGGTGGTATTTACGGTAATGCCGTTCCAGGAGTAGGGAAGCATATCCGGGCAGATAAACAGATCCACCGTATCCTTCATGGTATCGGTTACGGAGAGGTTGAGTACTGTAGTGGAGTCGCAGCCAATGTAATTGTCCGAAGTATAGGCAGCCACGCTATCGCCGGGAGCCGGCACGGTAATGCCGTTCCAGGTATAAGGAATTTGCCCGGTACAAATGATACGGTCGAGCGAGCTGTTCAATACCGGAATGTCAAACCAGATGGATTGCGGCAACGGCAATTGCTGTTCACACATGTCCACCACCGTATTACCATCCGTTCCTGTTTTTGCGCGAATTTCATATAGCCCTGGAGGAGTTATATTGTCATTGAAAATAATTTCTAACCGGTCGGTATATCCGTTGGGTAATTGCTGACAGTTATCGCCTCTTACGGTATAGATGGATCCGTTGGGATACACTTCAAAGTCGCTGCCGTCTTCCGCAATAGAGCTGCATTTTACATGTTTGGACAATTGCAGATAAATCCGGCTCCTGGTATTGCAACGCGCTTCTACACTATCTAACATGGGTGGATTTTCAGAATATAACAGCGCCGTACTGCCGGTAAAATCTATGGTGAATCCCGAAGCCGGATAATATACATTCGGCGGGCCGGCTGTGGTTCCGAACCCGCCGCCATCCACTGCAATATAGTATTCATCACCTGCATTAGCCTGAATAGGCATCGTGAGGGGGTTGCTTTGGCTGGATAAGTACAGATTTCCACTGACAACATTGCCGTTTTTTCTTATAATATCACCGCAGGAAAGCTGGCTACAGCTCTTGCCGGTGCCATTCAGAATAGTAAAGGAATAACCATCACCCGGATCGTTGAGGTGTATTATAAATGTAAGCGTACCGGCAACGGCTACCTTCATTTTGAGCCATACTACATTCAGCACCTGGCAGGGTGTGCTGGCTAAAGCCGAACTATGCCATTCATAACCGCCGGGCACGGACAGCGTATTGGTGCAAATGTTCAGGGCGCCGCAGGGATCCTGTTCGGGATAAAGCTGTGTAGTTTGCGCCAAAAGCGCAGGACTGCAATAAAAATACAGCATCAGGATCAGTAGGCCTTGCTTCACAAACGGTATTTTAATGAATGACGAATAATTACAAAGGGATTAAAATTAAGAAAAGTATATTCGTTATATCGCTTTCTATTATTAAAATTATTATTGCACATTTCTTTTCTATGGCAGCCACTTGCCTGTTTCCCCTGATTCCATCCTGCTTTCATCTTTTTAGGATGAATGATTCGCGTCAACAATATTTCAGGATAATGATACCGTCTTACAGGGGCGATTGACCGGCAATTATAATCGCTTTCAACGCTTTGCCATTATTCAGAGCAACAATGGGTTTGACTTTGAAAAGTATATTATTCTGCCCTTTTCTTAGCTGTAGCTTTCTTCTCCGTATTTTCTTCCGTGTTCTCTGCGCTTTTCTTAGCTGCGACCTTTTTTGTACCGGTCTTTTTAGCCGGTTTTTCCGTGTCTGCCGTTTCGTTTGCTACCGCCTTTTTAGTTGCTTTCTTAGGAGCATTTTCCTGCTTTTCTTCAGATGCTTCTTCCGAAGTTGCGGTTGCTTCGGTGTTTTCCGTTGCCGCAGCATCATCAGTTACAGCACCTTCCTGCTCATGATAGGCTTCAAAATTAAGCAGCTCATTAGCCTTCAGTATGCTGTACCATTTCAGGATTTTCTTGATGTCACTTACATAGACCCTGTCTTCATCAAATTCAGGAAGTGCTTCCCGGAAAAATGACCTCAATGTATTGCTGTCGGCTTTGGCTACATTCAGCTTTTCATAAACTTCATCATTTCTCTTAATACCTTCCAGCACTTCATGCAGGCGTACATTTTCATTATAGGTATAGATTTCGATGCTTTCTAAAGGCGTGATTTGATGAATACGGGCTGAAACAAACTTCACAGACTGGTCGGCCAGGCTGCGCAGAATGGCTCCGTCATTTTTAGTGCTGATTAACTGATAAAGGCCGCCAAGGCCGGTTACTGATACGATTTGTCGGTATTCCATATTCTTTTATATTGTGATCGAAAGGCCGCAAATTTACTGTTTTTTCTGAATAAGATTAACATAGCTGAATGTAGTAGTAAGTCAAAATGCAAAAGTCAAAAATCAAAATGCAAATTTGTTGATGAAAACACCAAAGGCGGAAAAGAGCGATACCAACCCAGCGTATTGAAACCGGAATACTGCCTGTGGTTTGTCCTGAAATACCAATATGCTTCCTTTTGCAGTGGGTTGAAGGGCTTGTTGATTTGCTTTATGCTAAAAGCCATTTCCAAACTCCTCAAAAGTAAAATCACGAGGGTTTGCCTCAAAGTTTGGTACATCCGCACGGAAGTCTGCTAATACGTTTTTTATGGTTTCTTTATTTGGTGTTTCCCTTTTTATCCCGTTGACAAGACAAAATTGTATCATTTTTATCCTGTACATAAGACAAATACAGTCGTTTTTACTTTCCCACCCTTGTCGGCCTTTTAACCAATAAGTTGTTTACTTATACGACACCAGGAAGAATAATGCTTAAACGCGGGTGTCCGTTTTTTGGGTGATAGATATCACCAAGGTGGGACAATCCTCCCCTTTTTATCATACCAGCATTTTCCGGTAACAGCGTTTGCGCTTATGCTGGCGATGCTCGTAATTTTTCCAGTGATTAATGGCTTTTTCATTGGTTTCTATCATGCCGGTGGTTTCCACAAAACGTACGCCGTGTTCAATCATGATCTGCTGTAGTTCGGTAATTAGCAATGCGCTTACACCCTGAGCCTGCCAGTCCGGGTGAATGCCGGTAAGCAGCAGGTCGGCTACTTCCGGTTTTTTCAATGCCTTCATGATATGGTACCAGCCGAAGGGGAGCAGTTTCCCATTAGCCTTTTGTAGCGCCTTGCTGAGCGAAGGGAGACTGATGATGAATCCGATAACCTGGTGGTCTTTATCTTCTACCACCTTTACAAATTTAGGGTTCAGCATGCTGAAATATTTATTGATATAAAATTGCAGCACATCGTCCGGCATCTTTACAAAGCTGAACAAGTCATCAAATGCGGTGTTCAAAAGATGAAAGACCTTCATGGCATAAGGCTTCATGGCTTCCCGGTTCTGAAAACTGACCACCGACAAATTATAGCGTTTCTTGATCAGCTCGTTTAGTTTTACCGCTTTTTCCGGAATTTCTTTGAGCACGTGCAGGCGAAACTCTATCCAGTCAATTTCCTTCACATAGCCATTGGCTTCAATCAGCTTGTGATAGTAGGGCAAATGATATTCCGAAGCCACGGAAGGCAGCTCCTCAAATCCCTCTACCAGCATGGCCTGGTGATCTAAGTTCGTAAATCCCAAAGGGCCGTGTACGCCCTGCATGCCTTGTGCCTTTGCCCATTGTTCTACCGTGGTCAGCAGTTGTGTAGCCACTGCTGCGTCGTCAATACATTCAAAGCGGGTCATCCGGCACATCAGCTCTCCGTTTTTTTCATTAGCGGCGGGATTAATGATAGCGCCGATACGACCTACGGTTTTCCCGTCTTTTTCGGCCAGCCAGAAAGCGGTTGTACAATATTTCATAGCCGGATTAAATTCCGGTTGCAGGGATTTGAGTTCGTCGTTTTTTATGGGAGGCACCCAATAGGGGTTTCCTTTATATAATTGAAAAGGCAGCGCTACAAATTTTTTTAGATCGGAAAGCTGTGTTATTTGCCTGATTTGAATTGCCATAAATGGAGAAGCTTTTTAATAATGCTACAAAATAAGGTAAAATATTCCGGAAGCGGATTGATGATAGCAATGGTTTTTCGTGAAAACATTGGAATCGGCATGGGGCGCTCTGTAGCAGGAGGACTATTAATCTTTAACGGCAGTTGTTCCTGTGAAGGCCACCTATGGCTTCTACTGCTCATTTCCTCATTTCCAAAGAATACGAAGCAGCAAAATATTAAAAAGGCAGCGTAAGGAATCGGAATTTATTTGTCGTTATAATGTCCCCATGCTGATAATAAAAAGACGTCATTTCCGGTAATTTCATAAACAAACCGATGTTGCTTATTTATTTCCCGAGACCAGGTTTCTATGTTTCTGTATTTCAGTTGCTCGGGTTTCCCGGTTCCATTCCGTGGGGCGTTTTGGCATTCAACAATAAAAACCAACTATTTTTTCAACCAACTTCTTTTGCCCTGATTTTTTATGCTTTCGGACATCTTCGGAAAACTTTTCGGAATAAGTAATGGCGAAGCTCATAGAGAATTGATGAAATCAATGACATCTTCTTGAGTTCTCAAAGTGTCAGCAGACCTGGTTTTTCGTGAAAAGTCCAGCATCGCTCCAAATTCCTCTTTAGTATATTCTACTTTATCAAATTGAACATATTCAGCACGCTCCACTTCCTTAATCTTTTTTATACCAAGCGCTCTCAGTACATTTTTTATCTTTTCTATTTCAGATATTTCGACTTCAAAAATTATCGTTTTCATATCCACTTATTTCGTACGAAGATACGAAATTTAGAAGATGTAGTCTTTTTTAAAGCAAAGCTAAAATACAGGTGATTTCTCCTGCAATAGGAGTACTTAAATGGTAACTGCGTCATTATGGAGCTATCTAAGTCGTCTGCTACACACTTTCCCTTTTCCACGCAAAATATAAAGAATCATAAATTTTTACTATGAAATAATTAATGACAATTCCTGTGAAAACAACCCGCCGGTACACAAAAGCCAGGAATTCAAAAAAACAAAGAGCTGTTTCTTGCTAACGCTACAAAATACAGTGAATGTTATTTATATCATATTATGAAATGACTGAAAATCTTCATTACTTTAGCAGACTGAAAATGAAACTTAAAAGATTCAAAATTGAAAAGAAAAAGGAATTAAAGCGTTCATGAAATCAATTTCAATGACGAATGAGCAAAAGGATCTTTACGATTTTATAAATCAACTGTTATTCCCAAAATTGAAAATGCCAGGATTCCTAAAGCAGTTTCCAACGTAAGGTTTACAAGTAATTTGATGAATGCTATACCTGTTGATTTTGGTGTTTACGAACTATTACAACCTTATTTAAAAGACAATTAATGATGCCATGGAAGAAAACAAATCTCAAATAATTATTTATCAAACTGAAAACGGAGCAACAAAATTAGACGTTCGTTTTCAGGACGAAACCGTTTGGCTTACCCAAAAATTGATGGCGGAGTTGTTTCAGACAACTTCACAAAATATAACTATTCACTTAAAGAATATTTTTGAGGAAGGAGAATTGGAGGAAAGTTCAACTTGTAAGGATTTCTTACAAGTTCAAAAGGAGGGGAACAGAGCAATAAAAAGAACCCAAAAATTCTACAATTTAGATGCTATTATTTCAGTTGGTTATAGAGTTAAATCACACATTGCGACCAAATTCAGGCAATGGGCAACCCGACACTTGCGGGAATACATTGTAAAAGGATTTGTTTTGGATGACGAACGCCTGAAAAACCCTGATTTACCATTCGATTATTTTGAAGAATTGGAAAGACGAATACAAGATATTCGTACTTCTGAAAAGCGGTTTTATCGTAAAATTACAGACATTTATGCTACAAGTGTTGACTACGACCCTACATTGGATATTAGCATTGAATTCTTCAAAACCGTTCAAAATAAACTGCATTGGGCAATTACAGGACAAACAGCAGCAGAAATAATCAGTGAACGAGCCGATAGTTCCAAAAAGAATATGGGGTTGACTTCGTGGAGAGGCGCACAAATCAGGAAAACAGATGTTGCTATCGCAAAAAATTACCTGAATGAAACGGAACTTTCGGAACTGAATAATTTAGTGGAACAATACTTAATTTTCGCACAAGGACAAGCACAGCGAAGAATACCAATGTATATGAAAGACTGGGTTGAAAAATTAAACGGATTTTTAACCCTCAACGACCGTGAAATACTAAATAATGCGGGTAGTATCTCCCACGAATTGGGAATAGCAAATGCAGAACGGGAATATGAAAAATTTAAGGAGAACAGACAAAAAGCAATCGGTGAAGGTGACTTTGAAAAAGCAATTAAAAAGATAGAAAACAAAAGACGCTAAAACTATGCACCGGTAGTTTGTGTTCAGCCCGGCCAGGTGGATCAACCATAGCCAGGCAGAATGGATTTCACAGTTACAATTGGTATTGTGTCTGTGAAAATTATTACAACCATGCCAAATTTAAATTCGACATGGTTGCAACTTTAGTAAAATATCTGCAATACTGCGTCAAAGGATTTTGCCGGATTAAGAGCAGAAATAAAATTCCCGCTTATTTGAATGCATTGAACCCGGTAACATCCTGCCCGGTGATGAGCAGATGAATGTCATGAGTACCTTCATAGGTAATGACAGATTCTAAATTCATCATGTGGCGCATGATGCTGTATTCGCCGGTGATGCCCATGCCGCCCAATATCTGACGGGCTTCGCGTGCAATAGTGATTGCGGTATGGCAACTGTTGCGTTTGGCCATAGATATTTGTGCCGGCGTAGCCCGACCTTCATTCCGTAAAACACCGAGGCGCCAGTTCAGCAACTGACCTTTGGTGATTTCCGTAATCATTTCCGCTAATTTTTTCTGCGTAAGCTGAAATGCACCAATCGGTTTGTCGAATTGTATTCTTTGCTGAGCATAGCGCAATGCCGTATCGTAGCAGTCCATAGCGCAGCCCAGGGCGCCCCAGGCAATACCGAAACGGGCGCTGGAAAGGCAGCCCAAAGGTCCTTTCAGACCTTGCACATTGGGTAAAATATTTTCTTTCGGAACTTTAACATTGTCAAAAACCAGTTCGCCGGTAGCCGATGCACGAAGGCTCCATTTGCCATGTGTTTCGGGAGTGGTAAAGCCTTCCATCCCGCGCTCTACAATCAGTCCCTGAATTTTACCATTGGGATTTTTTGCCCAAACCACGGCAATATCGGCAAACGGTGCATTGGAAATCCACATCTTTGAACCGTTCAGAATAACATGATCGCCGGCATCGGTAAAATGGGACAACATTCCGGCAGGATTGGAGCCGTAGTCCGGCTCAGTAAGGCCGAAACAGCCCATCCATTCCCCGCTGGCTAATTTGGGGAGATATTTCTTTTTTTGCGCTTCACTGCCATAGGTATATATAGGATACATCACTAAAGAACCCTGTACCGAGGCTGTAGAGCGGATGCCGCTGTCGCCCCGTTCCAGTTCCTGCATCATGATGCCGTAGGAAATATAATCCAATCCCGCTCCGCCATATTCCTGGGGAACAAAGGGACCGAAGCATCCCTGCTCGCCTAAGCCCTTGATGATTTGTTTGGGAAATTCGGCCTTTTGTGCAAAATCTTCAATTATGGGAGAAATTTCTTTTTTCACAAAAGCCCTTACCGAATCGCGGATCAGCTTATGTTCATCGGTAAACAATTCATCTAAAAGATAATAATCGGGATGTTGATACAAATCCTTTTCGGGCATAAATTCTGAAATTGTGGGTGGATAAAATTTTCGCAAAGGTAAGTAAGAATATCAATACAATTTCTACATGCGGAAACCGGGATCGCATTATTGCTTTCAGGGAAATTAATTTTATTCAGCAGTGAAGCCACGAAAGTTTTTTTGAAAGTAGTGTTATGTTAGTAGTAAAATGACATAAAAAAATAAAGTTGAATCGCCGTTGTTGGTGTTTTTTACCAGCAATAATACGATTCACTTAACAGTAACTATGAATATGAATATGCATAAAAACCTTTCCAGCCATATGTCTGCTTTTTACTAAATAGATTTATGAAAAAGGAAAAAGGAATTATTGTCATGATGACAAACTGGCCCTTTCATTGAAAATGTATTAAAAAATAGAATCATTTAATGAATTTGACTTCTTCAAATCATAGTATTATATTAAATTTTGCTGTTTATAGTGTAATCACTATGATAATTTATACATTCATTGTATATTGTCGCCCGAACATGGTATAGTATTTGTTCTATAAGTAAAGTACTGACAAAAACGCTCTTTTAACAAAATACCCTGCAACATTTCCAACGGGGTGACGTTTAATACCAGTCTGTTATTATTGATTTTTGTAAGTAGTTTTTTTTAAATATTTTAAAAGGAAGTTTTTTATGAGGCAATTGAAAATTGCTACCCAGATTACAAACCGGGACTCCCAGGCTGTTGAAAAATACCTTCAGGAGATCAGCCGTATTTCCATGATTACTCCGGAAGAGGAAACCACCCTGGCGCAAAAGATTCATATCGGGGATCAGCGTGCATTGGAAAAGCTGGTGAAATCTAATCTTCGTTTTGTGGTATCGGTGGCCAAGCAATATCAGCATCAGGGCTTATCCCTGAGTGACCTGATCAATGAAGGCAACTTAGGTCTGATCAAAGCGGCACAACGTTTTGATGAAACCAAAGGATTCAAATTTATTTCTTATGCCGTATGGTGGATACGTCAGTCTATCCTTCAGGCATTAGCCGAGCAGGGTCGTTTGGTACGCCTGCCGCAAAACAAAATAGGCACCTATAACAAGGCTAACAAAGCCTATATCGCTTTTGAGCAGGAACACGAGCGCGAGCCGTCCACGGAAGAATTAGCCAGCATCCTGGAAATGAGTGAAACGGAAATAGCAAACATCTTCAGCAGCAATACGCGGCATACGTCATTGGATGCTCCCGTTCACGAAGCAGAAGATGTGGCCATGGGTGATCTTTTGGAAGGCAGCAATGATACGGATGATGATGTGATGAAGGATTCGCTGAAAGTAGAAATTCAAAGAATTCTGAAATCACTGAGCGCCCGTGAAGCGGAAATCATTTCCGCATATTTCGGTTTGGAAGGGGATGGCGGTCCCTCTATTGAAGAGATTGGCAATAAATATGATCTGACTAAAGAACGTATCCGCCAAATTAAGGAAAGAGCTATAAAACGATTACAGAAAGCCCGTTACAGCGGTGCGCTGAAATCCTATTTAGGGTAAATTTTTCCATCAATAAATATACAACCGGTTATCTTATAAGATAGCCGGTTGTTTTTTTACAGAAAAACAATGAAGCTTAAAGGTCAAATGAAATTGAGCCGTTGTTGGTGTTTTTCACCAACAACAATACAGTTAACTTAACACGAGGCTTAAAGATCAAATGAAATTCCTGCCACTAAACGACTGTTTTCCTGCCAGCTTTTCCCCCGGTTATAATGGTAAAAATAACCGGCATTGAAATTCAGATAAGCTACATTCAGATAATTGAACCTTAGCAGATCATTAGCTATCAAACCGGCTTCCTGGTAAGGTTTGCGCGGCGCCTGAAAGGTTATTCCGTGATGCACATCAGTGTTATTCATATCTCCTGTCAGCATATTGTACGCTACACTGATAAAAGGAGCCGAGTAAGGTGTATGATACAGACGTTTAGTAAAATCATGTTTCCAGAAAACGCTTAGAAACCTGTCGGCATAATATGCGTAGGGGCTCATGGTCATAAAAACTCCGGGAGTATATATGGGATAATCCGGGCTGTAAAATCCCCGGCCGGCAAAGTACATGCTCAGCGGTAACGGTTTGCCGGAATATAGTGCACCCGCCATAATTAGCACATGGGTGCTGCCGATACGGTTAAGATGTTTTTCCCAGGAAAATGCAGCGGTAAGTTTAAGGTAATTGCTTTCATAATCTGACCAATTATACACTTTTCCTGTAGTTATTTTAAGATAAATAACCGGAAAATTGCTGCTTAGAGCAGTATATCTTTGAAAAACCGGGCTACGCCGTTCGGCAAATGCATAACGCAAATGTAAAGTGCTTTCGATGATACGAAACTGCTGCATCTTTTCATGCTGATATTGGAAAATATAGGGGTATTGCGGAATAATATGCCGGTAACGGCCTTCAATGTCGGCATTCCAGTATCCTAAACGGGCATGAGCATCAAAATACCATTCTTTCACCCTGTCTGCACGATACATCAGCCAGCGGCGCAGGTTGTTGCGGTCTAAGTCCGGATGAATCAAAACCCTCCCCGGATCCTGCAGATCATCCTGGTACCCGATGGTCAGCATCTTATCCTGAAAAGAATCCGGGCACACGTTTAGAAAAACGCCGTATTTCCATTGTTTGTCACCCGTTCCGTATCCTGCCCAGCCACCGACTGAGGCTTTGGCATATATCTTTTCATTAGTTTGCAGTCCTATGCCCCAGCGGGATTTTTCATACCGGTTATAGTTAAATAACCGGTCCATATTGATGTCTGCAAAGCTTACAGGAATTTTAGCCTCGGCAAATTTATGCGTATAAGCCAGGAGCCGGCCTGCTCCGCTATGCTGCACAATACTGTCCATCTGCTGATAAGTATTGACTTCTTTTTCATCCAATGCCACCGGGCGCATACCGTTCCATGTGCTGTCCGGAACAGTAAGAGCGCCAGGTTTTATTTTGATTGTTTTTGATCGGTCAAAATGAAAATCAGGATGCGGGAAAAAGTCTGTCGAGTCTATCTTTGACCTGCCCTGCATCACTAATCCTGCCGTTTGCTTTTTATATTTGAACAGGCCGTTCCAGGCAATTTCAAAATTCAGGCGAAAAGGAAACCATCGTCCCTGAACCCATTGGTATTGCTGCTCTACGGTAATGGTTCTTTTCAGCTTTTTATCCTTTACTTTTCCGGAAAAATGGGTAATGGCGTAATTCCCTGAATGAATATATACCCGGCCTTCCATAGCTTCCGGTTCTTTCCCCTGCTTTGGTTTGAAAGACAGGATGAATGTAGTATCCGCGCCCTGAAGTATTTCATCAACAAGATAGAAATGATAGCGACTGTTCCAGCCTTTGCTGACGGGATTAAAATAATCCTTACCGTTCAGCTTAATAAAATCCTGGTAAGCATCAAAAGGCAGGATATCGGTAATGAGGCTGGTAAACGGTGCTTCTTTCCATCCCGATACACGGCTGGCGATTACTTCATCCTGAAGCTGATAGGGTGCATGAAAGGTACGGCGTGTTATTGTTTCTATCAGTAAAAGATGACTTTTGTTCATAAAGCTGTCCAATATTCCGGTGAAACTGATTTCATCTTGTTGGGCATCCGGATTCCTGTTTTCAACAACATAATCTGCCCATATCTTATGATAAATATTGCACCGGTACCATTCGTTAGCTTCCGGCCGGTTAGCTTTTTTGTGCGCAATGGCCTGGTTGATGATGTGCCGGATTTTGTCATAAGGTGGTGTTACAACAACAGCTTCCAGCATTTCTTTGGAAGGCTGCAACAGTATAATATAGCTGGTGTCTGAATTGGTAAGATGGAGGTTTGTCGGTTCAAACCCGATAGAGGAAACCGATATATGGGAAACAGAATCAGGGATAGCGCTCTCAAATTTTCCATTGATATCCGTGATCCGGGCTTCATCCGAATTTCCTAACCGGACAGTGGCAAAAGCTACCGGTTCCCGGTTTTCCGCATTCAATACCATGCCCGTTATATTGTGCGCTGCATAGGTCAGCGGTAGCGGCAGTATAAAAGCCAGGCAAAAAATCAGGGGTAACTTCAAAAAAATATCCTTCAAAAAAAATGAGTTAATTTTTATAAAATCAAAAACGAAATTATATCTTTACCGGTAAATCTAACACGTTTTATACTAAGCAATGAAGAAAGTTGTATTATCCCTTGTTATTGTAATGACCGCACTAAGCTGCCTCACCTTTACGACTTCCTGTCAAAAGGATTACAATGCCACAGTTCTTGACGACACTGCAGTAGTTCGTAATCCCATGCAAGGTACCTTTACCTGTATTGTAGGCGGCGCACCGTTTACGGGAAATATGAAATACTATTCCGACACCAGCATTGAAGACATTCGGGTTTTGTCGGTGTCCGCACAGCAGTTCAGCCCTAATATGAGTCCTTATGTGTATCAGAATATGTCGTTTTCCATTACTTTCTATGAAGGCCCCGGCACTTATAAAACCGAAGGCATGTTTGTAACCGGCAATTATTCCAAAGTAGATACTTATTCGGTAGAAAACTTTTCCGTTGTCAATGTGGATACACTTTCCAATGTAACTATTACCGAAGACGGGGGTAATCTTGCCGGTACATTTTACTTCACATTGCGACCGGTGGGTAATACCAGTGACAGCATGGATATAGATGTGGTGAGCGGCGAATTCAGCCTTCCTAAAAATTGATATTTTATACTTCATAAAAAAACAAAACGGTTCGTACCATCTGATGAGCCGCCTTGTTTTTATTATATTTGCCGCATGAGAAACAACACCAGGCATATTGTTTTTATCCTGCTTTCGGTACTCGTCGGAGCCGTTTTTATCTTTTCGGCTTATGCAAAAACCCTGCCTATTGACGATTTCACCAATACCATCTTCAACCGTATTACGATTTCCTGGGAAATAGCATCCTGGGCTTCCCGCTTTTTTATCGGCTTAGAAGCCTCTATCGGTGTGCTTTTATTGTTTCATATATACGGTCGCTCCAAATGGATATTGTGGATGTCTTTACTGATGCTGGTGGTGTTCAGCGGTTATCTGGTGGGGCTATGGTTTAGGGAAGGTAATGATGTGGACTGCGGATGTATGGGCAAGGTGGTACCAATGACACCCTTATGGTCCTTAGTAAAAAATGCGGTATTAATCGGGATTGTTTTTCTGCTGATCAAAAAAGATCGTAATCAAAATACCCAGCATCTTCATTTAGCTTCCATTATTACCTGTATCATCTTTACGGCGCTGCCTTTTATTCTTTATCCAAATAAACTCCCCCTGGGTATTATGTATGAAGGCCGGGACAGCTCCACCACAATTCAGGATGATCTGCGGAAGGGAAAGCATCTCGTGGCATTTATGAGCCTTACCTGCCCGCATTGTAAGGCTGCCGCCGCGCAATTGGAAAGCCTGAAGCAGGAAAATCCCGACCTGCCCGTCCATCTTATTTTTATGGATCATGCGGATCGGGACAGTCTCCTGCAGCGCTTTGTTATGCAGACCGGTATTGAAGCGGTTCCGTATGATTTTTTAGAAGGAGAAAAATTCAACCGCCTTGCGGGGGAATATGTGCCGGCGCTGTACCTGATGACCGGCGAGAATATTGACGACCGCATTGAGCCACCACAGCTCACCTTAGAATTTTTAAATGAATGGCTGAAGGATTAAAAATCCTCACCGCAGTGAAAGCAATGCCATTTTTCAGATCGGAATAATAAGGGAAAACCGAGCAGGAGTATGCTCCAGGCAGCAGCTTTCTTTTGGTAATCATTCTTACGGGTATTTTTGCTGCCGCAATGAATACAAATGCGATTTGCAGGATCTAATTGTTCCAGTGCTTCATCGTCCCAAAAGCCCGGTGTTTCACTTTCCTTCCGGGCTGTTTCTTCGAGCTCCCGGATCACTTGTTCCGCACGCTCTTGATCTTCTTCGAAAACCTGGAGCTTAACACCGCCTATGGCATTAGACCAAAACCAGTACATCGTTACCGTCTGCTCATCTTTCAGAAGGCAGGAAATGCCTTCGGCCTCCAGGCGGGATTGTAAAATCCGGGCAGGAATATAGGTTTCAAAGGATCTAATGGTTATTAATTCAGACATGTGCTTTTTTACTTTTTTTTACTTAATACGGAGCAAATTCTGTCGCAGCTATTCCACATCCATTCTTATCCTCAGGTTTTTAGGCAGGTAATTGTTCATCCGGTTGCCTAACCATTTTCCCCAACCCAATACGGTATGCTCATAAGTTACCGCCCGCCAGCCCTTTTGCGGATCGTTTTCACGAACAGCTTCTTTTTTTAAATAATGCAAAGCTTCCGTCTTATCCAATTCAATTCGGGGAACCTCTTTCGACAGGTATATGCTCATGGCTAATTCCTGATCCGGGATATGCCCTTTCGGAAGAATTTTTCCCAGTAGGGTGCCATATTTTTTCAGTTTTAAAAACTGCGAGAACCATTCCCTTTCCTTTACATGTTCCGGATGAAGGGCAATGCAGTTACCTTCTTGTTCCAATACGGAACAATCGGTGTTCAACCAGTTTTCCCATGCCGTATTCAGGCCTGGAGTATTTTTGGGTGTTTTCCTGATTTTTACTACAGGCGCTGCTGAAGAATTTTTTACCCGGAATGCCGCCATGAAAAAACCCTCGCCTCGTAATTTCCAGGGATAGAACCGGTAGCCCTTTGCTCCATATTCCGGCGACTCCGTTGGCGTAATACCCCAGCTTTCCTGAAGTGGTACCGTAATGCTGTCCACATCAAATTCCCGGCAGATCCAGTCGAGTATAGCTTCATTTTCTTCCGGGGAAAAAGAACAGGTGGCATACAACAGCAATCCTTCATTTTTAAGTGCTGGAAGGGCATCGGCAATAATTCTTTTCTGACGTTCACTGCAAAAACGCACCTGGTCCGCCGACCATTCATCAATAGCCGCAGGGTCTTTGCGCCACAAGCCCGATCCGGTACAGGGTGCATCTATCAGCATGACATCAAAACAGGGCGGCATGGCTCTGAAGGTCGAAGGGTCATTTTGACTTACCCAGGTATTCATATATCCCCAGCGGTTCATATTTTCAACAAGCACGGCATTCCTAAGCGGAATGACTTCGTTGGAGATCAGCAGATCATCGGTACGCAGACAAGAGGCCAGCAATGTGCTTTTGCCACCCGGCGCGGCACATAAATCCAATACCTTAATCGCCTGCTCATCGCGTTGCAATAAATGTTGTATCACATATTGCACAAACATGGAGGAGGCTTCCTGCACATAATAACAACCACCATGAAAAAGCGGATCTAAAGTAAACTGCGGGCGTTGTGCCAGGTAAAACCCGTTTTCACACCAGGGCACGGGTGTTTGTTCAAATTCCGGAAACACAGCCGGTTTTCGGGGATTCGTCCGGATGCTGACCACAGCACTTTGGCGCTGCGCTTCCTGAAAAGCGTGTTCATCCCATTGCGCTGCGGTATGAAAAGTATGATCGGGAATTGAAGGAAACATTTATGCCGGTTTTGTTATTGGTGGTTTTTTCTTCCAGCGCCGGTGAGTCCACATCCAGTTTTCGGGACGGGTATGCAGCTCCTGCTCTAAGCGCCGGACATATTTTTCCGTGATGCTGCCGAAGACTTCCTGAGAAGCATCTTCGCACATAACTTCTAATTCAAGCCGGTAATGCCCCCGCCGGAGTTTGACTACTGCGGCAAATACCACGGCGGTCTTTGCTCTGCGGGCTGCTTTTTCGGGCGCCAGAAAAAATGCTGCCGGACGATGCATAAAAGGCAGCCATTTTACATAATCACTTGCCGGAGACTGATCAGCCATAAAAGCAAGAATATAATTGCGATGCTGCAATGCTTTAAATGCCGGGAGCATCTCCTGGGCCGAGATCAGCATAGCTCCCGAACGACGGCGGATAAACAGCATCAGCCGGTCCATAGCTTTTCCCGATAAGGGCAGATAAATTCCGGCAAAAAGCTGCCGGCTGTTCCATTGTGTAGCTACACTGCCCCATTCCCAGTTGAACTGATGACCTAATAAAACACAGACATTTTTTTGAACCTGGTGAAAATGGTCAAATACTTCCCAGTTCCCTTCAAACCGGCGGTTCAGTGTCTTTTTCGATATGCTCATTAATTTCAAAACTTCTACCCACTGATCACAAAAATTGCGGTAAAACCGCCGCATCATTATTCGGATCTCCTGGTTACTTTTTTCGGGAAATGCCTGTTGCATATTGTCCAGAACGACTTTCTTCCGGTAGCCTAATAGCTGATACAGCAGGAAATAACAGCCATCGCTCAGGCCGTAAAGCAGCCACAGCGGCAGCAGCGAAAGCGGGTATAATATGGCCAACAGAACGTAGTACATGCAAACAACGACCGGTTCAGGGTTTCTTTTTATTGAGATTTTTGTACAATTGCACAAAGGTAATGACCAGTGCAAGAACCGGGAAAAGCAAGAGAAAGAGCGGTGTGGTATGTAATTGCTCATCCAATTTCAGGCCGCCCCATACGCCTAAGCCCAGCATGACCGCAAGCTCAGTTCCCAAAGCGGCATAACGCATGATACTGCGGTACGATTTGTCGGATTTTTTTATAGCCACTGTCTTTTTTTAGGCGGTTATGTTAATCATATTTTGATGGTAATTTCAAATTACACAAAATTGATCATCAAATCATTTAATGTTTTGCATTCTTGTCCCGATTATTCGGGGTTTACTTTTGCCTTTTGACTTAACATTAGAATCTTTCGCGAAAATAACCTTTTCCTCATAAACGAAATTGCATTTTAGCAGCTAAAACCCGTATCTTTATGAAAAATACATTTCAATTATGGCAGTTACACGTCCTTTCAATTTAACCCAATGGATTGATGAGCATCGCTATCTGCTGAAACCGCCCGTAGGCAATCAGCAGGTGTATAAAGATGTTCAGGATTTCATTGTGATGGTGGTAGGCGGCCCCAACAGCCGCAAAGATTTCCATTATAACGAAACCGAAGAGCTGTTTTATCAGCTTGAAGGTGATATTGTCGTTCGCATTATAGAAGATGGCAAGATTGTTCCCCTGAGCATTAAGCAAGGGGAAATGTTTCTTCTGCCGGCAAGAGTTCCCCATTCACCGCAACGCGGGGCGGGAACCATCGGCTTAGTCATTGAAAAAGTGCGCCCCTCCGATATGAAGGATTCTTTTTCCTGGTATTGCGAAAATTGTTCGCATAAATTGTATGAAGAATTTCTTCCGGTCAGTGATATCGTAAAGCAGTTGCCCCCGGTGATGGAGGCGTTTTATGCTGATGAGGCCAAGCGTACCTGTGAAAAATGCGGTACGGTGATGGAACCGCCTAAGCCGGTTGCATCGTAAATGAGTACATTTCAAATTCGTATTGCCGGGCTATATGTGGTCGGTGCGAACACTGACCACGGCGGGCTCGGTTGATGTCTCACCAATCGGCGAAAATTTGAAATATACCCTTGTAAATTATACCCTGTTCATTTTATTGTTTAATCAGATTTCAACAAATACCGCTTATCCATTGACAGAAGCAATCATTAATCTTGACACCGTTAACCCGATTGAATTTTTCGGGGTGAACAACAACAAATTTGATATTCTTAAAAAGAAATTTCCCTTACTGAAAATACTGTCCCGCGGCTCACAAATCAAGCTGGCGGGACAGGCCGGGGAAGTGGCGGCAGCCAAAGAAAAAATTGACCTCATCATCCGCTTTATGGAACGTAACGGGCACCTGCCCGAAAGTTATTTTGCTCAGATATTAGGCGATGCGGACGAGGACGGCAATGAGGCTGACGGCGATTCTGCCAATATCCTAAACGGTAACGACATTTTAGTATTCGGGCCTAACGGTAAGGTGATCCGTGCCAAAACCGCCAACCAGCGTAAGTTGGTGGCTATTTCGGAAAAGAATGATATCATCTTCGCCATCGGGCCGGCAGGCACAGGTAAGACCTATACAGCCGTTGCGCTGGCAGTACGTGCTTTAAAAAACAAAGCCGTGCGGAAAATCATCCTTACCCGGCCGGCGGTGGAGGCAGGGGAATCTTTAGGATTTCTTCCGGGCGATCTGAAAGAAAAAATTGATCCCTATCTGCGCCCGCTGTACGATGCCTTAGATGATATGATCCCCGCCGATAAGCTGACTTATTATATGGCCAACCGTGTGATAGAAGTGGCGCCGCTGGCCTATATGCGCGGACGAACGCTGGATCATGCCTATATTATTTTGGATGAAGCACAAAATGCCACCGATTTACAGCTCAAGATGTTCCTGACCCGCATCGGGCCATCCGCCAAAGCGATCATTACCGGTGATTTGACCCAGGTGGATCTGCCCAAAAATCAGAAATCAGGTTTGGGCAAGGCGGTGAATATCCTTAAAAACATTGACGGCATTGCCTATATTGAGCTGAACGGCAATGATGTGGTGCGACACCGTTTGGTGAAGCATATTATCAGCGCCTATGATAAGGAAGCTGCCCGTGAAGATAAGTTGGCGGAGCAGCAGGAAGAAGAAAGAAGGCAGCGGCGTGCGGCGGCAATACGCCCGGAATAGAGTAGGGCAGAAAAATAAAAAAAGCCCCGGCAATTGCTTACCGGGACTTTTATCATTAAACACTACAACAAGCTTACCAGATTTTCGCCCTTTCATTTTCGGGACGATACATTTTATCGCCTTCCTTCACATCAAAGGCTTTGTAGAACGGTTCAAAATTACTCAGCGGGCCGATGGCTCTCCATTTTGCGGGAGAGTGTGGATCTATCTTGATCAGTTGCTTGGACCGTTCCGGAGTGGCTTTCCCTCTCCATACCTGCGCCCAGCTCAGGAAAAAGCGCTGATCGGGCGTGAAGCCGTCAATCAGTTCATTGCCCTGACCCTGTGCGGTCTTTTTGAAGGCATCATAAGCAATCGTTACACCGCCTAAATCGGCAATGTTTTCTCCTAAAGTCAGCTCACCATTCACGGGAATCGAATCCAATACTTTGTAATTGTTGAACTGGTTCACCACCATTTGTGTTTTGGCGGTAAATTTTTCACGGTCTTCCGGTGTCCACCAGTTGCTCAGGTTACCGTCAGCGGCATATTGAGAACCCTGGTCGTCGAATCCGTGTGTCATTTCGTGGCCGATTACCGCACCGATTCCGCCATAGTTTACGGCATCATCCGCATTGAAATCGAAGAAGGGGAATTGCAGGATGGCTGCGGGGAAAACGATCTCGTTAAAGGCCGGGTTGTAATAGGCATTTACGGTGTTCGGCGTCATGAACCATTCTGTTTTGTCCACCGGTTTGCCGAGTTTGGATACGCTGTAATTAAATTCAAACTGTGCGGCATTCAATACATTCTGTGCATAATTATCGGGGGTAATTTTTAATCCTGAATAATCTTTCCATTTATCCGGATAGCCGATCTTCAGCATAAAGGCGTTTAACTTGGCTAATGCTTTTGTTTTGGTAGCATCACTCATCCAGTCGAGTTTTTGAATGCGCTCTTTGAACGCAGTCTCTAAATTTCCGACTAATTCTTTCATTTTTTCTTTTGCTTCCGGCTTAAAATAGCGATCTACATAGAGCTTGCCGAGCTGCTGACCAATAGAACCGTTAATCACATCCATCACCCGTTCCCATCTGGGCTGCTGCTCTTTCTGGCCGCTGAGCCGCTGATTGTAAAATGCAAAATTGGCTGCTTCATAATCTTTGCTGAGATAGGCTGCCATATCATTGATGGTATGGAAGTACAGGTATTGTTTCCAGTTTTCCACCGGAACCGTATTCAACATTCCGGACAGCACTTCATAGTATTTCGGATTAGAAACCAGCAGAGAATCCTCGCCGGTAATGCCTAATTGTTTGAAGATATCCTGCCAGTTGAAATTCGATGTTTTCTTACTGAATTCTTCCAGGCTGAATTTGTTGTACATCTTTTGCGGATCACGCATTTCTGTAGGATATAACGAAGCTGTAGCCAGTTGATTTTCTATATTGAAGATAGCCGTTGCATTTTTTTCTGCGGTAGCGGCATCCTGTCCGGAAAGGCTCAGTATTTTAGCGATATAGGCTTTGTAAGCCTCCCGGTTCTTTTGAGAATTCTCATCCTGATCCGTATAGTAATCTTTGGAAGGCAGGCCTAATCCGGCCTGACCAAGCTGAACGATATTCCGGTTAACAGCCTTGTCATCGGGACCGATATAACCGCTGAGGATAGTATGCAGGCCTTTTTTATAATTGTTCAGCACTACATCTAAGAATTGTTGCTGGTTGGAAATGCCGTTAATCGCATCCAATTCCGGCCGGATAGCATCTAATCCTAATTTGTCAATGGCTGTAGTGTCCATACCGCTGTTATAAAAACCGGCTACATTGTATTCATCGGTGCCAGCCCGGGCAGTTGTATTTTTTACATCTTCCAGCAAGGTTTTTACGGATTGATTGGTTTTATCCCGCAGCTCATCGAAGCTGCCCCATCGGGTTTTATCACCTGGTATCACCGTACGCTTCAGCCAGGCACCGTTGGCATATTCAAAAAAGTCATCACCCGGTTTTATGGTAGTATCCATATTGTTCCGGTCAATGAAAACCATGCTTTCGGCATCTTTGCTTCCGGCACCATTCTGGCAGGACAGCATACCCGTAGCACTCAGGGTTAAGCCGGTCAGTAAGACAGTTGTCAATTTCATTGCTTTAAAAATTTTAAAAATCAAAGATAGATGATACTGTAGCATTGCTGAAATGACCGTAGGGGGAATTTTCGGGGGAAGTTTTTGCAGGCATCCCGCAAACATCGTACATTCACCTTTTGAGTAGATAAAAAATCTTATAATCATTTATGCATGTGTACATCATCAACGGCCCTAATCTGAACCTGCTGGGTACGCGGGAAGTGGATATATATGGCCTTTGCAGCTTTGATACTTTCCTGACGAAATTGAAAGAACGTTTTCCGGATGTTACTTTTTCTTCTTTTCAAAGCAATGTGGAAGGAGAACTGATTAACACCCTGCATGAGGCCGCCCGTATTGCCGATGGTATCATACTGAACGGCGCAGCTTATACGCATACCAGTATTGCTTTAGGAGATGCCGTTGCGGCCATTGCAATTCCGGTGGTGGAAATACATATTTCCAATATTTATTCACGGGAAACCTTCCGGAAAAATTCTTATACGGCGCCGCATTGTGCCGGAGTTATTACGGGATTCGGGATGGAAGGCTATGCGCTTGCGGTACAATACCTTGTACAAAAAAATCATCCGGTATAAGAACCGGATGATTTCGGAAAATAAGATTATTATTGTTTAAATCTTCCAGTCATCTACTGAAGTGTCGTCGCTCAAAGAGCTTGGAGCGGGCATTTCAGCGGTCACCGGTGCCCGCGTGGAAGATACGTTTGCTCTGTTGTCACCGGCTTCATATTCGCCTTCGTTTTGCTGATCGTGATTGAACGCATCGAAATCGAAATCAGGCATTAAATCCGTTTTCACATAATCAATGGTTTCTGTCAGCGCACTCAGAAACTTATTAAAATCCTCTTTATACAGGAACATCTTGTGGCGGTCATACCCATCGTCGTTAAAACGCTTTTTACTTTCGGTAATTGTGATAAAGTAATCGCTGCCCCGGGTTTCTCTCACATCGAAGAAGTAAGTTCTTCTTTTTCCCGCTTTGATTTTCTTGCTGTAAAAGCTTTCCGTATTACGTTTTTCTTCGTAGCTTCTGTTATTGTCGTACGCCACAGTTCTTAATTTTGATTATGAATGAATAGTTTATTTAACCCCGCAAATGTACAAAAGGAAATGCTACTGCCAAATTTATTTTAAGGACTTTTTAGCATGAATTTTTTAAGGAAAAATACAATGCTATTTAGGAGTGTTCACAATCGCTTTTATGTCCTTCCGGCAATTCGCGCCCGGTTTCTAAGGTGCTGTGAACGATGTTCAGATGCGCTAACCGGTGTTTTAACTCCTGTCTGATGGCCTCAATATCGGATTCCTGCAGTTCCGGTTGCACCACTACATGCCCGGTGAGTGCATTTTCCGTTGTGCTCAGCGCCCAGATATGAATATGATGAAAGGCCACCACTCCCGGAATGCTCATAGCTGCCGTATGCACTTTACCGGTATCTACATTTTTAGGAACACCGTCAAGCGACATGCGCAGACTGTCTTTCAGCAACCCATAAGTGCTGATTAAAATTACCAATGCAATAATCACGCTCAGTAATGCATCTATCCATTGCAATCCTGTGTAATAAATAATCAGGCCGCCTGCCACCACACCCACCGATACCAATGCATCGGCGAGCAGATGGAGATAAGCGCCTTTTATATTCAGATCCCTGTCCTTATCCCTGAAAAAAAGTAAGGCGGTAATACCATTAATAATGATGCCAACAAAAGCAACGATAGCTACCGGTATGCCCCGAATATCCACAGGGTTGCGGAAACGGCCAATGGCTTCGGTAAGGATGGCGCCAACTACTAATAACAATAATATGGCGTTGAACAGGCTGGCCAGAATCGTGGTTTTTTTAAAACCGTAAGTATATTGCTTCCTGGGCTTCAGCGCCGATAATTTAAAAGCTGCTAAGGATAAAGCCAGGCTGCCCACATCGCTGAGATTATGGCCGGCATCGGTCATCAGGGAAAGAGAGCCTAAGGAAAATCCAACGATAAATTCTACCGCCACAAATACGATATTCAGTATGATACCTGCAATAAACGCCCGCCCGATATGAGCAGGTAAGGTATGATGCTGATGATTGTGATGATGATGTTCCAAAACAAGATGGATTATTACAGATAAAGGTACAGGTAATTCGGCAGGAATGACTACCTGTTTTTAACCATCAATTGATATTATTTATAGGGTATTGCAGAAAAATTAGAAAGACTTTAAGGAAGAATATACGATATTCGTACCTGTGCAATTTTGAAATACGTGCCGGCTTTCTGTGGAGCATAATGTATAGCTGACACAAAACAATCTGTATTGTTCTTACATCATTATATTCATCTCATTTTAAAAAATAAAAAAATCCAAGTTTTATGAAACCAAATATCGGCATAGCTGCCAACCATCTGAAAGCTGTAGCCTTAGAGCTGAACAAAGTATTAGCCGACGAGTATGTGCTATATACCAAAACGCGTAATTACCATTGGAATATCGAAGGCAGTAATTTTATGGAGCTGCACAAATTCTACGAAAGCCAGTTTGAGCAATTCGATCGGATTATTGATGAAGTGGCCGAGCGCATTCGTACCATAGGTCATTATACGGAAGCCCGCCTGAAAGATTATATCAAACTGACTCACCTGGAAGAACCGGAATATACGAATGATCAGCAACAACAATTAAAAAATCTGTTAGACGATCATGAAACGGTTATTCGGCATTTGCGGGGTCTGATTGATTTATTCTCCGAAAAACATAAGGACGAAGGTTCTGCCGATTTTGTAACCGGCCTTATGCAGGAGCATGAAAAAATGGCCTGGTTCATCCGTTCCTATATTAAATAACATTAAAAACCGACTGTGATGACAAACGATGCAAACCATCCGGATAAATTGCCCGGATATCCTTCTTACCCGGAAGATGAAGATATTTATCACCAGGATGAAAAAGAGTCTTTTTCAGAAGAGGAAAAGGAAGCGGACAATAAGCCGCCTGCACCTGATGATGGCCTCGACATTCCGGGTACCGAATTAGATGATGCGGAAGAAGCTGTGGGATCGGAAGATGAGGAAAATAATTATTACAGCATAGGCGGAGATAACCACAATGATCTGGAAGAAGATCAGGGTGACAATTGACAATTCAATGGACAGTTGACAATGGATAATTGACAATGGATAATTGACAGTTGACAATGAAAAATAACAGGCATGGATCGCTTGTAATTCGTAATTGAAAATTCGTAATTGAGTTCTAAAAACGCTTAGTGTGAGCAAGTGACGACTGTTTGTCGTATAACGGAGCAAGGGAGGCGAACCACGAATAACAATACAAAAAACATGGAATTAGGACTCATCACATTTGCAGACATGGAGCCGGAAGGGCTTCAAAACAACGGAAAAACCGCACATCAGCGTATCCGGGATTTAATGGAAGAAATTCGCCTTGCCGATCAGTTAGGCTTAGATGTATTCGGAATCGGCGAGCATCACCGCCCGGATTATGCGGTTTCTTCACCTGCTACTATCCTGGCTGCAGCAGCTATGGTTACGAAACGCATAAAACTGTCCAGCGCGGTAACGGTATTAAGCTCCGACGATCCGGTAAGAGTTTATCAACAGTTTTCTACTATTGATTTATTGTCGGAAGGAAGGACCGAAATCATGGCCGGACGCGGATCCTTCTTAGAATCTTTTCCGCTGTTCGGATATGACCTGGATCATTACGATGAGCTGTACGCTGAAAAATTAGATTTGCTGTTGCAGATCAACCGGGATGTTATGGTAAGCTGGCAGGGAAAACACCGGCCTTCCATAAAAGACCGTGGTGTATTTCCCCGTGCTTTGCAACCACAAATACCGGTCTGGCTGGCTGCGGGCGGCACCCCGGCATCGGCAGTTCGTGCGGCTACCTTAGGTCTTCCCTTAATGCTGGCCATCATCGGCGGAAGCCCGGAGCATTTTGTGCCTTTTATTGATCTGTATAAAAAAACTTTCCTGTCAGCCGGGCATGAGCCGGATACGTTACACTTCGGTATCAATAATCATACCTATATCGGTAAGGATTCCCGGCAAGCCGGAGATGAATTTTTCCCGCATTATGCCGCTATGATGAACAGGGTAGGTCGCGACAGAGGATGGCCGCCGTTGTCAAGAGAGCGTTTTGACTATTCCCGCTCTGAAGTCGGCGCGCTGATGGTGGGCAGTGTGGCGGAAGTAACCGATAAAATACTTAGGGAGTACGAACTGTTCGGTTTTACCCGCTTCATGGGGCATATCAGCTTAGGTACGCTGCCGCATCATTTAGCTATGCAATCTATAGAGCTTTTCGGAGATAAAGTAGCGCCTGCAGTTCGTAAAGCCATCGCTACAACCTGATCGTATTTTCCTTGTTTTGGGATAATGTCCTGTTGTATTATTTTCCCTGTTTAAAAAAATAACGCTATGTCAAATGTTGATTTGATCATACCCGAAAGGGCAGCCGATATCGGTAATTTTATGGTAGGCAGGTTGTTGCCATTCAAAGAAAAAAGAATGGTGGGGCCGTTTATCTTTATTGATCACATGGGGCCGGTAAAGATGAGCGAACGGCAAAATTTCGATATCATGCCGCATCCGCATATCGGTTTGTCCACACTTACTTTTCTGTTTGAAGGCAGTATTATGCACCGGGATTCCATTGGCACGGAGATGGTGATTGAACCTGGTGCCGTCAACTGGATGACTGCCGGTAAATGGATCGTGCATTCCGAACGTACGCCGGATGCATTGCGCCATTCTGAAAAGCACATGCACGGCCTGCAGATATGGGTAGCTTTGCCCAAACATTTGGAGCAAATGGAACCGGAATTTTTTCATATTGAAGCCTCAAAAATTCCAACCTGGGAAGATGGAGCATTGCAATTCAAACTTATTGCGGGCGAAGCGCTCGGTCATCAATCTGCCGTGCCGGTGTACAGCCGGCTTTTTATGATTGAGATCAAAAGCAGCCGGCGCGAGACGGTACATATTGGCCGGGAATTATATGGAGAAGCGGGTTTGTATATCTTGGAAGGCAGTATAGAAAGTGATGGGAATACCTACCATCCCAAACAACTGCTGGTAGCTAAAGACAGTAGCCTGTGCAGCTTTACGATGGAAGCCCATAGTACCATCTATATTTTCGGAGGAGAGCCTTTCCCGGAAAGGCGTTTTATTGACTGGAATTTTGTAGCCAGTGATATGGCTACCATTCGTAAGGCAAAAGAGAAATGGATTGCCGGAGATTATGAAAGGATACCGGGCGATGATAAGGATTTTGTTCCTTATCCTGTTCCACCAAAGCTATAGCACATTAGGGTAGGGTGCTTAAATTAATTTCCCTGAATTAATCATTAAAAAAATTGACCATTCAGCAGCATATTCGTATTTTTCCCTAAAATTTTCCGGCTGATGCAATATCTGTTTACAGGTTTATTACTGCTGCTGATGAGTCCTGTTGTTGCACAGGTGCAGTTCCCCGATTTTCTGTCCGGCACCTGGAAGGTGGAAGGGCGCGATAGGTATGAGCATTGGGATCAGCTCAACGAACGATCATGGAGCGGTTTTTCCTATACTATAAAAGATGGAAAGATGGCAGTTTCAGAATATCTGGAAATAGAGCAAAATGCATCTGAAATCATATACAGGGCTGCCGTGCTGCATCAGAACGGCGGCAAAAGCGTGGACTTTAAGCTGACCCGTTCAGACAGTATTTTCCTTTTTGAAAACCCCGCTCATGATTTTCCTAAAAAAATTATTTACCGGAAAATATCCGCTGACGAACTGTTTGTCAGTGTAACGGATGGGGACAAAAAAGGCTTTTCCTACACCATGACCAAACAGCCGGAAGTACTGCCGGTAAAGGATTCATCAATATCCAATCCGAATTACGATCCGGCTTTGGCTAATCAATTGGGTGCGGATGATTACGGCATGAAAAGCTATATCCTCGTACTGCTTAAAACGGGTACAAATACCTCCGCTGATAAGGCCTGGATTCAGGAGCGCTTCCGGGGGCACATGAACAATATCGAGCGATTGGTAGATCAGGGTAAACTTATTGTGGCCGGGCCATTGGGCGCAAATGACCATCAGTATCGCGGTATCTTTATCTTAGATCAGGTCAGTACGCCGGAAGCCGCCCGCGAATTGCTGCAAACCGATCCGGCTATACGAGACGGCCTGTTAGATGCCGAAATATATATCTGGTATGGTTCTGCAGCTTTGCCGTTTTACATAGCACCTGCTGATAAAATATGGAAAAAGAAACCTTAAAAATGAAGCTAAAACAATATTATGGCAGCAATAAAAACACATCAGACGGATAATAGTGTTTCCGATTTTATTCATGCATTTGCCGATACGGAACAAAAGAAAAAGGACAGCTTTGAGCTTATCCGGATCATGCAGGATTTTACGGGTTATGAACCGAAGATGTGGGGGCCTTCTATCATCGGATTCGGAAGCTATCATTATAAATCAGACCGGAGCCGGCAGGAAGGCGACTGGCCTTTGTTGGGCTTTTCTCCCAGGAAAGCAGCGATATCCCTGTATGTTTATACCGGTTGTGCCGGCCAGGAAGAACTGCTGAATGATTTAGGTAAATTCAAGATGGGCAAGGCCTGCATTTATGTAAAGAAATTGTCTGACATCAATCAGGATGTGTTGAAAAAGCTGATGCAGACCTCTATTGATTATTTGCAGAAAAAATATGGGAAAAGCTAAAGCCGGTAACTATTACAGCTTCATGGCATCCATGATCCGTTCCAGGTCTTCATCGCTGTAAAAATCAATTACAATACTGCCTTTGCCGTTCTTTTTGCGGTTGAGCATGACTTTGGTGGAAAAATGCGAAGCCATATTGTCCTGGATCCTTCTGTATGCCGGCGCCAGTTTGGGCTCCGTTTTAGTCGGAGCAACATGGCTTTTTTTGCCGGTTGCCAGGTTCTTAGCCAACTGTTCCACCTGCCTTACCGACAAGCCTTTTTGCAGCGTTTCCCGGTAAAGGTATAATTGCTCGTCAACATTCTCTAAACCCGTAATGGCGCGTGCATGACCCATGGTCAGCCTGTTGTCTCTGACAGCTTTCTGAATATCCGGTGGCAGCTTCAGCAAACGCAGGTAATTGGCTATAGTGCTGCGTTCTTTTTTCATACGTTCGGAAACCTGTTCCTGGGTCATATCGCACTCATCCATTAATCGTTTATAGCTGAGGGCAATTTCTATGGCATTAAGATTTTCACGTTGCAGGTTTTCTAACAAAGCCATTTCTAACATTTCCTGATCATTGGCTGTGCGGATATATGCCGGAATATCTTTCAGACCGGCCATTTTTGCGGCACGCAGGCGACGTTCTCCGGAAATGAGCATATATTTCCCATCACTCATTTTTACCACGGTAACCGGCTGAATGATGTCATGCTCCCGGATACTTTCTGCAAGCTCTTTTAAAGCAGCCTCGTCAAAATCATGGCGGGGTTGTTTGGGATTCACGGATATCAAATGCAGCGGTACCCGGCCTCCGGCTGCAATAACCGGTTTGTCCGATCCTGCCGGAATAGCCCGTTCCGTAGCTTTTAATTCTTCGTCAATATTATTCAGCAAGGCCTTGATGCCTTGACCGAGTGCCTTCTTTTTATTTTGGGAATTTGTAGTCATTAAGGATGGAAATATTAAACAGACAAGAATTGATTCCTGTTTATTGCTCTATAATCTTTTCAGCATTTTTGATCTTGGTCAGATCGTTTTTTTGTAAAATTTCTTTGGCTAAATTAAGATAATTAATCGCTCCCGTGCTGTCGGTATCATACATCAGGGCAGGTTTTCCAAAGCCCGGCGCTTCGCCTAACCGGGTATTGCGGTGGATAATCGTATTGAACACCAGACTTTCGAAATGATTTTTAATCTCTTCCACGACCTGGTTGCTCAAACGCAGACGACCGTCATACATCGTCATTAAAATACCTTCTATCTGCAAAGCCGTATTCAGCCTGGATTGTACGATCTTGATCGTGTTTAGCAATTTGCCGAGGCCTTCCAGCGCAAAGTATTCACATTGCACCGGAATCACCACCGAATCGGCAGCCACTAAGGAGTTGATGGTAATCAGTCCTAAGGAAGGCGAGCAGTCAATAATGATGAAATCGAATTTATCCGCCTGATCCTTCAATGCATTCTGCATAATATACTCCCGGTTGGGGTGATTGACCAATTCAATCTCCGCACCCACTAAGTCTAAATGAGCCGGCAGCAGGTAGAGGTTGGGTGTTTCGGTCTGGAGCATGACCTGTTCTGCAGGCATATCATTCACCATGCAGTCGTACAGGCTTACTTTGATATTTTTCAGATCGAAACCATTGCCGGTAGTACTGTTGGCCTGCGGATCCGCATCTACCAGCAGGGTTTTATATTCCAGCACAGCCAGGCTGGCTGCCAGGTTGATAGCGGTAGTAGTTTTGCCCACACCCCCTTTCTGATTGGCTATTGCTATTATTTTTGACATGAATTGCTTCCTCAATAAATACATATTACAGGGAAAAACGCCGGCATTACTCCATACTTCCCTGCCATTTCCCTGTTTTTTAAATTAAAATTCCATTCTTTCTTCAGGCTGTTCATCGCCTGAAGAAGATAAGCAAAAATACATTCTAAATCGGTAAATAAGAATCTCAATCCGGATTAAAGAATGGTTTTTATTTTTATAATATAAAGCGAGTGTAGCTCCTGCGTGTTGCGGGGATGATTTAGAGACGTAAAATATAGGGTTATTAAACGAGAATGTATTACAGCATCACACTGTCGTAAATTATTGCTTTATTACTGTCATGGAATCTGCTTCAATAAGGGGGCCTTTCAGTAATTCAAAAGGCTGTTCCGGAAGTGATTCAGGCAGGGGGAGGTTTTTACCGGTGAAGTCAAAGGGGGTATTCAACGGGTGATATTCCGTCAGCAGATTAAACCGGCCATTCGCCCACTCCACTTTTACAAGGCCGCCATCAAAGCATGGGCAGAGTACGCCAAAATTGACTTCTTTAGGAATGTCTTTGCTGATCCATACCGCTACTTTTTCCGAAATACTGGTATCCTTTGGTATCCATTTAACACATAGCCGGTTATTGATGATGCGTTGCTCCTTTGTTGCGGTAAAATCGTCGAGCTTGATCCTGCTTACACTTTTCCTGTCTATGGTATCATTTTTAATCGTATAATGGATGCTGTTTTGCTTATCGCAGTAATAGCCTGAGCTGCCGGTATCGTCAGCTTGAAAAGCCATAGCGTGCCCATTAATAAATCCCCAAAGATTGAAATCGAAATTCTCCAAGCTGTTGGTATCGTAGTGAACGGAATAGTCCTGCAGCAACTGACTCAGATCGTATTTGCATTCCAGGTACCGATCGTTGGCTTTGCCCTCAAGGAAAACCGTTGAAAAAAAACGCTTCCGTATCAGGCTAACGGCAAAAGCGGCGTAGGGGTCATCCTGCTCCACTGCCGTAGCGCTTTTATAACGTTCATTTGCCCCAATCTGGTACCGGAAAGCATAGCCCTCTTGTCTTGACAATGGGCAGTAAGTGAAAGCAGCAAGGTACACATTAAAATTGTTGTTTTCATAAATAATAGCTTTCAGTGTTTTTTGATTGAGGCGATGCGTAGCAAAAGCCAATTTTTATTTGCTAAATTATGAAAAAATTTATGGGCTTTTTCGGATTGTGAAACTCCCGTTTAATTGTTTGCTGATTTGCTTGCCGGTATGTCTTTATTTTGCTTTATCAATGAAAATACAGTGCCTTTTACAGGTTGTAAAATAATCCAGCAAACAAATCATAGTATCTCGCATGTGTGGAGGTAAAAGCAATTTCCCTGAGGAGCATAATAATTATTACATCGCTCAGGGAAATATATCAAGATAGCATATTGGATCATGTCCCAAAGTCAGGTTATCTCATGCAAAACAAACAAAAAAGACAATATGTACAACGTACACAGAATAAAAGTCAATCCAATAACTTCTGTGTCGCTTTATATTTGTCGCACTTTTTGCGTGAAACACCTCTTTTCAGGCAGTACACGTTAATTTTGACTAACGGCTTTTTGCACTAATTCTGCGGCTTCGCTCAGCAGAATAGCGGATTCTACTTTCAGTCCGCTTTCTTCTATCAGCTTTTTAGCCGCTTCCGCATTAGTACCCTGCAGGCGTACAATGATCGGGATATTGATATTGCCCAGATTGTTGTAGGCTTCAATAACGCCTGCCGCTACACGGTCGCAACGAACAATGCCTCCGAAAATATTGATCAGGATGGCTTTTACATTGGGATCTTTCATGATAATGCGAAAGCCTGCCTCAACGGTTTGCGCATTGGCGGTTCCGCCCACATCTAAGAAATTGGCCGGTTCACCGCCGGCTAATTTGATCATATCCATGGTAGCCATAGCCAGACCGGCTCCGTTTACCATGCAGCCTACGTTACCATCTAATTTCACGTAATTCAGGTTGTATTCGCCGGCTTCTACTTCTGTAGGGTCTTCTTCGGTCTTATCGCGTAAAGCCTCAATATCCTTATGGCGGATCAGCGCATTGTCGTCAAGGTTCATCTTGCAATCCACAGCAATGATCTTATCATCAGCGGATTTGAACAGGGGATTGATCTCTAACATAGAGCAGTCCAGGCCTACATAGGCATTGTACAGGTTGGTGACAAACTTTACCATGTTTTTATTGGCATCGCCGCTCAGTCCGAGATTGTATGCGATATTGCGGGCCTGAAAACCCTGAAGGGTAAAGCCGGGTTTTACCCATTCTTTAAAGATTTTTTCCGGGGTGCTGTGGGCTACTTCTTCAATATCCATACCGCCTTCGGTGCTGTACATGATTACATTTTGTTTCTTAGCCCGGTCCAGCAGGATTGAAAGATAGAACTCTTTACGTTCGCTGGGGCCGTCGTAATACATATCCTGCGCCACTAAAATCTTATTCACTTTTTTACCGGCCTCACCCGTTTGAATGGTAACTAATGTATTGCCTAGTATATTGGAAGCAACGGCTTGAGCATCTTCCGCACTTTTTATCACCTGTACGCCATGCTGTTCCGGCTTTTCTTTCATCGTACCTTTTCCGCGCCCGCCGGCGTGAATCTGCGCCTTGATAACGGCAAATTTGGTGCCTTTTTCGGTGGCAACCTGTTCGTAAGCTTTTACTGCATCAGCGGCAGTTTCCACAGCAATGCCTTCCTGGGTAGGCACCTGATATTGTTTCAAAAGTTGTTTGGCCTGATATTCGTGTAAATTCATTGTTGGATAAAATATTTTGCCTGCGAAGGTAATATATATCAGTGAAAAACGGAAGTCCGGGATACAGCCAGCCGTGGTCAGTGTCCTCACTGACCACACGCAGCTCGGCAGAGGAAAGTCTGAAATGCACCCGATGTGGCAAGCCCGGAGCTTCAACTCCGGGCTGTCGAAAAATTCATCCCTAAATTTTTAAATGGAAGTATCCAATGCCGTTTACCGTCCCCATTCCGATGCCGGGATTTCATCCTGAATTCTCGGGATCTGCTCCTGCTCGTCGTTGTAATTGTTATTAGTCCGTTGTCCGGCGCTGTCGGGAGGATATACCGCATTACCGGTGCTGTCCGTTTCCACATCATAATAATACCCGCCGCCGTTGAAATAAGTTTCCCCGCAATTGGAAAAATTTTCAGGTTCCGTAAAACTGGCTTTGGTATCTATTCCGGTCTTTGGATCAGCGGAGGCCTTTTGGTAAAAATATGCCCATACCGGCAGGGCTGCTGCGGCTCCCTGGCCGATTGTCGTGCTGTTGAAACGTAAAAAGCGATCGTCACAACCTACCCATACGCCGGCTAATAATTGTGGGGTATAACCGATAAACCAGGCATCCGCCTGATTGTTGGTCGTGCCCGTTTTCCCGGCTACTTCTGCTGAAATGCCCATACGGCGCATCCTGCGGCCGGTACCATGGTCAATTACGCCCCGCATCATCAATACCATTTTATAGGCGGTTTGGGCACTGATGATTTCTTTTTGTTTTACAGAGAAATTTTCAATCAGGTTACCGTTTTTATCTTCAATTTTAGTAATAAACATGGGCTGCGTATTGATGCCTCTGTCCGGGAACATCGTATAAGCCCAAAGCATTTCGAACAGCGAGATATCAGAAACGCCCAAAGCAATGGAGGGGAAATGCTCGATATTGCTGGAGATGCCGCATTTATGAATAAAGTCCACAAAGGGATTGATGCCTACCTGGTTTAATAAATACAGTGAAGCGTTATTGATAGACTGTGCCAGTGCGGAAGACATATTTATCATGCCGCCCTTGCCTCCGGCATCATAATAGGTAGCTTGTCCGGAAAACTTTTGCGGGGAAGTAGAAACACTGCTGCATGGAGAATAGCCGTTATCTACTGCTAAACAATACAGCAAAGGTTTAATGGTAGAACCTACCTGCCTTTTGGTGCTGATATTAACGTGGTCATACTGAAAATATTTATGGTTGATGCCGCCTACCCAGGCTTTTACTTCGCCGGTAGCGGGATCCATAGCCATAAAGCCGGCCTGCATAAAGGAGCGCATATATTTAATAGAGTCAATGGGGGTCATCACCGTGTCCGATTGATGGTTTTTGTTGTTCCAGGTGAATACGGTCATAGGAACTTTTTTATTCATCTCCTTCATGATTTCCGCTTCTTTCAGCCCTTCATTTTTCATGCTCTGGTAGCGATCCGACTGCTGAATATAGTTATTCAGAATTTCCTTGGGCTTACCTTTTGTCCATACGCTGCCGGTTTTGATCTGGTGCTGCTGTACAAATATGGACTGCATATATTTCATGTGTTGTTCAACCGCCTCCTCAGCATATTTTTGCATACGGGGATCCAGCGTGGTATATATTTTCAAACCGTCCTTGTACACATCATACTTGGTACCGTCGGCTTTCTCATGCTGCTTACACCATTTTTTCACCTCCTGCTCCACCACCTGCCGGAAATAGGTTGCCGGCCCTTCATTATGATCCTGTCTCCGGTAATTCAGTTTCAGTTCTTTTCCCTGGTAAGGAATGGCCTGCATTTCGCTCAGGTACCCGTATTTTACCATCTGATCAATGACGGTATTACGGCGGGCCTTGGCGCGCTCCGGGTTGCGGCGCGGGTTATACAGGGTATTGCCCTTCAGCATGCCGATCAGCACCGCCGCTTCATCAATACTCAGTTTGTCGGGCAGCTTGCCGAAAAAAGTGAGGGAGGCATTTTTAATACCATAAGTATTATCTCCGAAAGGTACGGTGTTCAGGTAAAGAGTAATGATTTCATTTTTGGTAAGATTCCTTTCTAGTTTCACTGCCATAACCCATTCTTTCAGCTTAATAAAAGGCAAAGTAAACAGGCTGACATTTTCACGGGGGAAAAGGTTTTTGGCTAACTGTTGGGTGATGGTACTGCCTCCGCCCTTGCTGCCGAGAAAGACGATAGCACGAATGATGGCCTCACCGTCAATGCCGGAATGTTTTAGAAACCGTGCATCTTCGGTGGCAATTAAAGCATGAAACACATTGGGAGATATTTCAGCATATTTGGCATTGGAGCGGTTCTGGATATAAAACTGACCCAGCCTGCTGCCATCGGCTGCCAGCACTTCGGAAGCGAGTGCACTGCTGGGGTTTTCCAGTTCTTTAATAGAAGGCATATAACCTAACATGCCCAAATTGATACAGATGATTAATAGCGTAAAGCCAATAACCCCGGTCCAAAACAAACGCCATAATATTTTTACCGCTCTGGATGTCTTCATACTAAAATATTGATCTACAAAAATAAATGAAGGAATTAATTTTCGGCCTTATCCGGAGGCCGGTTCCGGGTTTTTAACATTCTTTGCGATCAGGAGAGCCAGCCCAACGCTGCACTGCCTAATACAGATGCTTCCCGTTCCTGCAAACCGGAAGGCATCAGCTTTACCCGGTTCCGGTAACAATCCAGCAGGTTGGCTTCCATAGATTTTGCGACAGGTTCGAAAAGCAATGCCCCGGCCTTAGCCAGTCCGCCGAATAAGATGATGGCTTCGGGTTCGGTAATAGCTATCGTATTAGCCAGCGCCAGGCCTAAGATATCACCGGTATCTCTGAAGGTACGAAGCGCAAGCGGGTCGCCCGACAGTGCCGCCTCATGAATCTGATGTGCCTGGATGTTTTTATCTTTCCTGTACCTGTTCCGCAATGTCCCCGCCTGCTTCGGGGCTGTTTCATCCGGTTCCTGTTCCAGCAGTTCCAGTGCCGTTCTTACAATACCTGTAGCGGACACATAGGTTTCTAAGCAGCCTTTCCTGCCGCAACCGCAGGTTCTGCCTGCTCTTATCACGATAGTATGTCCCAGTTCTCCTGCCATGCCGTTATGTCCGTAGAGTAACTGTCTGTTAGATACAATTCCGCTGCCGAGACCCGTACCGAGGGTAACGACTATAAAATCGCGCATTCCTTTAGCGGCGCCATAGGTCATCTCGCCGATAGCCGCAGCATTGGCATCATTAGTGACCTGAACCGGCAAACGAAAAACGGTTTCCGCAATTTCCCGGATGGGAACGATGCCTTTCCAGGGCATATTGGCGGCGTTCATCATGAGCCCGGTGCGGTAGTTGGATTGAGGAGCGCCTATGCCGATTCCATGAATGTCGGAGCGGCTGTATTGCCGGAGCACAGGTTCGATTTGATGATGCAATGCCTCGAAAAATACTACCGGATCATCTGCCGTTCGTGTGGGTAAATGACCGGTATGCAGTATCCTGCCTTCCCGGCTGACAATTCCCCAGTTCGTATTGGTGCCGCCGATATCTATTCCGATAGTATATGCCGTATGTTGCATGAGAACGTAAATAAGCAGATCGTACTAAAAAACTGCGACCTGCCGTGAATCAAAAACCGGTACAATAATACAAAGAATTTTTGCGGAGGAGGGATTTGGGAGAGCATTTCAAATTTTTACATTGCCGGATCACATGTGGTCGGTGAGGACACCGACAAGACAGCCAACTATATCCTGAAAAAATTATAAGGGCAATTTTCAACCATTTCAGCGGTACAGAAAAAATTCTACTCAATGACCTTACCACAAACCCTATACAAATGGAAGCAATTAATAGCGCATCACAAACAATAGAGCTGCCGTTCAATAACTGCTATACGCTCTCTCATCTTATTTTTCTATCGGTTTTTTCTGCTTTCATGGAATATTTTCTAAGAAATGGTATTACCTTTCCTATCTGATAATTTTCAACAAGGCCGCAGCAACAAAACAAAAATGGAACCACACAATAAATACACCATCATATACTCTTTTAAAGTAAATGACGGAAAAGAAAATGAATTCATCCGTTGTTGGAGCGCATTAACTCAGTTAATTTATGAATTTGAAGGCAGCTACGGCTCAAGGCTCCATAAAATAAACGACAACCTGTTTATCGCATACGCACAATGGCCCGACCAGGAAACATTTGAACAATCAGGCAATAACCTGCCTGAAACAGCAAACGCCCTCCGACAAATAATGCGGGAATGCTGCACTGAAATAAAACCGGAATTTAAGGCGGGCTATGTGGTTGAGGATTTATTAAAAGACGAACAACACATACATTATAAACAGCACCAGGCGGCAATAAATAATCAGCAGCAATGAATCTAAACCAGGTAACAATTCCGTCTTTGGATTTGGAGCAATCCCTTCCTTTTTATCAAACCTTAGGACTGAAATTAATTGTAAGCGCATTGCCGCATTATGTAAGGTTTCAGTGTCCCAAAGGCCAATCAACATTTTCGATACACCAGGTGCAACAGCTTCCTGTAGGTAGCGGAACGGTAATTTATTTTGAATGCGAAGACCTTGACCGATATGTTGATGAGCTTATCAGCAAAGGGCTGACATTTGAAGAAATGCCCAATGATAAAAAATGGCTATGGAGAGAGGCTCGTTTGAAAGATCCCGATCAAAATCAATTAATTTTATATTTTGCAGGAGAAAACAGGCTAAACCCACCCTGGAAGATAAAAAACGAAAATAAATAAGCCCCGCATCAGGCTGCTGCCCCGGATACTTAGCAGCGATAACAACTATTTTCCATAAATAATGACAAGCACAATGAGGCAGTTCAAATGCACGACAATACTTTTAATCCTTGCAACAAGTCTTTTCAGTTGCGGGATGACTTTTATCAATAATGAAGCCATCACAGGCTACGACCTGTCCAAACCAGACAAATCCGTTGTTCTCCCGGATATTTTGTATGAAGTGTCGGGACTGACCAATATAGACGCTACAACTTTTGCATGTATCCAGGATGAAAAAGGCATCCTTTTTATTTATGATGCAGAAAAGAATGCAATCAAAAGGCAATGCACTTTTCATATTGACGGTGACTACGAAGGCATCACCAGGGTTGACGATACCATGTATGTTTTGCAGAGTGACGGCACGCTATTTGAGATCAAACCTTTCACATCAGACAACTTCCAGCTACATACCTACAACACCGGCATTCCGGCCAACGATAACGAAGGGCTGTGTTATGACCGCGACAACAACAGGCTATTAATTGCATGCAAAGGAAAAACAGGAAAGGGCCCCGAATACAACGATAAAAGAGTGATTTACGGATTTGACCTGCAGACAAAGCAACTGACCGATGAACCTGTTTATGATTTTGATCTGCAAAAAATTAAAGCATTTGCTGTTAAAAAGCGCCTCAATCTTCCGACAAAGACACGCAAAAACAAGGGCGAACTGATCACCGAACCCTTCATTAAATTCAGGACATCGGCAATTGGCATCCATCCACTGACAAAGCAACTATTTCTTTTATCTGCCTCGGACTATCTGCTCTTTGTAATGGACAGGCATGGCAACGTTGAACACATCGAGCAACTCAACCCGGCAATCTTTAACAAGGCCGAGGGCATTACCTTTTACGACAATGGCGACATGCTGATTACAAACGAGGGGCAAAATAAAAAACCGACCGTGCTGCGTTTTAATTATAAAAAGCGATAAAAATTAATCAGGCTTTCATTGCGGGAGGGGACAAGGCATAAACTTTTCCCGGCAACGCTTAACTTAGTAGCCAGCACAAACGTATTTCACAGCGCCATGGTCAACTCACTCGCAAAACTTTTCATTTCCGAATTTTGTTTTAAAAATTCCGAAGGAGTTAGTCCTGCAAATTCTTTAAACTCCCTGATAAAATGTGCCTGGTCGTAATAACCCGCATCAAGGCCAATATGCGTAAGCGATAAATTATTTTCAAATCGCAGCAGGTTCACTGCTTTTTGGAAACGGATTTTACGCAGGAAAAAACCCATAGGCAAGCCTGTGGTTTCTAAAAAACGTTGCTCAATTCTTCTTCTTGTAAAGCCGATAGACGATACAATGTTTTTAAACTCCTGTGTTGCAGGGTTGCTGATAATCGTTCTGGCTATGTGAGATGAAACAATATCCGTTTGATAATTTCTCAGTTTATCCGTTAGGTGTTGTTCTAATTGCGCAAGCAAATCCGTTTCGCTTTTTGCGTTAATCAATCTTTCTCTCAGCCCGTTTTTGTTTTCAACACTTTCTATATGAGTTATCTTGTCTGTAAATTCCTGTGCAGGAATGTTGAATAGCAAATTTCCCACCCACGGTTGTAAACTCACACCAATACATTTGGCGCTTTGCGTAAAATTTAAAACAAATGGTTTTGTGAATTGCCCGGGATACAAACTATCGGGTTGAATAAACGCTGACTGCTCATTAATCATTTTCATCTGTGGAGCATTCAGCAAATTAAATATCAGCTCGAACGAGCCAAAAGGAAACAACAGTTGTGAAAACGGAATATCGTCTTCACGGACATCAAACAGCCAGTAATATCTTACATACGGCTGCAAAGCGGGTGAAGGAATTATTTTTTTAAACTCCATTTCGTTTTCATACAATTTCAATCAAACAAAGATATAGACATTTGTCCTGCATTAAACCAAAACAATTATTTATGAAAAATCTATTTCTGTCCGTTTTTCTTACAGGAATTGCCCATATCGGTTTTTCCCAAAATCAATTTCAGTTTGCTTATGGAGGAAGTGGTGAAGAACTATGCAACAGATTATTGATTGCAAACAACCGTTTCAACCTTGCAGGACACACCACTTCTTACGGTTCGGGTAGTTACGATATTTTTTTGCTGAAAACAGATACACTCGGCAACCTTATTCAGTCGGGGGTATATGGATCTTCTGGCGAAGACCTTGCCTTTTCAATTGCCGACGCAGGAAATCAAAATAATTTTCTTTGCGGCTATACCACAAGTTTTGGTTCAGAACAACCTTTTGTAATGAAAGTGGATTCTTCAGGACAAATTCTTTTTTCCGCATACTATGACCTTTACGGTTGGGCTTGGGATATTGCCTCATTACCTGACGGGAGCGCAGTTATAACAGGAAATACAGGTATAACCGATACGGATATTTTTCTTCTGAAAATAGATTCACTCGGACAGGTTCTTTGGGTAAAATCTTATGGCGACAGTTTGATTAATCAAGGTATAAAAGTAATCAGCGCCTCTGATAATGGTTTCCTGATTGCAGGATATACCCATATACAGGCAGGCGGCCCGCTTGACTTTACAGTTATTAAAACGGATTCCTTGGGCAATAATTTATGGATGAAACGGTATGGCGGTAGCGGTTGGGATATGGCTTATACTATTGCAGAAATCGGCACGGATATTTTGGTAGCGGGCATCAGTTATACCGATGTGTTCAACAACAATCCTAATTCTGCTGATGGACTTGTTCTTTTACTTGATGCAACAGGAGCGGTAAAAAAATCTTTCGTGATTGGCAGTAGCGCTTTCGACCAAATTCGTGATTTGACCGTTCTTCCCAACGGACAGTTTACCATAGTAGGTTCAACCAATGCTGTGGGGAATGGACAAACCGATGCCTTTATTATGACACTTGATACCACGGGAACAATTTTACATCAAACGCTTTTTGGTGGCTCATCTTTTGAACAACCGCTGTCGGTTCGTTCCGTGTCTGGAAATAACAATTTCATTGTTGCGGGTTATACTGAATCTTACGGAGGAGGAATGAACGATATGTATTTCCTGAAAACTCCTGCTCCTGATTCCAATTTCTGCAATCAAAATACACTCAATCTTTCTTCCGCTCCTTGCTCAGTTATATCCGATGATGTTTTCACAGCTTCCGTTATTTCCTGCAATTACAATACGGCTGCATTTTCCTATCTTACTCCGCAAATATCCCCGTATAATATTTGCCCGACGACTAATACTATTGATGTAGTTAGTGCGAATGATTTTTTACAAATATTTCCAAATCCCGCCAATGATATGCTTAATATTATATCCTCAAAAAACAGGATTGAAAAAGTTGAAATATTTAGCATTTCAGGAGAAAAAATACTTGAACATATCATTAAAAGCAATTCCATTACTATCCCTGTAAACGGGATTTCACCAGGATTATATTTTATGAAAATAAATTTCGGGAGTGAGTTTTCCCTGAGGAAAATTCAAATCATACGTTAACGGTCAGACCGGACAATTACTGACCCGGAAGACGGTCTGGTTTGGCAATGGGAAATGAAAAAGCAATGAATATTAAATTTAAGGTCTTCTATATTTCACTAATGGTGATTTTAGGCAGTTGTAAAGGGCATACCCAACAAAACCTTTTCACCACACATCATTATGGTTGGTTAGATAAACCAAAAGAATATTTTGAAGCAATAAATCAATTTTTAAAACAATAAAAAATGACAACAAAAAACATCACGGCAATTTGCTTGTTCCTTATTACAATCGGTTGCGGACAAGCTGACAAAACCAATAATCCTGAAGATTTAAAACAAGAATTAAAAACAGTTGAGCAGTCATTTTCAGACGCTTCCGCCCAAAAAGGCTTTTATCAGGCTATGCTTGATTTTGCGGCTGATGATATTCTTAAATTTAATTCGGGAGACACCGTGCTACACGATATTAATTTTATAAAGGGAATAGTAAAGAAATATCCCGAAGGCACAAAACCGCCCTATACCATTACGTGGAAAGCCGAAAAAATTGATGTGGCAGCTTCGGGTGATTTAGGATATACTTACGGTTGGTATAAAATGGTAAGCACAGACAGCTTAGGAAATGAACAGGTTCAAAAAGGGCTTTACAAATCGGTTTGGAAAAAAATAAACGGAGTTTGGAAATTAGTAATGGATTAATGTAACACGGAATTTGCAATGTTCCATTTTCTGCAAGAAAATAATTTATATGGTGACGCTACAGACATTGGAAGACATTTCCATGGAAGCGCTTTTAGCAGCTTTCAACTATTCGTTTTCCGACTACATAATTCCATTTTGTCTGACTAAAGAACAATTAGAAGAAAAAATAAAACATGACGGCATTAAGTTGGAATTTTCAGCAGGCGCATTCGAGAATAATCAATTAATTGCTTTCCTGCTTCACGGTTATGAGGTCGTTGACAACCTGAAGATTGCTTACAACGCAGGAACAGGCGTGATTCCGACTAAAAGAGGCAACAACTTAACGGCCAGACTATACGAGTATATTTTACCCATTTTTCAGAAAAAAAATATTGACAAGGTATTACTTGAAGTAATTACTACAAATGAACCTGCAATCAAAATATACAAGAACGTGGGATTTAAAATTACCCGACAATTAAATTGTTTCAAAGGCACAATCAATACAAGTAATACCAATAGTGGCTTTGAAATTCGTAAATCGGAAGTATTATATGATTGGCAAAAACTTTGCTCATTTTGGAGTTGGAAGCCATCCTGGCGAAACTCAATTATGGCAGTTGAAAAGTTAAAACGATCTACAGTTTTTATCGGGATATACGAAAATGAAAAGCTGTTGGGTTACTCAATTTATAGCCCTAAAACAAAAAAAATACATCAACTTTCCATTGACAAAAATCACAGGAGGCAAGGGGTTGGACAAGAACTTTTAGCATTCATTGCTGCAAATTATGAAAAAGAGATTTCCTTTATAAATATTGACCACAATTCAAAAGAAACTTCACAGTTTATGAAAGCAACCGGCATGAAGATTTTTATTAAACAATACGAAATGGAGTTGCCCTTAAAGGATTTGTAATTCATGACCTCAGAACAAATTGCAATCCCTCCCTGCCTGTCGTTTGGAATATACCGCACCTTACACTCCGGTATGTCATACTACTGATACAAATTTCCGGCAGTTACACAGCTTTCAAAACACCTTATACCACAGGCGCCCGACCCTGCTGTATAGCCATAACAAACTGCCGGGCTAACACAGGAGCTAATGAAAAACCTCGTGTACCCAAACCATTGAAGATGCCGATACGGGGATGGCTTTTCAAAAAACCATACACCGGCTGCTGCCCTGCCGTAGTGGGTCGCTCTGCTACGAGATGCTGCCGGATGATGAAGGGAACACGCAGCCATTTACGCAGCAAAGCTTCGGTTTGTATCCGCCATGCTACATCCGGTTGTACATCCTGATCCCAGCGGTAATTACTGCCGCACCAGTAGCGGTTTTCTCCCAAAGGAATCAGCCGTATATGCTGCAGGTGCAATACCTGGTCGGAATGCAGGCCGGGTATCTCCAGCAATAATACATCGCCGCGATTAGGTGTAAACGGTATATGCTGAAAGAGCGGCTGCCGCATAGCGCGGGCGCCATTACAGAAAATAATGCCTTTTGCGGAAATGTTGTTCCATTGCAGACCTCCCGGTATTTCCCGAACCTGATCAGGTTGAAGTGATGCCGTAATGAAAACCTGATGTTGCTGCAAATATGTCTTCCAGTTTTGAAGCACCACCGCCGCATCAATACAGCCTACCGGTTCCACTTTAAAAGCAGCCTGTCCGCCTGCAATACGTACCGAAAGCCGGGATTGCTCTTCTGCGGAAAGTGTTTTTATAAATGGACTCCGCACTATATCCTCTTTCACTTTGCCATCATTCCACACGATGAGGGTTCTTTCTTTATAAAAAGAGCATGATAACACCTGTTCCATCTCCCGGTACTGTTGTCTTGCCATCGCCATGAGCTGTGCAGCATCTTTCACCGCGATACCCCGGTTCACATTTACAGGATTGATCAGTGCGCCGGCGGTGAGGCTGGAAGTTGTACCGGTGGCGTCATCCGCAACCATTATCCTATACCCGCTTTGCCATAATACATACGACAGCCAGGCGCCTGCAATGCCTTGTCCCGCTATGATAAAATCAACATCCATATTTTTTCCTTAAAACAATTCCGGCTGTCCGCCTTTTAAGCGCCGGAATGCTCCGGTATTCAGCTCCAGCCTGGTGCTGTTCAGGTTGAATTTTCTACAGTAAATCTTAAACTGCTGCCGGATGATTTCTGCAAATTTTCCACTTCCTTTCATACGGGCGCCAAAGCGGCTGTCGTTTACTGCGCCATCGTGGCAATCCTGGATGCGGTGCCAGATTTTCTCCGCACGATCCGGAAATGTTTTATACAGCCAGTCTTTAAAAATACTTTCAATGGCACCGTTGAGCCGCACTATAGTATAGCCCGCCCATTGCGCACCTGCATCCGATGCGGCGTTCAGCACATCATGACTGTCCGTATCGTTGAGACCGGGTATCAGCGGCGCATTCATAATACCTGCCGGAATGTTGTTTTTCGCCATCGTTTCTACAATCTTCAGCCGGGTTTTATACGTGCTGGTTCGCGGTTCCAACATCATCCGGACTTCTTCTCTCAAAGAGGTTATGGAAGTAAAAACACTGACTAAATTTTCTTTTGCCAGATCCTGCAGGATATCCAGATCCCGCAGCGCCAAAGCATTTTTAGTCAGTATGCCTACCGGGTTCCGGTGCTCTAAGCAAATCATAAGCAACTGACGGGTAAGCTGCATTTTCCGCTCTATGGGCTGATAGCAATCGGTATTTCCCGACAGCGAAATGGGTGCAGGCTGCCAGCTTTTACTTTGAAAAAGCTTGCGCAGCAACTGCGGCGCATTTTTCTTCACTACAATACGGCTTTCAAAATCAAGTCCCGCACTGTAGCCCCAGTATTCATGAGAGTTGCGTGCATAGCAATAGATACAGCCATGTTCGCAACCCTGATAAGGATTGAGCGAAAACATCATGCCCACATCAGGGCTGTCCACACGGTTTACGATTGTTTTGCTTTCATCAAAGATATAAGCCGTTTTCCGCACTTCCGTTTCCCAGTCGTCAATACTTTCCGCATGTTCCCGGACATATTCCCCGGTTAAAAAACGGTTTTTGGGATTGAACTGCGCCCCGCGCCCTTTTATCAATGCATCTTGTTGTTCGTTCGGAATCACTGTGTAATTTTCAGAAAAATTACGACTTTATTTTTGAACCTTTTACCGCAAAAAATAAAATGTACAAATAACAGGGGATCATAACCAGGTAGCCCGTCTGCTTATTATCTATCCATTCGGAAAATGCGCCATATAGCGGTGGTAGCACGGCGCCGCCCACAATCATCATAATTAATAATGCGCCGCCCGTTTTGGCATAATGCCCTACGCCATCCAGCGCCAAAGGCCAGATGGCAGGCCACATTACGGAATTGGTAAAGCCCAGCAGCGCAAAGCACCATACGGCTGTATTAGTAGGGATAGTTATACTATGTTTAAACAATAATAAGGTAGTTACACCCGGATTACCTTTCAAAAAAACCGACAGCAGTACAAGTGCCATGCTCAGAATCACTGCAATTACCAGGGCATTTCTTTGGGAGATCAGTTTAGGAATAGTGACAATGCTCAGTAAATACCCTGCTAATAATCCGTAGCCGGTATAAGAAGCAAAATGACGGGCGGTATCTAAGTTATAGCCCAGCGCCTGGCCGAAATTGGCAAAGGTGTCATAACTGATCACTTCCACGCCGACATAGAAAAAGATGGCCAGCGCACCCAGGATCAAATGGGGATACTGAAAAACACCGGTCTTACGCGCCGGTATATAATTGCTTGCTTTTACTTCATGGTCTTCGCCTGCTTCTTTAATTTCCGGAAGGTTCATAAACAACAACAGGAGTGCCAGCAGTATTAACACACCGGCAATGACTAAGTAGGGATGCACTACCCTTGTAGCTAATGCATCTAATTCAACAGCCTGTTCGGCAAGATTCATTTCTTTCAGGCGGGCTATCAGTCCGTCCGCATCTTTTAACGCAATACCGCCCAGCACATACACTGCAATGATGCCGGCCAGCTTATTGCAAATACCCATGATGCTCATTCTCCTTGCGGCGCTTTCTATCGGGCCGAGTATCGTTACATAAGGATTGGTGGCGGTTTGCAGCAGCGCCAGACCCGTTCCCTGAATAAACAGGCCGGTCAGGAACAAAGGATAGTTGCGGCTACCGGCAGCAGGAATAAACAGCAAAGCGCCGATGGCCATCACGATTAATCCTAATGACATGCCCCGCTTAAAACCGGTTCGTTCCAAAACATAGGAAGAGGGCAATGCCATCACAAAATAAGCGGCAAAGAATGCGCTGGCTACTAAAAAAGACTGGGTATCGCTGAGCTGGCAGGCTATCTTCAGATAAGGGATCAACTGGCTGTTTGCCCAGGTAATAAATCCGAAAATAAAAAACAAACATCCTATGATGAGTAATGCAAAGCCGTATCGGTTGCCGGAATATTTCTGATCCATTGTGATTATTTAGAAGAACAATAATAATTTTTTTTCAGGAAAACCTTCCATCTTATGCATAAAAACAGGTTTTTAATTTTCTTCGACATGCCTGTTCTTATTCCGGTGGAAATACCTCCGACTCGCAAGTTAGCATTCTGTTAACCTATTTTGGAATGGGTCATTAAGTTTCTTCAAATCGTATTTTTACAGAAATCCTGTTTATCAGCAACAGTCAAAGCCATCTGAAACGAGGCCAACCGTCTTAATCCGGAATAATATATCTGTGAACAAACTGAAAATATTAACAACAACCGGAGGGTATCTGTTATGGATAGTTGCGGCATTATTCTTTAATGCCGGCGTATGGGCACAGGATCATTTCGGTTTTCGTACCCTTTCCGTGAATGACGGCCTGCCACAAGGTTTCGTTTCCGGCATAACTCAGGATCAGCTCGGTTTTATATGGATCGGCACACACAACGGACTGGCCAGGTATGACGGAAGAAAATTCAAGCTGTTTCAGTCAGCAGCTGATGATACCGCATCATTAAGCAGCAATGTGATCAACAATATTTTCTGCGATGACAGTAACCGGCTTTGGATCTTTTACTTCGATGGCGCAGTGGATCAGCTTGACCCGGTCACCGAAAAGCTTATTCACCTGACCGAACGGCGAGAATACCGCTCGCTGAAAGACTTATCCTCCATACACCAGTGCTTTTATGAAGACAGCAGGCATAATTTGCTGATGGGCACTAAAAGCGGTGTAATAACCATAAACAGCTTCGGGAAACCCGGCCTTACCGTATTGCTGGATAACCGGGAAACAGGTAATTTTCGGGTAAAAGCGATTACGGAAAACAGCGAGGGGCACTTATTTTTTATTACGGAAAAAGAGATTATAGAAACCGATAAAAAAGGGAAAGTACTGCAACGCTCTGACTTTACCGGCAGTGATATTGCAGTTTTCAACGATAATATTGCTGCGGGTGGTTTGCAGGAGTTCGCTTTGGGCACCCGTTTTAAAGGATCGGATAGCCTTTACATCGGCGGCAAAAAAGGCATGCTGCTGTATCTGAAAAACAGCCGGAAACTTTTTTTCTTAAGCGGCCTTGCCCCGGATGCAAGAACCGTATGGCGCAACAACCTTAATCCTTCCTGCTTTTTTTATTATGACAAGGAAGACCTTTATTGCTATTCATTATCTGAAAACCGTTACCTGAAGTTGGGAAGTCATGCCTGGAAAGCAGGAAAAACAATTCCCTACATGTTGTTCTTAGACAAAACCGGTATGATATGGTGTGGCACCAATGGTGATGGCATATTTCTTAAAGCGCTTCATGCAGGTTCTTTTGCCTATGAACCTTTAAGGAAGCATTTCCAGAAAACCATACTGCATGATTATCTTGGCCTGCGCAATATTCCCGAATCGGTTACCGGCTTTGCGACAAAAGACCTGCGATGGACGTACAATAAAAAGGGCACGATCTGTTTTCTGAACCGCTATAAACGTTTTTTACATACGCTCGAACTCCACTTTGTCTATAAGGATAAATATACCGTTAAAACATGGAAGCTGCCTTTTCCCGACTCCATAGGTATCTCTACCGTAGATTTTGATCAGCAGGGGAATTTATGGGCTATTGATGACAGTCGGCGGCTACTAAAGCTGGATATGGATTCGCCATCGGCACAAATTGTCCCTTCAGGAATTACTACGCATCCCTCGCATGATATCAGTCATGTATATTTTGATGAAGACGGCAGCTTCTGGATCGCTGCTACTATGGGCTTATATCATTACGCTCCTTACCAGGATATGGCAGCATCTTTCCGGAAAACCGGGAAGTCGGGCGGACTGCGCTCCGAGCTTTTAATGAGCGTTGTACAGGATGATTTTGATAAAAATTCCCTTTGGATCGGTTCGCTTGATGCAGGGCTGATCCGGATAGATAAGCGCAACCGGAAGTTTACCACTTTCAGCACAGAGGATGGTATGCCCGATAATTCGATCTACGGCATTCAGAAAGACCGCAACGGCTACCTATGGTGCAGCACCAATAAAGGCATCTTCCGCTTTAATACCCGGGACTATAGCGTAAGAAGATTTTATGACATCAATGGTTTTCCCGAGCAGGAATTTAACCGCTTCCATGATTTGCAGTTGCCGGATGGTCGGATAGCCTTCGCCGGATCATCTTACTATACTGTTTTTAACCCGGCAGATTTTACAGATGATACGTTAAACCCTGCTATTGCCATAACCGAAGTCAGCATTAATAATTATCCCGCAGACTATAAAGACGATCATGCTCTTTTTGAGCAGCCGCTGAACAGCTTATCCGCTATCCGGCTAAACTATGATCAGAATTTTATCAGGATCGGATTTGCCGCCCTCCAATATGACCAGCCACAGCATACGGAATACCGCTATATGCTGGAAGGGCTTGACGATGACTGGATTTATACGGGCAATAACAATACGGTTCAATATACTCATTTAGACCCGGGGCATTATAAGCTGTTGCTGAGTGCCACAAATGCATCCGGGAAATGGAGCAGCAACGTAAAGACACTGAACATTACCATCCGGCCTCCCTGGTGGCAAACCTGGTGGGCATATAGCTGCTATCTGCTGGCATCGGTATCATTAGTATGGTGGCTACTGCGACTTCGGCTGAATAGAATGCAGCTTCACCAGGAAATGATCCTTAAGGAAAAGGAAACGCAGCGAATAAAAGAGGTGGAAGAAATGAAAGACAAATTCTTTTCCAATATTACGCATGAATTGCGCACCCCGCTTTCCCTGATCATTTCCCCGGCAGATCATTATCTGCGGCATCCTGAAGAATTTAAAGATCATGAAAGTTTTCTGCGTGCCATACGAAGAAATGCAACGCAGTTGCTCAGGCTCATCAACCAGTTGCTGGATATGTCGAAAATTGAATCCGGCAATATGAAACTGGTACTCACAGGCGCTTATTTTTCCGACTACATCCATAAGCTGACAGCGGGGTTCGAACCATTGGCAATGCAAAACAATATCCGGCTTAGCTTTGAATCTGACAACGATGCCTGTTACTTTTTTGATCCGGAAAAGTGGGAGCGCATCATGTTTAACCTGCTGGGTAACGCTATTAAATTTACACCGCCCAATGGTCATATCACCGTTCATCTAAAAAGGAACAGCGGAAATACGGAACTACACGAAATGGAAATAAAAGTATGCGATACGGGTATCGGCATAGCCCGGCAGCATATTCCTCATTTGTTTAGCAGGTTTTACCAGGCGGATGGTAGTGCCACCCGTGGCTACCAGGGCACAGGCATAGGACTTTCCTTAGTAAAAGAGCTTGTGGATCTGATGGGCGGCAGCATTTCCATAGAGAGTGAAGAAGGTAGAGGCGCTGCATTTATAATAAAGCTCCGGATGCAGCAGGCATCTGAAGGTGCAAGGCTTGAGCCAAAGGAAAACCAGGAGCCAGTGCAACCGGGTATGCCACCTGAAAATAAACCCGCAGCAGCAGCGATTCCTGTATTGCTTGTAGCGGAAGACAACCAGGAATTGAATGCCTTCATTGTGACGAGCCTTCAGCCTTATTACCGGGTATTAAGTGTGCCTGATGGCAGTAAGGGCTGGGAGATGGCAGTAAAGGAATTGCCCGACATGATTATATCCGATATGATGATGCCGGAAATGGACGGATTTGAATTTTGTGAAAAAATAAAAAACAATCCTGCCACATCACATATAGCATTTATATTGCTGACGGCTAAAGCAGCTTATGAGAGCCGCATATCCGGCCTGGGCAAAGGCGCCGATGATTATCTTACCAAGCCTTTTTATGTGGAAGAGCTGTTATTGCGGATACGCAATATTCTTTCAGCAAGAGCGGCATTAAGACTACATCTGAAGCAGCAGCTTGAACCGGAGGCTGCACTACCACAGCCACAGCATGTGAATGATGAATTTATGGGTAAGCTGTATTCCGTGATAGAAGAACAATTAGATCATTCGGAATTTTCTGTTGGCGACCTTGCACGGGAAATGAACATGAGCCACAGTACCCTGAATCGTAAGCTAAACGCCATTATAGGACTGAGCGCTAATGAGATCATCCGTAAGTACAGGCTGAAGAAAGCTGCCGTGTTGCTTCGTTCCGGGAAATCCGTTTCCGAAACCGCTTATCTCACCGGCTTCGAAAGGCCTTCTTATTTTTCCTCTTCCTTTAAAGAAATGTACGGAATCACTCCCAGCGAATATGCCACTACAGCAAGCTCTTCCGAATCATAATCAGGAATGGTCAATTACGAATTACGAAGATAGTGTCCATGCGGTAAGCATTCTTGTACATTCCCATATATTCTAAGCAGCCACCCATTCTCCACGCTACATTCTCATTCTCATTCTCATTCTCCATTCTCCATTTTCCATTTTCCATTGTCAACTCACAAAGTACATCCTCATTTTCCCTTTATTTTTGGCATCAATCTCTCCGCGGTAAGTACAGGCAAGCTGATCCTTTACCAGCTCGTAAGTCGCTTCGGAAATATTGATCTTTCCGGCTTCACTGCTCTGTTCCATGCGTGCCGCGGTGTTTACCGTATCACCCCAGATGTCGTAAGCGAATTTTTTCACGCCGACAATACCGGCTACTACAGGGCCGGTATGAATACCCATACGGATTTCAAATGTTTTTTCCGCCATCTGCTTCCTGCGGGCCGCCATAAAATCTCTTATTTCTATCGCTGCTTTTATGATGTTATCTGCATGTCTTGTATCCGCGTTAGGCAGGCCGCAGACCGCGAGATAAGCATCCCCGATGGTTTTTATTTTTTCGATGTTGTACTTGCTGATAATTTCGTCAAAGGCTTTGAAGCAATTATGCAGCTCTGTGACGAGCTGCTGTGGGCTCATCCTTTCGCCGGCTTTGGTAAAGTCCACAAAATCGGTGAATAATACAGTAACTTCATCAAACTGCCGGGCTACTGCATTTCCATTTTCCTTCAGTTCCTGCGCTACTTCTTCGGGCAATATGTTCAGCAGCAGGGTGTCCGATTTTTTCTTTTCATCTGTCAGCGCCCCGAAGAGCAACGCATTATCTGCGGCCAACGCTGCATAGGAACCTATGGATTTTATAAAGTCAAAGTGGATATTATTGTACAACTGTTTTCTCGACGACAGAACAGCCAGGCTGCCCGAATGCTTTTGAGCAGAGCCTAAGGGAATACAGATCAGCGAAGCGGCCTGCTCCCCGTTATAAAGCTGTACGGGTTCGTACAGGTATTGTTCGTAATCGCCGGTTGCATCCTGTAGCAGCACCTCTTTTTGATTCGTAAATACCCAGTTCAGTATATTGCTTTTTTGCTGTTGCCAGGTTGTGTCATTAATGAGCCGGATACCTTCCTGGTTAGCGACAAAAAACCAGCGTTGCCTGTCCCATTGCAGCAGCAGTTGTACTTCATCAACAATCATGCTGGAAGTGATATAGTAATGGATTTTCTTTACAATACGCTCCATATCGAGACTGGCGGTGATGTCTTTGCCGATATCCGTCAGCAGCGTAATCTGCGATATGGAAGATTCGTAGAATTCCAGTTGGCCGCCAAGCTGTGTAGCGGTGTGTTTTATGGATTCCATTTCCTTCAGCGTATGCCTGATAGCTGCATACCGCTTGCCCAGGTCATTAAAATGCTGCGCGAGGGTATTCAGCTTACCATCGGTTTCAAACGCTATTTTGATAAGATCATCTGTTTCGAGTGCAAGACGTATCTTACTTTCCAGCTCCTTAACCTTCCTGGTATAGCTATAGGAGAAAAACAGCAGGATAAACAATCCTGCAAAAGCGATAATGGTAAGAATCAGTAACATAATTATCGGTTGAAAAGCTAAGCGTGTTTTATTGCATTAAGTTGCAGCACCGGTTCGGGTCTTGATTCCTGCCTGGCAATAAGTATTGATAGGGTGCATTTCAAATTCATATTGCCGGGCTACATGTGGTCGGTGAGGACACCGACAAGACAGATTGCTCTGGCTGGTGCCTCACCAACCGGCAAAGATTTGAAATACGCTCGTACTGATGCGCCACCCGGCGATACACCTGCACAGGTCATCCCATTACTGCTATCGGATCGCTCCATCTACAGGATTAATACGATACAAGTTCAGATAAGAAAGTCCTTCAGCATCATAATTGGGCACGATAGAGCCGGCCAGGTAATAAACGCCCTCTCCTTCGGTGCATATAAAATCCGAAGCCGAATAAAGCGACTTGTCTGCATTTTTATAATACTGCCGCCACAGCACATTGCCGTTATTATCCATGCGATACATAAACGGAAATTGCGGCGGTGTCCAGTCAGCGGTCGTTCCGGAGAAAACCAGGTATCCCTGCCGGTCTATAAAAGCACCGTTCAGCGTTTCGTCCCTTTCCGGAGCGCCGAGGTACTGTTCCCATTCTAAGTGACCGGCGGAACTCACTTTTCTTACGGCTATATCTCCCAGTACATTTTTGTAGGTAGATACAAGCCTTAATGAGTTGTCGGGCATGATAAATACTTTTCCGTACTTATTGGGCCAGAAGGACTCGTTGGTCTGCAGCTCTTTTTTGAAGAAAAGCGGTGTCCCGACAAAGTTGCCCTTCGGGTCCGTTTCATAAAGCACATCGGAGCAGTACCAGCCTGTAGTTTCTACCAGCGTGGTATCTATTCCATAGGCAAAAACCTGATAATTGCCATTGGCTTTTTCGACAAAGGACATCCCAAAATACCAGCCTCCGAGAAAATCAGTGGTATTGATTTTTGCAGATTGTACCAGGTTGCCCTGCTCATTGTATTTTTTTATGGTAACGCTGTCGTAGAGACCGGCATTAATATCCAGGTCACATCCGAACAGCAGCACAAAACCGCCGTCCTTAGATGGAATGGCATCATTAAGCACTTCAAAGCCCGCGCTGCTGTCAACGGAAGTATAGCTGCCCGTTGCATTTCTTTTATTAATGGTGGTGACGATGGCGGTACCCTCGGTATTGTAGCTGTTCATGATCCAGAAGGTATTGCCGTCTTTTGTTGTTACAAATCTGAAATTGCTGTATATCCACTGCAGGTAATCCGTATAAAAAGCAGAATCCACCGCTTGTCCGCCATCGCCGTAAGTAAAACGCGCCGGGCACCAGGAGGCATCGGTAAGACCGAAGCCTGTTACCTCTACCTGGCCGGTTTGCTTATTATAGTACATATCTTTCCCCTGGATAAAAGGCTTCATGGTATTAATTATTCCTGATTTGTTTTCCTGTACTGCTGTTTTCTTACAGGCAGGGAAGAGCGCTGTTGTTACAAACAATAATATAATGCAGAACCGTATTTTCATTTCTTTATGGTTATTTAATTGCTTTTAAAAATGGGAGCGCCGTTATCATCCAATATCATGATGCCTATATTGCCGCCATAGTAGCCGGCAAGCTGGGAAGCGTACGCAATGGTGATGCTTTTGTCTTTATTAATGCACATGGCGCCGCTTAGTCCGGAAGTTTCTGCAATGCCGGGGATGTTTTTTTCCCAGGCGATGCTGCCGCTTTTATTTACTTTGAAAAAATAGTCGTCGATACCGCCGTAGCAGTCTTCCTCATGATTAGTATAAAGCTGGCTGATATTATTCTTCTGTCCGAGTTGCATAGTCCAGTCTGTTTTTCTGTCCTTCACTTTAACTAAATAAGAGTCCCGCCACGAAAAATTAACATACAGGTTGTCTTTGTCGGTTAGAACAATTCCCCAGGGATAGGCTCCATCCGCAACTCCAGGGCAATCTAAAGTGTCCTCCTCCCGGAGGAGCGCTCCGGCAGATAAGGTGAAATGTTGCAGAATGAATCGCCCGGTATCGATTGACGACAGGTCTATCAGCATATTTCCTGCAAGCTGGGAATACGAATAACCTATGGTGTATGCGTTAGAGTATCGCGGGATGTCTCCTGTAAAGAAATTTTCGGTAGGCTGCAGGTCTTCCGTAAGCTCGTATATATAGCAGTGATCGGTATAAAAGACATTTGCACCGAACACGGTATAATGCCCGGAAGGTAACTGGCTGATGCTGTAATTGGTCATACTGAGACCGGTATTATCAGGTATCACGATCTTATGCAGCAGCTTACCGTATTGATCAAACTTATACACCATACCGTAAGCCATCGCAAAAGAATCCGTACCGGTATTGGGGAGCAATTGCTGGGTATAGCCGCCAATCAGGATATTGCCGTCCCTGTCTTTAAAAACGGAATTGGCATTGATCTCGTCATTCAGGAAAGAGCCGTAGGTCGTATCAAATACGAGGTTCATCTGTGCATCTATATAAACTTCGTAGATGTCCGAGCCTCCATTGCCTTTTACATTGGTATTGCCGAAAATCAGCCAGCCGCCGTTCGGGTGTTCCGTAATGTAGTTTACATCGTTTCTGCCACTACCGCCAATGATTCTCACGGAGGATCCGTTCTTTTCCGGGCCTACGCTTTTTTTACAGGATATGCAGGTAAGGATGCACAGGCAACAGGCCAGCATTTTAAAGGGGGAAATCGAATACAGAGCTGCTTTATTCATAATCGTTATTTTTTAGCCTGAAATGCGTTTGTAATTTATCAGGGTATATTAATATCACTGTTACATTAGGATGTATTTCAATTTTCGCCGGTTGGTGAAGACACCACCCGGGGCAGCCCGCCATGGGTGGTGTCCTCATCGCCCACATGTAGTTCGGCAATACGAATTTGAAATGCACCTGTTACATTAAGTGTATGCTATCCGCATTATCTAATCCTGTCAAACTGATTAACATGTCCTTTATTTATTTAATTGATTTTTACATTTTTACTGAACACTACTCCTGTTGCGGGTTCATCTTAGCCTGGCTTGCTTCCTGTTGACTGTATATTTTAAAGGCAACTGGTAAGTCAGGGATATGCAAAACGTATTTAAGCTGATGTCGCTGTAGAGATATCTCCAGTAGGAAATAAATTCCGGATCATCATATCGTTTTTCAGGATCTACGATGTTTTTCAATCCGTATGCATACCGGATTCCCATGCCGAAAATACCGGATGAAAGCTGCTTTCTTAATTGTATCCCGGCTACTAATCCGTAAACCTGTGCGGTTCTGCTGTCGTAATAATTCATGGCGGTCTCCAGGCCTTCGCCTGTGGCAGGATTATCGAACCTCAGGTTGCTTTGGCTGCGGCTGAGCATCTGCCATTGCATGCCCGCTTCTATGCTGGCGGAAAATTTTTTCTGCATATCGAAATCGTATTTCAGCAGCAGGGGGAAAGAAAAATAGTTTAATCCTTCATGGTAATGCATCTTCCACCCGTTTACATCATCAGACTGCTGTCCGTAGCTTAGTCCTGCATACAAGGCTTCTGCTGCAACACTAACATGGGGCAGGAAATGATAATTAAGGGTCAGCCCGGCTTCAAATCCTGCTTTGGGATAGAACGAAGAAGAAGAGTTGGTCGCAGACTGGTATTGCCACAGCCGAACGGAACTGATATTACAACCTACTTTTATGCCCACATCTGCCAGGTTTCTTATGGTATAGTTGCTGAGCATCTTATTCAGCTCTACCGGGTCAACATAAGGGAACTCTTTATAGGAAGGCTTATGCAGCAGCAGCATTTCCGCAGCATTTTCCGCTTTTCCCGGTTCATTCAGGTTAATATAGCAAATGGCAAGCAGCCGGTAGGCCTCGAAGCGTATATCGGGAGAAATATTACGGACGCAAGGCTCCAACAGGTTTACGGCTTCCTGGAAATGCCCCTGCTCATACAGCCGGTTGGCTTTATAAAGCGATTCATTACAACTGCTGCTTATTTGCTGCGCCCTGGCTGCAAAATGCCACAGGCATAATATAAAAATGTACAGCAGGCGATGTGCATATAATGGTTTCATTGTTATTGATTTTTAGTATTTCTGATGACCCGGTAGTTCATATAAAAGGTATAGCCTACCATAATGGAAAAATTATTGATGGTGATATCGTCATCTATGTAGAGGTAATTGTCCCGCAGGCTGATGCTGTTGTAACGCTCGCCGGTTTTGGTAATGTTGGCAAAATTGCGGCCATAATACAGGGCAAGCAATACACTGCCGTTTCCTGCCTTGCAGCTTAATCCGGCGCCTAAGGAAATACCATAGTTATAAACATTGTGCCGGCTTCTCGAATCAAGCCCTTTCAATACCTGTTGTGAGGTATCCGTGCTTGTGGTGAAGTCAGAAGATGAGCTGAGCAGATAGCTGCCGGAAACGCCGGCTTCCACAAAGGGCCTGAGCCTTCTGCCATAAAAGAACATATACCGTGCATAAGCAGGAACGGTAAGATAATTAAGTTTTTCTTTAATGACGGTATTTCCCCAGGGATGTGTGAAGCGGATAGAAAAAGTATTGGATGATACGGTAAGCCCCGTATGTATGCTGATATTTTTTCCGAGAAAATAGCCGAGGGAAAGCTCGCCGAGGAAATCTCTCTCCGCCTGGTATTGTTTGGTATAATCTAAAAGATTGTAAACACCTTTTACCACAGGATAGGTATAATTGAAGCCGGTATTAAACGCCAACCCGACGCTGAATTTCGGAATGACTACTACGGAATGTATCATTTTAATCAGCTCCGGCGGATCTTTTAAAGGACTGGGCTTATAAAGCGGGTTAAGCTCCATCATGCTCTCGGTAACTGTGCGGGCCTCTTTTCGCTGGTCATTGGCCAGGTAAGCCATCGCCAGCAGGCGGTAAGCCTGCCATTTATCCGTAGTTGTTCCGGAAAGAATACAGGGATTGGCCAGCTCAATGGCTTCATTCAGCCTGCCCTGCTCATAAAGCGTATTGGCCTTCAGCAGCATTTCCGCACAGCTTTCCTGCGCCGATGAAATATGAGCGCATAAAAGCAACAGGCAGGCGCATAGCGACTGTAGATAATAACGGCTTTTTATACCATATAAATGAGTATCCATTGTTTGATTATCGTTGTTTTATAGTTTTGATTATCGGATTGTAAGGAATATCCGCCCCTATATATTGCTTCCACTCTTCGGGGGATAAGTCGCGGCTGATACCGGCAGACAGGCCTCTTTCGAGGATAGTTTCATCAAGATAATAATAGCGCACGGTTTTATCTTTTCCGCAGGAGGCCAGCAAAGCCCCGTCCGGGCTGCATGAAAGCCCAAACACCCAGCTTTCATGTTCGGAAAAAACAATGGGAGCATCACCCGTAGCGGAAAGGTTCCATATTTTTACGGTGCCGTCGAGGCTTGCACTTGCCAGCTCATGCTTTGTCGGAATAAAGGCAAGAGCGGTAACCGTGGCAGTATGCGCTGCGATGGACTGAGGAACTGCATTGCCGGTAGCCGGGAAAAGGAGGATATTCCCGGATGCCATACCGCAGGCTATATTACTTCCGTCAGGGCTTAGTGCTATACTTTTTATCTGCCCTTCTATGCTGCGCAATAACTCCGGCTGTTTGTCGCCGGATACGACCACCGAATAAACGCTGCCGTCATCACAGCCGATGAACAGCCGCTCGGTGGCAACGTACCAGGCCATGCAGGAAGGCGTACTTTTATTAATGGAGAAAGACCGGATAAGGCTGCCTTTTGTTGCATCAATAATGTTGATGTTCCTGTCCCTGGATACGGTAATGATCGTCGTACCGCTCCAGGCAATGCCCGATACCTTATCCTGGTGCAGTCCGGATATCTTCCGGGGAGCAGCATGGCTGTTGCCCGCATCAAAAATAAGGATGGAATTATCGTCGCCCGTGCAGGCAATCATCCTGTCGTCTTCCCTAAATACCGGTTGATCTAATATCAGGTTTTGTTTAGGGAAAACAACCTGCTTTCCCATACCGGCATCAGAAAGCACCAGCATCCCGTTTACCGAAACGCTTGCGGTCTTATTTCCTTTATGATTAAAGGCCACTCCGCGCACGATGTCTCCATTAGCCTTGTTGATATATTCGGAAGGCTGGCGGCTGCTGCGGTAAGCGCTGAACAGGGCATGATAAATTTCCGGATCGAAGCTTTTACCGGCATACTGCTGCTGGTATTGCCGGGCATATAATGCCAGCAATGATTTCAGGGGTTTGTCTGCACTTTCGGATTTTATCATCCCGGATTTAATGGCAAGATTCTGTGCAAGCGACAGCATGTGTAGGCGGTTAGCATGTTGCTCTGAGTTTTCTGCTACCCCTTTCAGGCTGTCGGAAATAGTCTTTTGCATCAGGGCGGCCTGCTTTTCATTTTCTGCTCTTTGTCTTGCTTCAGTAGCCTGCGCGAAAGAAGATTCCGCTCTTGTTTCCTGCTGTTTTGCTTCCTCTGCATTCAGCAGGGCAATTTTCTTTTGCTTTTCCGCCTCTGCTTTTTGCCTTTGCGCTTCTTCCGTCTGTTCATTGGCTATAAGGAGATTTTTTTCGGCCTCTGCCTTTTTATTGCCGGCTATCTGTTCCTGCTTCAGCGCATTTTTCTTTTCCGCAAGGGCTTTTTGCTCATTTTTCTGCGATGTTTTTTGTTCCGTAAAGGCCCAAAAGGTAAGGCCGCTCAGGGCGACAAAAATGATAATGACGGCAACCTGTAGTATTCTTTGTCTTCTTTTTTTATCAGCCTGCAAAAAACGTTTGTGCTGCAGGCTTGCTTCTATAAAATGAACGGCTAATTGAAAATGCTCATTATATTGCCTGGCCCAGTGTTCATTAGGCTGTTGCTTTTCTTCCCATTCCAACGCTACCTGTAGGTCGGGATCCTGCCATAGCCCGGCAAGTCCTTTTTCATAAAGCAGGGCATTTTCACAAATCCTTTTATAGAGGTTTGCCGATTCCATTTCTTCATCGGTCCACTCCGCCAGCCTTTCCCATACGCGCATCAGGCTTTCATGAGAAATGTCCAGGATGGTGTCGGCGTTTAATGGCATAGTGTCGGGCGGCATCAGGAATCCACGGTCATGCCTGCGGAAAATATCGGCTACGTCTATAACTTCCTGCACAGGCACACCGGCAATAGCCGCTACGGCCGCTACGGAAGTAGGGCGCCGGACACCTCTGTTTTCTGCCTCTTTTACCGTAAGTGTTTTAAAGAGTATGGAGGTAATCGCTTTTTTTCTTTCTGTATTAATATCTTCAATAGCTTCTTCAGCATGATTACTAAGCGCCTGGGCCATCATACCGGTTTGCTGGTAATGGCGCATGTCAATAGGCGCCTGCATATCATTTTCTTTCTTCCAGACTTCCCATGTACGCATCAGCACATGCTGCAATACGGGCAACTGATCCGGGTTTCTGCCTACATCGCTCATCAGCCGCTGCACAAGGGCAGGTGCAATTTTACCTCCGACAAGTGCTACAGGTTCCGTTATGGTAGATTGCAGCTCTTCCCGGTTCATTCTCGGTACCAGGAACTGGCCTTTGTTGATGGCCTCCGGCAAACCGTAGAATTGTTCGCAATCACCGATGAAATCGGAACGCAGGGTGATCATCAGGTAAATCGGTACATCTTGCTGATTGATAGCAGTGAGCAGCAGGCTTACAAACTGGTCGGCCTCCTCGTATCGGTCTTCCGAAGCAAAACGGAACAGCTCTTCAAACTGGTCGGCTACTATCAGCAGCTTTTTACCCTGGGGTATGCGGCTTCTCATCAATTGAACCAGCCCGGCCTTACTTTTATTAAGTGTTTGGAGCGCCTCCTCTATATGTTTATTGTTGTCCGTAGGTATGGTTAGTTTTGATAACAATGCATAACATAGTTCTTTAACCGGTTCTTTACCCGGACGCATTACGCAAACAATCCATTCTTCATTTTCCCGTAGCCCGGGTAACACACCGGCCCGCACAAGAGAAGATTTGCCGCTGCCGGAATTGCCCACCACAGAGACGAAATGATAGCGATCCAGCTTGCGCCGGATTTCGTTAATATACCTGTTCCGCCCGAAGAATAAATGAGATTCCGTATCATGAAAGGGACGCAATCCTACAAATGGATTGAGTATATTGTTATTTATTTTTTGTGTCATCCGGCAGATTTGAATTATAGTGTTAGGTTAAGCCTGTTTTTGCTGCATCACAAAATCTTATTAATGTGATTATCAATAATTTATTACTTTTAATTTTGACTTTTAGCTTTTTACTTAACAATAGTTATATTGTTATGGCAAATTTTGGAAAAAGTAAAGAGAAAGACTTTCAATTTATAATCAAATACGTTCAATTTTGAATCATTTTATTTAAAATAAATCTATTATAAAGTTATATTAGAAATATTTGTTTAAAAAACAAATCATTTTATTATAATAATATATTCATTTATTTTAATGAATTTATTGCATAAAATTTACGGGAACAAAAACATTCCGGGGTGATGTTAAGGTATATTGTAGTGCCTTGTCGTATTCTAAAAAAGTTGATTACCTTATCATTTATTGGTTTTCATTCTTGTCCCGATCATTCGGGATTGAATTTACTTTTTATCGAACAGGGGTATTTTATGAATATATAAAAATGAACCAGGCAGCCGGTGTGTCTTGTCGGTGTCCTCACCGACCACATATAGCTTGGCAATGTGAAAGCCTGAAATACACCCTGTTTTTCATGATTACCCCGGTAAAGATGCTTTATGGTTATGCACTATTCCTGCCATGTGGCGGTCATTTGTACAGAATAATTTATTTTTTCAAAGGCAAATTGTATTTTTATGACCTGAGGCTGTTTTAAAATACCCGAAATCCGGATGCAAGGCTCATCTTGCAGGAAAATCCCCTGGCGTCTGTTCAGGAGTTGATTCACCTGCACACCGCGCTCCCGGATCAAAGGTTTTTCCCTCAGGGATTTTTACCCTTTGCAAATACATTTCCATTGAGCATTACAAAACGCATACTGAATCTCCTTTCCAAAGAAGATAAAGCCCTGCAGAAGCAGTTGAAGAATATCTTAGGATTCAGCCCGGAGTATATGCCGTATTACATCACGGCGGTCACCCATCGTTCCAGCGATGAGGATTTATTGCACAATAATGAGCGCTTAGAATACCTGGGCGATGCCTTTATCGGATCTATTGTAGGCGAATATTTATTTAAAAAATATCCTACACGGGATGAGGGGTATCTTACGGAAATGCGCTCCAAGATCGTAAGCCGGCAATCTTTGAACGAGATTGCATTGCGCATGGGTTTACAGAAAATCGTACGGTTTAATAAACACGACAAGTTGCTGCGCAGAAGCCAGATTTTCGGCAATGCATTAGAAGCCTTAGTAGGCGCGGTATATTTAGATAAAGGATTTGACAAAACCCGGAAGTTCATCCTTAGGCACCTGATCGGCACCTTCATTGATATGGATGAACTGGAGCACACCGATTACAATTTCAAAAACAAGTTATATACCTGGGCACAGCGCAATAACAAGAAGGTAGAATTTGTTACCCTCAAAGAATCGCTTGAAGCAGGCCGGAAGGTTTTTCGCATAGCTATAGAAATAGACGGCAAAGCATTTGTGGAAGCCACCGGCTACAACAAAAAACAGGCACAGCAATTTGCAGCACAAAAAATCATGGAGCAATTGGAGGAAAATCCCTCCACTGTTTCGGAATCCTGAGAACTATCAGGATTTACGTCCAAAGGAGTTGGCCTCCCATGTTGTTTCCGTAAGGTTGTAGATTTCCTGGATATCCTTCAGTATCCGGGTAAAATTAAGATTCAGATCTTTTAGTAAACCCGTTTGCAGATCAAACACCCAACCGTGTACCACCGGGAATCCATTGGCCACATAGGCTTGCTGCACACAGGCATCTTTGATCACATTCACGCATTGTTCTTCCACGTTCAGCTCCACGAGGCGATTATAACGTGCCTGCTCATCTTCAATAGCATTCAACTCATCTTTATGCAGACGATACACATCGCGTATGTTACGCAGCCAGGGATTGAGGATACCCAGGTCTTTGGCCTGCATGGCTGCGCGTACACCGCCGCAATTATAGTGGCCGCAAACGATGATGTCCTGCACATTCAAATGCACTACGGCATATTCGATTACCGACATACAGTTCAGATCGGTTGCGCTGACTACATTAGCAATATTACGGTGCACAAAAAGCTCGCCTGAATCCAATCCGATAATTTCATTGGCCGGCACCCGGCTGTCGCTACAGCCGATATACAGATAGCGCGGATTTTGCTGCTGGGAGAGATGATGGAAAAAATCAGCATTTCCATCGGTTTTGGCAGCTACCCATTTGCGGTTGTTCTCAAAGAGTTGTTCATATTCTGTCATTAAAAAATAAAGGATTTTAAAGCCTTTCAGGGATCAAAAGTATAACCCGAACGGCAGGCATCCAAATGAAATTTTTTCTTATAAAAACGCTTGCTCTTATAAAAATCGCCGGTAATACTCGTACAGCTTTACACATTCCGCCGCTTCTTTTACATCATGTACCCTAAGGATGAAAACACCCTGCATCAGCAATAACATATTGGCAGCGGTGGTTGCATTGAGGGCTTCTTCAGGCGTTGTGCGCAGGAACCGGTACAGCATGGATTTTCTGGAAATGCCCGCTAATAAAGGCTTTTCCAACATACCAAAAGTGTGCAATTTTCCGAGCAACTGATAATTATGTTCCAATGTTTTTCCAAAACCAAAACCCGGATCAATGATGATATCACGAATGCCTGCCTGTTCTAAAGCTGCAATTTTCTGTATAAAATAATCAAGAACATCCATAGCCACATCCTCATAAAATGGATGCTGCTGCATCGTACGGGGCGTACCCTGCATGTGCATGGCAATAAAAGGTACTTCGAGTGCCGCCACTACGCCGGCCATTTTCGTATCCATATTTCCTGCGCTGATATCATTGACCATATCCGCACCGGCAGCCACTGCTTCCTCTGCAACGCTGCTGCGGTAAGTGTCAATCGAAATCAGTATATCGGGGAAAGTTTTTTTCAGCGATTGTATCAGCGGCAATACCCGGCTCAATTCTTCTTCAATAGTAATTTCCTCCGCACCGGGACGCGTACTCATACCTCCGATGTCTAAGATGGTGGCGCCCGCTTCCACCATACCGGCAGCCAGACGTTCTTTGTCCTGTATGGAAGCGTAACGGTCGCGGGTATAAAAAGAATCCGGCGTAGCATTGATAATGCCCATAATCTCCGGGCGATGCAGGCTCCACAGCCGGCCGCTACAGTTGAGTTCAAATTGTTTTTGCATAACAGGAAACGCCATGATCTTTTGAGCAGTTCAAAGTAAATGATTATTGAAAAATTTCCTGTGGAATCTGCAACTGTCCGGCTAATGCTTTCAGATCATCCACCACAGGTTGCAGCAGCGGAATACCCTGTACTTTCCGCAAGGCTTCCATCTCCCGTTCCGGATCTCCCGGCACCAGCACCTTGTCATGACCCGGCGCCGGGCGGGCGCTGCGAAAACGCCGCAACCAGCAATCCATGTGTTCCTTAAACACATCCGCACTTCGGAAGGCATCAATGCGCATCGCTCCGAAAAAATGTCCTAATCCCCGGCCGGGCATATTTTCCGGCATGGGAATATAAGCCGGGAACGGAGGCGCCCAGGGGCCATAGGAAGCGCCGCTCAATACGGCAGAAAAGATATCTACAATACTGCCTAAGGCATAACCTTTATGGCTGCCATGTTCATAATCGCCACCTAATGGCAACATAGCGCCGCCTTGCTTTAAGGCTGCGGCATCAGTAGAACTGTGGCCTTCCGAATCCTGCACCCAACCCTGAGGAGCAGTTGCACCCTTTCTTTGCAATATTTCCAACTTGCCGTTAGAGGCGGTTGTGGTGGCCATGTCGGCTACAAATGGCGGTTCATCTCCGGCAGGAACGGCCACGGCAATCGGGTTGGTACCCAACATTCTTTCTATGGAAAAAGTAGGCGCTACCAATGCGCTGGCATTGGTCATGGCAATGCCGATCATATCTTCTTCCAATGCCATCATAGCATGTTGTCCGGCTATACCGAAATGGTTGCTGTTGCATACGCTCACCCAGCCGGTGCCGCATTGCCGGGCTTTTTCGATAGCCAGGCGCATGCTGAAGGGCGCCACAATCAGGCCTAACCCGGCATCACCGTCCACTGTGGCGGTGGAAGGGGTTTCATGAATGATTTTAATTTCCGGATTTACCCGGATACGCTTCGTTTGCCACAGCCGTACATAGCCGGAGAGGCGGGCTACACCATGACTGTCAATGCCCCGGAGATCGGCTGCAAGCAATACAGAAGCTGCAAGCACTGCATCCGCTTCGCTGCAACCTATAGTTTGAAAAACATTCCTTGTGAACGATTTTAAAGTTTCATACGGAATAAGCTGTTGATTCATTTTATACTGTAATACAAATTTTAGGATATATTAAAGCAGCGGCTGATTTTATTTTATAAAAAAATCTGCCGTTTTCATTTTAGCAATCATTTATATCTCCTGACCGCGCAAACTCTCTATCTTTGTTTCCATGTGCGGATATGAATACCATAGGATTAATTTTTGATGAGGATGATTAAAAATTTTATACTGTATGTTCTCCTGTTATCTCTAAGTGCATCCGGCTGCAAAGAGAATAAAAAATATTTTGAAATAGAAGGAATTTTTACGGGCATGCCGCAACAACAGCTTATTCTTGAAAGAAGAGGTGTAAGCGATGTAGTGGCTGTGGATACCGTTATTTCCCGGCCGGACGGTAGTTTTTCCCTGCGCGGTGCATACGATGCAGGAAGACCCGCACTTTATACCATCAGTGTCAATAATATGCCTCTGCCGCTTATTGTGGATCATGAAAAAATAAAAATCAAAGGTCACTGGAACGATCTGGAACATTTTACTGTTACCAATTCCTCCGCCACGGCCAGCCTGCAAAAGTTTACCGCAGGCTATGAAACGCTAAGCAATGATCTGAATGCGTTAAAGATGGTGATGGACAGCTTAGTGGAGCATAACGGCAGCGACAGCATCAAGCTGGAAGTGCAGCGAAAAGGCGACGCCCAGCAGCAGAAGATAGCAGATTATGTAAAAAATTATGCCGACACTTCTGCAAGCATGCCCTTAGTGTTTTATATCACTTCCATTTACCTTGATCCCATAGATGATGCGGAATATTTTAAGAAATTAGCTACCGGCCTGCCGGATCGTTTTCAACAGCAGAAGCTGGCTGTTGAATTTTCGGATTTGCTGCAAAACAAGCAGGATGTGGAAGCCGCCAAGCCGCAGGGTCCGCAGGTGGGTTTCCCCGCACCTGATTTTACCCTCAATGATCCTGATGACAAGCCGATATCGCTCTCTGATTTTAAGCAGCAATATATCCTGGTTGATTTTTGGGCTTCCTGGTGCCCGCCCTGCCGTGGAGAAAACATATATTTAGTTTCAACCTACAATCAGTTCAAAGATCGCAATTTCACCATCCTCAGCGTATCTTTAGATATGGATAAAGCCGACTGGCTGAGGGCTATTGAAGATGACCGGCTGAGCTGGACACAGGTCAGCGACCTGAAGAAATGGCAATCTGCCGCAGCGGCGCTGTACCGTATCCGTTCCATTCCCGCTAACTTCCTGATTGATCCCCAGGGTAATATCATTGCCCGAAACCTGTTGGGTGATGAGCTGTCTGAATTTCTGGAGCGGGAGCTGCCGTAGAAAGCCGGATGATATAAATGTACTTACACAATCTTCCACCCTTGTTGATGTTTATCTCCAAGGGCGAAATGTTTCCAAAAATCTTTTCTCAGTATAGCGCATTATGGATTAAATTGGAACACACCATTTTTATAAAATAGTTTTGAGTGTGTATTTTTACAGAAAGTGTGCATATTCATATTATGAAAATAAGACTCAATATTACTATTGAAGAAGCGGTACTGGAAAAGATAAAGCAATACACCTCCAAAAAGAAAGTGAGCCTTTCCCAACTCATAGAAGATTACTTAGAAAGTATTGTAAAGCATCCATCCAAGAGGAAAAGCATCATAGAAATGGCAGATGAACTTCATGCTCCCGCTTTAGATGCAGACAAAGATCTGAAGCAATCTTATTATGAGGAACAAAAAAGTAAGTATGGGTTTACACGCTAAGATAAATGATATTGAAGATGCCCTGCAATATTATACCGCTCTGGATCATCAGTTAGACTATTTTATAAGCAGAGATAAACAGTTGAAGAAACTTGCTTCGGAGGAATTGCCGGTATATGCTATTCAGGATTTTCTCAAGCTGATAGCATAGACGCAATATTCGGCTCTTTGGAATAATCGTTATTATTATGGTGTTTGAAGGTTTGGAGCGGGAAGCGGGATTTTGGTCAAAAAACGAAGGAAATGGTGCCTGCCATCAGCTTTTTCAGAGCAATAAAAAAGAGCAGCTCTTTTCAAGCTACTCTTTCCCGTAGGGAAGACAGGATTCGAACCTGCGACCCCCTGGTCCCAAACCAGGTGCGCTAACCGGACTGCGCCACTTCCCTAAGCCTTTTAAAAATACAGCCGCTACTTTTTAGTATAACGACTGCTGCGGTGAGGGCGGGATTCGAACCCGCGGTACAGTTTAACCCGTACGGCAGTTTAGCAAACTACTGATTTCAGCCACTCATCCACCTCACCTTTTCAAACTACAGGCCGGTATATCATACCTGCCCTGCTTATTGAATGGCTGCAAAGGTAAAAAATGTTTTCAAAAAAAGGCTATACCCCTTATATATTTTTACATTGCAGCTAACTGTACTTTTTGCTGCAGCTCTAAGAAGCGCTCCCGGTATGCCGGGTCGGTATGCAGCAAATCTTCCACCTTTTGACAGGAGTGGATAACCGTAGTATGATCCTTCCCGGAAAAATGCTCACCAATGGACTTTAAAGAATTTTTGGTGAATTTTTTAGCTAAGTACATCGTGATCTGGCGGGCTTCCACTATGGGTTGCTTCCGGTTTTTAGCCAGGAGCTCGTCATAAGGAATGCCGAAATACTTACAGACCATTTGCTGTATATCTTCAATATTCAATTCTTTGAAAGAGGCTTTGACAAAATTTTTCAGCACACGCCGCGCGAGATCAATATCAATCTCCTTTTTATTGAGCGTTGCCTGTGCAAACAGGGAAATAAAAGCGCCTTCCAGATCGCGGATATTGCTCTGGATATTATACGCTACATATTGCACCACATCGTCCGGAACGGCTAAGCCTTCGTGATGCATCTTCATCTCAAGAATAGCTTTCCGGGTTTCGTAATCGGGCGCCAGCATCTCGGCGGTCAGTCCCCAGCGGAAGCGGCTGAGCAAACGCCCGTTCATCCCTTCCAGGTCTTTGGGCGCTGTATCACTGGTGAGGATAATCTGCTTCCCGTTTTGCTGCAGGTGGCTAAAGATAGCATAAAAGGCGTCCTGCGTTTTGGGAGCGCTCACGAACAAATGGATATCATCCACAATCAGCACATCAATGAGCTGATAGAAATGGATAAAATCGTTGATCTGCTTGTTTTGAGAATGATCAATAAACTGGTTGATAAATTTTTCCCCGCTCACATACAATACGGATTTATGCGGATGCTGACGGCGCACCTCATTACCGATAGCCTGCACCAAATGGGTTTTGCCCCAACCGGTACCTCCGAATATCATCATGGGGTTGAAAGAAGTGGTGCCCGGCTTTTGAGCCACATGCACACCGGCGGTTCTTGCCAGCCGGTTACATTCTCCTTCTATAAAATTATCAAAATTAAGATTGGCATTGAGCTGCGGATCAATCTGCATCCGCTTCATGCCGGGAATGATAAAAGGATTGACAAACTCACGCGGGTCGTCCACCTTCAGCGGCATATCCACATAGTTGTCCTTAGAAGGCTTTGCGCGGGTGTTACCTTTAATATCAATAGTAGCGGGCTTTTTCCCGGAATCCATCTGGATACGGTATTCCAAGCGAGCCTCCCGGCCGATTACTCTGCGGATAGTCTTGCCGATCAGCTCTACATAATGTTCTTCTAACCATTCATAAAAAAACTGGCTGGGCACCTGTATGGTCAGTACGTTATTCTTACAGTCAACGGCTTTAATCGGTGCGAACCAGGTATTGAATTGCTGCCAGCTCACATTATCCTTTATGACAACGAGGCAACGATCCCACAGTTCCTGTGCGTTAGCGTTAGTAGAAGAAGCGTGCTGGGTTGAAATCATTTTTACTTACAAATACAATAGTTCGGTTTAATATCATTTTTTAGTGTCGAGAAGATCACGACCGGGAATCTGTCTTTCTTCGTATTCCCGGCATTTAACCTTACCGCTATTTTCTCTTTAATTCCTGCTGATGGCTCAATGACTCGCTTTTTTAACCCGGTTAAAAAAGAAAATTCTCAGCAAATGTGTGCTTATGTATCCTGAAAAATAGCAGATTCCTTTTCACTAAAACAACAAAACGAAATTCGAACATTTTGTTGAAAAAAAAAATTTAATCGCTGTTGTTTATTTCCCAATAATAACAGTATTGGATTTGGTGAGTTTGGCATTTTTTTTGGTGTCAAAAATAAAATCAAGTCTGCCTAATCTTAAGCCTGCCCAACCCACCTGGTTAATAATTACTTCCCTGCCGGCTTTATTTTTTTGCAATACCGGGCGATCCAAAAAAGTATGCGTATGCCCGCCAATAATCACATCAATATCTTCCGTTTCTGCCGCCAAGACTTTATCACTTACCTTTTTGCTTTTGTACTCAAACCCAAGATGGGAGAGACATACGACCATGTCGCAGCACTTCCGGTGTTTTAAAAAAGCGCTAAGCGAGCGTGCCTTTTCAATAGGATCAAGATACAAGGTATCGCCATATCCTTCACGGGACACCAATCCGTACAACTGAATACCTAAACCAAATACACCAACCTGTACAGCGCCTTTTTTAAAGATACTGTACTCCTTTGTCTTACCGGCTAAGGGGGTTTTTGAAAAATCATAATTAGCCGTCAGAAAAGGGAAACCGGCATGGGGCAATTGTTTTAAAAAACCTTCTAATCCGATATCAAATTCATGGTTGCCCATTGTGGCTGCATCATATTGCATCATACTCATCGCCTTTATTTCCGGCTCGCCTTTGAACATATTAAAGTATGGTGTTCCCTGGAAGATGTCTCCGGCATCAAACAACAATACATTTTGCTCCTTACTTCGTACGGCGCGAATCAACGCTGACCGGGCTTCCACCCCGCCCTGCCCGGGATATTTTTTATCAGTAGCGGGAAAAGGAAACAGCCAGCTATGCGTATCATTGGTATGCAGTATCGTTAGCTTTTCCGTTGCCGGCTCTGCAAGGGCTTCTAAGGGAAATTGTCCCAGCGCCAGCAGCGATCCGCCCATGATGGATTGCTTCAAAAATTTTCTACGGTTCATCGGCATAAGTGATATTGTTTTGAAGTGATATATTCAGCTCCTTCCCTTCCATCTGCAGGCTTTCTAAGTATTCGAGTATGGTATCGCGAACAAGTATATTATAGGTTTTCCGGCTGCAATCCTGTAGAAAATCACAGTAATCGCCACCATTGGCTACGTAGCTCGAAGTAACGGTTTTATAAATATGCTGCGGTTGCAACGCCTTTCCTCCGGCTAAAACATGTACTGCTTTTTTATCCTTAATCTGGAAGCTGACACCGCTGATCGGCCAGCCGCCCCAGGCTGCAATATGATCGCAAAGCTGCTGCAATTTTTCACCCGGAATTTCCAGTATCACCAATTGGTTGTCAAAGGGCATCATCTGATATACCATCCCGCGGGTAACCGCTCCGGGACTGATATACGGGATACGCATAGCGCCATAATTACTCACCGAAATCTTTATCGTGGAATCTAATTTTCTTGCGGCAAGCAGTTGAGCTTCGATAACCAGGTTGCCCATCGTACTTTCAGGCTGGGTTTTGGATAAGGGTGTCCGGGCATAACATACGACCTGTTCCATAGCCTGTTGTTCCTGCTCCCGGTAAGGAGCCAGCATGGCCTGCATGACCGTATCGGTACCTGCGGCGGTATCCACCGCATAAAAGCTGACCTGGTAACTGCGTATCACTTTCTGAGAAGAGGTACAGGCCAAAAAGCTCAGCATAATCAGCGCCGGTAAAAATTTTAAAATCTTCATAACCGTAATATTGTTCGGTATAGATGGTGATCCATCAGAATGGGATTAACTTTGCCAAATTACAAATAGCTGACAAAAATTACAATTTCTGCTTTCGGAAAATTTCTTATGACCGTAACCCATATTCAAGAATATTGCAAAGCAAGCCTGTCCGGACTGGAAAATAATTCGGAAATAAAAGAATTATTAATTGACAGCCGTAAGGTAACTCATCCGGGCGGCGCTTTATTTATAGCGCTGCACGGTCGCCGGAACGGGCATGATTTTATTGCGGATGCTTATGAAAAAGGTGTCCGTCATTTTCTGATCAGTGAGGAAATAAATCAGGAAAAATTTCCCGGTGCCTGTTTCCTGAAAGTGCCGGATACGCTTGCCGCCCTGCAACTGCTTGCTTCAAAGCATCGTGCCTCATTCCATTATCCGGTCATCGGCATTACCGGCAGTAATGGCAAAACCGTAGTGAAGGAATTATTATTCCAACTGCTGAGCGATCTCCCGGAGTACCGGAAAGGAGCGGGCATTATCAGGAGTCCTAAAAGCTATAACTCACAGGTAGGCGTACCGCTGACCATCTGGCTGATGCAGCCCGGTAACAGCTTAGGTATAGTGGAAGCCGGCATTTCTCAGGCCGGAGAAATGGAATTATTAGAAAAAATGATCCGGCCTGAAATCGGTATCTTCACTAATATTGGTGAGGCGCACAATGAAGGCTTCATGAATACGCGGCAAAAGATCAATGAAAAACTCAAGCTCTTTCTTCATACCAGGCAACTGATTTATTGCAAAGACAACCCGGAAATTCATGAGTCGGTTTTGCAATTCAGCAAGAACCACAGCAATGCGGATGATGAAAAATTACAACTCTTTACCTGGTCCTGTAAAACGGAAGCCAACCTGAAGATCATCTCCATAAATACCGAAGGGCATCAAACCCGGCTCCACGCCGTTTATCAGGTGCCCGATACTGCCGAAGCAGCCCGATCGCTTTCCATCACTATTCCCTATACTGATGAGGCCTATATTGAAAACGCCATCCATTGCTGGTGCCTGATGTTACTGCTCCGGGTTGACGATAAGATTATTGCTGCAAAAATGGAAAAGCTGCAGGCCGTAGCGATGCGCTTAGAGCTGCGGCATGGTGATAATAACTGCACGATTATTAATGATACCTATAATTCAGACCTGACCTCTTTTAAAATAGCGCTGGATTTTCTGGAGCAGCAAAAGCATCATAAGCATAAAACTTTGATCGTATCCGATATGTTGCAGGTCGGGCGACCGGATTCGGAGTTGTATGAAGAAATTGCCGCTATCATCAGCCAGCACAGTATTCAACGGGTGATCGGCATCGGAACCGCGATAGGACGATACAAGGCCTTTTTCAGAAAATATAAAAAATACCGCAGCATATTTTTTAAAACTACCGAAGATTTTCTCAAGAAAATTCATCTGCTTACTTTTTCTCACGAGGCTATTCTCCTCAAAGGCGCCCGTACTTTTCAGTTTGAAAAAATTGAAAAAATATTAGAGCAGAAAATCCATAAAACCATCTTAGAGGTCAATCTTTCCGCCATTACACACAACCTGAATATATACCGGAGCCTGCTTCGGAAGGACACTAAGCTGATGGCAATGGTCAAGGCTTTTTCTTACGGTAATGGCAATGATGAGATTGCCAATTTACTACAGTTTGAAGGGGTGGATTATATTGCCGTGGCCTATACCGATGAGGGTGTCAGCCTGAGGAAGGCCGGCATTACAATTCCGATAATGGTCATGAGCCCTGAGCCGGATTCTTTCGACAGGATGATCTCCTGGAAGCTGGAACCGGAGATATTCAATATGCATTCTTTAAAACGGTTTACCGACATCGCCGGCACCTTAGGCGTAACGTATTATCCCATTCATATAAAGTTAGACACCGGCATGCACCGTTTAGGTTTTACGGAAAATGAAATAGACGCTTTGGGAAAAATGCTGCCGGACAATGTGCATGTGAAAGTTGCCAGCATATTCAGTCATCTTGCCGGCAGCGATACGGTTTTATTAGACGATTTTACCGCCCTGCAATCGTCCCGGTTTGAAGCGATGAGCAGCCGGTTGACCGCTTACTTAGGTTACCGCCCGATCCGGCATCTCACGAACACGGCAGGTATTTCCCGCCATAAATCCCTGCATTTTGATATGGTACGATTGGGCATCGGATTATATGGTATTGATGCCAATGAAAAAATTCAGAAACGCCTGCAGCCCATCAGTACCCTCAAGACGATCATTGCCCAGATCAAGGAATTGCCCGCTGGTGAAACGGTAGGATACAGCAGGAAAGGTGTCATTAATCGTGCCAGCCGTATTGCCACAGTAGCCATCGGCTATGCAGACGGCTATTACCGGAGCTTTGGCAACGGGAAAGCTTATATGTTGGTAAACGGGAAAGCCGCGAACGTTATCGGCAATGTCTGCATGGATATGTGTATGATTGACATTACCGGCATAGAGCAGGTGAACGAAGGCGATGAAGTGATTGTATTTGGAGATAAGCTGCCGGTGAGCAAACTGGCACAGTGGGCCGATACGATTCCCTACGAAATCATGACCGGCATTTCACAGCGGGTGAAACGCGTATATGTGAATGATTAGCGCTTATTTGGCCGAAAGCCGGAACCAGTTGGTCAAACCGGGGCAGTTGGCAAATTCCGGGTCCATTTTCAAGTAATGTGTAGGAATCTTTTCCAGCATCCATTTCATCAGGTATTCGTTTTGCTTTTTCTGCAAAGCGACGGTCTGAATCCGGTTATAGTCATCCGCTAAATTGGCCTTATGCGGATCGGTGCGGGAGCGCAGGTACAGGATGCGACAGGATTTACGCCGGGTATAAGGATCAGTAAATATCTCGGGTTTGGAATAACTTCCGACTTTTAAATCGGCTATGGCCAATGACATTTGCGGATCGGGAAGATTATCCAACTGTAAAACGGAAGAAGCGGATTGCTGATCATACACCATACCGCCCGTCATCTTGGCATTTTTATCGTTACTGTATTTGCCCACAGCTTCCTGAAAGGTAATTTTCTTATCCAATAATTCCTGTCGGACGGTACCTAATTTATCTAATGTTTTCTGAAGATCAACGGAAGTGATATCCGGGATGAGGATGATATGGCGCACTACGGCCTGATCGCCCAGTCTTTTTACCATTTGTATAATATGGTAACCGAAATCAGTTTTTATTACCGGGGAGATTTCACCGGGTTGCAGTTTATAGGCTGCGGAAACGAATACGGGATCGAAGCCTTTGCGGTCAATAGTCAGTTCACCACCATTGTCTTTAGTATCATCCTGGCTGTACATACCGGCCATCATGCCAAAGTCTTTGCCTTCTTCCACAATTTGCCGGCGGATATCCTCTAATTTCTCCATCGTATATTTTTCCACTTCGGGCGCTACATCGGGATGGATAGCAATCTGGCCCACCTCTACCGTTGCCGGGAAAAAGGGCAGCTCACCTTCCGGAATGGCATTAAAAAACTGCTGCACTTCATTAGGCGTAACCTTTACGTTCTGGATGAGCGAACTTTGCATCTGGGTAGCTAACAGGTTATCCCTGACGGCAGCCCGGCTGTCTTCCTTCATCTGGTAAACCGTCTTACCCAGGTAGGATTCCATTTTTTCTATATTACCGCCGAACTGGCTTTGTGCATAATAATTGATCCTGTTTTGCAATTGGGCTTCCACCGCTTCATCGGTAACACTGGCGAGCAGGGCGCTGTCGCGGGTAGCTTCTTCCGCCAGAATTTTTTCACCCACCATACTGCGGAATATTTCGCAGCGGGCGCTGTCATTGATCTCCGCACCGGCTTTTCCCTCCTGGAGCAGGTTGATTTCATATTCCGACTGAAGGATAGCCCGATTGCCCACAACGGCAATAATTTTATCGGCAACCGGTTCCTGCGCGGATACCACACCGCAAAAAGCCAGGATGCATAAAGTAAAACTGATGGTTTTAAGCATAGCTGCAAAGGTAATTGTTTAGGCTGTAGTTAAAGTCTTAATTTACAAAAAACAGATAAGCTCCCATTGTATTTGTAAATGTAAAAAATGAAACGGATTTTTGTTACCGGATTTTTATCTTACTTTTAAACCCCAAAAACAATATATCAATGGGATTTAATAAAGTTGTGGCCAATGCCGATGAAGCGGTAAAAGACATACCGGACGGTGCGGTCATTATGTTAGGCGGATTTGGATTGTGTGGCATTCCGGAAAATTGTATCAAAGCCATTATAAAAAAAGGTATAAAAGGTATCACCTGCATTTCCAATAACGCCGGAGTGGATGATTTTGGTATAGGGCTGCTGCTAAAAACCAAACAGGTCAGGAAAATGATCTCCTCTTATGTAGGGGAGAATGCCGAATTCGAAAGGCAATTATTGAGTGGCGAATTAGAAGTGGACCTCATTCCGCAGGGTACGCTGGCCACACGCTGCCTGGCGGCCGCTTATGGTTTCCCGGCCATTTTCACACCAGCAGGCATCGGTACCGAAGTAGCGGAAGGTAAGGAAATACGCAATTTCAAAGGCAAGGATTATTTGGTGGAAGAAGCCTTTGATGCGGACTATGCCATTGTGAAAGCCTGGAAAGGCGATACCGCCGGCAATCTTTTATTCAACAAAACCGCCCGTAATTTCAACAGTGTAATGGCAATGGGTGGCAAAACCACGATTGTTGAAGTTGAGGAATTGGTAGAGGCCGGAGAGCTGGATCCCAATACGGTTCATGTTCCGGGTATATATGTGCACCGTATTTTCCAGGGAACCAATTATGAAAAACGGATTGAACAGCGCACCATAAGGCAGTAATGGCGGGACGTTTTTTACCGGCCAAGGTAAAAAACAGTATCCATGCCATGCTACATCGAAGCTCGCATCACACCAATGTATCCACTTAAATGTTCGGCCACACCCTTCGACAGGCTCAGGGTGGCAAACCTCTGTCCGTAATTTCAGAGTTTGTGTCATGCTGAGCTTGTCGAAGCGTCGTAATGCTGTACGGTAAGGGACTGGGGCATATAGGCTACATTTTACCAATAAAGCATTTTGATGTTTTAATTTTTCGGTTGGCTACTTACGGATATTGGCTTGCACAATGGTGCTTTATCCCGTTTAATCGCCTTCGCATTTTGTATTGTTTTTTAAAGCTCAAAACTATAAAAAGGAACCACACAATATAAATTATGAAATAAAACACCCTATGAGTAATTGATGGCAGGGCTGCAAGACTTTCGTATATTTGAAAGTTATACAATTTTATGAAAACCTCATTCCGTTTTTTTTGTTTATTCTTAGTTGTATCCAAATTATCATTTGGGCAAAATAAATTTGAAATATTAGCATACGAATTAAATGAACGAAATTCAATTTCCACTGATGACAACAACCCACAGGTAAAGTTTCAACAATATGAATTTCAAAATTTATTTATCAAAAAAGACAGTACCTGGGTATTAAACGAATTATATGAAAAATCGAAATCAACCTATGTCATAAAAAACAACCGCCTTATTTCGTGTCAATTAATATTAATGTCCGATACCAATACTTATTTACCCAACAGAGCACATTTTTATCTTGGCAATAAGAAAGTCAGATTAAACCAAAAATATCAAACAAACTTTACTGTTGACTGGCCTTTTGTTAAAAAACTGGCTTTTTGTACCAACAATAAAAACTTTAAAAGAGTTTCATCCCTTAAAAGATACAATGCAAACGGAGAGGATATAAAATTAATTCAAGCCGGTTTGTACAAACATCTTTGTTTATTATTTTCTAAAAATTGCGAAGGACGGTCGAGCGGTTTTCCTGATACGTTACTTTTAGAAAACAGACTTTCACCAAAATTGTATATAGATCACCAGCAATCATTTATTGATCAATATGGAAATAAGTTGATAAAATTCAGGTTTGAATCACGTATGGCGATGTTTGGGATCTATCCATTTAACCGAAGCTGTTTTAGAGAAGACAACGGTTATGGAAATCCCGGTTTAACAGTGTATATAACAAATGAAAATACTGTTACATACCTTAGCGATGAGCTTGAATTATTAGAATATGGAGATTTTGACAATGATGGTAAAGACGAATTCATTTTTTGGAGTTCCATCTTCAATCACGACAAATACATACTTTTCTATAATGACTTTAGTGACGAATTGGTATATGAATGGAATTATCATTAAAAAACATCGTATGATAGCGACGATTTCCTCGCGCACGAAATGCAAGCCCTAAAAACCTCACCCCGCTTTTCTGCCTCAAATCAATTTATAAAAAAAATCGCACTTACAAACAAATATTATGACAATAAAAAAAATGCTCGTTTTTATTTTCGCACTAACCATTGCAACAACAGGTTTCGGACAAAAAATATCAGGCTTAAAGTTAGATAAGAAACAATCCATCTTAAACGATAAAGCATTTTTTGATTTTCCTACCGATGCCAACAATGTAGCCCGGCAGGCAGATATTATGTCGGCCGATTACAATATCAACAAGGAAACAAGAATAATTCTTGATATAGACGAACAACGATTAGTCTTTTTTGCAAGAGAACTTTATGTAACGAGCGGAGACAATTTGTTAGAAACCCTTTCTAAAGAAATTGACGAAAATGCAAAAATTAAAATCCTTACAAAACAGGATTCATTGTTATCTGTACTTATTACGCCAACAAATTTTGACTCCACCCAAAACGCAATTTTATTAAATAACCTGTATGTTAAGACACCGGACAACACGGTCTTCGTTATTGGTGCATATATCAATCCCGATGCTTTTAAAAACAAAGACGAATTTCAACAACTTACTGAAAATGTTTTTGCTTCACTAACGAAAGGAAGCAGAAAGCTTGATGTCAAAGCAAGAACAGCAGTCTCACCGATATTTGACGGAAAGAAGAAATTCAGCATTACACTTCCTGAAGGCTATGTGATTACTAAAGACAAAAAGTATGATTTTGAGGTTTTGAAGTTTCAAAAGGTTAGGGATATTTCCGATACCAACTGGTCAAGCCTGACAATTTATACCGGACAACACCCATCTTATTTCCATAGTGATTACAACTTCAATATAAGTGATGCGAAAATGAGCAACGAAAATTTTTTAGATAATCCTGTTGAGTGGTTAAATTTTAAAAATGAAGAAAGACAGTTCTATCTGAAAGAACAAAAGATACCAGGCGATCAAATTGAAGATGGTATGATTGTTCATATTGCTATGTTAGGAAACAATCAGGAAGCAATAAATGAATTAACCGGAATTATTGAAAGCATTAAACTGACGGAATAAAAAAACTGCTGCCAATAATTTGCTTATAGGAACAGGGGATACATTTTGCATTTCAACTTTTCACGTTGCCGGGTCACATGTGGTCGGTGAGGACACCGACCACGGCCGCCCCGGTTGATGTCCACACCAACCGCCGAAAATTTGAATAGGCCCGAAAACAAAGCCTACAAACCCCCATTTTTACAAGACTGCATTGTTAATGTTTAGTTATTAATAGTACTATGTATTGCATAATACTAAGTAATGGATATATCTTTGCAATGTAAAACAGTAAAACGAATGATATGAATACAGAGAATACGCAGTCGCAAATGCGGAAGGGTATATTGGAGTTTTGCATTTTATCTGTGATCCGGCATGAGGAAGTATATCCTTCGGAGATCATAGAAAAGATGAAAGCGGCAGGTTTGTCCATTTTGGAAGGTACGCTTTATCCGCTGCTCACCCGGTTGAAAAATGCCGAGCTGCTTCGGTACCGCTGGGAAGAAAGTCCATCCGGTCCGCCGCGAAAATATTTTTCCCTTACGGAAAAGGGAGAAGATTTTTATAAGGAGCTTCAGAAAACCTGGCAGCAATTGTCGGAAGCCGTAAATCAATTAACTCAATAAACAATAACACGAATTAAATACTAAACAGCGTCAATTATGAATAAGATTATCAATATCAATCTTGCCGGCCGCCTGATCCCGATAGAAGAAGGCGCTTTTGCAACATTGCATCAATATGTCAACTGGCTGAAACAATATTTTGGAAGAGAAAAGGGAGGTGACGAGATTGTGCGTGATATGGAAGACCGCATAGGCGAGTTGTTCCAGGATCGCCTGAAAGGCGGCACAGCCTGCATTACAGAGGCTGATGTGCAATCCGTTATCAATATCATGGGCAGCCCGGAACAGATTGTGCATGAAGCCAGCGCCGAAGACAATACGGACGAGGCCGGGGCAGCGCCCGAACCGGAAGCCCGCCGTTATTTTGAAGATAACGGCAAACGCCTTACCCGCAGTAATAAAGAAAAAGTGATCGGCGGCGTTTGTGGCGGTATTGCCGCATATTTTCATATAGATCCCGCTATCGTCAGAGTGATCTTTGCCTTAGTAAGCCTTACTTATGGTATCGGCATCGTTATTTACGGGTTGCTGTGGATCGTATTGCCGGTGAGCGGACAGACCCATATTACCGGTCTTCGCCGCAGGCTTTTCCGCAATCCTGAACGAAAAGTAGTTGGCGGTGTCTGTTCCGGGCTGGCCGAATATTTTCATGTGGATCCGGTCATCCTGCGTTTGGTATTTGTACTGCCGCTTTTAGGCACCATATTTTTCGGTGCGGTGGACAGCGATATTTTCTTCTTCCCTGCATTTGCAGGTGGCATTCCTACACTCCTGTTATTGTATATCATTCTTTGGGCTTCGGTGCCGGAGGCCAAAACGGTAGCGGAGAAATTAGAGATGCGCGGTACGCATGTTGATGTGCAGTCATTGAGCCATGCTATCAAAACCGAAGATCAAAAAGCCGGTACCGGGGAAAAAATACCGGCTTCCACAGGGCAGGGTGGTAGTCCTTTCAGGGTTTTTGCCCTGCTGATGAAAGTATTGGTCTATATCATACTGGGCTTTTGTTTATTGATCTTAGCCAGCGTATTGGTGGGTCTAATCACAGCATTGTTCGGCATAGCGGTTTCGTCAGTGTATGTTTTCCCCTTTAAGAGCCTCATTACCGATTCCGAAACCATTCAGTGGGTGCTTTGGATCAGTTTGCTTGTGTTGCTGATCGTACCATTTTATGCGATTATCCGCTTGGTAGTTCGATTGATTTCCGGCAGGAAATATGCAGGCAACCGCTGGATACATCTTACGCTTGGCGTGTTGTTTTTTGCAGCCATACTGAGCATTATTTCCATAGCAGGCTTATTAGCCAATGATTTTCGCAATAGTTACACCACCGATGAAACCGTGGCAATACAGCAACCTGCCGGCGATACCGTGATCATCAGGCAGGCGGCTCCGGGGAAAAAAGGCCTGATCAGTTTGCGCAGATGGTATGATGACGATGATCTCTGGCTGAAGATGCAGAATGATACTACCGTACTGATCAATAATATCCGCTTTGAAATCGTACCCAGCCCGGACAGCCTGTTTCATTTGATGGCACACAAATCGGCTTACGGCCGCACGGTAGAACGTGCCCGTAGCGAAGCCGAAATGCTGGATTTTGCCGTAGTGCAGGAAGGCAATACAATTATTTTACCGGCTGATATGTCCCTTCCTTCCCGCCGGCCTTTTCGCGGACAGGGCATCCGGTTTGAACTGCAGGTACCCGCAGGAGGCGTGTTCAAAACCGAAGGTATGGATGATGACGTGTATGACCGGATGCATATCCGCGTAGGTGTTAACCGGATCAGCTATACCATTAATGAAGATGATGCGCGGGAATGGAAGGATGGTGTGTATCATACGATGGAGGTGCCGGCATCGTATCATAGCCGGAAGGCGGCTAAAGACAAGGATTCCGCTGACCAAAGCATATCCTATTAACAAGGTGTTTTTTTCGTGTTTATAATTACAGGCCGGAGTATCGTTCTCCGGCTTTTTTGGGGGCTAATGTAGAAGACATTACCTTAAAAGCGGATGTTGATCGTTTTGATTTGTGTGCCAAATGCGGGTCGGTTTCCATCATTCGAAAATGATCACCCTGTTCGTGCAATTGTCAGGAAGCAATTGTCAAGCGTAAATGCCCGCCTAAACCTTGTTGAATAATGCGCATAAGCGTTGAAAGTCTTATGTCGCTTGCGTTGTTCTCAATCCTTGAGATATATGATTTTGTCGTACCACACTTTACAGCGAGTTGCTCCTGTGTCATGTTTTGGTTTTCACGCATTTCCTGAATTAATACACCCAATTTGAATGCCTCAAATTCCTGTTCGTAGGCTTCACGGGTCTTGGTACCGCGTTTGCCATATCGTTTATCAAGATGGTCACTGAACGAAGTCAGGTTATTTTGTTTTACCTTTTTCATTGAAATATTCTTTTTGAATTTTCTTTGCTAATTCGATTTCATTTTTAGGTGTCTTTTGTGATTTTTTCTGAAAGCCGTTTGCAACAACTATTAGTTGTCCCTGGTCAAAAAAAGCAAAAGCTCTGAATATATTGCTGCCGGCTTCAACTCTAATTTCATAAAGTCCTGCCGTACCTTCCATGTGTTTGAAATATTTTACAGGAATACGTTGTGTTGTTGCGATGAGTTCCAGAGTCCAGTCAAACTTCCGTTTAACGTCTTCGGTCAGGTCGGCGAAGAAGTCCGGGAAGTAGTGTTTGTAGTAAAAAATATTCCTAATAAAATTTTGTCCCACAGAGCGAAGTTAGCTATTTAGATAACTTTTTCAAAATCTGCTCTTTGGGGTTTATTGTGGTTTAGTACCGCTCATGGCTGATAGGTAACTCCAATATATACACCATGCTCCTATGCTTAAAAATACCGCTCTTATATGCTTGAAGCAGTTATGCCAAAGATGGCAATAATAATATTCCTCTGAAAATATCCGATTGTACAATCCGAAATTGCCTGTATAAGCTGTTTCCCCGCCATTGCTCAAAGCTGTTTACATGCGCTCGTGCTTTTCTACTTATCCGCCAGATGATACTCTTTTTGCAGGGTATTAATTAACCTGACTGCATTTTTATTCATTTCTTTTAAGTCAAGATTATATTTAGTCAGGACACCGCCATAAATAGCTATTCTGTTGGCAAATTGAGTCAATTTCCTATTTTCATGGTTCAATAGTTTAGCATCATGAGACACACTCACCTCACCGCGCAGGTTAAAATATTTGAAATTAAAAAGCTCAAATGAGGCGTTGGCAAATTCGTATTTTAGTTTATTGGCGACTTCCTGTTGACCCTTAATGTCTTTTTCAACACCGTCATAAAAAATAATCATATCCGCCGAGACCTTATTTCGGATTAGCCGCATTCCTCCGGAATTATTTAATTGCAATAAAGTTCTTTCTGTCGGCTTTAATGCCTCTATAGACGATAGAAGGTGCCGGTATAATTGATAGATTTCATAATCATTGCTCTTCCCGATTTCGTAATTATAGCAAGCTGCCGTAAGGGAGTCAACATAGAGCAAATTTTTTTGGTTAGCTTCTGACACTCTTTCTATATTGGAGATATCAATTTGAGCGTCTTCTATCATCGACTTAATGAATTCTTTTTCCCGGCTATGTTCAATAACATGTTCTAATTGCCATTCTGCCAAAAAACCACAGAACACAGCCAGGAACAACATTAAAAACTCCCAGAAATATGATTTCCAGTTTTTCTTATAATGAGGCGCTGCCGGGTCGTGAGCATGATGATGTACTTCCATGTTTTCTGCTTCTTTGTTTGAATGAGTTTCCCCTGTATCTTTAGCGGGCATTACCTCGCCCGAAGGATTGATTGGTTGATTAGCTAAAGGTTCTTCGTCTGTATTGTCGGTCATTATTTTTAGTTATTAGAGCGTGGATTCAAGGTTCTATTGACACAGAATTCCCAAATATACGCAATCCCGCCATATTTAAAGGAATAGTTCTTCCTTGTATTTCAAGCAATTATACTAATAAATACTAAGATGGCAGTAGCAATACCCGCCCGAAAATGATACCGGGCATTCTCCCGCAAGCACAAAAAATGCCCGGGCAATGCATACGGCAACATAGCTTTATCATGCTTGCTTTGTAAACATTGTCTTGCTCGCTTTATGTGCAACAAATAATGGGCTAATAGCCGGGATGTTAATCTCCTCACTTTCCCAATCCGTTCAGGACGTCGTATGGTGTGAGAATATGATAATCGCCGGCAGCTTCATCGCGTACCAATACTGCTCCGGCCTGCTCTTTACCCATATACTGCTGTAGCCGTTCTATAGGCATATCCGGCTGCACAATGGGAAGTGCTGCCTCCATGACCTGTCCTACGGCTTCTTTTTTTACTTCCGTATCTTCTATCAGCCTTTTGAATAAGCTGTTTTGTACCATGCAGCCCACCGGGGCGCCCGCATCCATTACCGGAATCTGCTCAATATTGTACTGCTTCATCAGTTGCATGGCTTCCAGAACGGTCTGGTCCTTGGTCAGGGTTACTAAGCGGCGTTTGCCTAAACCGCTAATGAGATCCTGCACGGTTTTCAATTCTAAAAAGCCCCGGTCTAACATCCATTCATCGTTATAAACTTTCCCTACATAACGGCTGCCATGATCGTGAAAGATCACTACTACCAGGTCATCTTTTTTTAATCTTGATTTTAATTGTCTTAATCCCGCTAAGGCAGAACCTGCGGAATACCCTACAAAGATGCCTTCTTCTTTAGTGATGCGACGTGCCATCACGGCGCCGTCTTTATCAGTAACCTGCTCAAAATGATCTATACAATCTTTTTGGTAATTCTCCGGCAGAAAATCTTCACCGATACCTTCCGCTATATAAGGATGTACAAAGCTCATATCCAGTTCGCCGGTTTCAAACCAATTAGTCAACAGAGAGCCATAGCTGTCAATAGCCCAAACCTGTACCGCCGGATTTTTTTCTTTCAGGAATTTTCCCGTGCCGGTTACGGTGCCTCCCGTTCCTGTGGCCACTACCAAGTGTGTGATCTTGCCTTCCGTCTGTTCCCAAATCTCCGGACCGGTCTGCTCATAATGAGCCATGCGGTTGGCTAAGTTGTCATATTGATTGACGTACCAACTGTTCGGTATTTCCTGCGCTAAGCGTTTCGATACGGAATAATAGGAGCGGGGATCTTCCGGCTCTACATTGGTGGGGCAGACAATCACTTCCGCGCCGAGGGCTTTAAGAATATCCGCCTTTTCTTTGGATTGCTTATCGGTAGTAGTGAAGATGCAGTGATAACCTTTTTGAATGGCCGCTAAAGCCAGCCCCATACCGGTATTGCCGCTGGTGCCCTCAATAATGGTGCCGCCGGGTTGTATCTTTCCCTCCTGCTCGGCTACTTCCAGCATCTTTAATGCCATCCGGTCTTTGATGCTGTTGCCGGGATTGAAAAATTCCACTTTGGCATATACGGGACAGGGTAGGTCGGCTACGGTTTTGCGGAGCCTGATTAAAGGTGTATTTCCGATAGTGGAAAGAATATTGTCATATACTTTTTTAGCTGGTGTCATTATTATGATAATTGATTAAGTTGCGAAAATACAAAAACTTTGAGGAGGGAAATTAGTGTCTAAATCTCCCGGTGTATTTTAAATTTTCTTATCAGCCTGTCATTTCAACAATTTCTTACCATTCATTTCGAGAAAGTAAAGACCCTTTTTTTAATGTCGGATGTATATTATTTTCCAAAAGCCAATTATCATGGAAAGTAGTTATTTCTTATTGAAAAAATTCAAACTTACCTTTTCAATCAATAATCTTACCAGTAAAAAAACAGGTAGCTACGAAAAAAATCTTGCAGTGGCCCAACAAGCTCTTATCGTCATCACACTTACCCCTACAGTGCAATATTGGATTTGAAGATTTTAATGGCAATGGCAATCAGGATGACCCCGAAGAATTTACGAATCACGGCTATGCCGGAAGGGCCTAATACCCGCTCCAGGAAATTGATACTGCGCAGGCACAAATAAACAATAACCAGGTTGATGATAATGCCGATCAGGATATTGTACTGATGATAGGCAGCCTTCAGCGACATAATAGTGGTTAAGGTGCCGGAACCGGCAATGATGGGAAAGGCAATAGGTACGATGCTGCCCGTTTTGGAACCCGATTCGGGCTTAAACAGCTCAATGCCTAAGATCATTTCCATGCCCAGGATAAAGATGATGATAGAGCCGGCTATGGCAAATGAAGATACATCTAAACCCATAAACTGTAGCATCTGTTCACCAAACAGGAAGAACAGCAACATCAGTCCTCCGGACACGCTCGTGGCCTGCCAGGGAGAAATATCGCCCATTTTATTTTTCAGGCCAATTAGCACGGGAATAGACCCCAGTACGTCAATCACGGCAAAAAGTGAGATAGTCACCGTAAATATTTCCGAAAAATGAATCTGCTCTATGCCGTACATAGCGTATGCTTTTATATACAAAGTTATTTTTTTTCCTTTAACTTACAATATGCCGTGCGCTGCGACAAAAGGAGCAACTATTTGCGTAAATTCGCCGTCTTATTTTTAAGCTATATACATATCCGGATATCAATGGAAGCACATGCTTTAAATTTTATAGAAGAGATTATTGAAAAGGATCTGGCCGCAGGAAAGTATGACCGTATTCATACCCGCTTTCCTCCCGAACCCAATGGTTACCTGCATATCGGTCATGCCGCGTCTATTTGCCTGAATTTCGGACTGGCGCAAAAATACAAAGGTCTCTGTAATCTCCGCTTCGATGACACCAATCCCGTGACGGAAGAAACCGAATATGTCGAGAATATCATGAACGATATCCGCTGGTTGGGATTTCAATGGGATGAGCTGCATTATACTTCCGATTACTTTGAAACTTTGTATGAATATGCGCTGAAGCTGATCAGAAAAGGATTAGCTTATGTGGATGATTCCACTGCGGAAGAGATTGCCGCATTCAAAGGCAATATCGGTATTCCCGGAACGGAGAGCCCTTACCGCAACCGCAGCGTGGAAGAGAACCTGGAATTATTCGCCGCTATGCGTGCGGGAAAGTTTGAAGACGGCGCCAAAACCCTTCGGGCGAAGATTGATATGACGCATCCGAATTTACTGATGCGCGACCCGCTGATGTACCGGATCAAACATGCCAAACATCACCGCACCGGAGATGCATGGTGTATCTATCCGATGTATGATTTTGCACATGGGCAAAGCGACAGCATAGAATCTATTACCCATTCTATCTGTACACTGGAGTTTATTCATCACCGTCCTCTGTATGACTGGTTTATTGAAAAATTGGAAATCTTTCCCTCCCGTCAATATGAATTTGCGCGGCGCAATCTTACCTATACCGTCATGAGCAAGCGCAAGCTGCTACAGTTGGTTCAGGAAAAACAGGTGGACGGATGGGATGACCCGCGCATGCCTACGGTCAGCGGACTGCGCCGCAGAGGTTATACGCCGGAAAGTATTCGTCATTTTGCCAACCTAATCGGAATTGCCAAACGGGAAAACATTACCGATGTGGGATTGCTGGAGTTTTGCGCAAGAGAGCATCTTAATAAAATTGCTTTAAGGAGAATGGCGGTACTCGATCCCGTTAAGCTGATTATCACAAATTATCCCGAAAATCAGACGGAGCAATTATCCGCCGAGAATAATCCGGAGGATGAACATGCCGGACACCGGGAAATCCCGTTCAGCCGGGAAATATGGATCGAAAGGGAAGATTTTATGGAAGAGCCGCCTAAGAAATTTTTCCGCCTCGGCCCCGGTCTTATGGTTCGTCTTAAATACGCCTATATCATACAATGCGACAGTTTCAAAAAAGATGATAACGGCCAGGTCACCGAAATTCATTGTACCTATATCCCGGAAAGTAAAAGCGGGCAGGACAGCAGCGGTATCAAGGTGAAAGGCACTATGCATTGGGTGAATGCGGCAAATGCCGCTACGGCGGAAGTAAGGCTTTATGACCGCTTGTTTCGGGTAGAAAATCCTTCTGCCGAAGACGGCGATTTTAAAGCATATATTAACCCCGATTCTCTGCACATTGTAGCACAGGCTTATATTGAACCGGCATTATCAGAAGCCGGTCAGGAGGAACATTTTCAGTTTCTGCGAAAAGGTTATTTTATTTTGGATAAAAACAGCAGTCCGGAACGCCTGATCTTTAACCGTACCGTCACCCTGAAAGATAACTGGAGTAAAGGGAATGCACACTAAACTTTTACCCCATATAGCAGACCGTACCATCTCATGAAAAAGATGTTTACCGTATGAACAAAAGAAAGTGTAATTAGTAATTGCTAACTGACAAACTGTAATTGCTAAAAAATTATCCCATATATTTGTAATACGCATTTTCCAATAACAGTAATATGATTCTGCATATAATTTTTGTGATAAAGTTGATGAAGCGCCAGTTCCTGTTGCTCGTTATGATGCTGATGGGTGGAAGTGTGAGCGCTTCTCACATGATTGGCGGCGATGTTACCTATCGCTGTTTGGGTAATAATATTTATGAAATTACCATCACTTTATTTCAGGATTGCCTCAACGGCGATCCTCTGGCCATCAGCCAGGATAATCCTGCATTTTATGCCATATACCGGAACGGCCTTTCAGCACAGTTCTTTAGTTCGGGAAGCGTAATGGCAAGCTCCACAGAAGTTATTCCACCAGGCTTCAGTAATGAATGTATTACCAATTTTCCTAACACCTGTCTCAAGCGCCAGGTATTTATATTTCAAACTTTCCTGCCTCCCGCTCCGGATGGCTATACGGTAGTGTATCAGCGGTGCTGTCGGAATGATGTAATTCAGAATATTGTTAATCCCGGAAATATCGGAGTAACCTATTCCGCCACCATTCCTGCACCGGGCAACGCGGACAGCTCCTGTATCAACAACAGCGCTGTGTTTAACAATATGCCTCCCCAGATTATATGCAATGCCAATCCTTTTGAGTATGATTTTTCCGCTTCAGATCCCGACGGTGATTCCCTGTCTTATGAACTGTGCCAGGCTTACCGTGGCGGAAGTGTAAACAATGCCAAACCTGCCGATAATGAAATATCCTCACCACCTTTCCCGCCGGTGCCTTATTTGCCGCCTTACAGTGCGGAAATGCCTATGTCGGGTTTCCCGCCGCTGCAAATCAATCCGGAAACCGGTCAGATGACCATTACTCCGAATGCGGTTGGTCGCTATGTGGTTTCCGTTTGTGTGCATGAATGGCGCAACGGGAGCATTATCAATACCGTTACACGGGATGTGCAATTTGTTGTGACCAATTGTTCCAAAGCCGTCGTAGCCAATATGCCCCAGTTTTCCGACCAGCCCAATACCTACCTGGTGGAATGCGATGGATTTACCGTGCATTTTATCAATACCAGCACCGGAGGCTTTGATTATTTATGGGATTTTGGTGACGGCAATTTTTCTACGGATTTTGAGCCGGTGCATACTTATGCCGATACCGGTATTTATTCTGTAAAATTAGTGGTTAACCAGGGCACTACCTGCCCCGACAGTATTGTAAGATTGGTGAAAATCTTCCCGGAATTTAAAGCGGATTTTGATTTTAATGATATTGTGTATTGCCCGCATGATACGGTGCATTTTACCGATCGTTCCGTGGCAACCTATCCCCCGGTAGTAAGCTGGAAATGGAGCTTCGGCGACAGCAGCAGCTCCGCAACACAACACCCTGCCCATGCTTATGCTTCCGGAGGAACGTATCCCGTGCAACTGATTGCTACTACGGTGAAAGGCTGTATCGACACCGTGCAGAAACAGGTAAACGTGGACTACTTTGATCCCTATGCCGGTAATGATACCATTATCGTATTGAATTATCCGTATCAGCTTTCTGCCTCCGGGGGTGATTTTTACCAATGGGCACCTCCCGATTATCTGAGCAACCCTTCAATTCCTAACCCTGCCGTTAATTTTCCGGATACGGGTCGTTATACTTATGTGGTTCATGTCAGCTCCGAAGCCGGTTGCACAGGTACCGATACCATAATGGTCTGGGTTGTGAAAGACGGCGGTATCCTGATGCCGAATGCTTTTTCACCGAATGGCGATGGTATCAATGATATCGTCCGGCCGCTTTTGATCGGATTTACCAACCTTAATTATTTCCGGATATTCAACCGCTGGGGAGGGATGGTATATGCCACAGAAAGTATAGAAGGTGGCTGGGACGGAAGCTATAAAGGAGTGCCCGGAGATATCAGCACTTATTATTGGATCGTGAGCGCAACGGATATTAATGGCAATGAAGTCATTCAAAAAGGCGATTTGATCTTGCTGCGCTAAATTTTATTTTACTTATGAATATTGTCATTACCGGCGCCTCTTCGGGCTTTGGAAAAGCTATTGCGGAAAAATTTGCCGCAGCTGGTCATCGTTTATGGCTGACTGCAAGAAGGGAAGACCGGCTCAAAGCCTTACAGGAAAATTTGACCAGGCAGTATGATGCGGAAGTACATATCTATCCGCTTGATGTACGCGATCAGCCGGCTGTGGCTCGTTGGGCTGCATTGCTGGCCGATACCTGCGACCGGGTGGATGTACTCGTGAATAATGCCGGACTGGCTCTGGGCTTAGGTACGATTGATGAGGGAGCCGTGCAGGACTGGGATCAGATGATTGATACCAATATCAAAGGATTGCTTTATGTATCCCGTGCGCTGATGCCTTATTTTAAGCAGCAGCAAAACGGGCATATCATTAATATCGGTTCTACGGCAGGAAAAAGCGTATATCCGATGGGGAATGTGTATTGTGCTACAAAATTTGCCGTAGATGCCCTGTCGCAGGCTATGCGCATTGACCTGCTGCCTTATCATGTAAAAGTTACGGCCGTTAATCCGGGTATGGCAGAAACGGAATTTTCCATCGTACGTTTTAAAGGCGATACCGAACGTGCTGCTACAGCTTATAAAGGAATAAAGGCGCTAAGCGCCGAAGATATAGCGGACACGGTTTATTATTGCGCCACACTTCCTCCGCATGTCTGTATTAATGACCTTACCATCACCTGCACCCAACAGGCCAACGGGAATTATAAACTGTTAGATCAGGGGTGAAAAATTCAAAATCCAACAACCTGAGAGCCTATAGCATCAGCAATGTAATGACATAATCTGCCAGCAGGATCATAATGCAGGTTACAATTACCGCAGTAGTGGAAGATCGCCCGATTTCCAAAGCTCCGCCCCGTACGTTATAACCGTAATAAGCCGGCACAGAGGCGATAATAAAAGCAAAAACGAAGGCTTTGCAAAGCGCTACCGTGATGTTGAACGTCCGGAAGTCGGTAACCAAACCGAATATAAACTGATCTTTACTGATGGTACTCGTAAGCATACCGGTTACAAAACCGCCGGAAAGACTGAGCGTTATAGCTATAATAATCAGGCAGGGAATCATGATAATGGCGGAGATGATTTTAGGCATCACTAAATAAGATTTGGTATTGATACCCATAATTTCTAATGCGTCAATCTGCTCGCTCACCCGCATATTGCCTAACTCCGATGCAATCTTTGATCCGACAACACCCGCCAGCACAATACAGATTACCGTAGGCGCCAGCTCCAGAATAACAGAATCCCGTACTACCTGTGCCAGCACATAACGGGGTATCAGCGGACTGATCAACTGATAAGCCGTTTGCACCGTCATTACCGCACCCAGGAAAACGGAGATGATCAGCACGATCGGTAAAGAACGGATGCCGATATCATTGCATTGTGCCATAAATTCCTTCCAATATACCTTCCCGTTTTCCGGTCGGGAAAACATACCTTTCAACATCAATACATATCTTCCCAAATGGGTAAAAAAAGTGGCGATCATGATCCAGATAATTTGTGCCGGACAGCAAATTACGGCTATTTTTAAAGAAACAAGTCATAAAAAATCTCCATCAAACAATTGACGGAGATTTCAATTTATCACAGGAATATTACAGCGTTTCGGTAAACTGTTTTAACTGGCTGATTATAGCTTTCTTGTCAACCGGATTTTCAGAAAAAGCCTTACGAACACCATTGTAGATAGCTTCCTGTTGCCTCATATTATTAAATGCTTTTACGGCCTCTTTATCATTTCCTGCATCCAAAGCCTGTGCATGTGCTTGTTTACTATTGCCCAGCGCCTGCATCATCATTTTGTTGAGTGTGCCAAAATTAGCCTGACTAATACCTTCTTTTTCAAATGCAGCAATGGCAGCGGTAAAATCGCTCTTTGTTACCTGGGTAATGGTTTGAGCAGCCGGTTTGTCCTGAGCATACGTATAACCGGTCATGCCGGTAAAGCCCAGCATCATAGCGCTCATGAGTAATACTTTTAATTTCATAAAATTTCTTTTTAATTTTTTTACTAAGGTAAAATTTTTCATTTGATTTTGTACGAATATAGTCTCTTTTTTCATGTTAATTTATCTGCGGTAGAAAAAAGAGCGGGAGCAGCACTTTATGTTACCCCTCGTTGCCAATGATATTTTGTCCGTTCTTTTTAGAAAACATTATTCATGATGCTGTTTTCAATAGGGCCAAACGATCAAAACGGATACGATATCATTTGCTGTTTTCATTTACTCAAAATAAAAATATCCCGGCCCGACTCCCGTTGTATAAGTTGCCAAACGCAGCCCTTCGGCATTGTAAATACCGATACTGCCCTGTTGAATAAAGCCTTTCGGGTCACCGATGAAAATTTTTCCCGTTAGGGAATCAATACCTAACCCCCAAAAATACTGAAGCGGTTGCGCAGCAATAAAGGCCTCCTGCGGTAAATGCTCCGCATCAATGCGCATACGGTAAATGCCATTGTTCTCCGTATCGCCGTCATAATTTACACCTATATAATATAGGGTGTCTCTTGTGGAATTAAAAACAGGCTTGATGATATCTGCGCCGGAAGGAAAAAAGTAGCTCCTGGTGAGTTCTCCTGAAGAACTGATCCTGCTAAGGCTGGCCGGTGCCTGTTGCTGTACATTTCCGGCCAGTACCCAAAGTTCCCCTTCCCGGTCCGCGACAATTTGCTGGGGCGCATAACCTGCAATGGGAATACGCCCAATGATACGGTCGTGTTCCGGATCAATTTCATAAATATAATTGCAGGCAATGTTCCAGTTGCAGGCATATACTTTTCCATCCTGTAGCATCAGGCCTTCGGTATTGGGAAAATCGGTATCGATCTTGCCGATAGGCTCCAGCGTGTTCAGGTCAATAATATTGATTTCCGGATAATACAGCGAAGTGACATACAACTTTTCGGGGCTGACCTGCAGCATATAGCGCGGCTTGCGAACCGGTATGCTTTTTATAAAAGAAAAATCATGCCTGTTGATCACTGTAATCTTATCCGAATTATTGACCGCTAAGAAAATATAATCCTTCACTTCTGTAATGCTCTGCAAAACATCACCGAGATGCTGTTGATTTTTATTAAAAAATACATTGTTGTACAGGCTGTCTTTTTCAAAATCAAAAACCGATAAAGCAGCGTTGCCATTTCCGAAAGCGCCTTCATTTGCAATGAGCGCTATGCGCTCTGTTTGTTCGGGTAGGGGATAATCAGGCGGATTAGGCTTGTCCTTTACACAGGCGGAAAGCCCGGCGGCTAATAATCCGGAAAAAACCGTCCGTATTATTTTCCCGGAAAAACAAATATAGAACTTCATTATGCTGCGCTGTATGATGAATTATGGTACAAAGAACGGTATTGTATCCTGCATAAAAAACACCTGTACCACGGTAAATGACCCGGAAGCAGGTGTCATAAAATCAATTTCCCCCCTGATAAAAGCCACCCGACCGGTTTTAAAGAGGAAAAAGCTAAACGGTATTGACATTCTTACTTACTTTTGCGCCACAATATATACTATGAGTACATGTACAACCTATGATTTCTCCGGGCAAAAAGCCCTGATTCGCGTGGATTTTAACGTGCCGATCCGCGATGGAAAGATTACAGACGATACCCGTATCCGTGCCGCGTTGCCCACATTACAAAAGGTGTTTTCAGACGGCGGAAGTATTATCCTCATGAGCCACTGGGGGCGACCGATTAAGGAAATGGCTAAAAAACCGGAATTGAGCCGTGCCGATTTTTCCCTGAGCCGTATCGTGGATCATTTGTCGGAATGCTTAGGCCGGCCGGTACTGTTTAGCGATGACTGCAAATCAGAAGATGCCCGTAATAAAGCCGCAGGCCTGAAACCGGGCGAAGTCCTGTTGTTAGAAAACCTGCGTTTTGAGCCGGAAGAAGAAAAAGGTGATGCCGGCTTCGCAAAATATTTGTCAGAATTGGGTGATGTATATGTAAACGATGCCTTTGGAACCGCCCATCGTGCACATGCCTCCACTGCGGTGATGGCACAGTATTTTCCTGCCGGGAAAAAAATGTTCGGTCTGCTGATGGAAGCGGAAGTTAACGCAGCCGAAAAGGTGTTGCATCATGCGGAAAAACCTTTTACCGCCATCATTGGCGGAGCCAAAGTGTCCGATAAGATCCTGATTATGGAAAACCTGTTAGACCGGGCTACCGATATCATTATCGGTGGCGGTATGGCCTATACTTTTTTCAAGGCTCAGGGCGGCCATATCGGCAATTCGCTTTGCGAAGAAGACCGTTTGGATACCGCATTGATGCTTTTAGCAAAAGCTAAGGAAAAACAGGTGCAGATTCATTTGCCTTCGGACAGCTTAGCGGCAGACCGTTTTGCAGCCGATGCGCAAACGCAGCTCTGCGGTAGCGGTGCCATTCCGGACGGTTGGATGGGGTTGGATATTGGTACGGCAGCCCGAAACGATTTCCGGGAAGTATTACTGCGTTCCAAAACGATCTTATGGAACGGCCCGATGGGTGTATTTGAAATGGATCAGTTTCAGGCAGGCACAAAGGCCATAGCCGAAGCAGTTGCCGAAGCTACGCAAAACGGCGCTTACAGTTTAGTGGGCGGCGGAGACAGTGTGGCAGCGGTGAATAAATTCGGATTTGCAGATAAGGTCAGCTATGTATCCACCGGCGGCGGCGCCATGCTGGAGTTTTTTGAAGGAAAAACACTGCCCGGAATAGCTGCGGTAAGTCAAAAGTAAAAATTCAAAATTCAAAATGTTGTTATAAAAAAGTCCCCGGAAGAACCGGGGACTTTTTATATTCATAAATGCCTTAAATAATTTATAATCATCAATTTATAAAATGGGGTAGGGTAGCGCCGCCTGGATATATCGCCCACCGATTGACCGTTGAACACATCTGAATTCTTTGTTTCTTCGTTACCGTCGTTTCTTTGCGTGAAACAATATTTTTCACACAAAGACGCAAAGATTACAAAGATACAACGATAGAGATGGGAATAGCTGAACGTCTTCGTTTCTTCGTTACCGTAGTTTCGTTGCGTGAAACAAAAGACCGCTAAGAAAGCCACCTCAGTAAACGACACCCTAATGCCAGGCAACGCATATTTTGCATTTTGCATTTTGACTTTTTAATTTTTTTAGTCCACAATAAATTCTGCGTGGAGCTTTTCATCATCCAGTTCCTTTTCTGAACGGGCTATTACGCAACTGGCTAAACAGTTGCCCAGCACATTCACAGAAGTGCGCCCCATATCCATGAGCTCATCTATACCCAGAATGGCCATAATCGGCCAAAGAGGAAGGTTAAAGGTGGCCGCCGCACCGGTCAGTATGACTAAAGATGCCCGCGGAACGCCCGCTACACCTTTACTGGTAAGCATCAGTACTAATCCTATGGTAATTTGTTGCCAGATACTCAGGTCAATATTGGCCGCCTGCGCCACAAATACGGTGGCTAAGGACAGGTACAGCGTAGTCCCATCTAAATTAAACGTATAGCCCGTAGGCAGCACAAAAGAAACAATCTTGCGCGGAACCCCTATCTTTTCCATGTTTTCCATAGCCTTGGGCAGCGCCGATTCCGAACTGGTAGTGGCAAAAGCAATACTTACCGGTTCCCATACGGCTTTCAGGAAGTTTTTTACAGGAATCTTGAAAATAAACATGATACTGCTGAGCACAACAAATACAAATACCAGCAGGGACACATACAGGGTGCTGAGCAGCTTCAGCAGCGCCACTAAGATATCTACGCCCAATTCGGCAGTGGCATGAGCTATAGCGGCACCTACACCTACCGGCGCAAAATACATAACGATCTTAGTGAATTTAAACATGGTTTCGGCGAGACTTTCGCAAAAATGCAGCATAGCCTGTTTTTTATTACCGGGCACTAAGGCCAGCGCAACGCCGAAAATAATGCTGAAAACCACTATGGGTAATACCTGCCCTTCCGCGACGGCTTTGGCGATATTTTCCGGAAAAATGTCAAGAATATGATGCTGCCAGGTCACACTCGTTGTGGGCGGTAAATCATGATGATAACCCGGCGGAAGATGAATGCCCGATCCGGCCTTGGAAATATTAATAGCCACTAAACCGATACCTAAGGCGAGGGTAGTGACGATCTCAAAATACAATAAAGATTTCCAGCCTAAGCGTCCTAATTGTTTTAAATCGGAATGGCCGGCGATACCAACTACGAGCGTAGCAAAAAGAATCGGGCCGATAATGGTTTTTATCAGCTTGAGAAAAATCTTACTGAGCACCTGGAGATTGAGGGCAATATCTGGAAACTGAAAACCGAGCATAATGCCGATCACCATCGAAACCAAAATCCAGGTGGTGAGTGAACGCTTCTTTAGGGCGAATAAAATTGCCGTAATAGCAAAGACCCACCAAAAACCTAAAACCACTCTTAAATCGAATAATAATATTTTACTTGAATATAAAATAGTCATTATAGATGCCAAAGCAAATGTGGCCAGGTTTATTAAAGCTAATCTTTTTATCATATTAAAATATTATATTTGAAAAGTGAAATTTCAATTCTGGCAGAAAAATACTCAAAAATCAGTGAAAAATGCCATTTTTTATCAACAAAATTTTATATATAGTAGAAAAATTATTTCTAATTTCCAGGATAAATAGATGAACGTTTTTTATGAGTAAAAAACATGAAATAGTTATTCTAATAAAATTATAATCAGAGTTTAAGTACAAAATTTATGCAAATTTTTTTTAAAATTGCCATTATGTCATAAAATCTTTTTATAATGATACTAAATAGCAGATATTCAGTTTTATATAACAATTATATAAACTAAAATATTGAATTGAAATATCTCATCAATTTATTTTTTATGCTAAAAATAATGTCGAAAAATTATTTTATGAAAAATATGTAAATCAAAATCAGCATTTCCACGCTGAAAATCTGCCCTGCCAGGCATCATAATGCGAAGTGCTAAGGATGGAGCGTAATTTTTATAAAATTATAAAAATAATGTATTTTATAAATATTATTATAAATCCTCGCCTACCCTTTTATTTTTTCCGGTTTTTACAATTTTACGGAGGTACACCCCCCGATGTTGCCCCGGAAATCATGAAGAAAATATGCCGGAAGGAATGAAATCTTGATTTGATTGATGGCTGAAATTTGTAATACAGCAATAAAATATGCCGTATAAAATATTTCTGCCCGTTAATATTTCACATAAAAAATGACAAAAGAAAATGACCGGGTATCATGCTTTATACCCCCATGTCATTCCGCAGGAATCTATGGTTGCTATAAACGATGTATGGCTGAAGGTACTTATAGCATGAAGCTTTTCCTGTTTTTATCCTTATACGCATCATGCTCTTTGCAGGAAACAAACTTCATGAACTGGAAAAAAATCCGTAATTTTGCCGCTCCATTTCCGATTAAATAATAAAAACCATAATAAATCAAAACAACAATGAGTGTAGCAAACATATCCGCTGCTGATGTAAACAAATTACGCCAGGCCACCGGCGCAGGCATGATGGACTGCCGGAAAGCTTTGATGGAAAGTGAAGGAGACTTTGAAAAAGCGATTGACTATCTGCGTAAAAAAGGACAGAAAGTAGCCGCTAACCGCAGCGACCGTGATGCCAAAGAAGGTGTTGTGATTGCCCGGTCTCACACTTCCGGAGACTATGGCGTAATTGTACAACTTTCCTCCGAAACCGACTTCGTTTCTAAAAACCAGGAATTTATTGATTTTGCCAATACCGTAACTGATCTGGCCTTAGCACACCAGCCCGCCGATATCGAAGCCTTAAAAGCTTTGAAGATGGACGATGCCACTATCGGTGATAAATTATTGGAAATGGTGGCCAAAATCGGTGAAAAAATTGATGTCGTTCGCTATGAGCAACTGAGTGGAAGCGCCGTAGTGCCCTACATCCACGGAAATTACCGCATCGGTGTACTGGTAAGCCTGAACAAGGATTATAATGATACCACGGCCGCTGCCGGTCGCGATGTAGCTATGCAGATTGCTGCCATGAATCCCTTAGGTGTGGACAGCGACAGCATCCCGGCTGATGTTGTGGAGCGGGAAAAAGCTATCGCCATCGAGCAGATCGTTGCCGAGGGCAAGCCCGCCGATATGGCTGAAAAAATTGCCGCAGGTAAACTGAATAAATTCTTTAAAGAAAATACCCTGCTGAATCAGCTTTTTGTAAAAGATGGCAGCATAACGGTTAAAGATTATCTGAACAACGCAGCAAACGGCATGACCGTTGCCGATTTCCGTCGTGCCGCTATCGGTTAAGTTATCAAATGAATGAAACAAAGCCGCCTGCTGTTTTTGCCCCGCAAATCCGGTAGGCGCTTTCTTTTACAGCCGGAATCATACAGGCGCATTGCAATATACATTGCCGGGCTATATGCGGTCTGAAATGCAGTCTATTGTGCATACGGATATGCAGAGCTAAACTGAAATTATTATATTTGCCTTTTTCCTTCAGAAAATATTAAAACAGTCATCTATTATGGGGAAACTGGGCGGAATTGTCTGCGGTATCTTGTTGTTGTGCTCCGGAGTATTGGTCGTTTATGCGCAAAAATCATCCCGGGATGAATTGGAACGCAGGCGAACCGCTCTGTTGGGCGAAATTGCCGCTACCCAGAAACAACTGAATGCTACTCAGGCAGACCGCAACTCCTCCATGGCGCAACTGAAAGCGCTTCAGGCGCAACTGAGAGCCCGTCAGCGACTGATTGATAATATTAACCAGGAGATGGGACATATTAACCATAACATCACCTCATCTTCCGATCGCATTGAATCTTTGAGTAAGGAATTGGCTCATTTAAAAGTCCGGTATGCCCGGTCGGTGCGGTATGCCTATAAAAATCAGAATGCTCAAAGTATGCTGGCATTTTTGTTTTCCTCCCGCAATTTTAACGAGGCGATGCACCGGTATCAGTATATGAAAAAGAGCCGTGATTTCAGAAAAGTGCAGGCCGGGCATATTGAAAATACCCGCCATCATATCGAACAGCAGATCGGTATTCTGAATTCGGAGAAAAATAAAAAAGTACAGTTGCTGAATGTGGAAGAGCAGCAGAAGGCCGGTATTCAGGAAGAAACCAATACCACCAATCAGATGGTAACAGAGCTGCGGGGTAAAGAAAAAGACTTGAGTACACAGATTGCCAGGAGCCAGGCTGCGGCTAAAAAGCTAGACAATGCCATTAAGGCCGAAATAGCTCGTGAAGTGGAGATCGCCCGCCAAAAAGCAGCCGAAGAAGCCCGTAAAAAAGCCGAAGCGGAAGCTAAAGCCAAAGCCGAAGAAGAAGCACGAAAGAGCGCTGCTGAAGAACTGGCACGCAAACAAGCAGAAGAAAAAAGAAAACAGGAAGAACTGGCAAAATGGGAAGCCGAACACCGGAACAAAGGACAGTTTGATGCCCGGTCCAACCCCGGTGAAAGATTGGAGCCACCGGTTATAGCTGCCAACAAACCGGCAGAAAAGTCTGTAGAAAAGCCGGCTGCAATATCTGCGCCACCTAAACCGGTGGAAAGCACTCCGCCGCCCAAAGCTGCCTCGCCTTCTTATAAAATGACCCTGACACCGGATGTGCAATCCATCTCCGATAATTTTGCCGCTAACCGGGGGCGCTTACCCTGGCCGGTAGAAGCCGGTTATATTGCCGTGCCTTTCGGGCGGTATCAGCATCCTTTAGAGCCGAAAGTGACTATGGAAAACAGTGGGATTGATATTGCCTCAAACCCGAATGCTAATGTACGTGCCGTGTTTGAAGGTACCGTCCTCCGCGTGGTCAGCATTGCCGGCAGTTATACAGTCATTATTAATCATGGTGAATATTTTACGGTGTATAGCTATATGAGCTCGGTATCGGTGCGCCAGGGCGATAAGGTGAAATTTAAACAGTCCATCGGTAATGTGGGTAAGAATGATGAAGGTGAAAATATCCTGCATTTCGAAATCTGCAAAGTGGGCGGCTCCAATAATATTTCTAATGAAAATCCATCCGCCTGGATAGCGCGATAGACGATATAATTCAAAAATCAAAAGTAAAAATTCAAAAAGTGCCGCAGCAAAATAGCTGGAATATTATGGCAGTCAGAATAATAATACGGAGCATGCAGACCTGTCTTTTGGGCAGCGCAGTAGCCTGATCTTACCCTGAATTTACGCACAGATCACAACAGCGCATCACAGGAAAATACCATTAATCTGTGAACACCGATCCATCAATGAAACCTGTCCTGTAAGCAACAACGGAATGCAGTTGCCTTTTCTTTGTGATAAATATTTTTTGATCAATTGTTCGGATGCTTGTGATTTTATACACAGCAGCTTACATTTGTTGAAAATTTCCCCGCATAATGAAAAACGTATGCTTTATCCTCGTGGCGATTTTGGCCTCATCATTGTCGTTTGCCCAGTCTGATGTATTACCGGAACCTGATGCGCCGGACAGTATTGCTGCCCCGGATGACAAATTGCTGTTGATACAGCATCGTGCTGTACAACCTTATGTCGCCACCAATTATACACAGCTTTTAGATGGTAATGTTCCGGGCATGCAGGTCGTAAATTTTAGCGGGCAGCCCGGCGCCGAATCCTCTTTTTTAATAAGAGGCATCAGTTCGGTTTATCAAGCGCCTCAACCACTTATTTTAGTAGATGGATTTCCATATTACGGAAATGCCAATGCCCTGAACCCGGCAGATATCGAATCCATTAGCGTACTGAAGGATGTAGATGAAATGGCAGATAATCTCGCAAATGCACAAAACGGCATTATTGATATCCGGACAAAAACAGGAGATTCATCCCGGGGCATGAAACTGACAGTTAATGCTGAAGCCGGTATCAGCACACCGGCATTGCGGAATTATAAAACGGTGAACGAGCGGGATTATTATGAACTGAGTTGGGAGGCTTACAGAAATCAATTGTCACATGGTGGCGGATTTTCTTATGAAATGGCAGGACAAATTGCCTCCGGCCTTTACCCTTCTTATGAACGCGGTGTGGTGGAAATGTTGGGCTATAATAGCTATTCCGTTCCGGATGATATGCTGATAGATCCCGTTACCGGAAAACTGAATGCTTCCGATGAACAATTGCGTTATCATGACAACTGGAATGATGCCATGCGGCAAACAGGAATTCGACAGGAGTATCATGTCGGCTTGTCCAACTCGGGAAAGCTGGGCAGCTTTTTCTTCTCCACCGGTTATCTTCGCGAAACCGGCTACATGTGTCATACCGGTTATCAGCGACTGCCTCTGCGATTTAACGGAACACTTCATTATAAAAACTGGCTCCGAGCCGGGATACACTTGTCCGGAAGCATAGATGAGCAGCAATATATTCCTGATGAGTATTATAATTCTCTTGAGCCCATTTTTGTGTCCGCAACAATGGCGCCTGTTTATCCGGTATATTATTATGATGAAAACGGAAATAAAGTAAAGGATCCCCAAACGGGCGACTATATGTTTGACTGGGGCAGTTTGTCGAGTTTCCCTGAAAGCAGTATGGGTAATCGGATGAATGTCGTCGCTGATAACCCTGCCGGAGACATGGCGATGAACCAATATCTGATCCGGGGTAAAAGCTGGTCTGCCATGCCTTATATAGAAATTACCTTTTTAAAGCAGTTAAGCCTGAGTACCGATTTGGTTCGTAATTATGATTTTCGGGAAGATGACCAAAAATATAATGCCACTTACGGGCCTGCTGCACCTGAAGGGCGAACGTTGCTGAGCAGTTGGAAGCAACATTATTTCAACTGGCGACAAACCCTCTCCTGGAAAAAGCAAATGAAAGGGCATGATATTCGCTTAGTGCTGGCACATCATTCCGAGCAGGCGGATATGCTGTTTAATGAGCATGGAACAATCGGCAATTTCCCTAACGGTACCCGAAAGAATTTCGGTATTAATGAGCAATCTTCCTGGCAGGCCAATGCGCATTATAATTTCAGAGAACGGTATTTTCTGAGCGGAGGCTATTATCGTAATAAAAATTCAGCCTACTATCTTTCTATTCATACATACCGGACATTTGGAGCTGCATGGAGAATCAGCAATGAGCCTTTTATGAAATCGCTGCCCTGGTTAAGCATGCTGGAGTTGAAAGGCAGTTATGGTCTGGCCGGCGATAATATGATTCATCCGGTATCCTCCGGCCCCTTAGTCGGGGTTATGGGTAATGCTTCCATTACTCCACCTAAAACAAAATCTACCGGTATAGGAATACGTTCGGGATTTTTTAATAACCGACTCACTTTTTCTGTGGATTATTACCATCACCTGACTGATTCCGCATATTTTTATTTGCCGGTTCCTGCCGCCGGAGTGAGTCGTATTGCATTTATGGGTATAAAAAACGAAGGGGTAGAGCTACAGTTTGATGCCGTATTGGTCAACAGGAAGAATTTCAACTGGACAGTAAACACCAATCTTTCCATGAATCACAATAGTATTACCCGTACACCAATAGACAGCCTTCAGCTCAGTAGTTATTTTCTCTTGTCGAAAGGCTTGTCGCTCTATGATTTTTACCTTGTAGAGAGTGCGGGTGTTGACCCGGAAAACGGGGATGAACTTTATTTTTACTATAAAAACGGGAAAAAACTGACTACGAATGAATTCTCGGAAGCCGTGATGAACGGACGTACATTGCAAGGCTCAGCGCTCCCTAAATATTACGGAGGAATTTCCAATTATATCCGGTACCGGCATATTGACCTGAGTTTTACCTTTACCTATCGTATTGGTGGAAAATATTATGACAGGGTGTATCAAGAACTGATGATGTCAAATCCCGGTCAAACTTTCTCAACAGATATCATGGATCGCTGGACACCGGAAAATACCGGAGCAAGCCTTCCTCGTGTCGAATGGCTTAATTTGAATTTAGCACAACTCAGCTCCCGGTTTTTGAGAGATGCTTCCTGTCTTAATTTGCGAAGTGTGCATGTCGGCTATACCTTAATGCCGGAACAACTGAAACGTTTCTATGTAAACTCCCTGCGCTTTTACCTTGCTGCTGATAATCTGTTTTTGTGGTCTGCCTATCCCGGCATGAATCCCCAGGCTTATATAGATGGAGTCAGTTGGTTTGATTATACCTCCGCCCGCCGGATTGTTGTGGGACTAAACCTGAGTCTTTTTTAAAATTGCAGGTAGATTTTGCATAGCAACTCATGCAAAATCTACCTGCTTTCTCCTTTCCTGGCGGGAGCAATCCCACTCCGGAAAAATCATCCTTAATTTATTGCCGGATAAATTTCCTGGTGGATTGTTGTCCGGTGGCATTGGTAAGTCGGATCAGGTAAATGCCCGGCGATAATTCAGCAGTAGTAATAACCTTTGACTTGCCGTTTATAGCTTCCGATTTTATCCTTCTGCCGCTCAGGTCGGTAATGTCAACCTGGCAACTGCCCGCCTGCGACAAGGTAAGGGTTATGGAATTTTCAGCCGGGTTGGGATAAATCATCCAGTCTGCTGCTGTAATATTAACCGTATCCAAAGCGACCGGCAACGGAGCGCCTACTAAGGGGCGAACCATCAGCGCACCGGGAAGCAGTGAAGGCTCCCATTGGCTGAGTACATTATAATAGCGATGCGTTCCGCCGCTTCGGTTAGCATCTAAGGCAATCATCAGGGAATCGCTGGGGCCCCCCGCCGGCAGCACGATACCAATATAAAAAGGCCCTGCATTCAACACAACAGGCTCCTCAAAACGATACACGGCCAGTTGGTTTGCCGTATCCATATATTCCGGGAAATTGAAATCCTGCTGGTAAATAAGATCATCGCTGCCACCATTAACCGCAATCTCCCGATATACTACTAAGGAAAAATCTTTATAAGCGCCGGTAGGCACCTGCCGGGCAAAGCGTATCGCCACGCCGCGCAGCGTATCAGGACGATACAGTGCATATTCTACAGCTACCTTGCCCGGGGCATTCTGTGCAAGGTTCAGAAAATAAGCCTTTTCGGCAGTGCCGTCATCATAGGCAAAGGCATTGCCGAAAACCTGCTGCTGCCGGATGGTGTCGTTATCAGCAGGCGCATCCGGGTAGATATCGGTCAGGTAAAAGGTATGCTCAATGGTAAAATAATCCGTAGCGGAACTGATATTGTACATAGGAAAAACCGGCGCCACAATTCCGCCGTTGATAATGCCGCCGATATTACCCGTTCCGCTGCTCAGCGTACTCCCCGTCAGTGTTTTGGCCACATAACCGTAGTCCACCAAACCCGGATTGTCACCGTTGTTTTTAAAAGTACATTCGAATTCCGGCTTTAAAAAAGAAGCCGGATTGGTAGCGAAATGTGTATAGGGCATTTGCGTGAAATCATTAAGCAGGGTAGTGGGCTGTTGGGTAAAAGCCATGTCATGCATTGCGGTGTCATTCATGTTTCGGTTGGCATCTAAGCGGATGTAATCCACATTCCACTGGGAATTGCTGATGCCGATAGTGGCTTTATTGACGAACCGGAATTCAAAATTTTCATAAAAGCATTGCGCGTTGGTAATGGGTATCATCACCTGCCGGAAAGGTTGCAGGGTATCTCCTGCTACAGACCATACCTTTTGCCATACGCCATTACTCTGATGGAGATACAACATTAGCGAATCTCCCGGCTTGGGTGCAAATCCGTAACCCTGCGGTTGATAGAAAAAGCTCAGATATAGGGAATCGGAAGCCTGGTAGCTGCTCAGATCTATCGGCAGGGAACTGAGGCTGTCAGCATAAATGGTATTGTTGGGTTGCATACTGTCATAAGGAATACCCCGGGAATCCAAAGCGTCCAATGTAGCTACACCCCGGCTTGGCGGGTTGACCGCCATATTGTTGTTGATCCACGCCGACTGATCTGCCCATTTTGCAGGATCCGGGTAAGGGCTGTTTATTGTAAAATCTTCAAAAAAAGGCAATGAGAGCGCTGTCGGCCGCTGCCGGAAGTTACCGGAGGTTTTATGCTGATCCGCTGTTTGCAGGATGACATTTTCGTGCAGCGGAAGTAACATTTCCTGCGCCGGTACAGTGGTTGCGAAAAAAATAACAGTCAGCAGCAGAGACAGCCTTTTTATACAAAAATAAAATGGGATGTGCATAGATCGGGAGGATACTTTTTTACCTAAAAACGTAACAAATGTAAATTAAATTGCGGAGAGGCGGATGGGAACTTCGGGAAAGGTATTGGTGAACAGGGCTTGCGGTTAAACCGGGAATTGTAATTATTGAAATTCTGCCAGGAAAAGCATTTCAGGTCAAACAAAGCGCCTGATTTTATTTTCTTCCCTATACTTTGCCTTTGTTTAATCGTCTTTCAGTTTAAAATATTATAAACTGAAAATTTATGAAAAAAATTAACCGGCTTTTTACGGGTGCTATCGCCTTAGCCATGATTTGCTCTACAGCCCGTGCACAGGATGTTGCATGGATGGGTTATAACAGTAGTGATTGGAACGATCCGGGTAACTGGAGTTGGTTTGACGGCAGCTATGGTATTCCCGGCGCCACTGATGACATTCTTATTGATTATGATAATGTATGGAGCTATCTCGTATTGGAAAGCGGAGATTCGGTGAGTTGCCATAACATTACCTTTAATGATTATTCAGGCAGCGGAGTGTATATATTATTATCTGATGATGCATTGCTGAGTATTTACGGATCTGCAATAGCGTCTGATGTTAGCGGCTATCCCGGTTATATTTATAGCGTAGATATGACTACGGGAGCAATAACTAATGGCGGACGTGTTAAATTCATGGATGGCAGTAAAACGGTAAATAATACACTTATCTTAGTGGGTACTGTTGAAGTATATAGTGATGATATTAATCTAATGGATAATGCTTATATGTATATCCTCGATTCCTTAAAATTTAAAAAACCTCCGGTTAATACAGGATTGCCGGCAACCGGTAATATTATCATTAATAACGGCTTTATTACGGTGCCTCCTACAGGAAATATCAGTGTGCCGTCTTACTCCGACAACCAGATTCCTCCTCATATCATTACCACCTCAACTAATCTTGATTTGAATGAGAGCTTAGGCGGCCTGTATGCAATAGACAATTTGAATGAAACTGCTCCCGGTCTCTCCGGTACCGGCGTATTCCCGGTAGGTCCTTCAGCAATGTCTTATACGCCGGTATCCGTAACGAATAGCGGTGGATATATCTGGGGAATTTCCGTAGTACTCGGCCTGCCAACAAGCTGTCCCGGCAATCCGGTGAATAATAATGATGCGGTACAATATAACTATTTAGTCAGCCCGGCTCAGATTGATATGAATGGCCAGCTTGTATTCTTAACCTCCTTAACTTCTCCTGCAAATATTTCACTCACTTTTAACCAGGCTAATACCGGTCAGGATGTGCTTAGTGATTTTAATCCTGACGAATATAATATCAACATGTTTAGTGTAAATGCCAATGGATGTTATGAAGAAATTCCGGGGGCTATTCAGTCAGATATGAGTACAAATTATATCACCGTATCCAGTCCTGCTCAAAGTAATTTCGGCCATTTTATAATGGCACCTTTCGGGCAGTCTTCCGTAACAATTGATGTCACCACTTCGGGTGGTGTACCTGCTGAAATTAATACACCCGCCGGCACTTTACAAATGACCGCGGATGTTTTGCCGGCAGGCGTAAGCCAGGAAGTCAACTGGAGTATTGTTCCGGAAACCGGTGGAGCAACCATTAGCAGTACAGGTCTGGTTACCGCTTCAGCAAACGGTACAGTTTGGGCTAAGGGTATTTCCGTAGCAAATCCTGATGCCAGCGATTCCGTCCTGGTAACTATCTCCAATCAGGACATGGGGATTCATGGCATCCCGGCTTCATTAGGCTTTATGATGTATCCTAACCCGGCAGGCGATGTATTGTATCTTACCATGAAAAAGCAACATGCCGGCTTATCGGTGTCCGTTACAGATGCTTTCGGACGGGAAATTTCCAATACGGCATTCCCCGCAAATGCATTGAACACGCCACGCGCCATTTCCCTGAGCCATTTGTCTTCCGGTCTGTATTTTCTTCATGTAAAAGGTACGGCGATTGACTTTTATTCCAAGTTTATAAAGCAATAATATTTTTCTTTTTATTGTAAAAAAAGCTGCGGGATTTTCTTGCGGCTTTTTTACATTAACGTATCGCCGTATTTCCGGAAGCCCGATGCATCTGTTACCTTTGCGCCATGCATTATCTTTCCGTTGAAAACTTAACCAAATCCTACGCCGACAAACCATTGTTCGAAAATATTTCCTTTCATATCAATGAAGGTGATAAAATTGCGCTGGTAGCTCTGAACGGCGCCGGTAAGTCCACCTTGCTGAAAATTATATCCGGCCTGGAAATTCCGGATGAAGGAGGCGTATGGATTCATAAAGATGTAAAAGTGGTACTGCTGTCGCAACAACCGCAGCTCGAAGAACAACAAACCGTTTTGGAAAATATCTTCAACCACGATCACCCGGTGCTGCATGCCATAAGACGCTATGAGCAGCTTACCGGAGCGGAGGCAGAACCGGATCCGCAGGCATTAGCCGAAGTGATGAAGGAGATGGATGAACGTAATGCCTGGCAGTTTGACGCCCAGGTAAAACAGATATTAGGCAAACTGAATATTTACCATTTAGATCAGCCTGTTGCCACACTGTCCGGGGGACAAAAGAAACGGATTGCATTAGCCAAAGTGCTTATTGATATGGACTTCGAGCATCGCCATACCTTGCTGATCATGGACGAGCCGACCAATCATTTGGATGTGAACATGATCGAATGGCTGGAATATTACCTGGGCCGGGAACAGGTTACCCTGCTCTTAGTTACGCATGACCGCTATTTCCTGGATCAGGTATGTAATGAAATTATAGAGCTGGATCAGGGCGCGGTTTACATCACTAAAGGCAATTATGAAAAATACTTAGAACAAAAAGCGCTGCGGTTGGAAATAGAACAGGCCAATGTGGACAAGGCACGCAACCGCTATCGTAAAGAGCTGGAATGGATGCGCAAACAGCCTAAGGCGAGAACTACCAAATCCAAATCACGCCAGGATGCATTCTACGACTGGAAAGAACGCGCGGCAAAAAAACTGCAACAGGCCGAGCTGGAACTTCAGGTAAAGATGACCCGTCTAGGCGGTAAGGTATTGGAGCTGAAAAAAGTCTATAAATCTTATGGCGATACGATTATTTTACAGGGCTTCGACTATACCTTCAAACGTGGCGAGAGGGTAGGTGTCGTAGGAAAAAACGGCGTGGGTAAATCAACCTTCATCAATATACTGCTCGGAAAAGAATCGGTTGACAGCGGCAAAATAAATGTGGGCGATACCATTGTTTTCGGCGACTTTTCCCAGGAAGGATTACAGTTCAAAGAGGATCTTCGCGTGATCGAATACGTAAAATCATTTGCAGAATTTTTCCCTCTGGCTGATGGTACCAAACTGAGTGCCGCACAATTTCTCCAGAAGTTTTTATTTCCCCCTGAAAAACAATTCACTTTTCTCAGTAAGCTGAGCGGTGGCGAAAAAAAACGCTTACAACTACTGACTATCTTATTTCGCAATCCAAACTTCCTTGTGTTGGATGAGCCGACCAACGATCTGGATTTACCTACGCTGGATATATTGGAAGAGTTCCTGGCCGCCTACCAGGGTTGTATCCTGATCGTATCGCATGACCGCTATTTTATGGATAAAATTGTGGATCATCTTTTTGCTTTTGAAGGAGATGGTGTGATCCGGGATTTTCCTGGCAACTATTCTCAATACCGGGACATGCTTCGGGAAGAAGAAAAATACCGGCAGGAAAATACTGCCGAAAAAGCAAGGGAACAGCCTGCCGAAAGTGAGCAGGCTGCTCCCTCCCGCCGTAAAATGTCTTATAAAGAAAGACGGGAATTAGAGCAGCTCCAGGAGGAAATTCCGCTACTCGAAAAGGAAAAGCAACAATTGGAATCCGATATGACGCATAAGGCTTCCGACTTTGAATGGTTGCAAAAAAGCGGGCTGCGTATTGCGGAAATCATTCGCCTTTTGGAAGAGAAAGAAACGCGCTGGTTAGCGCTGAGTGAGCTGGAGTAAAAATATTTACATCATTATGTGGGAAAAAGATGGTGTATATATAATTATTTGCCTTAATTTTAACAGGTTTTTTTACTGTTAACAATTTAACCGGATCAATATGCTTATGAAGAAAATGCTATGCTGTTTTCTCGCTTCCTTAGCAACTGTCTCAATTGCCCATGCACAATGCGATGGAAATATTAATCATTGGGAAGCGGCCGTAAAGGACAATGTAATATGGAAATATACGGTGCCCAATTCGAATATTGCGCAATGGGCCAGCCCCACTTTTAATGATGCAGCCTGGAGCAGCGGTCAGGGTGGTATAGGTTTCGGTGATAATGATGATAATACGGTTATACCCACATCTTCTGTTTCGGTATATATGCGCAAAACTTTTTTCATCACCGATACGGCGGCCATTGCTACTGCCGTTTTCAATATGGACTATGATGATGGCTTTGTAGCCTATCTGAACGGAACGGAAATAGCCCGCGCCAACATTCAGGGCACGCCGAATTATAACAGCTATGCATCGGCAATAGCAGAAGCTCAACTTTACCAGGGTGGACAGCCTAATTTTTCCATAGTACTACCTAAGGCGGCATTGGATACCCTAATTGTAAACGGCAATAATACGCTGGCTGTGGAGGTGCATAATGCCAATGCCGGTTCTTCCGATCTGAGCTCCCGCCCGTTTTTGCATTTCGGCATCACCAATACGAGCTATAATTATACCACTTCCGCATCCTGGTTTCAGCCACCGGTTTTCTTTCAGACACAATTGCCCATTGTAATGATCAATACACAGGGGCAGCAGATTGTGGACGATCCCCGGATCAACTGCAGGATGAGCATTATTCATAATGGCGATGGTAACTGGAATTGTGTCAATGATCAGCCGAATGCATACGATGGCGGTATCTCCATAGAATATCGCGGTTCTACATCACAGGGTTTTCCTAAAAAGCCTTACGGTTTCAGTACAATTGACCAGAGCGGTGCAGATTCCAATGTGTCCCTGTTAGGTTTCCCGGAAGAACACGACTGGATTTTCCTGGCACCCTATACCGACAAAACCTTTATGCGCGATGTGCTGGTGTATGACTTTGCAAGAGCGCTCAACTGGTATGCCAGCAGAGCACAGTTTGTAGAGCTTTTTGTAAATGGTACCTACATGGGTGTATATGCTTTATTGGAAAAAATTAAAAGGGACGATAATCGTGTGGACATTAAAAAGCTGACACCGGAAATGAACAGTGGCGATGAACTCACCGGTGGCTATATTTATAAGATTGACAAAACTACCGGCAATAGTGGTCCCGGATTCAATACGGCATTGATGGATGTGGAAATTCAATACCAGAAACCGGATTGGGATGAGATCACGAATAACCAAAAAGCTTATTTGCAGAATTATTGCAATGCATTTGAAAGCGCTTTATTCAGCAGTAATTTTACCGATCCCAATACCGGTTACCGGAAATATGCCAATGTATATTCCTTCGTAGATTTCTTCCTGCTGAATGAGCTTTCCAATAATATTGACGGATATCGTCTCAGCACCTTTATACATAAAGATCGCGACAGCCGTTGCGGACGTTTTACCATGGGGCCTTTATGGGATTATAACCTGAGCTTAGGCAATGCCGATTACTGCGAAGGACTTCCGGTGAATAAATGGCAATATTCCGAAGGTTGCGGAAGCCAGAGTAGCTGGTGGGTGACTAAAATGCTGCAAGACCCTTATTTTGCCAACCTGACCAAATGTCGCTGGACAGAGCTGCGTGCCGGCGTGTTGAGTACTCCGAATTTAATGGCGCATATAGATGAATATGCAGATTATCTGAGGGCAGCCTCCGTAAGAGATTCCGTACGGTGGCAGACTATCGGAAACTATATCTGGCCCAATGCCTGGGTAGCCAATAGCTGGCAGGGAGAGATTGACAATATGAAGCAGTGGCTGCAAATGCGTTTGGAATGGTTAGATAACAATATGTATGGCAGTATGGCCAATTGTAATGCCGTTAACGCTGCTGCACTTGCCGTGGATGAAATTAATTTCCACAGCAGCGATGCTATGGATGCGGGAGACTGGTTAGAATTATGGAACTATGGCAGTACGGCAATTGATATTTCCAACTTTGAAGTGCTGGATGGAGATAGCTATGAGAAATACTGTGTCATTCCACCAGGAACAATTTTGCAACCCGATGCCCGTTTAGTGTTGTATCAGGACAGCCTGAAATTTGTTACCCGGTTTCCGGGCGTAACCGGAAAAAAGATGTTGTGCTTTAAGATCAGCAATGCCGGTCAGAAAATAGTGGTGCGCGACAGCGAACGCAAACTCATTACCTCTTTTACTTTTGAAGATACCTGGCAACCCGAAGCAGACGGAGGTGGTAAGACGCTGCAACGTCTTAGCCCCGATAATAATCCGGATATGCCTTCCTCCTGGATTGCAGGATGTATGGGTGGCACTCCCGGACTTCCGCATGATCCCGCCTGCAACACAGGTATTCAGGATGTAGAATTTGCTTCCCGGCTTGTATTGTATCCTAATCCTGCTACCGATAAAGTTACCATTCAATACGATAAAAAAATTAAGGAAGTGTTGTTATTGGATATAGATGGCCGCTTCATTTCCCGAACCGACCACAATACGATTTCCGTAAAATCATTGGCGCCGGGCATGTATATCATTATGGTAACAGGTATGGATGGCGCTAAAGCACGGGCGCCTTTTGTAAAACAGTAATGCTTCCCTACTGCTATGGTAGCAGTAAAATGACGTAAAAATAAAAAATTTGAGCCGCCGTTGTTGGTATTTTTCACCAACAACGGCGGCTCAACTTAACACTGCGTGTAATTTCCGGTATTGTTATATTTTCGAAATCACTAACGAACTGCAGTTGCCGCCAAAGCCAAAGGAATTGGATAAGACGTGCTGAACCGGTAATGTTACCATAGCAGTAGCCGGTTTCCAACTGAGTTCCTGCATGGGTGTTTCCCATCTCAGGTGGGGAAATATTATTTGATGTTGAATGGCAAGAATACTGTAAACCGCCTCTACCGCACCTGCCGCACCTAATGTGTGCCCGGTATAGGCTTTGGTAGAGCTGGCTGGCGGTACATTTTTCCCAAATACATGCTGTATGGCAATGCCTTCTGAGCTGTCATTGTTGGCAGTACCTGTGCCGTGCAGGTTAATATAGCTGACCGCTTCGGGCGAAATTCCTGCCTGTTGCAAAGCGTTTTTCATGGCTAACTGATTGCCTAAGCCCTCCGGGGAAGAAGCTGTCTGATGATGCGCATCATTGGCATTGGCATATCCTGAAATCATAGCTAAAGGTGTAGCCTGTAATTGATGCATGGCATTTTCTCCCGCCAGCAACAGATAAGCTGCGCCTTCGCCTAAATTAAGCCCCTGCCGGTTTTCATCAAAAGGACGACAAGGCATTTTATCTAAGATCATTAACGAATTGAAGCCGTTAAGTGTAAACCGCGACAAACTGTCTGCACCACCGGCAAGCACCAAATCAAACTTTCCGGATTCAATCAACTGTGCTGCCAGCATGATGGAATTGGCAGAAGATGAACAGGCGGTGCTGATTGTAGTGCTCCAGCCCTTATGTTGAATAGCTTCGGCGGTAAGAGCTGTTATGGCGCCGCATTCATGATATTGTACGTGGGCTAAGTTGCTTTGTGCCGGGTCTTCCTTATACGTTTTATAATAAATTTCCGTCAGATCCATGCCGCCAACGGTATTCCCCGATATTAAAGCCATGCGAAAACCGGCAACGGCATCTGCAAAAGGAGCCATAGCTTCCCTTGCTGCACGAATGCTGAGCAATGCGGTACGGGGCAGCGATTCCCGGATGTTAAGGCTGTCCATCAACTGTTCCCGGCTTTGCTTGATTTCTGCTACAGGAAGTTGATGAACGGTTTGCAGTATTTCCGGCATGGAAATGCCATGCCGTTGTTGTTGTAAGGATTGCAGATTTTCAGCAGTATTATTCCCGATAGCGCTGATAATGCCGGTACCGATAACGTATGCCTTGCTCATGGTTCTTTATTTTATGGGGAGATAAGGCTGGTTGCTTTTATGGAACCGGAATGAAAGGGCAGAGACGAGGAGCTTTCCTGCGTACTTACCCAACGCAAATGAACGATAATATGTTGTGATGTTGCATTTACGAAGCCGCAAAGACATGCTTCGGTATCGCGGTTACTGAGCAGATCCTGTACATAAAATGCTATGAAATCCGCCTGCTCTTCTTCTGCGATATTACAAAGCTGTTCCCCTTTAAATCCGTTACGGATACAAATTTCGCCCAGCATGATATTGGGTAATGTATATACAAACAAGGCCGGGCTGGGAAAGGACTTCCGGCTTTCCTCATAGTTTTTGTCCACTGCTATACAGCCATCGCAGGTAGTAAGTACCGTAGCTGTTTTTTCTTTATTAAAAGATTCCGGATGATCAATATTGCTCCACAAAATTTCCGTAGCCAAAAAAGCCGCCTTACTCAATATATCCATCTTGAAAAATTTGGGGTAGGAAATGCCAAGCTGCTGATATACCGCTTTAGTCCGGTTAATACTATCGGTAGCCGGATCCAGATTTAACAGGTCTTTCCCGTTAAGCTGAATGCGATGATCTTTCCAGTTCATAAAGTCGTTGATGAAATATTTTTTATCCATCTTCGGTTTATTGCTTGTGGTTATGTTGTTCTGCAGCCATTTCAAGATAATGGGCTAATGAGTTCACAGAGCGTTCGTGATTTCTTACAAAAGGGTTGCTCATATCCCAGACATACCCGGCTAATACGGAACATATTTGCCTTTTGAAGGTGTCATTTTTTACATCGGCAAAAAATATTTTAAACAAAGTTCCGTCGTACCAGGCATTGACATAAGTACGGAATACATTAACACCCTGCATGAGGTGTTCTTTATAATCTTTTTCCCAGTCAACCGGTTCGCCGTTCAGATGTTTCACCACTAATTTGGCAGCGGTCTGTGCAGAAACGGCGGCCAGTGTAACACCGGATGAGAATATCGGATCCAGGAATTCGGTCACATTTCCCGTAAGTACAAATCCGTTACCGTAAAAAGTATCGGTGGTTACACTCCAGCTTTGCAAAGTACGCGGTTCAAATTGCAGCGCCACATTTTTAAAACGGAAGGCTAATTCGGGAACATCCTGCAACATGGCACGGAATTGTTCTTCCGGGCTTCCGGAGTATTTTTCAAAAAATTCGGGGGCGGATACAAAGCCTACAGAGGTAATTCCGCTGGCAAAAGGGATCGTCCATATCCAGCAGGTTTCCTGGTGTACATATACCACAATGCGACTGGGTTCTTCCTGCTGCAAACGCAGCGGATCGGTTACATGGGAAAATAAGGCTTTACGCGGCGGCATTGATGAAGGCCGCTCCAATCCGAATAGACGGGGAATGACCCGGCCATAGCCGCTTCCGTCCACAATAAATCTGGCGCTGATCTGGTATGGCTCACCGTCTTTCGTTTGAATAGTAGTGATACTGCTGCCATCTTCCGCAAATTCAATAGCGGTCACTTCGTGTTGATAAGATACGGGAATACCCATGCGCTCGCATTCATTAGCCAAAACGAGATCAAACTCGGCGCGGGGCATTTGCCAGGCATTGCGCCAGCCGTCCGTATGCTGTTCCTGAAAAGTGAAATCACATATTTCGCCGTTGCGTACAAATTTGGCTCCGGATTTTACCTGGAAATCCTGGTGATTTAGAGCAGGTAAAAATCCTGCTTCATCCAAAGATTCCAAACAGCGCGGCAGCAGGCTTTCCCCGATTACAAATCGGGGGAATTGCATTTTTTCTACTATCCGAACATTTAATCCTGCCTGCCTGATAATGGAAGCCGCCACAGTACCGGAAGGCCCTGCTCCTATTACCAATACATCTGTGTTAATCATTTTACCTGGCTTTATTTCTTTTAAAGAAACAGTATGCTTTCCCGGAAATGCTCCTGCATTTATGGAATACCGTTCAAAAATTTTTTATTGCTTTTTTAATTCTAAAATGGTATGACTGAGCCCGATCATATCATGTTGTGCAACTACCTCAAACCCGGCCTGCTCTATTAATTTACAAAACACTTTACTGTCGTACATCTGGCTGTTACCGTTGGCCATTGTAGTAAAATACAGCGAAGTCATTTGAAGGGTGAATGCCGAAGTACTGAATCGCTGCCGGTCCCAGAAGGTTTCATTGATAAATACCCTGGTGTTTTCATTGCAGGCTTTATGGCATTTAGATAAAATCATTACAATTTCATCATCCGAAAAGCAATCTAAAAACTGGCTCATCCAAATGGTGTCATAGCCTTCCGGGATAGTTAACTCCCGGTTGAGAATATTATGCTCATGATACTGCACTCTGCCGGTAAAGCCGGCAGCATCAATATTGCGGGCTGCTACTTCCAACTGAATACCTAAATCTAAAATGCCCATATCTACTTCGCTGTTGTGATGCAGACATTGCAACGTCCATTTGCCGGTATTGCCGCCGATGTCTAATAATTTTTTAACCGGCTTTTCAAAAATAATTTTTAAAGCGGTTTCAAAAGTATTATCGGAATAATAATGATCGAAGCCGAACCAGCTTTCCCGTGCAGGGGAAGGTAATTTAGACAAACCCTGGTAAATGGTTTCCCAGTCGCCCAGCGTTTTTAAGCCTGCCGGTTTTGACTGTTCTATAGATGCTTCCAATGCGTTTGCACCCGCAGCGCATACGTCCCGCATAAATTCAAAATTGACCCGGGTCATAGTATTGTTCAGCAGCATGTGCCCGGTCTTGGCTAAGAAATACCGGTCGTCTTTGCGATAGACTAATGCCAGTCCCAGACCCGCTTCTAATAAAATGCGAACTCCGTAATGCGAAAGCCCGGTGGCCTGGACAATCTCCGGTATGGTAATGCCCGCCTGATGCGCTTCATCCACCAATTTTAATATACCTTTATCCACTAATAAGCGGCTTGCTTCCCAGACGTATGGGGCAAAGGCAATAAACTGGGCGCGGTCTAATGCTTCTAACGCGCTGTAATTGTCCTGCTCAAATAAGGGATCGGATTGTGTAAAGGAATGACTCATATCAGGTATTGATGTTGGCGCCAAAAATAACAATATAAAACAATAATTTTTTCTATTCTCTGCGGAATCTGTAATTCTTTAAATTTGCCGCAATCAGTATTACGGAAAATGTATCAGATAAAAATAAACGAACACAATGCTTTTGAGCTGGATCTGACGGAAAGCGGCCCGGCAGTAAACGGGAATATACTCAATTGGGATATGAAACCCTTGCTGGACGGTACTTTTAGTATTATCTCCGACGACCACAGCTATGTGGCTGCGGTAGAACATATTGATCGGGAAAGTAAAACCCTAAAAATCAGGCTGAATCAGCAGGTTTATGAAGCCGTCATTACAGAACCGATAGATCAGTTGCTGGCAAAGATGGGCATTAATAACAGTGCGGAGAAAAAGGCCAGGGTAATCAAAGCCCCCATGCCGGGAATGATTCTTAAAATATTGGTTAGTCCGGGGCAACAATTAAAAAAAGACGATCCTTTACTGATCCTGGAAGCCATGAAGATGGAAAATGTATTTAAAGCGCCTGCCGATGCTGTGGTAAAAGCCATCAGAACGGAAGAGCACAAAGCAGTGGAAAAAGGTGAAATTTTAATTGAACTGGAATGATAACATTAATGCTGAGAAAATTATGGGCTGTCCTGTTGTTTACAGGAATGACCACCCTGTCTTTTGGGTACGACTACTCCTATATCTATATCCAGGGTGATCTGGAAACGCCTTTTTATGTAAAATTAGAAGGTCAGATGCTGCCCCGGTTAGGGAAAAATTATTCTATCATTCCCAACTTAGATACCGGCATTATACATGTGCAAATACTCTTTCAGCAGAATGCTTATCCCGAACAGGAATTTACCATAAGGGTTCCGGAAGCAGGCGCAAGGGGTTTTGCATTGCAAAAGATCAATGACCGGCAGTTTGCCCTGTACGATTTGCAATCGGGAAACTACCTGGTTGCCGGTAATGAAGAAGATAATGACTCGATGCTTCCGCGGGGTGCCTCCAAAAATAAATTGGCCGGCGATTTGGATATTCCTCCCTTCCGGGAAACAGGCGCTGCGCAAAACAATACAAAACAGGAGCGCTTTATAGATGATGTGGAACTGCGATCTGCCGGATCGGCAGCCGACGATCTGCCGGCTTTCGGCAGTGGCGCTTCTTCCCGGAAAACAAAGGGGAAAAATGAACGCCCTTTGATGGAAACAAGCACCGGCAGGGTAGTGGAAGACGATCTTTCCAATGGAGATCATACCATTTTTGCACCTGCTGCAATGCCTTCATCCCCGGTGGAAATCCCTAATTCGGATTGCCCCATAGCTATGAGCAATACGGAATTTGAAGATCTTGCTATAAAGGTCTTAGATAAAAATGATGATCTTGCCCGGTTGAAATTTATCAATAAAACCGGCGTAAAATATTGCTATACCACAGAGCAGGTGCGCATACTGGCTTCCAATATCCAGTCGCCTTCGGCACGCTATGAAATGGTGATTGCACTATATCCCCGCGTGGTGGATCATTCCGAATTTCCTAAATTAGAAGCCTTATTTAAAACGACCTATCTCCGAAAAAAATTCTTAGCGGCTATTCATAAATAAATTGATCCTCTTTGTCCCCTTCGACAAGCTCAGGGTGACAGCCTGCTCGGCTCAGGGTGACAACCCGTTTTACTGTAACATCAGGCGCTGTGTCATGCTGAGCCTGTCGAAGCATGCGAAACGATCTGCGAAACCGCTCTGCAAAACCGACCGCTCTGCGAAACTTTTAGTTTCGCAGTAATTATGTTTTCGCTTATAGGAATAAAAACTACTCTAAATACGCTACATCAATCAAACCTTTTTTACCTTCATAATCCATAGCGCTGCTGTATATATAATCTGATGCATTAAAAACTAACCCTGCTCTTACCGGGTTATTGTGAATATAATCCATTTTAGTTTTTAGAAAATCTTGAGAAAAAATTTCTTCGGGGTGATTGTTGTTTGTCCATATTTTGATTTGTTTATTGGCATTTGTGCCATTTGCGAAATAACTAATACCAATTTATCATCTAAATGACATTATTTTTATATACTGCCCATCCTGTTATGGATGCTATGCATTCCGGGGTGATTTTTTGTACTATATGAGCAATTGCGTCAGAGATGTCTTTTAGTGTTTCAAAGATTTGATTAGCTATCCTGTCTTTTATATATCTCCATATCTTTTCTGCCGGATTGAGTTCAGGGCTGTAGGGTGGTAAGAAAAGCAGGTGTATATTTTTTGGAATAAGAAGTTGAT